>ERZ1673722.3-NODE-3-length-363415-cov-80.983193_pt1 | contig 363415 bp, 298 predicted proteins | sample MGYA00580222_ERZ1673722 | MGnify/ENA primary metagenome ERZ1673722 (study PRJEB41218, sample SAMN15661750) | gut metagenome | host: Homo sapiens | place: Canada: London | collected 2015-08-20/2019-03-30 | study: EMG produced TPA metagenomics assembly of... | reverse complement strand
GCTGCGGAAACGCGGGGTCCGTTCAGGCTGTTGCGTTGAGATTGAAAATCAACCGGAAGTTCATTTTTTGCGGAAAAACGGTATATGCAAAAACTTTACCAACCGTTCTGACCGCTGCTATCTGGGCGATATTTCAGTTTGACGATGTGCCGAAGAAAAAACGTTTTATCAATATTGAGCATCACACGGTCTGCATCGTTGCACTCGAGCCGTGTTTCCAATTGGAATGTTTTGGCTAGACGCGCTGCTTTGGGGTACCATAGCTCCACTATCAACTGCCGCTCAGCACGGCAGCCTTGATGAGCCCTTGCCCTTCTCCTGGGAATTATGATCGGGCATCAATCTGCTGAGTGGCCCGAATCCCAGGAGGGGACTCTATATGCAAAAGGAATACCTGTCCGCCGCGGCGGAGGTGCTCAGCGACCAGGGCGTCGATGAGAACCTCGGCCTGAGCAACGACGAGGCGTCGTCGCGCCTCGCCAAGACAGGCCCTAACAAGCTCGAGGAAGCCGAGAAAACGCCGCTGTGGAAGCGTTTCTTTGAGCAGATGGCCGACCCCATGGTCATCATGTTGATCGTTGCCGCCGTCATCAGCGCGCTCACGGGTATGGTCAAGGGCGAGCCCGACTTTGCCGACGTCGCCATCATCATGTTCGTCGTTATCGTCAACTCGGTACTGGGCGTGGTCCAGGAAGCCAAGAGCGAAGAGGCCCTCGAGGCCCTGCAGGAGATGAGCGCGGCGCAGTCCAAGGTGCTGCGCGACGGCAAGCTCGTGCACCTGCCGAGCGCCGAGCTCGTGCCCGGCGATGTGATCATGCTCGAGGCGGGCGACTCCGTCCCGGCCGACTGCCGTGTGCTCGAGAGCGCCACGATGAAGATCGAGGAGGCCGCCCTTACCGGCGAGTCCGTGCCCGTCGAGAAGCATGCCAACGTCATTGAGCTCGCCGCCGGCACCGACGACGTGCCGCTCGGCGACCGCAAGAACATGTGCTACATGGGTTCCACCGTGGTATACGGCCGCGGTCGCGCCGTCGTGGTCGGCACCGGTATGAACACCGAGATGGGCAAGATCGCCGGCGCCCTGGCCGAGGCCAAGGAAGAGCTCACGCCGCTGCAGGTGAAGCTCGCCGAGCTCAGCCGCATCCTTACCATCATGGTTATCGTCATCTGCGTCGTCATCTTTGGCGTCGACATCATCCGCCACGGCGTGGGCAACGTTCTCACCGATCCGACCGCGCTGCTCGACACCTTTATGGTCGCTGTCTCGCTTGCCGTCGCCGCCATCCCCGAGGGCCTGGTTGCCGTCGTGACCATCGTGCTGTCGCTCGGCGTGACCAAGATGGCCAAGCGTCAGGCGATTATCCGCAAGCTCTCTGCCGTCGAGACCCTTGGCTGCACGCAGACCATCTGCTCCGACAAGACCGGTACCCTCACCCAGAACAAGATGACCGTCGTCAAGCACGAGCTCGCTGCGCCTAAGGAGAAGTTCCTGGCCGGCATGGCTCTGTGCTCCGACGCCCAGTGGGACGAGGAGCTGGGCGAGGCCGTGGGTGAGCCGACCGAGTGTGCGCTCGTCAACGATGCCGGCAAGGCGGGGCTCACTGGCCTGACTGCCGAGCATCCGCGCGTGGGCGAGGCCCCGTTTGACTCGGGCCGCAAGATGATGTCCGTGGTCGTCGAGACCCTGGACGGCGAGTATGAGCAGTACACCAAGGGCGCGCCCGACGTGGTGATCGGCCTGTGCACCCATATCTACGAGGGCGACAAGGTCGTTCCGCTGACCGAGGAGCGTCGCGCCGAGCTCGTGGCCGCCAACAAGGCCATGGCCGACGAGGCCCTGCGCGTGCTGGCGCTGGCAAGCCGCACCTACACCGAGGTCCCGGCCGACTGCAGCCCCGCTGCGCTCGAGCACGACCTGGTCTTCTGCGGCCTGTCCGGCATGATTGACCCGGTCCGCCCCGAGGTCGCCGACGCCATCCGCGAGGCCCACGATGCCGGTATCCGCACCGTCATGATTACGGGCGACCACATCGACACCGCCGTGGCCATCGCCAAGCAGCTGGGTATCGTCACCGATCGCAGCCAGGCCATCACGGGCGCCGACCTCGACCGCATGAGCGACGAGGAACTCGATGCGCACATCGAGGACTACGGCGTGTACGCCCGCGTTCAGCCCGAGCACAAGACCCGCATCGTCGAGGCTTGGAAGTCGCGCGACCAGATCGTGGCCATGACGGGCGACGGCGTCAACGACGCCCCGTCCATCAAGCGCGCCGACATCGGCGTTGGCATGGGCATCACCGGTACCGACGTCACCAAGAACGTCGCCGACATGGTGCTTGCCGATGACAACTTCGCCACCATCATCGGTGCCTGCGAAGAGGGCCGTCGCATCTACGACAACATCCGCAAGGTCATCCAGTTCCTGCTTTCGGCAAACCTTGCCGAGGTCTTCTCGGTGTTTATCGCCACGCTCATCGGCTTTACCATCTTCCAGCCGGTGCAGCTGCTGTGGGTGAACCTGGTTACCGACTGTTTCCCCGCGCTCGCGCTGGGCATGGAGGACGCCGAGGGCGACATTATGAAGCGCAAGCCGCGCAACGCTAAGGACGGTGTCTTCGCCGGACATATGGGTCTGGACTGCGTGGTCCAGGGTCTGATCATCACCGTGCTGGTGCTGGCGAGCTTCTTTGTGGGCGTGTACTTTGACATGGGCTACATTCACATCGCTGATATGATCGCCGGCAATGCCGACGAGGAAGGCGTGATGATGGCGTTCATCACGCTCAACATGGTCGAGATTTTCCACTGCTTCAATATGCGCAGCCGTCGTGCGTCGCTGTTCACCATGAAGAAGCAGAACAAGTGGCTGTGGGCTTCCGCTGCGCTGGCGCTGGTGCTGACGGTGATCGTGACCGTACAGCCGACGCTTGCCGAGATGTTCTTTGGCCCTGTGACGCTTGAGCTCAAGGGCGTTCTTGCCGCGCTGGGCCTGGCCTTCCTGATCATCCCGCTGATGGAGATCTACAAGGCGATCATGCGCGCGGTCGAGAAGGAGTAAGTTAACCTGTCCGGGCCCGCCCCTGCGTGTTTTCTTCTTCGCTGGTCCTCGCGCTTCGCGCTGCGGGATCGCTCGGAAGAAAACACTCCCGGGGTGGGCCCTACGGTATCCTTGCTGGCTTTACTCCCGCGCGGATGAAAAAGGGTTGAGGGAAAGTTTGTGAGCTGGTCGGGCTTTGCCCGGCCAGCTCTTTTTGATTTAAAATACCTGCTCAGTTGTGATTTATGGTGCTGGGAGGCGCTTGTGGGCAAGGCTAAGGCTAAGGCGAAGAAAAAGACGACGGGGGCGCGGGCTAAGCGCGATCGTCGTCGGAAGCTTGCGACCGAGGCTCCCGCGTCTGCCGAGGAGTTGCTGGCAAGCGTGCCGGGACTTGACGCGCTGCAGGATGTCCCGGCGTTTGATGACCTGCCGGTCGATGGGGCTCAGCGGGCGGCATTTGACGACTTTTGCGCACATGCTGAGGAGCCCGAGCAGATGCAGCTTGGCGCCGTGGTGCGCTTAGATCGCGGGTTTCCGCTGGTGGCGACTGCCGACGATACCTTCCGCGCCGAACATGCAGTGGGGTTTGCCAAGTCGCGCGGCGAGGACGAGGTCCTGCTGCCTGCCGTGGGCGACCGTGTGGCGGTGCGCCGCGCTCCCGGGCACGATATGGGCGTGATTGAGTGCGTGCTGCCGCGCCGTACGAGCTTTGAGCGTTGGCGCGGCCGTGCCCGCGGAGAGCGCCAGGTGCTCTGCTCCAACGTGGATAGCGTGCTAATCGTGCAGGCGCTCGGTGCCGGCGAGGTACTGCTCGACCGCGTGGCACGCTCGCTGGTGTTGGCGCTCGACTGCGATGCCGAGCCGGTGGTGGTACTCACCAAAGCTGACCGCTGCGATGCCGAGGAGCTCGAGCGCGATCTGGACCGCGTGCGCCGCCTGGTGGGTCCGAACGTGTGCGTAATCGTGACGTCCTCTGCCGAGGGCCGCGGCCTGGACGAGGCCCGTGCCTGCGTGCCCGCTGGGAGCTGCGCCATGATCCTGGGTGAGTCGGGTGCCGGCAAATCGACGCTGCTCAATGCACTGCTGGGCCACGATACGTTGGCGACCGGCGGTGTGCGTGAGCGCGATGACCAGGGTCGCCACACCACGGTCGCGCGCGTGATGGTGGCGCTGCCGGGCGACGCCGGCGTGATCGCCGATGCCCCGGGCCTGCGCAGCCTACCGCTCGTGGGTCACGAGCGGGGTCTGGCGCGCGCTTTCCCCGAGATTGTCGAGGCATCGCACGCGTGCCGGTTTGGCGATTGCACGCATACCCATGAGCCGGGCTGCGCCGTTCGCGAGGCCGAGGACGCCGGGCAGATCGACAGCCTGCGTTTGGAAACGTTCCAAAACCTGGCGTCATCCATGCGCGTGAGTGCTCAAATGCTCGATCCCGATGTCCATCTGTAATTGATTTTTCCTATGACAGCCGTCTCCCAACTGTTCGGGAGACGGCTTTTTTGCTGCGGAAAAGCCTCGGAACATGCAGTTTGCTGACGTACTGACCAAAACCTTGCCACGAGCTTGACGGGCTGGTCAGCTTTTGGTCAGCGATTGGTTTGACATCGAAAACCAAAATCGCAATTGCGCCGCTTTGCACTCTGACCGCCCAGACAATGGTGGTACGGGCATTCGCCCGGCACTGCCATGAGAGGAGCGGCCGTGAACAAGAGCAAACGCATCGCCATCAGTCTGGTCGCGGGCGTGCTCGCTGCTCTGCTCTGCATGGTTTACGGCTCGTCGATCCGCTCGCAAGCCGAACAGGTCCAGGCTGAGACCTTGGCCAAGTACGGTGGCGATCGCGTCGAGGTGTGCGTCGCGGCGCGCGATATCGATGTGGGCGAGACCCTCGATGAGACCAATGTCATAACCCAGGAATGGCTGACGAGTTTGCTGCCGCGTGACGCGGCGACCGAGCTGCGCCAGGTGCGCGGCGACGTGACGACTTCGCGTATTCCCAAAAACGCCGTGATCTGCAATGTCTACAGCAAGGCCGAGAGCCACAAGCTCGAGGTGCCTAAGGGCAAGGTCGCCGTTTCGGTGGCGGTCGATGCCGAGCACTCGGTCGGCGGTGCTACGGGCGTGGGAAGCTACGTGGATGTGTATGTGCAAAAAGACGGCGTAACCGATCGGCTGTGCGGCGCGCACGTGATCGATACCAGTGAGGATTCCGGTGCCACGCGCGAGGGCAAGATCGAATGGGTGACGCTGGCGGCTGACCCCGAAGACGTCAAGGAACTGCTGGGAGCCTCGGGCAAAGGAACGGTCAGCTTGACGATTCCCGCCACGGCGCGCGGCAAAAAGAGCGGAGGCGACGAGTGATGAAGGCGATCTGGCTTGCGTGCTGCGCGTGCGGCGATTACGGGCTGTTGCAGCAGGAAGTCGAGGGCCGTGATGCGGGTGCACAGGTGCTTCGCGTGGGTGACCTGGACGGGCTGGTTTCCATGGCGCGGGCGTTTCCGTCGCGCCGCGGGGCTGCCATCATCGCGGCGTCTCTGTTTGATACCGAAGATGTGCGCAAGACTGTTGCGCGCCTGACGGCCGAAGGCCGCGTGAGTCGCGTGGTCGTGTTGATAGAAGCGCTCGATCCGTCGGATATCGAGGGGCTGTTTCGCGCGGGGGCGACCGAGGTCATCGCTGCGCACAGTATATGCGGCAACGGGCGCGCGGGCGAGGGAGCGGTTGATTCCGATCGGCGCATGACGATTGAGCCCGATGCTTTTGTTGATAGGGAACCCGGGGCGCCTCGCGCTACAAGAGGCCCGCGTGTTGATGATTATGGAAAAGCGGAAGCCGAGCATGGTCGGCGCCCCCGGAACCCCCTTGTATACGATGATGCTGGAGGGCCGGCGCAGCACGCTGGCGACTCCCCGGCTGTAGATATGGGATACGTGCACGGCGTGAATCTGGCGGATGAACTCGACGAAGTTGAGGGCTTTGCCGGGTGCGGCGAGTTGTCGCTGATGCGGCATAAGCAGATTGCGCAGAACGAGCCTGCCTCGCAGACCGAACAGGCTGTCATGCCGGCTTGGACGCAGCGTGTGGTTGCGGCGGGGGAGACGGGGACGCTGTCGTCGACGCCCGCCCCGCCGCCTCCGATGCCGCCGGCAGACGCTGCCGCTCCGCAGCGTCGGGCACCGGTTGTCTGCGCCGTTTCGGGTTCGGGCGGTTGCGGCAAGTCGACGATCGTTGCCACCATGGCACACACATCGTCGCTGTTGGGCTTGCGTGCCGCCGTGCTCGACCTGGACCTGATGTTTGGAAACCTTTACGACTTGTTAGGCGTCGATGCTCCGCGCGATATGGCGGCACTTATCGAGCCGTCGGCGGCGGGCGCGCTCACCGAGCCGGATATCGTAGCCACATCGATGCGCGTGGCGCCAGGCGTTACGCTCTGGGGTCCCGTCGCGGCGCCCGAGCAAGCCGAGCTCATGGCACGTCCGGTGGAGCTACTACTTGATGTTCTGCGTCGCGAATCCGACGTGGTCTTTATCGATACCTCGGTCTTTTGGGGCGACGCCGTGGCGGCTGCGGTGGCGGCGAGCGACCGTTGCCTGGTCGTTGGCGATGCTGCGGTGTCGTCCGCGACATCGGCGTCGCGCGTCATTGAACTGGCGAGTCGAGTAGGTGTGCCGCGCACGCGCATGAGCGCCGTGTTCAACCGGTTCGGTGCGCGCGGAGCAGACGAGGACGTCGCCATGCGCTTTGAGATTGCCTGTGCGTTGAGCTCCAAGATTCGTATCGCCGATGGCGGGCAGGATCTCGCCGCGCTCATGGCGTTTGGGCGCGCTGACGAGGCAGTGGGGCAGACCAGCGCTTTTGCGACCAGCGTGCGCGAGGCCACGCGCGAGATGCTCGTGGAACTGGGGTGCGCCGTCGGCCCTTGGAGCGATATGGTCGCCGACCGTGCAACGCGTACCGAACGCCCGCGTATCCGCCTTCCCTGGTCGCGCGAGGATGATCAGCGATGAGCCTGCAAACGAGGATTAAGGCTGCCGGCGCTGCAGCGGCGGCAGCGCCTGTAGATGCGGGGCGTCGCCGCGCGGTGAAACGACGCACTAAGCGCGCCGTGATGGACCGCATAGGTTACGACGAAGTGGCGCGTATCAGCGCCTATGCCGACCCGGTACTTGCCCGCTCGGAATTGCGTCCCGCGGTGGAGGCGGCGCTCAATGTTGAGGAGCCGACCGATCTCGCGGCGCCCGAGCGCGAGACCATCATCGACGAGATTTTGGATGACGTGGTGGGCTTGGGGCCGTTGCAGCCGCTTATCGAGGACGACACCGTTACCGAGATCATGATCAACGGCTGCCGCTCGGCTTTCTTTGAACGCGGCGGCGTCTTGTACCCCATCGAGCGTGCGTTTGAGGATGATGAGCAGATCCGTGTGCTTATCGACCGCATCATCTCGCCACTTGGCCGCCGTATCGACGAGCGCAGCCCCATCGTCAACGCCCGCCTCAAAACGGGCTATCGCGTCAACGCGGTGATTCCGCCTGTGGCGATTGACGGACCGATTCTCACCATCCGAAAGTTCTCGGACCGTATCTGCTCGCTGGACGAGCTTGTGGGGCTGGGGTCGCTGCCGCTTTGGTATGCGCAGCTGCTGTCGTGCGCGGTGTCGCTGCGACAGGACCTGGCGGTTGCGGGAGGCACGGGATCTGGTAAGACCACCCTGCTCAACGCGTTGTCATGCGAGATTTCCACCGGCGAGCGCATCGTGACGATCGAGGACTCTGCCGAGCTCAAGTTTGCGCATCATCCGCACGTGGTGCGCCTAGAGGCGCGCGAGGCTTCAATTGAGGGCGAGGGCGCGGTGACGATCCGCGACCTGGTGACCAATGCCCTGCGCATGCGCCCCGACCGCATCGTGGTGGGCGAGGTGCGCGGTGCCGAGTGCTGCGACATGTTGCAGGCCATGAACACGGGCCACGATGGGTCGCTCACCACACTTCATGCGGGTTCAGAACAGGAGACCGTGGTGCGTCTGACGTTGCTTGCACGTTATGGCATCGATCTGCCGAGCGAGCTCATCGAGGAGCAGATTGCCATGGCGCTCGACGGCATCGTGATGTCCGAGCGCCACGCCGATGGCAGGCGTTTCGTCTCCTCGTATTCGGGGGTGCGTCGCGCCGCGTCGGGCGGCGTAGAACTCGAGCGCTATGTGACTTTCGATGCCGCCGAGCGAACCTGGACGCTTGACCGCGAGCCGCCGTTTATCGCAGAAGGCCTGCGGTCGGGGACGCTCACACAAGAGGAGGTGGACGAATGGAGGTCGCTGTGCCCCTCGTCGTAGGGGGTTTGGCAGGGTTTTCTGTTGCGACGGCGTGCGGGGCGGAACCTCGTGTGCCGCAGGTGCCGCCGGCGGAGCTGGCGCGTCAGGCGCTCGAGACGGTGGCAGAGAAGCTGCCGCGTGAGCTGGTGGAAAACGATCTGCTGAAAAAGATCGCCCGTTCGTGGGCATCGCTGGCTCCGGCGCATCGCCTTGGCCTCGTGATCGAGGATGCTTCGGGGCGTTTGGCGTTTCTGCTGCTATCGAGCGGTGTCTGCTGCGTTTTACTAACGATGGTGTCGTTATCGCCCCTCGGATTTGCCTTGGGACTTGTTGCTCCGATTGCCGTTGGCGCCGCTCGGGATGGCTTTGAGAGCCGGCGCGAGCAACACGATGCAGAAGAGGCCATGCCCGAGGCGTTTACCGCACTTTCCATGTCGCTTGCCTCGGGACATTCGCTGGCCCAGGGCATGCGCTTTGTGGGCGCTCATGCGCAAGAGCCGGTACATACCGAGTTTTTGCGGGTAGCGGCGGCGATCGATTGCGGCATCTCGGCGACCGACGCGCTCGATGACTTGCTCGTGCGCATCGACGCCCCCGGTCTTTCGCTTGTGACCTTGGCGCTTAAGGTGTCACAGCGCACTGGCGCTCCGCTTGCCGACTTACTGTCCGAGGCGTCGAGCATGGTGGGGGAGCGCATTGAGCTCAAGCGCCGCCTGGATGTTAAGACGTCGCAGGCTCGCATGTCTGCGCATATGGTCGCGGCGATGCCGGCGGGCATGTGCGCGGTGTTGGCGCTGCTTTCGGCAGATTTTCGTCGCGGTCTTGCGACGCCTGCCGGCGCGGGCGCTGTGGTGCTGGGTCTTGCCCTCAACGCCGTTGCCCTGGTGGTTATCCGGCGCATTATGAGGGTGGAGCTATGAGCGCCCCAGTTGCAGTTGCGGCTTGCCTGTGCGCCCTGAGTGTATTTGTCGCGACGGGTTTGGATCGGGCGGATGCGCGCAAGATCGCAGGGGCCTGCAAGCGCGAGGCGGTGCTGGTCGCTGCCGCGGGTCGCTCGGTGGTCGATGCCCTGACCGCGCGAGTGAAGGGCGCGGTTGGAGCGGGCGGCCCGGCGCGAGTTTCGCTCGGCGAAGTGTCCGAGATGATCGATGTTGTGCGCTTGGGTCTTTCGGCCGGTCTTTCGTTTGATGCGGCGCTTGAGATTTTCTGCGCCAACCGCCGGTCAGTGCTGGCTCTTCGCCTTGAGCGGGCCTGCATGGCGTGGCAGGTGGGCGTGGGCACGCGTGAGGACGAGTTGTTGGTCGCCGCGCGCGACCTGGACGTGCGAGCGCTCGAGACCTTTGCCATTACGGTGGGGCAGGCACTCGCCCTGGGTGCCCCACTTGCCGAGACGCTGGCCGCTCAAAGTCGCGAGATCCGTGCGGCTCATCGCGCCGCGGTCGAGCGCGAGATCGAGCGTGCGCCCGTCAAGCTGCTGATTCCCACCGGCACGCTCATCTTGCCGGCGTTGCTTCTGTCCATATTGGGCCCGCTGCTGGGAGCAGGCGGGATGATGTAGGGAGGAATACATGAACACGATGACTGACGCTGCTGGCAAGGTCCAGGGCTGGGCGTTTTGCCGGGCGGCATATGTTCGTCAGCGCGCCAAGGAGCTACTGCAGGAGGAGAGTGCACAGGGTACCACCGAGTATGCCATCTTGGTCGGCGTGCTCGTGGTGATCGCGATTATCGCCATCGTCGCATTTAAGGGCAAGGTTAAAGAGCTATGGGATGCGATCAGCGAGGGCATCAACAGCCTGTAGAGGGCGAGCGCCCCATCGGGGTGCTGCTGGTGTTTGCTTGCCTGACCGTGGCGATGGCGGCGGTGCTTTGGGGGCTTAACGCCGCGCGGCAGCAGCGTCCTGGGGCCGCCTTCGATTCGGGCTCAGATTCGGCGGTGGCGTCTCAAAAAGATGAGATGCGAGATGCGGACGATTCGGATGTTGCTGTCACGGCGCAAACCTTTCTGCGGACGCTCGACAAGCGGTCTGGCACTACGACGGATTCGCCTGAGGACAACGCGATTGCGGTCCGGCTTGCATGGTCCGAGGACCGACCGATGACCGAGGCAGCGGCGGATATGTTACGCGCCTACCGCGAGGTGCCAACGGCCCAGCTCGCCCTGAGCGGCTATCTCGATATTAAGGGCAACGTATGGGGCGCCATCGTGCGCGATGGGCGCGGCTGGGTCGATATGGTGACGGTTGCCGCGGATGCTGGCGATGCTTCATGTCGTCTGCGCGCGGTGCGCCTGGTCCCGCAAACAATAAGCTCAAAGGAGGGATCGTGAAATGCATGGCGTTCTGCGTGAAGAGGTTGCCCAAGCGACTGTGGAATACGCCATCGTCACGGTGGCGCTGCTATCGATCGTGCTGGCGATTGCGGGACTTTGGCGTGCTGGCACCGATGGACGCTTGGCGGCGCTGGTTGAGCGGGCGGCATCCCATGGCGTTGCCTCGATGTCGGTTATCGACGCCGCCGCGGGCGCTAAGGACATTGCGTTGTATTGATATCGCGCACGAGGACCGGGCGCAGTCTACGGTCGAGGCTGCTTTTTTGCTGCCGACGTTTCTGACGCTCATCCTTCTCGCACTGCAACCGGTGTGCCTGCTTTATACGCGCGCGGTCATGGAGTCTGCCGCCGCCGAGACCGCGCGGCTCATGACCACGACGACGGCGGAGGACGACGATCTTAAGGAGTTCACCCGCCGCCGGCTTGCCGCAGTGCCCAACGTTTCGATCTTTCATGCCGGCGGGCCGTTGTCGTGGGATATCGAGCTTGGCCGGGCCGGTGCGGGTGGCGTCTCGTCCGTGTCCGTTTCCGGCGAGGTCAAGCCGTTGCCTGTGATCGGTGCGTTTGCGCAGGCTATGGGTGGTACCGCCGAGGGCGGCTACGTTGAGCTCAAGGTCGATGTCTCGTATCAATCGCGTCCCGAATGGCTGGAGGGAGATTATGATTCGTGGATTGCTGCATGGGATTAAGCGTTTCTGGTCTAGATGCGTTTTGACGCGCCGTCCGAGCTGCCATCGCAAACGAGGCGGCTTTATGGGCCGCGCCGGTGTCGATCTGTTTATCGAAGACGGTGCCTACACCACGCTTTCTTCTGCCGTGGTCATCCTAGTGGTGCTCACGTTGTTGTTTTCGTCGACCGCGGCGATATGGAGCATGTCGCGTGCCGGGGATACCCAGGTGGCGGCCGATAGCGGCGCGCTGGCGGGTGCCAACGTAGTGTCGTCCTATCACACGGCTGCCACGGTGGTTGATGCGAGCATCTTGAGTCTGGGGCTGGCGGGGTTTGCCACAATCGGGACGGGCCTGGTCGCCATCCTCATCCCAGGTGCCGAACCAGTTGCCGGCAATATGGTCGACACCGGGATTGAGATCATTAAAACGCGCAACAAGTTTGCCAAAAGCGCATCGGAAGGCTTACAGAAAATCGAGACGGCTCTGCCATATCTGATCGCCGCGCGTGCCACGCAGGCGGTGTCGGCGCAGGATACCGATAGTGTGGCCTATACCGGTACGGCGCTTGCCGTGCCCAGGACATCCGAATCGGACTTCGCTGCGCTCAAAGGGTCAGAGATCTCGACCGATACCATTAAAGACACATCAGATGATTTAGAGCGTGCGGCCGAGGAGCTGCGGAAGGCTTCTGAGGACACGGCGAAGGCTAAAGAGCGCGCTTGGCTGGCGGATTGTGGTGGATCGGTTCCGGCTTCGGTCGGTAGCTGTTCATGCATGTGGGAACGTGCGAGGAGTTTGGCAAAGCTCTCGGGTGAGCAGAACCCGCATTATGCCTCGAGCATTTCGTGGGAGCCACAGGTGGCGCTCGACCGCGCGAAGACCTACTACCGTCAACGCCTGGCAGACGAAAAACCGCATGGTTCAAGCGTCGAGACGAAGGCGGAGTCGGCGGCGCGCAAGGCGTTTTACACCTATGCGAGTACAGAGGTCAATCGTGCATATGTAACCGAGGACGGAGATGAAGTCGCTTCCTATATCCCGCTGTTGCCGCGCAACACTGACGAGGTGCGAGCGACGGAACTCTATACCGATACGGTGTGGCCAACCAGTGCCATCGATGGCAAGACGTATCTGCATTACGGAACGAGTTGCCCCAACTATAAGAAGGGGGCGCCATGCGGGCTGGCCTCGGTTGCTGCTTATGACGGGCAGGACAAATGCAATAGATGCCATTTTGGTGTTTCGTCGCTCGGTGCCGTTGCGGCTCCTTCGACTTCTATCGAAAACGGCTTTGAGTACCACTTTGATCGATTCAAAGAGGCTCTGGAAGACTACGTCGAATGCCGCAACAAAGAACTCGAACTTGAGCGTCAGACCGAGGATGAGGCCGACCGTGCGGGCAATGCGTTTGACCAGGCCATTAAAGCGCTTTCCGGCGAGCGCCCGCGTATCGCCCCACCTGGCCGCAACGGCGTGGTCGCCTTTGCAGTTTCGGGTGACATTACCAGCCCCGATCAACTTAACTCCTCGTTTAACGCGGCAGTCAGGCTTGGCGATCGCGGTGCTATCTCTGCCGCGGTGCTGGCGTCCGATGAGGCGACGGCGCAAAACAACGTGCTTTCGCGATTTTTCTCGACATTGAAGGAACGCTCGGGCGGCGTTGCCGGCGTGCTCGACGGCGTCATGGATGTTTGGGGACGGCTACTCGTGGGATACGGAGACATCCAAGGTTCGGCCGACGAACTTATGGACGAGATGATTAAAGACCTAGGAGGGGGCAGCGGTGCGTTGGGCTCCATTGCATCGTGGCTCGGCGATACCGTTTCGGCGTCCGTGGCGGCGCTGGGTTTGGAACCGTGCGACTTGCGCCTGCGAAAGCCGGTGCTGACCGATTCCGCCAACGTCATTAAGAGTCCGGGGTCTGACATTGCGGGTCTCTCTCAAACGCAAGACAAACTGCGAAGTATTCCGTTGGGCGTGACCGATCCCAAGGCGCTTTGCGAGGCGTTGGAATATCAAGTCGAACGCACCATTAGCGGTACGGTGTTCACACTTGCGGAGATTCCTCTGCCCGGCGGCGGCTCCATCCCGCTCACCGTCGATGTCGCCACGCTGGTTGGCGCTTTGGGCGGTGGGTCGTAATGAGTATCCGCATGCGTCTGCGCGAGGAGCGCGCCCAAGCGACGGTTGAGATGGCAGTGGTTACGCCCGTTTTGCTGGTGCTGGCACTCATCGTGTACAACGTCATGATCTTTGCCAGCGCTGTCGCGCGCTTCGACCGCGTGGTGCCCGACATCGTGTTGGCGCACGCTGTGGCGCCGGGCGGGGAGGGTGACGAGAACTCTGCCGATGCCTCGGTGACGGTCCAGACTCAAATTCTGAATGCCATGGAAGGCTATGACTTACAGATCGAAGTGTCGAGCGAGCAAGGCGCGGAGGCATCGGATGGTGGCCTGCTCTCCCTATCCGGTACGTTTAAGACCTACACCTGCACCATGCACTATGAGCCGTGGCCGACTTCTCTCAGCATCGCTGGCGTTCCGCTGGGGGCGCCGACAACGTTGTCGCACGAGCGCGCGGTGACGGTCGATCCATGGCGCCCGGGGGTGGTCATGTGACCGCGGTCTCGTCCTACATCGCCTACGCGCGGGCACTCAATAGGCTGGGTTGGACGCCGGCCGAGTTTGTGGTAGCGGAGTCGTTTGTCATGCGCCTGCGCGGCATGCTGGGACGGCGTCCGGTTGCCGCCAACGGCCTGCCGCTCGTCATGGCGTTTCCACGCTGCTCTTCGGTCCATACGTGTTTTATGGCCTATCCCATCGACATCGCCTTCATCGATCGCGACGGCAATATCCTCGCGCGCTACGAAAACGTTCGTCCTTGGCGCATGTGCTCCTGCCCCGGCACCTGGGCCGTACTAGAGCGTCCTTCAATCATTGTTTCGACCCCTGCTCTCCAACGCGTGCCGGCTTAAGAATTGGCGACTGCGGACTTTCGTCATACGAAATTGGGTAAGATGGAGGAGAAGATGCATGGATGTTGAGATCCATCCCAACGCTAAAAAGCACCTGACGGAAAAGCAGGTGCTTAGCGCTTGGCTTGCGGTTACTGAGTGCATTCGTCGCGAGTCGAAGGACGAGCCGCCGAGATGGCTTGCGATTGGATGGCTCCCAGACGGACGAAGCGTTGAGCTTGTCGCGGTCGAGCTTGTCCGTGGGTGGCTTATCATTCATGCCTTGTCTCCAGTCCAGAAGAAATTTTGGCAGGAGATTGAACAGGCTCGACAAAGGGGTCGATGATGGGCAAGACGTATACGGCCGCTAATGGTCAGGTTTTAACGGATGAAATGATTGACGCGTGGTGCGAGTCGTACGAGCGCGGAGAGTTTCCGGATGGCGAACACACCGTTGGTGGGATCGTGCATGGACGGCCCCCGCTCTCAGGTGAGGGGACGGCAACGCTGTCGGTCAAGATTCCTCTGGGAATGAAGGAGGCCATTCGTCGACGGGCGGCTGCCGAGGGGATGACGCCAAGTGAGTTTGCCCGTGCGGCTCTGAGCGAAAAACTTCTTGCTGCCGGCTGATGCCTCTGACGTGCCGATTTATAGAACCGAGGCTGTGCTCAAAAACTTTTTTAAAATTCTCGGTTGACCGGAACGCGTCCTTGGTTATACTAATCAAGCCTTGAAACAAGGCACACCTCAAATGGCTGGGTAGCTCAGTTGGTAGAGCAGAGGACTGAAAATCCTCGTGTCAGGGGTTCGATTCCCTTCCCCGCCACCTTGAATTGACTAGGACCTCTGCAAAGGGGTCCTTTTCTTTTATCGAGGGCTCTGCGGAAATTGCGTCCCGGAATTTGGCTTCAGAGTGGGATGCGCTTTCCGGCGCTTACTTCCGACGTGCGTGCACATCTCGGGCCCGCCCAGACATTCCTTCCGCTTTTGCGCCACTTTACAGACCGTTCGGTCGTCTGTCCGCACGCGCGGGTATACTCAAAACGATACTTTTCCTGTGCAATACGATGCAGGCTCAGCCTGCACGATCCGAAGGGGGCAGTGATGGAGAGGATACTCGGCGTTAATCTCTCTGGCTGGTTTATTCCCGAGCCTTGGGTGACCCCGTCGCTATACGCGGCGACCGGTGCATCCAACGCAGCCGAGCTGCAGGAGGCCATGGGCACCGCCGCCTATAACGAGCGCATGCGCCGTCATTACGAGACGTTTGTGAGCGAGGATGATTTCCGTCGCATGGCGCAGATCGGCCTCAACGCCGTGCGCCTGCCGGTGCCTTGGTATGCCTTTGGCTCACAGGAGTCCGATGCCTCCTACATCTCGGTTGTCGATTACATCGACCGCGCGATTGAGTGGGCTGCCAAGTACAACATTCGCGTGCTGCTTGACCTGGCGACTGTGCCCGGTGGCCAGGGCGATTCCAACGATTCGCCCGCCACGCCGGAGGCTGTTGCCGAGTGGCATTCGTCCACTAACGGCCGCCATGTCGCACTTGACGTGCTCGAGCGCTTGGCCGAGCGTTACGGCGAGGCCGAGAGCCTGCTGGGCATTGAGCTGCTGGATACGCCGCAGATGAGTGTCCGTAAGAGCCTCTTCACCATGACGGATGGCATTCCTGCTCACTACCTGCGCAATTTCTATCGCGATGCTTACGAGCTCGTCCGTTCGTATATGCCCGAGGATAAGATCGTCGTTTTCTCGTCGTCGGGGCATCCCAGCGAGTGGAAGCATTTTATGCGCGGCGCCAAGTACAAGAACGTCTACATGGACCTTCACCTGTACCATTACCGCGACGAGCATGCGCTCGACATCACGAGCCCCCGCGGGCTGACGACGGCGATTTCGCGTAACAAGCGCGAGCTTAAAGAAGCGATTTCAACTGGGTTCCCCGTGCTGGTGGGCGAATGGTCGGGCGCGGCGATCTTTGCCAACTCGTCGGTTACGCCCGAGGGCCGCAATGCCTACGAGCGCGTGTTTATCGCCAATCAGCTGGCTTCGTTTGCGCCGGCTGCCGGTTGGTTCTTCCAAACGTGGAAGACCGAGAAGCGCATTGCAGCATGGGACGCCCGCGCGGCGCTCGGTACGCTCGAGCGTGGCATGATTGAATAGGTTGATATGACGCAAAACAGCGCCCATACGGGCAAACTCTATGTGGTCGGCACGCCCATCGGCAACTTGGGCGACCTGTCCCCGCGCGTTGGCGAGGCCTTTGCCGCCGCCGATGTCATCTGCTGCGAAGACACGCGTGTGACGTCAAAGCTGCTGATGCACCTGGGCATTTCCAAGCCGCTTGTCCGTTGCGACGAGAATGTGATCGCCAGCCGCGCCGCCGGCCTGGTCGACCGTCTGCTGGCGGGGGAGACCCTCGCCTTTGCCTCGGACGCCGGCATGCCGAGCGTGTCCGATCCCGGCCAGGCGCTGGTCGAGGCGGCACGTGAGGCCGATGTGCCCGTCGAAGTTATTCCCGGGCCCTCCGCTTGCGTCACGGCGCTCGTTTCGTCCGGCATTCGCTGTGAGCATTTTTTCTTTGAGGGCTTTTTGGGCCGAAAGCACGGCGACCGCGTGCGTCGTTTGCAGCGCCTTGCCGTGGTTCCCGGCGCACTCATCTTCTACGAGTCTCCACATCGCATCGTGGCGACGCTCGAGGCCGTGGCAGAGGTTTTTCCCCAGCGTGAGGTTGCCGTCTGCCGCGAGCTCACCAAGCTGCACGAGGAAGTCTTGCGCGGGCCCGCTGCCCAGCTTGCTGAGGAGCTGCGTGCTCGCGGCGAGGTAAAGGGCGAGATTGCGCTGGTCATCGCGCCGCCGAGCGAGGATGAGGAGGCCGGTATCGTGCCGGTTGGCGCCGCGGCAGCGGATCCCGACGAGGCCCTGCGCGAGGATATCCGCGCCGCGCTCGAGGAGGGGGAGCCCGCGTCTGCGGTGGCCAAGCGCCTGTCTCAGAAGTATTCGCGCCGCAAGCGCGATGTCTATGCCATGGTGCTCGATATGCAATAGATGGAGGATATCCAGCCCTTGCGCTAGAATCATCCTCTGTATGCAACGTTTTTCTGGAGGACAAACCCCATGGATCAAAGCAAGCCTTCGTTCTTTATCACGACGCCCATCTACTACGTCAACGCCGATCCGCACCTGGGCACGGCTTATTCCACCATCATCGCCGACGTTCAGGCCCGTTATCGTCGCTCCGCCGGCTATAACGTCAAGTTCCTGACCGGCATGGACGAGCACGGCGAGAAGGTCGCCGAGGCCGCAGCCAAGCATGGCATGACGCCGCAGGAGTGGACCGACAGCCAGGCCCCGCACTTCAAGGAGCTTTGGAGCAAGCTCGAGATTTCCAACGACGACTTCATCCGCACCACCGAGCCGCGCCAGCATCATGCCGTGCAGTACCTGTGGGAGCGCATGAAGGAGTCCGGTTACCTGTATAAGGGCAGCTACGACGGCTGGTATTGCGTGCCTGATGAGACCTACTTCACCGATACACAGGTCCAGAAGGGCGACGAGGAGTACGGCAGCGTCGGCCAGCACCTGTGCCCCGACTGCCACCGTCCGCTTGAGCGCGTGCAGGAGGAGTCCTACTTCTTTAAGCTTTCCGCCTTCCAGGACAAGCTGCTCAAGCTCTATGACGAGCACCCCGACTTTGTCGAGCCTGCGTTCCGCATGAACGAGGTTCGCAGCTTTGTCGAGGGCGGCCTTAACGACCTATCCGTGAGCCGCACGAGCTTTGACTGGGGCATTCAGGTCCCGTTTGACGAGGGTCACGTGACCTACGTGTGGTTCGATGCGCTGCTCAACTATATGACGGCCGTCGGCTACGGTGTCGACACCGACGAGGCGCGTGCCGAGCTGGCCTATCGCTGGCCCGCGCAGTTCCACATCGTGGGCAAGGACATCATCCGCTTCCACTGCGTCATTTGGCCCGCCATGCTCATGGCCATCGGCGAGGCCCTGCCCGAGCACGTCTTTGCCCACGGCTTCCTGACCGTGCGCAATGCCGAGACCGGCAAGGCCGAGAAGATGTCCAAGAGCCGCGGCAACGCCATCGCTCCGCAGGACGTTATCGATATGTTGGGCGTCGAGGGCTATCGCTACTACTTCATGACCGACGTCGTCCCCGGTACCGACGGTGCCATCAGCTTCGATCGCATGGAGCAGGTCTACAACGCCGACCTGGCCAACAGCTGGGGCAACCTTATCTCGCGTTCGCTCAACATGAGCGGCAAGTACTTTGATGGTTGCGCGCCCGCCAAGCCCGCATCGTTCGATGCGTTCGACAACCCGCTGGCAAAGATCGCCGATGGTCTGGTCGAGCGCTACATGGCCAAGATGGACGTGCTCGATTACGGCGGAGCCAAGGACGAGGTCATGGAGCTCATCCATGCCGCCAACCACTACATCGAGGACTCCGAGCCTTGGGCACTTGCCAAGGACGAGGCCAAGGCTGACGAGCTGGCGTTTGTGATCTACAACCTGCTCGAGGCCATCCGCATTGCCGCCCACCTGCTGATGCCGCTCATGCCTCAGACCTCTGCCGAGGCCCTGCGCCGCCTGTCCTGCGAGGACGAGGCCGCGACCGACGACCTCAAGGGCATTTGCGCTTGGGGCCTGCTTGCCGGCGGTCAGCCTGTCGAGAAGGGCGAGCCGCTGTTCCCGCGTCTGGGCTAAGATGCAGCGCGCCATATCGGCAATTTGCTGTTTAGCTGTAAGGGCATGGCCGCCACGGTCCATGCCCTTTTGTTTCAAGACGCCGCCATCATGCTGAGGAGGCAACCATGACAACTTCGCCTTTGGCAAACCCCACGGCCACCAGGGAGCTGCTGGAGGAGTTTGGCCTTGCGACCAAGCATCGCCTGGGCCAGAATTTCCTGATCGACAACCATGTAATTGAGCGCATTTGCGAGCTTGCCGAGTTTGTAGGCGATGAGCGCGTGCTCGAGGTTGGTCCGGGCGTTGGTACGCTCACGCTTGCGCTGTTGCAGGAGGCGGCGTGCGTCACGTCGATCGAGGCCGATCCCGAGCTCGAGCCGGTGCTCGATGCTCACGCCGCCGACTACGCCAACTTCCGCTTTATCATGGGCGACGCGCTTAAGGTGACGCCGGAGCAGATTGAGCAGGCCGCCGGCGGTGAGCCGACGGTATTTGTCGCGAACTTGCCCTATAACGTGGCGGCGACGATCATCTTGCAGTTTTTTCAGACGATGCCCGCGCTCAAGCGTGCCGTGGTCATGGTGCAAAAGGAGGTTGCCGATCGCATTGCCGCAGTGCCGGGCAACAAGACCTATGGCGGCTATACGGCAAAGCTCGGCCTGTATGCGCAGGTGACGGGTCGCTTTGAGGTGCCGCCGCGTTGCTTTATGCCAGCGCCGCACGTGGACTCGGCCGTCGTGCGTATCGACCGTGTTGACGGCGTGGTGCCCGAGGGGCTCGATCGCGAGTTCGTGGCTCGTGTGATCGACGCTGCATTTGCTCAGCGGCGCAAGACCGTCCGAAATTCCATGAGCGCCAACGGTTTTGCCAAGGACGTGCTCGATGCCGCTTTTGAGGTTTGCGGTATCGCACCCACCACGCGCGCCGAGACGCTCGATGTTGCCGACTTTGTCCGTCTGGCCCGGGAGCTAATCCATGACGCCTAATGCCGAACGCGTGACGTTTACCAAGAAAAAGAAGACGGTTGCTTGTCCCGTGCCCTTGGCGCCGCTTGCCGACACGCATGCACATCTGCTTTCGTTTTGGGGCAAGGATGTGCCCGAGACGCTCGTGCGCGCCAAAGCCGCGGGCGTCGACCTGTTGGTGACGATGTTCGACCCCATTGCCGACAAGCGCAGCGTGGCGGACTATAGCGACTGGCTGGTGCGCGAGATTCTTCCGATGCAGGATATCCCGCAGATCAAGTATCTTGCCGGCGTGCATCCGTATGGCGCGCCGGACTATACCGACGACGTTCATGCACAGGTCGTTGCGGCACTTGATGACCCCTTATGCGCCGGTATTGGCGAAATCGGCCTGGACTACCACATGGACTATGACGACGATATCGCGCCGGCACCCCATAACGTGCAGATTGATTGCATGGCGCGCCAGCTCGAGCTTGCCGTGCGCCGCAATGTGCCGGTGGAGCTGCACCTGCGTCACGAGGACTCGGATGGGGAGCGCACCTCGCACGTTGATGCGTACAACGTGCTTCGTGAGGTGGGCGTGCCCCAGGCCGGTTGTGTGCTGCACTGTTTTGGCGAGGACCGCGCCACGATGGAGCGCTTTGTGGAGCTGGGCTGCTATATCGCCTATGGTGGTGCGGCCACCTTTAAGCGCAACGACGACGTGCGCGAGGCATTTGCGGCAACCCCACTCGATCGAATTATGTTCGAGACGGATTGCCCGTATATGGCTCCAGAGCCCATCCGCGGTCTTGAATGCGAGCCCGCAATGATCTCCATTACGGCAAACACGCTGGTCAACGACCGTGTCGATCGTACCGGCGAGGATGCTGAGGCAATCGCGCGAGCAGCTTGGGAAAATGCCTGTAAACTTTTTCAAAAATAGTTCTTGCGTTCGCGATGGCGCTCCGTTATTCTAATTCCTGCACGCGGGCGTGGCGGAATTGGCAGACGCGTACGGTTCAGGTCCGTATGGGGGCAACCCCATGAAGGTTCAAGTCCTTTCGCCCGCACCATTAAATTAAAGAGCTCCCAGCAATGGGAGCTTTTTTGTTATGGGCCCTTCACAGGGACTTGAACCTGTGAAGGAGCGAGCGTAAAGAAAACGCGGAGCGTTTTTAGCGAGCTGGCGAGGACGCCGGCAGGCGGCCGAAGCCGGTGCGGATCCGCGAAGCGGATACGCGGACGTCCTTTCGCCCGCACCATTGAATGAAAGAACTCCCAGCAATGGGAGCTTTTTTGTTATGTACGATCTCCTTGTACGGGTATCCTAATGCCAACGTGTGCCTATCAGAGGAGAGACCATGCTGTTGTCCGGTATCATCGCCGCCCTTACCAGCCTTTTGATTCCCATCATCATTCTGTTGCTACTGCTTCCCAACGCCTGCTATGTCGTTGAACAACAGCATGCCGTGATCATCGAGCGCCTGGGCAAGTTTAACCGCATCGTCAACGCGGGCTTCCACATGAAGGTGCCCGTGATCGACCGCAAGGCCGCCACGGTGAGCCTGCGCACCATGAAAAACGGTTTTGGCATCGACGTTAAGACCCAGGACAACGTGACCATCGGCCTTGAGGTCTCTGCTCAGTACCACGTGAGCTATGACATGGGCGCCGGCCCGGCAGATTCGGGTATCTACAAGAGCTACTACATGCTGCAGGAGCCCGTCGACCAGATGCGTGACTTCATCACCGACGCCCTACGCTCTTCGATTCCCGTCTACACACTCGATGAGGTCTTTGCCAAGAAGGATGACATCGCCAAGGATGTCAACGCTACCGTTTCCGAGCAGATGGCCGCCTACGGCTTCACCCTCGTGTCGACGCTCATCACCAAAATCGCACTGCCGACCGAGGTCGAGAACTCCATGAACGACATCAACGCCGCCCAGCGCAAGCGCGCTGCGGCACAGGAGCTCGCCGAGGCCGACCGCATCAAGCGCGTCACCGAGGCGACCGCCGAGGCCGAGGCAATGGAAAAGGCGGGCGAGGGCATCGCCAACCAGCGCAAGGCCATTGCACTGGGTATCAAAGATTCGCTCGAGATCATCCAGGAGACGGGTGTCGGCAATGACGAGGCCAACCAACTGTTCATGTTTACGCAGTGGTCCGAGATGATGACGGAGTTCGCTCGCACGGGTAAAACCTCGACGGTCGTGCTGCCGAGCGACTTTTCGCAGTCGGCCTCTATGTTCGAGCAGATGCTGGCTGCCGGTAAGGTTCAGAACGAGTCAAAGGAGTAGGCACGCGTGAAATACACCGTCGTTTGTGTTGGCAAGCTCAAAGAGCGCTTTTGGAAGGACGCGTGCGCTGAGTACACCAAGCGCCTAGGCGCCTATGCCAAGGTGGATATCCGCGAGGTGGCCGATATCGACCCGGCTAAGGCGGGCGGCGTGGATGCCGCGCGCGACAAGGAGGGGGCGGCAATTCTTGCTGCCCTGCCGTCTCGAGCGCATGTGATCCTGCTGGCCATTGAGGGCAAAGAGCGCTCGAGCGAGGAGTTTTCGGCGAGGCTCGACGATCTTATGCTGCGAGGCAGCAGCGACATCGCCTTTGTAATCGGCGGATCGGACGGCGTGAGCGATGACGTGCGCGCACGAGCCGACGAGATGCTCAGCTTTGGACGCATTACCTTGCCGCATAACCTGGCGCGTGTGGTGCTGCTAGAGCAGATTTACCGTGCCTGCAAGATCAGTCGTGGCGAGCCGTATCACAAATAGGTCGGCAATACGAAACAATGGCGTGGGACAATACCTTTCGTTTTGAGGAATGTGTCTGAAAGGACTATGTGATATGAAGATTGGATTTGTCGGTTTTGGCAATATGGCGAGCGCTATGGCCGATGGCTGGATCGCTGCCGGTGTAGCTGCGAGCGACATGTGCGCCTGCGCGGGTCGCTACGACGCACTGGTTGAGCGCTGCGAGGCGCGCGGCATGGTCGCCTGCCACGATGCTGCCGAGGTTGCCGCCGCATCCGATATCGTGGTCGCTGCGGTCAAACCGTACCTGATCGAGAAGATATTCGCCCCGCTCAAGGATGCTCTTGCCAAAAAGGTCGTTCTGTCGGTTGCTTGGACCTGGGACAGTGCCAAGTGGGAGCAGGTCCTGCCGGGCGTCGCGCACATCTCGACGGTGCCCAACACACCGGTTTCGGTGGGCGAGGGCGTCATCGCTTGTGAGAAGTCCTCTACGCTCAACGGCGAGCAGCGTGCCGTGGTTCTCGATCTGCTCGGTAAGCTTGGCGCCGTCGTCGAGCTCGACACGAGCCTGCTGTTTGTGGGCGGCACGGTGGGTGGTTGCGCTCCGGCATTTGTCGCCATGGCAATCGAGGCCCTGGGCGATGCGGCGGTCAAGCACGGTATCCCGCGTGCCGATGCCTATCGCATTGTGAGCCAGATGGTACTGGGCACGGCAAAGTTGCAGCTTGCTACTGGCCAGCATCCCGCGGCGATGAAGGATGCCGTATGCTCGCCCGGTGGTGCCACCATCAAGGGCGTCGTCGCGCTCGAGGACGCCGGCATGCGCAGTGCCCTGGTCAAGGCAATTGACGCAACCCTCCAATAAAACCGACCAAAAAAGACAGGTTTATTTTGGCAGGTTTTTCCTGCGGTTTTGTCCTTTTAGCGAAAAGCGCCCCGCAACTGGCTCAATTCCAGTTGCGGGGCGCTTGCGTTTGCCCAGATAAAACCGACCAAAATAAACCTGTCCCTTTTTGGCGGGTTAGTCCCAGAAGCTGTCTTCCTCATCCTCGGACTTGGGTCCGCGGTCGACGTACATCTTATGGGTACGCTTCTCCATTACAAAGGCAAGAATCGCAAATAACAGGATGCCGCCGGCGAAAAGGATGGCAAAACCGGTGCGGGTGCCAAACAAAAAGGAAAAAACTGCGTCCATTGGGTGCCTTCTTGCGTAGTTGAGTTGGGTCGTAAACGCTCATAAGTATATACTTGCCCATACATGTACAAGGTTGCAACCTAAATGGAATGTATATCGCCGGAGGATCTAATGCTTGATATCAAGTTTGTTCGCGAGAACCCCGATGCCATCGATGTCGCCATGGCTAACCGCCAGACGTCTTGGGATCGCGAGAAGTTCTTTGAGCTCGACGACGAGCGCCGTGCCGTCATCACCGAGGTCGAGGAACTCCAGGCTACGCGCAATGCCGAGTCCAAGAAGATCGGCGCCCTGATGAAGGAGGGCAAGAAGGAGGAGGCCGAGGCCGCCAAGGAGGCCGTGCGCGCCGTCAACGAGAAGATTGACGGTCTGTCCGAGCGTCGTACTGCCCTCGAGCAGGAGCAGTACGACTTCATGGCTCACCTGCCCAACATTCCTTGCGAGGCCACGCCGTACGGCAAGGACGAGGACGAGAACATCGAGCGTCGCCGCTGGGGCACCCCGCGCGAGTTCGACTTCGACTTTAAGCCGCACTGGGATCTGGGCACCGACCTCGACATTCTTGACTTCGAGCGCGGCAACAAGCTCTCCGGCAGCCGTTTCACCGTTCTCGGTGGCGCCGGTGCCCGCCTGGAGCGTGCCCTCATCAACTTCTTCCTCGATACGCACACCAGCCGTGGTTTTAAGGAGTGGTGGCCGCCTATCGTCGTCAAGCGTCAGACCATGTTTGGCACGGGCCAGCTGCCCAAGTTCGAGGACGACGCCTATCACGTCTCGGGCGACAACTTCCTGATCCCCACCGCCGAGGTCGTGCTTACCAACCTGCACGCCGGCGAGGTCCTCGATGCCGACACCCTGCCGCGCCGCTACACCGCCTTCACCCCCTGCTTCCGCGAGGAGGCCGGTTCCGCCGGTCGCGACACCCGCGGCATCATCCGTCAGCACGAGTTCGACAAGGTCGAGATGGTCAAGTTCGCTAAGCCGGAGGAGTCCGACGAGGAGCTCGAGAGCATGACCGCCGAGGCCGAGTACCTGCTGCAGCAGCTGGGCCTTCCGTATCGCGTGATTAGCCTGTGCACCGGCGACTTGGGCTTCTCTGCCCGTCAGACCTACGACGTCGAGGTTTGGCTGCCGAGCTACAACGCCTACAAGGAGATCAGCTCCTGCTCCAACTGCGGTGACTTCCAGGCTCGCCGCGCCAACATCAAGTATCGCGACCCCGAGAACTTCAAGGGTTCGCGCTACCTGCACACCCTCAATGGTTCCGGCCTGCCGGCCGGCCGCACCATGGCCGCCATTCTGGAGAACTACCAGAACGCCGACGGCACCATCACGATTCCCGAGGTTCTGCGTCCTTACATGGGCGGCCTCGAGAAGATCGAGCCGGTCGCGTAACTTGCCTGCATAGGGGATATGCAAGGGCGCTCCTTCGGGGGCGCCCTATTTCGTGCGTAGGTCCATACCATGCCGTGCGGACAGCTCAATAGAAAACACACGAACAACTGTTCTGTATACAGCCATCTACCTGCTATGCTTTTGCTAAATAAGAGCGAGAGAAAGGGGACGCGATGGAGCTGTTTGATGATCGGGTGGTTTTGTTTGAGAGCGACGAGGGCGGGGAGTACCTGCTTGTAACGTGTGAGCCGTCTGGCATGGGTGGCCTGGTGCTTCGGCAGACGAGTGAGGGTCCGTTGACCCAATGGTGCTTTGAGGAGTCGCCGCATGTGGTCGAGACCTTTGTGACGCACGAGGGGCTTGTGGCGCTGGAGCACTTCTATGGAGTTGGGACTTCCAACCAGGTCGCGCGCATGCTGAGCATCTCGTTTGCCGATTATGATTGCGCCCAGCGGGTGAGATCGCTCCTGAGGGAACTTGATGCCAAGTTCGACGTGATCGAAAAGCCAATCGATCGTACGGGGAACGGCGGTATATGCGGAGCAGCATGACAAAACTGCGTTCCACAAAAAAGTTTGAGATTGTGCTTGACTCCAATAAGCTAAAGTGGTTTTATATGTCTTGCGCTGCGGCGTTACCTCAGCTGGATAGAGGGTCTGACTACGAATCAGAACGTCATAGGTTCGAATCCTATACGCCGCACCAATTGAACTTGAAGCCTCCGGCAACGGGGGCTTTTCTTTTATGCCGTCACCGCATGGATTCGAACCTCGGTCGAGGCGCGAGCGTCAAGAAAACGCGAAGCGTTTTTAGCGAGCGGGCGAGCACGCCGGCAGGCGGGCGAAGCCGGTGCGGATCCGCGAAGCGGATGCGCGGAATCCTATACGCCGCACCAATCGAAATTGAAAGTCTCCGGCAACGGGGGCTTTTATTTTATGGCGGTATCCCATGGATCCGAATCTCGGTCGAGGCGCGGGCGTCTCAATCATCACTTCGTAAAATTTTTCCAAATTGTCGCTTGACCCATCGAGGGGTCACGTGCATAATAATCCGTGCGTTGCGGCGTTACCTCAGCTGGATAGAGGGTCTGACTACGAATCAGAACGTCATAGGTTCGAATCCTATACGCCGCACCAATTGACTTTAAAGCTCCCGGCAACGGGGGCTTTTCTTATATCGCGATGCGTCGAAGATCGCGCCAAGTGCTCCAAATGAGTAAAAATCAAATTTGATAACTTTTTTCGAAAATTGCTTGACCTTTATTCAGTCGATGTGCATAATAATCAACAAGTCGCGGCGTTACCTCAGCTGGATAGAGGGTCTGACTACGAATCAGAACGTCATAGGTTCGAATCCTATACGCCGCACCAATTGAACTTGAAGCCTCCGGCAACGGGGGCTTTTCTTTTATGCCGTCACCGCATGGATTCGAACCTCGGTCGAGGCGCGGGCGTGAAGCGGACGATTTCTTATCGACTCGTGTAAGATTCCGAGTAGGTATCGCGGCCTATCCGCGACCGCTCCTTCTCTAGACGACCGATCAGGGTGATATTTCGTGGCAGAGCGTCCGACATACAAGCTCAGGTTTCTCGATCCCAAGAAGCGCTTTCCGGCGATGCCCGAGCAGCCTGCGGGGCGCTCATATGGCGTGGTCTGGAAACTCTTTGGCGAGGACCCGCATGAATCATGCTATGTCGTCGAATTCGTCGGCAAAAGCCATGTGTCGCTTTTGGGCTACGTGAGCGTTTCGGGTGAGGTCTATAAGGTGGACCGTCCCGTTAACGAAGTATCGCTGCCCGACGATCCCGACATGCAGCTGATTCTTGACGAGTCCGATTCCAACATCGGTGAGATTGCAGTCAGGGGTACCGATGGGACGATGCGCTCCCGGGCGCGAGTCATCGGCTCTCCCGAAGGCCCCATGCGCGAGCAGTCCGACCACGAGACATGGAATTCGACCCGCGCCCTTCCTTACGGCGAGTTCATGGCCTCGATGTTCTTGCGCTACGTGATATTTGCCAACTCCGAAAGCGCTATTGTGAACACGGCGGACGCCGGCGGACTCGACGAGGGTATGCAAAACGTTGTCGACAAGATCAAGCTCGTAAAGTTGCCCGAGCCGGTCGAGGTGTTTTTGGGCTTTAACACGGCACCGCTCCCCGATGCTATCGAGACGCTGCTCTACCGCGTTGACCATGCCGAGAATCCGAGCGGTATCGAGCGCTATGCCGCCGCCCTTATGAGCGAAATTGACTTGCCCCGCCTGCGCACCATCGCTGCCAAGTCCGAGATGAGCCTGGCTCGCATTGATCGCTCAAAGATTTTCTATCTCAATTTTGATCGTAGCCTGCTGGACCAGGACGAGATTGACATGCTGCTTGCAATAGAGTGCCGTCTCAACCGCCTCTCCGGCATCCTTGAGCGCATCGGGGCCGGATTGGTCCCTGCGGCATCCTCGCCGAGCCTTGAGGGCTGCGCGCTCTTTGATGCGTGGCATATCGCCAAGACGACCAACGATGTTCCCCGACTGCTCGATACGGCCTCGAGCGATAACCCGTGGGCCAAGCCGGGAACGGTTTCGTGCCAACCGGGCGGCGAGTGGGACGTGCGCACCCGTTTTGCGCGAATCGTTGAGGCGCTCAACGTGGTCACGCGGCTCGACTATACCTATCGGGCAAACGTTGCCGAGGGGATTATGCTCGTTCGGTTTGGGCAGTCTGTCGTTGATGCCATGCCGCAACGTGAATACGACGCTCAGGATGACGCCTGGCGCGAGCTGGACGAGGACACGCGGGCGATCTGGGCCGCGGAGCACGATGCGCGCGTGGCACTCACGCTTGCGGCAGCGTGTTTTGCCGCGGGCACCTGCATCACGCGCTGCTATGTGCAGATTGCTGCTACCGACAGTGAGCAGGGCGAGCGCGTTGTCGCAACGTATTTCTTTGGGCGTGCGGCCTATCTGGCCGATTGCGTGCCTGTCGCCAAGGATCTTGAGAGCATGGACATGGACGATATGCCGTGCAAGCGTGTGCTTGAGGCGTATGAGTCAACCGCTCCGGAGACGATTGAGCCTGCGGAGGTTCATGCTCGTCCGCGTGATGACCATCGCACGCTGCCGCCGGCGCTGCGCGATCTGCTACTTGCCGATACGGCTGACGAGTTGGAGGTCATGGAAGAGGACGACGACCCATACGTGGCCCGTGTTGTTGAATTGCGCGAGCAGGCAAAAGTCGACCGTACAGGTGCTTTTGAAGGCTTTTCTCGTCTTGTCGAGGAGTTGGAGGCTAAGTGCGCCGTCGCCGAGCTTTTGGCGACAGGTTCGGTTCAAACGCAGTTTTGCGATAACCAGCTGGTGCGCATGGTGCTACCGGTGTTGGAAGAAGACCGCTCTGTGCGAATCCTTCGTGCGCCCGATGCGCTGTACTTTGCCCAGCACGAGATCTGCAGCTTTTACGCCGAGCAAGAGGACTTTGAACGAGCGCTGCCCGAGGTGCGCCATCTTTACGATCTGGCGCGCTCGTCCATGCAATCGCACTTTGCGCTCATCAACGTTCTTGCGCGTCTGGAGCGCTTTGACGAGATTATCGAGGTGGCGCGCCACGGCCTACGTATTGCCAGCGATCGTTCTGCAATCGGCTACCTGTTCTATCGCTTGGCGTTTGCCTATTGGAACTGCGATCAGCTCGACCTGGCGCTGGCTTGTTACCGTCTGGTGCCGCGCGGTGAGGAATCGGGCAGCAGCGCGCTGGAAGAAATGCAGGGCCTTATGAACGAGATGGGCGTCAGCGAGCCTCCGACGTTCGAGGAAGCGGTCGAGACTATCCGCAAAGCTGGACTTGAGTTGCCGCCAGTGTCCGCCGTGACGAATCAGCTTGCAGATGCCGCTGTTCAACTAGTCGACAACGGCTTCTTTTTCCTGGCACGCGGTTGCATCTTCCAAATGTGGCGCACCATGGGCAACGACGAGCTCGGCTCCCTCAACCGCTCGCTGGGGTAGGCGAAGCTTCCAAGGAGGAAAGGATGCTAGGCAATTAGAAAATTTCCTCTTGCCCATCCTTGGCTGTTTGGTTACTATAGAACGGCTGTTACGGAGAGCTGACCGAGAGGCCGAAGGTGCTCGCCTGCTAAGCGAGTATGCCCCAAAAGGGCATCTGGGGTTCGAATCCCCAGCTCTCCGCCAGTACGAATTTGAAGAAGGGTCCCATTTGGGGCCCTTTTTTGTGCGGAGAAAGGAGGCTGGGGATTCGAACCCCAGAGGGCACGGGCGTTAAGCAAACGCGAAAGCGTTTGTAGCCCGTGGGCGAAAAGCCGTCAGGCTTTGAAGCCGGAGGGCATGCGTAGCATGTCCGGACATCCCCAGCTCTCCGCCAGTTTAACTTTAAAGAAGGGTCCCATCGGGGGCCCTTTTTTATTATCGAGAAAGGGCGCTGGGGATTCGAACCCTCAAAAAAAGGAGGCATCCTTTCGGACACCTCCTTTCAGCGAGTGTATTGTTCTTCGATCTTACATCTCGGGCGCCTTGGCGACGGTCTCGCTTTCTGCCGTGAGTGGGCGGTTGTCGATGCGGCGGCCCAGGCGGTCGAGCTTCACAAGGAGCCACTCAATGGGATTCGGCCCTGCGCCTTCCTCGTCAGCAACCAGGTCCATGACGGCGATCTTGGTGCCGTCTTGCTTGAGCGTAACGCTGCCCACCTTGTCGCCCACATGCACCGTGCCCGAAAGATCGTCGTAGCTAACCTTTTCGGTCACCTCGCCGGCAAGGGAAAACACGGTCGCTTGCGCCGTGGGGTCGGCGAGCGTGGCGTCGATCGTCTTGTCCGTCCAATCTGTCTGGCTAATGCGTGCCATAAGCGGGTTGTCGTTGGCGGTCTTTTCCTGCGTGTTGGCGATCGCGACCGTCACCTTGTGACCGTAGTACCAATTGGCAAGGGTTGCGGTATCGGTAAAGCGCTGGTCGGTGGTAGTGGAGTTCAAAACGACGGTGTAGATCTCGTCGCCATCGCGGTTGTAGGCACTCGTAAAGCAATAGCCTGCATCGTCGGTGGTGCCGGTCTTGCCACCGATGTTGCCATCTTGGCCCAGCAAATAGTTATGCGTGTCCATGGAATGCGAATGGTCGGTGCCGTCGGCGCCCGTGACCTCGATCCAGGAATCCTCGCTCGCTACGACCTCGCGGATCGTGTCGTTTTTCATGGCCTCCTGCATCATCAGCGCTACGTCGTGTGCGGTTGAGTGCATATCGCCAGCCCACTCATCAAAGTCAAGACCATGCGGGTTTTCAAAAAGCGTACCGGTGCAGCCGAGTTTCTTGGCACGCTCGTTCATGGCCTTCACAAATGTGGCCTCGGCGTCTTTGGTCTTAGGGTCGATTTTCTTGCCCACATATTCGGCGAGCACGATGGCGGCGTCGTTGCCCGAGGGAATCATCAAGCCGCGCAGTGCCTGCTCCACGGTAAGCTCGTCGCCTTCGAGCAAGCCGGCGGTCGAATTACCCACGGTGGCTGCGGCGTTGCTCACCGTGACCTTCTCGTCCATCTTGCAATTCTCGACGGTTAGGATTGCGGTCATGACCTTGGTGATCGAGGCAATCTTGACCTGCTCATCGGCACCGCGCCCATAGTAGACGGTGCCGTCTTTGCCCATGACGAGGGCATTGGTCGCATCGATATCGGGCAGGTTTTCGGCCGTGATGCCGCGCGCATCGGCGGTTTTGCCGCAAACATTGTCGGTCGTGAGCACTTGGGCGCCGGCGACGGTGGGCGCGCCAGCGGCAAGGGCGATAGCGCAGACAAAGCCGGCGGCAAGCTGGGCTGAGCGCTTTGCAAAAGAGGTGAGGGACTTCACAGATTTCGCTTTCGACGGGATGGTCTCTTCTGAAACTAGAGTATATCGTTTGCCGGCGTCGGCGATCATCGCGTGCGCGCTTGGCCCACATCCGCACCCGAACGGGCACAAGGGTGCTTAAGGCCGACTTAATCACCCACGCTTGTTGTGTGTGGCGTGCGTCGCCTCAGGCATAATGGAGCGCGAGAGGAGCACGCATGAACGAGCGCATTTTGGTAGTTGATGACGAGAAGGCCATCGCCGACTTGGTTGGCATCTACCTTACAAAAGAGGGCTTTGATGTCCAGATTGCCTATAGCGGGGCCGATGCTGCCAAGGCGATTTTGGAGCAGGAGTTCGATCTGGCGCTGCTTGATGTCATGCTGCCCGATATCGATGGGTTTGAGCTGCTGCGTACGATCCGTTCCAGCCATACCTATCCCGTGATCATGCTGACGGCGCGCGATGCCCAGCAAGACAAGATCGAGGGCCTTTCGCTTGGCGCGGACGATTACGTGGTCAAGCCGTTCCGCCCGCTGGAGCTCATCGCGCGTGTGCACGCTCAGCTTCGCCGCTACACCAGCTACGGTAGCCGTGCGCAGGCGGCCGAGTCGCCGACCATTCAGCTCGACGGCTTGGAGATCAACCGCGATGCTCGTTCCGTGACGGTGGACGGTTCACCGGTACGCCTCACGCCCACCGAGTATTCAATCTTGCTGTATCTGGTCGAGCATCGCGGCAGCGTGGTGGCCGTGGAGGACCTGTTCCGCGCAGTGTGGAACGAGGACTTTATGCCCGGCTCCAACAATACGGTGATGGTACACATTCGCCACCTGCGCGAAAAGATCGGCGATGACGCACAAAAGCCGCGCTTTATCAAAAACGTCTGGGGCGTCGGCTACATCATCGAATAACGCTTTTCGCTTGTGAGGATCTTGATATGACAAAAGACGATAGGCAAGCGTTCGAGGTGCCCGATCGGCTCTTTGAATACGTGAGGTCGGTCGTCGACAACCGCGCGCTTGCAACGGTGCTGCTCTTTTTGCTGAGCCTGCTGCTGATTGGCATCGACAACATCGTCGGAATCTTGGCGGTGCTGCTTGTCGGCTTTTTGCTGATCGATCGATTTGAGATCGTGTGCCGCTGCGTGGTGATTGGCGGCGCCGCGTGGGCCATGACGTTGGCGATTGGCGCCATGGCGCTCGGCGGCATCGAAGGGCCGGTGCTGTTCGATGCCGGCTTTGTATTCAACATGCTTGGCTTTGTGCTGGCGCTTGCCGCGTGCGTGCTGTTCTTGTGTGGCCGCGCCCTGTACTACCAGGGCTACGAGCAGGGCGAGCAGCATGCCGATTGTGTGCTGGCCGCTCGTATTCAAGATCGCCTGATCGATCACCCCGACACCTGGGATAACATCGACGGCGACTTCTTGGAGGTCGAGGGCGCCCTTAACCGCGTGCGTGACCGTGAGCGCAAGGTGCAGCAAGCTCTGCGTGACGAGTCGCATCGCAAGGACGATTTGGTCACGTACTTGGCACATGACCTACGCACCCCGCTTGCCAGTGTGGTGGGCTATCTTTCGCTGCTGCAAGAGGCTCCCGAGCTGCCGGTTGAGCAACGTGCGCACTTTACGGGCGTGGCGCTCGACAAGGCGCACCGGCTCGATACGCTCATCGAAGAGTTCTTCGATATCACGCGCTTTGACTTCCACGATATCGTGCTCACGCGCGGCTATGTTGATCTGGGGTTGCTGCTGGCTCAGGTGACTGACGAGTTCTATCCCATCCTCAACGAGCAGCATAAGGAAGTCCAAGTTGATATTCGCGAGGACCTGACGGTGCTCGTGGATGGCGACAAAATGGCTCGCGTGTTCAACAACATCATGAAAAACGCTATTGCCTATAGCTATGAGGGCTCGACCATCACGATCGAGGCCAGGCGCCGGGACGGCGGTGGCGTGCGCGTGCGCTTTATCAATCAGGGCGATCCCATCCCTGCGGCTAAGCTCAAGGTGATCTTTGAGAAGTTCTATCGCCTGGATGCGGCGCGTGCGACCAATCGCGGCGGCGCTGGACTGGGGCTTGCCATCGCCAAGGAGATCGTATGCGCGCACGGCGGTACCGTTGCATGTGAATCGACGCCCGAACACACGCTATTCACCATCGAGCTGCCCGCCGCATAGCCAGCGTGCCCTTACAAACACTTGACAATGCGCTCACGTGCATATGAGCCGCGATTCCTACTATCGATACTGCTGAATTGATATCGATGTGGAGGTATGCGGTATGACGGCTGCTGCGGCTGTGGAGCCCACGGAGCTTGAAGAACTCATGAAAGCGCAGGCCGAGGCCGCGCACGAGCGCGAGGTTGGGGATGCGACTCGCCCCACGGCAGAGGATCTTGCCGCCTCGCCGACGCGAATCGATGTTGAGGGCCTCGACCTGTTCTATGGCGACCACCATGCGCTCAAGGACGTGAATATCAAGATCCGCGACAAGCAGATCACCTCGTTCATCGGGCCTTCGGGCTGCGGAAAGTCCACGTTGCTGCGCTGCTTTAACCGCATGAACGACGGCATCAAGGACTGCCGCATCGAGGGCAAGATTGCGCTCGATGGTCAAGATATCCTGGGCGACTACGACATCTGCCGCCTTCGCCAGCGCGTGGGCATGGTGTTCCAGCGCCCCAACCCGTTTCCCATGAGCATCTACGACAACGTCGCGTATGGTCCGCGCGGTATGGGTGTGCGCGATCGCGCTGCGCTGGATGAGCTGGTCGAGGACTCCCTTCGTCGCGCTGCGCTATGGGATGAGGTCAAGGACAAGCTCAAAGAGTCGGGTCTGGGTCTTTCGGGCGGCCAGCAGCAGCGTCTGTGCATCGCCCGCGCACTTGCCGTGCAGCCCGACATTCTGCTGATGGACGAGCCGACCTCAGCACTCGACCCTGTGTCGACGCTGGTGGTGGAGCAGCTGGCCTGCGAGCTCAAAGAGACCTGCACGCTCGTGGTCGTTACGCACAATATGCAGCAGGCGGCGCGTATCTCCGATTCGGTCGCATTCTTTTTGCTGGGTGAGCTGGTGGAGCACGCGCCCACCGCGCAACTCTTCAAGAATCCGACCGATCCGCGCACGGCGGATTATTTGACGGGGCGTTTTGGCTGATACCATCTAGTAAAGGTACCTTTAGGGTTAAGATGCGGTCATGCCGGCCGCAAAGGGGTTCAACATGATCTATTACGTCGAGGACGATGACAACATCAGGGATTTGACGGTCTATGCGCTGCGCAAGCAGGGGATTGAGGCCGAAGGCTTTTCGTGCGACGGTGAGTTTAAGGCTGCCGTGGCGCGACGGGTACCCGATGCCGTCCTGCTCGACATCATGCTGCCCGATACCGATGGCTTGGCGATTATGCGTCGACTGCGTGCCGATCGCCTGACGGCGACGGTGCCCATCATGATGCTTACCGCCAAGGATACCGAGCTCGACAAGGTGATGGCGCTCGATGGCGGTGCCGACGATTACCTGACTAAGCCGTTTTCGCTCATGGAGCTCGCCAGCCGCTGCCGCGCACTGCTGCGTCGCGGCGGCATGGTCAAACAGGCAAGCGATGTGCTCAGCGTGGGCGACATTGTGCTCTCGCCCAGCCATCGTGAGGTGACTGTTGCCGGCGAGTCGCTTAAGCTCACCCTGCGCGAGTTCGACCTGCTCGAGTACCTCATGCGCAAGCCCGGCGTGGTCTTTACCCGCGAGTCGTTGCTGCAGAGCGTGTGGGGCTGGGACTTCGACGGCGGTTCGCGCACCGTTGACGTGCACGTGCAGACGCTTCGCCAAAAACTGGGCGAGCATGCCAGCGCCATCGAGACCGTGCGCGGCGTGGGCTACCGCTTGGCCGAGCCTTCTGCCGGTGATGGTGCCGAAGGTGACGACACCGCGGCCACCGCATCGGAGGAGTAACCCGTGGTCTTCGCCCCCCAGGGAAAACATACGCTGTCGCACCGCGTTTTTGTGACGATCTTTGTCTGCGCCATGGCGGTTATCGTGGCGTTTACGGTGCTGGGTGCGTTCTTTGTGCAAAACACCTTGGCGGATGCCACGAGTGCCAACCTGGCGCAAGAAACCGAGCTCATTGCTGCCGCCCTCGACGAGCAGCAGGAGCCCATCCCGTTCTTGCGTAGCCTCGATCGAGAGGACTTGCGCATCACGCTGATTAACAAGGATGGATCGGTTGCCTACGACAACGAGGCGTCGCCTTCCACACTGCCCAACCATGGCGATCGCCCCGAGGTCATCGAGGCCTTTGAGAGTGGTTTGGGTTCCGCGGAGCGCGCAAGCTCTACGCTCGACGAGATTATGCTGTATCGCGCCGTCGCCCTTGATAACGGCCAGGTTGTCCGCTTGGCGCAGGCCCAGCCTGGCGTTGCGGCGATTTTGCTGTCGATGGTGGCGCCGATGCTGCTTATCGCAGCAGCGGGTGCGGTACTCTCGTTTTTTATGGCGCGCCGCGAGTCCCGTGCCATCATCGCGCCTTTGCAAGAGGTGGATTTGGACCACCCGCGCCGTAGCTATGAGCACGCCTATGCCGAGATGGTCCCCATGCTTGAGCGTATTGAGTCGCAGCGCCAGGAGCTCAAGCGCCAAATGGCGGTGCTGGCGGACAACGACCGTATGCGCCGCGAGTTCACGGCGAATATCACCCATGAGCTCAAGACGCCGCTTACGGCGATTTCGGGCTATGCCGAGCTCATCGCAAACGGCATGGTCGAGGGCGAGGGCGACCTGCGCAACTTTGGCGGTCGCATCTATCGTGAGGCGGGCCGCTTGGCAGCGCTTGTCAACGATATCCTTACGCTGTCTAACTTGGACGAGGCCGAGCGTGCAACTGAGGGCGAGGCGGTGCCCATTGGTTCCACGGAGCCTATTGAGCTCTCGCGTGCCATCTACGCGGTTGAGCAGCGTCTTGAACAGGTCGCCCGTCAGGCGAATGTGACGATAAGTCATGAGACCAAGCCTGTGGTCATCGAAGGCGTGTCGCGCTTGATTGACGAGCTCATCTATAATCTGGCGAGCAACGCCATCCGCTACAATCGACCCGGCGGTGCGGTTACGCTGCAGTGCGGCACCAACGACGAAGGCCATCCGTTCCTTGCGGTCGCCGACACGGGAATCGGTATCGCGCCTGAAGAACAGGGCAAGGTATTTGAGCGGTTCTATCGCGTGGACAAGAGTAGGTCCAAGGCACGCGGCGGAACCGGCCTGGGGCTTGCCATTGTCAAGCATGCGGCCCTGTATCATCACGCCACGCTCGATTTGTCGAGCGCGTTGGGCGTGGGAACCACCATTACGGTGACGTTTCCCATACAGCAGGACGAGCCATTCGCATAGCGATACAACATAGATATTGATGCAGACGCAGCATTTGACTTTCGGGTGCGGCGTTGTTGTGCAATTATACGATTGCTTCCGACATTTTTACAGGAGAGCCTGTTTCTTATGTATAGAGTTTGGTCTCGGTAAAAAGATGCGATAACATACGGACAGTTTTGTCAATCCGAACTGGGGAAATGAAAGGCAAGCTGCATGACCCTTCTCGAACTGTTCCAGCTGCTGAAGAAGCACCTTCAGCTGGTCATCACCCTTCCGGTGGTCTGCGCGATCGCCATGGGCATCGTGTCCTTCGTTGCGATGGACAACACCTATACCGCGACGACGAGCATGTACATTCTCGCCAAGACCGACGATAGCGGCCAGATGAGCTACAACGATCTCTCGGCGAGTCAGATGCTTTCCAACGATATCGCCACGCTGCTGGATAGCGATAGCGTTAAGAGCGGCGCAGCCAATGAACTGGGCCTCACCGATCTGGATGACTACAAGGTGTCTGTTTCCTCCGAGACCACCACGCGTGTCATTACGCTTTCGGTTACCGGCACCGATGCCAAGGAGACGGCTAAGGTCGCAAAGGCCATGGCCAGCTCGGTGAGTACGGTCGCTCAGAACGTCGGCGCTGCCCAGAGCATCAACGTTATCGACGAGGCTAAGACCCCCGAAGCCCCCAGCGGTCCCAAGCGTATGCTGTACGTTGCTGTCGCGTTCCTCGCGGGCATCTTTATCGCAGTTGCCTATGTCGTTTTGGCAGACATGCTCAACACCCGCATCCGCGGTGCAGAAGAGGCAGAAGAGCTCCTGGGTATTCCCGTTGTTGGCCGAATTCCGGCTATGAAAGGTGGTAAATAGGCATGGCTAAGGCAAAGAACACCGATAAGCTCGTTGTACAGAATGCCGCCAAGACCCTTCTGGCCAACATCCGCTTTGCGAGTGTGGACGACCCCATTCGCACCATCACCGTTACCTCCTCGATTCCCAACGAGGGCAAGTCTACGGTTTCCATTAACCTTGCCCAGGCTATCGCCACGAGCGGCAAGTCCGTGCTCCTGGTCGAGGCCGATATGCGCCGCAGGTCCCTTTCCGATATGCTCGGCGTTCGTTCGCGCGGCGGACTCTATGCGGTTCTTTCCGAGCAGATCTCCATTGACCAGGCAATTGTCGAGACGGGTCAGAAGAACTTCTACTTCCTCGATGCCGAGCCGCATATTCCCAATCCTGCCGACATCATCGTCTCTCACCGCTTTGCCAAGCTGGTAAAGGCACTGTCCGCCAAGTTCCAGTACGTCATCTTTGATGCTCCCCCGGTCGGCACTTTCATCGATGCTGCCGAGATCGCAAGTCTGACCGACGGTGCGCTTTTTGTCGTGCGTGAGGATTTCACCAAGCGCGAGGAGGCGCTCAACGCCATCGGTCAGCTTAAGAAGTCCGAGAAGGTCAAGCTCATCGGTACCGTTATGAACTACTGCGAGACCGAGACCAGCGAGTACTACTACTCCTACTACACCAAGGACGGTAAGAAGGTGAAGAAGGGCTCCGACGATCAGGGGACTTCCAAAAAGGGCATCTTCACCAACCGAGCAAACGTTTAGTTGATTAAGGCTGACCTATGCGTGACATTCATTGCCATATCTTGCCGGGTGTAGACGACGGCGCCGCCGATCTCGATGAGAGCTTGGCGATGCTCGAGGCTGCCAAGCGGGCCGGTGTAACCAGAATCGTTTGCACTCCTCACTGCCGTGATCCCTATTTTGATTACGACAAGATGTGGGATGCCTTTGAGCTGCTGCGTGATAACGCTGACGGTTTTCCGCTCCAGATGGGCTTCGAGGTCAACCATCGAAAGCTTGTTGAGCTTGGTATCGATGCTGCGGAGCACTTGCATTTCGATGGAACCAACGAGTTTCTGCTCGAGCTTTCGACGCATGCCGATGCGTATGCGTTTAGAGAGTACGAGAACACGATTTACGATTTGCAGTGCCGTGGTTACCAGGTGATCATCGCTCATCCTGAGCGCTATCGTGCGGTTCAAAAGGATGTAAGCGTGGCGGAGCGCCTGGTCGATATGGGCTGCAAGCTGCAGGCTTCGGCGGACTTTATTGCCGGCGGTCGCTTTGGTCGCGAGAAAAAGCCGGCACAGCGCCTGTTCGATCAGAACCTGTACAGCTTCATCGCGAGCGATGCCCATAACGTGGGTCATTACGACTGCCTGGCGAAGGCTCGCGCGAAGTTTAGCGTGCGTGGAGCCCATTTTCGCTAAAATCTGTCCCTAACGTTCGCATTGAATGAAGGGGCAGCCATGGATATCCAACTTAAGACGGGATGCTTTGATGACGCGGCGCTGGTGCGCCGCGTCGTTTTTATGGACGAGCAGGGCTACGAGAATGAGTTCGACGCTATCGACGAGGATCCGAACTGCATTCATGTGACGCTCTATGCAGACGGCGAGCTTGCCGGTTGCTCGCGCGTGTTTCCCGAAGAGCTTGAGCGCGCGGCAGATTCAGAGGCTCCGGTTTCGCCGTCGTGCGATTTGGACGAAGGCGTCGCAGCGGGGGAGACCTATATTATGGGGCGCGTGGCTGTGCTGCCGAGCATGCGCCGTCGCGGTCTGGCGAGTGCGATCGTCGATGCCAGTGCTTTGTGTGCACGCGATGCCGGCGCAAAGCTTATTAAGCTGCATGCGCAGGAATACGTGCTGCCGCTCTATGCAAAGGCGAGCTACACGCAAATTGCCCCGGTAGATTACGAAGACGAGGGCCAACCCCATGTCTGGATGGCCAAGCGCGTAGATGGCAGATAGGGACGTTCCTTTTCTGCCGGCGGTTGGGGACACTCCTTGGCAATTGACGCATTGGAGCGCTTAGACATACAGTTTTTCGATTCCGTATGTATATATGCGCGCTAATGGGTTATAAAATCTAAGTCTGAACATAGCAGGTCTGCGATTCGGCTCGGGCGACCTAGCCGTTTTTGCGGACGGGGGTAGCGCGAAAGGACTGCACATGCGTCAATTTAAGACCGAGAGCAAAAAACTGCTCGACCTCATGATCAACTCCATCTACACCAATAAGGAAATCTTCCTGCGCGAGCTTATCTCTAACGCGAGCGACGCCGTCGACAAGCTCAACTTTAAGAGCCTGCAGGACCCGAGCGTTAAGCTCGACCAAGGTGACCTTGCCATCCGCGTCTCTTTCGACAAGGATGCCCGCACCATCACGATCTCGGATAACGGCATTGGCATGACCGCCGAGGAGCTCGAGCGCAATCTGGGCACCATCGCCCATTCCGGCTCCGAGGAGTTTAAGACCGAGAACGCCGAGCAGCAGGGTTCGGATGTCGACATCATCGGCCAGTTTGGCGTGGGCTTCTACTCGGCTTTTATGGTCGCTAGCCATGTGAAGGTCGTCAGCCGCGCCTACGGCGAGGATGTCGCCCATGTGTGGGAATCCGACGGTCTTGAGGGCTACACCATCGAGGACGGCGAGCGTGCCGAGCACGGTACCGATGTCATCCTGACGCTGCGCGAGAACGAGAAGCTCGATGCCGACGGCGAGGCCGAGACCTACGATCGCTTCCTGACCGAGTGGGGCCTCAAGAGCCTAATTCAGCAGTACAGTAACTATGTGCGTTACCCGATCCAGATGATGGTGTCCAAGAGCCGCCAGAAGCCCAAGCCCGAGGATGCTGGCGATGACTACACGCCCGAGTACGAGGACTACCAGGAGCTCGAGACCGTCAACTCCATGACGCCGATCTGGAAAAAGCGCAGCTCCGATGTCGAGCAGAAGGACTACGACGAGTTCTACAAGTCCACGTTCCACGACTTTGACGATCCTGCGCGCACCATCAGCTTTCATGCCGAGGGCACGCTCGAGTATGACGCCCTGCTGTTTGTGCCGGGCCGCGCCCCGTTCGATCTGTACAGCAAGGACTACGAGAAGGGCCTGGCGCTCTACAGCTCCAACGTGCTGATTATGGAGAAGTGCGACGACCTGCTGCCCGACTACTACAACTTTGTCCGCGGCGTCGTGGATTCCGCCGACGTGTCGCTCAACATCTCGCGTGAGACGCTGCAGCAGAACCGTCAGCTCAAGGCCATTGCCAAGCGTGTCGAGAAGAAGATCACCGCTGACCTTGAGGATATGCGTGACAACGACCGCGAGGCCTACGAGAAGTTCTTTGAGAACTTTGGCCGCGGCCTTAAGTACGGCATCTACTCGAGCTATGGCATGAAGGCCGATGAGCTCGCCGACCTGTTGCTGTTCTGGTCTGCCAAGGAACAGAAGATGATTACCCTGGCCGAGTATGCCAAGGGCATGCCCGAGGATCAGAAGGCCATCTACTACGCCGCCGGCGATTCGCGCGAGCGCTTGGCCAAGATGCCCGTGGTAAAGGGCGTGCTCGACCGCGGCTATGACGTGCTGCTTCTGACGCAGGACGTGGATGAGTTTACCTTCCAGGCCATGCGTGAGTACGTTGCCGCCGATATGCCCAAGATCTACGAGGACGATGCTACCCGCGAGGCTGCCGAGAAGGCTGTGGCCGACGGTGCCGAGCCCGAGGTCGAGGATCGTCATCTGGAGCTCAAGAACGTCGCGACCGGTGATCTTGACCTGGCGACCGAGGATGAGAAGAAGGAGGCCGAGGACGCCACCAAGGAGAACGAGGACCTCTTTAGCGCTATGAAGGAGGCACTCGGTGACAAGGTCGAGAAAGTTGCCGTCTCCGCGCGCCTGACCGATGCCCCCGCTTGCATCACCACCGAGGGTCCGCTTTCGCTTGAGATGGAGAAGGTACTCCAGAAGGGACCCGAGGGCGCGCCCGACGGCATGCCCAAGAGCCAGCGCGTGCTCGAGCTCAACGCCAAGCACCCGGTCTTTGACAAGCTTGTCGCTGCCCAGAAGGCAGGCGACGCCGACAAGATCAAGCAGTACTCTGGTCTGCTCTACGATCAGGCCCTGCTGGTCGAGGGTATCCTCCCCGAGGACCCCGTTGCCTTCGCGGCGGCTGTTTGCAACTTGATGTAGTTAGGTAGTTACGCGGTTTTACCAAACCGCGTAACGGGCCGACGCTGCCCTCAGTTCCGCCGTTCTAACGAACGGCGGACCAGTCGACGCTGCGCGGGCGCCAGAGCGACAACTTGTCATTCAAAGAGGACGGCATGACCAGAAGGTCTATGCCGTCCTCTTTTCATGCCAATTTGTTCGCTCTGGCGCCCGCTCGCTGGCATTGCTAAAACATCGATGTTACCGTGGTCCAAACTAGTCGTTGGGGGCGTTCTTGTTTGACCAGTCGTTTAAGAACGTCCCCGATGACTATTTGAATTGCTAATTTGTGCGGGTTGTGGTTTTGTGACCTGCTGAAATTAAAGATACTGTACAACTGTACGTTAATTCGTCTTCGTAGTATATTGCTACCCGCAAAACTCAATACCATTGTGCTCTGAGACGCTAAAGCGCTTACGTACAATGGTTATCGATAGTACGATTCGATTCAACAACAGGATGGATGGTCCAAGCGTGAGTCTCGGCAGCAAACTATCCAACGCAAAGGTCTCCTTTGCGATCTTTAAGCGCGACATCAAGCGATTGCTCGTGAACCCCGTTGCCCTGGTGGTTACCCTAGGCGTGTGCGTTATTCCCTCGCTGTATGCCTGGTATAACATCGTGGCAAACTGGGATCCGTATGGAAACACCCAAGGCATCAAGATTGCTATCGCCAACAACGATCGGGGCACCCAAAACGACTTGGTGGGCGAGCTCAACGCGGGCGACCAGGTCGTCGATCAGCTCAAGGAGAACGATCAGCTGGGCTGGACCTTCGTCGATTCGGCGGCCGACGCCAAGGAGGGCGTCGAGAGCGGTGAGTACTATGCGGCCATCGTAATCCCTAAGAACTTCTCGGATAACCTGGTCTCGATGCTCGACGGCAACTACCATCAGCCCAAGCTTACGTACTACGTCAATGAGAAGAAGAGTGCTATTGCGCCCAAGGTTACCGACACCGGTGCAAGCACCATCGAGGAGCAGATCAACTCGGAATTTGTCTCTACGGTAGGCAAGACTGTTGCCGGTATCGCCAAGGATGCCGGTGTCGATTTAAAGGACAAGGCAACCCAGACTCAGGACTCGCTGGCAAGTTCGGTGTCCGAGGCGTCCGACACCTTGGGCGAGGTGCGCGATTCGATTGGCGATATGAATGCCGCCATCGATAAGACGAGTGGCGCTATCGCCTCGGCTGATGCGGCACTTGCCGGCTTGCAAGGCCAGGCACCGTCGCTGACGCAGGCGATCTCCCAGGGCAACGACCTGCTGAGCGAAGCTCGCACCACGGCGGGCAACTCCATCACCTCGCTCTCCAAGGCGCTCTCGGAAGGCAGCCTTGCGCTCACCAAGACGTCGGCCTCTGCGAACGCTGCCATCGGCAAGCTGACGGGCGCGGTCACATCTACGACCACCCGTATCGACAACTCGCTCGAGTCTCTTCAAGCGACGATCGACCACAATAAGGCCGTTATCGGGCACTTGGAGATTCTCGCCAATGACACGTCGACAGGTTCCGAGGAAATTGACGCGCGCATTGTATCGACCATCGATTTGCTTCGAGAGCAGAATGAAAAGCTTCAGAGCATCAAGGACGGTCTGTCCGCGCAGTCGAGCGCCATGGCGAATGACGCAGCGGCTGTTTCGGGTGCCAGTGACGCTATCAATAACGCAATTCATACCGGTGCGACCAACCTTGGCCAAGCCCAGACGGACTTGGGCCAAAACGCGCTGCCGAAGGCCTCGAGCGCGCTCGACTCCTTTGCTGCCGTTTCGGGCGACCTGACCGGTATCGTCTCGGGTATGACACCTACACTTGCAAATGCGCGCGGCACGTTGGCGCAGCTTAGCGCTACGCTCGGCCAGGCCAAGACCACGCTGTCCCAGACCGATTCCTCGCTTGCCAAGGTCCAGGACAAGCTTGCAACCGCCGCCAATGACATCGCGGCGCTGCAGACCTCCGAGTCCATGGGCGAGCTGGCCGATCTGATGGGCGTCGATGTCAATGACGTGGCAGATTTCATGGCGTCTCCGGTTGAGTTGACGTCCAAGTCAATCTATCCGGTCAAGAGCTTTGGCTCGGGCATCGCTCCCTTCTACACCAATCTGGCGCTTTGGGTGGGCGGCTATGTGCTCATCGCCATTTACAAGCTCGAGGTCGACCGTGAAGGTGTTGGCAGCTTTACGGCGCGCCAAGGCTACTTTGGCCGCTGGTTGCTCATGGTGATCCTGGGCGCGTTGCAGGCCATCATCGTTACGGTAGGCGATCTGGTGATTGGCGTGCAGTGCGTCAGCCCGCTGCTGTTCGTGCTGGGCGGCATCGCCATTTCGTTCACCTACGTCAATATCATCTATGCGCTGTCCACCACGTTTAAGCATATCGGCAAGGCTATCGGCGTCATTCTCGTCATCGTGCAGATCCCGGGTTCGTCGGGCATGTACCCCATCGAGATGATGCCCGGCTTCTTCCAGTGGCTGCACCCGCTGCTGCCCTTTACCTACGGCATCAATCTGCTGCGCGAGACGGTCGGCGGCATGTATTCGTTCAACTACCTGTTTAACCTGTGCATTCTGGGCGTGTTCTTGATCGTGGCGCTCTTTATCGGCCTGCAGCTGCGTCCGCTGCTGCTCAACCTTAACCTGCTCTTTGATAAGCAGCTTTCCACGACCGGTATGATGATCTGCGAGTCCAATGACCTGCCGCGCCAGCGCTACTCGCTGCGCACGGCCATGCGTGTCATGCTCGATTCCGATTCGTACCGTCGCGAGCTGCTCGACCATGCGGTGACTTTTGAGCACCGTTATCCGTACTACATCAAGGGCGGCTTTGCTGCCGTGGTGGGCGTTCAGGTGTTGCTCTTTGTGCTTTCGACGGTCCTTGACATCGACAACAACGGCAAGATCATCCTGCTGGTCATCTGGATTATCTCGGTCATCGCCATTTGCGGCTGGCTTATCAATATCGAGTACATCCGATCGAGCCTCAACACCCAGATGCGTATCTCGGCGCTTTCGGACGAGGACCTGCGCCGCGAGATGCGCGAGCACACAGCGGCGATCCCTGCCGCCCGCTACATGTTTGGCCTCAACGCCAGCGAGCGTGGTGCCAAGGGCGGCGATCAGTCCACGGGCCGCTTGCCGCATATAGGCTCGAACCATAAATCTCAGGACAGCGACAGCACAGCCATAAATGATGGAGATACCACTCCGCTTGGCAAGCACTCCAAAGGAGGTGAGGCATAAATGAAGAACATCCTGCATCTGTTTAAGCGCGATGTCCAAAATGTGTCTCGCTCCGTAATCGGCTTGGTTGTCGTGATGGGCCTCGTTATCGTACCGTGCCTGTACGCGTGGTTTAACATCGCCGGCAGCTGGGACCCGTACGGCAACACCGGCAATCTTAAGATCGCCGTGGTCAACACCGATGAGGGTTACGAGAGCGATCTGATCCCCGTTGAGGTCAACGTGGGTGAAAACGTGACCGCCACCCTGCGCGGCAACGAGAGCTTCGATTGGGTTGTACTCAACAATCGAGAAAAGGCCATCGAGGGCGTCAAATCGGGCGCATACTATGCGGCTGTCGTTATCCCTAAGACGTTTAGTGCCGATATGATGACGCTCTTTTCGACCGACGTGAAGCATGCCGATATCGAGTTCTACGAGAATCAGAAGGCCAACGCCATTGCCCAGATCGTGACCGAGAAGGGCTCGAGCGCCGTTCAGAGTCAGGTTAACGAGACCTTTACCAAGACCATCACGACCATCGGTCTTAAGACGGTGTCCAGCCTGCTCGATTACATGAGCACCGACCAGGTCAGCAACTTTATCGCCAACCTGTCCTCGACGCTTGGCGATTCGATCCAGGACCTGCGAGACGTTCAGGCCAGCGCAACATCGCTTGCGGGCATTTTGAGCTCCACGTCCGATTCGCTGACGTCGGCGAGCGGCATGCTCAAGCAGACCGGTGCCGTCGATGAGTCGACAAAGCAGCTCATGGAACATGCCAAAAGCGGTATCGATGATTCCAAAGAAGCGCTTAAGGCGGCAAACGATGCCATCGATGCCGCGATCGATGGAAGTGCGGGTTCGTTCGACAATGTGTCTGCCGAGCTCGCGAAGGCGTTCGATGCCGCGAACCAGCATGTCGACCTTACGGTGTCCCAACTCAACGATGCCGCTTCGGCCCTCAATGCGCGCGCCAAGGATATCGATGCGATGGCCGATCAGCTCCGCAGTCTTGCCGACCAGGTGAGCGATGAGAATTTGAAGGACGGCCTCAAGTCCGCCGCGACGTCGTCGGGCAGAATCGCCGTTGAGTACCGCAACAATGCCAAGGATCTGGCGGCTACCGCGAAGTCTCTCTTCGATAGCATGGCCGAGGTCAACAACTCGCGTGCCGAGGTCGATCAGGCCATCGCTGATGCCAAGGCCGGCATCGCAGGTGCCAAATCCGATTACGATTCCACGTTCTCGGTTAAGGCCAAGGAGCTCAAGAAGACGGTTTCGGGCATTCTGGACTCGCTTGATGGCATCTCGGGCGATCTGGATAGCGCCGTAGACGGCCTGACCGACGCATCCGGTTCGCTGGCAAAGGGCCTCTCCAAGGCCGCCAAGCTGGTCAACAAGGCTTCCGATCAGCTAGGTGAAGCGTCCGATAAGATCAGCGCCTTTAAGGACGAGCTCGATGGCGCCCTGATGTCGGACGACCTTGCCACGATCAAGACGATGATTGGCAACGATCCCGAGGGTTTGGCCGTGTCGCTTTCCGGCCCCGTCGCGCTCGATCGCAAGCCGGTCTATCCGATCCGCAACTACGGTTCGGCCATGGCACCGTTCTACACGATTCTGTCGCTATGGGTCGGCTCGATCGTGCTGGCGGCCATGATGAAGGTCTCGGTCGACGACGAACTCATCAACGAGCTCATCCCCGTGCGCTTGCACGAGATCTACCTGGGTCGCTACCTGTTCTTTGGCGGTTTGGCCCTGCTGCAGGCAACGCTCGTGTGTGCGGGCGACATCCTGTTCTTTGGCATCCAGTGCGATAACCCATTGCAGTTTGTGCTGGCGGGCTGGGTCGCGAGTCTCGTGTTCTCCAATATCGTCTACACGCTCACCGTGTCGTTTGGCGATATCGGCAAGGCGCTCGCCGTCGTGCTGCTGGTCATGCAGGTCGGCGGTTCGGGTGGTACGTTCCCCATCGAGATGACCGGCCCTGTGTTCCAGGCGATCTATCCGTTCCTGCCGTTTACCCATGGCATTAACGCCATGCATGCCGCCATGGCTGGCGCCTACCATATGGAGTACTGGGTTGAGCTGGGCATTCTGGCGAGCTATCTGATTCCGTCGCTGGCACTGGGCGTCGTCTTCCGCCGTCCGGTCATCAAGGCCAACGACTGGATTATCGAAAAGCTGGAGAGTACTAAATTAATCTAGCGCAACAATGTAAACGCTGATACTGCGGCAATGTCAGCGAGCGAGCCGCATTTGCGCCAAGGTGACGTGAAATGAAAGGGCGCTGACCTTCTGGTCGCGCCCTTGAAATTGAACGTCAGATTGGTGTGAATGCGGCTCGCGCAGCGTCGGCCGGTCCGCCGTTCGGTAGAACGGCGGAACAAGACGCTTTAGCGTAGTGAATTGCGTGGGCTGCTTGGTTGTTGCTACAGTAGCGGGGCGTGCCGGGGGTCCGGTGCGCCCCGTTTTTATTTGACCATGAGGCGGCACGCAGCCATACGCGTGCGGACACCACGCCCAGATTGAGTGTGAGGATGTTCCATGGCCCAATACGCTGCCAACGAAATCGAAAACATGCCCGATAGCCCTGTCGCACGGGAGGACCTGGGCGCCGGCGGCACCTCCCGCGGCGCCGGCGCGCGTTCCCCGTTCTTCTGGAAGGTCTTGCTGCTATCGGTGGCGGTCATCTGGGGCTATTCCTTTACCACCATGAAAGATGCGCTCGACACCATTCCGGTGTTCGAACTGCTCTATATTCGTTTTCTTCCGGCTTCGCTGGTTATGTTCGCCATCTTCCACAAACGCATCATCGCGCACTTTAATGCCCGCAACCTTATCGTCGGACTTGGTATGGGCGCACTTATGTGGGGCGCGTACGGTTTGCAGACGATTGGCCTGGCACAGACCACGGCGGGCAAGAGTGCATTTTTGACGGGTACCTATTGCATCCTCGTGCCGTTTGCGAGCTACGTCCTAAGCGGCGAAAAGCTTACCCGTTACAACTTGGGCGCCGCGTTGCTGTGCCTGGCGGGCATTGGTCTGGTGGCGCTCGATAGCGTCGAGTTCAATGTCGGCGATGTCATCACACTGGGCGGTGCGGTCTTCTTTGCCATCCAGATGGCGGTGACCGCCAAGTATGGCCGCAAGATGGACATCAACGTCATCACGTTTTGGATGTTTGTGGGCAACGGCGTGCTGAGCCTGATCTCGTCGCTGTTATTCGAGACCCAAGCGCCGCTGTCCGTGTGGACGCCGAGCTTTATCGGTGTGATGGCGTTTCTATCGGTGGGCTGTACGTGTGTGGCTCTGCTCATCCAAAACGTCGGCCTGGCGCATGTCCCGGCCTCAACAGGCTCGCTGCTCCTTTCGATGGAGTCGCCTTCGGGTGTGCTGTTCTCGGTGCTGCTGATGGGGGAGGCGCTCACCTCGCGCCTGCTCGCCGGCTTCGCGCTCATCTTTCTTTCGATTATCTTGAGCGAGACGCATTTCGATTTTTTGCATCGAAAGCCGCGTCCGCAATTGTAAACAATTTGTTGCGCCGCCTCCCGGGGCGGCATTTTTTATGCGTCGCCCTTAAAGTAGTACCTTGCACTTTACGCTATCAAAGTGCTTGCTGCAAAAACGTTACTGGAGGGCATCTATGGCACCAGCACTGTCCGATCTTCAACCGCAATCAGCGCCCAAGGCCACCGCGGCGGCGCAGACCGCTATCGGTGACGGTCTTGTTGCAGAAGCTCAGGCTTTTGCAGACGAGCTCGCTGCGTGGCGACACGATTTACATCAGATGCCCGAGCTGGGTAATAGCCTCCCGCAGACCTCTACGTATATCCAAGCGCGCCTGACCGAGATGGACATCCCATTTGCTACGCTCGTCGATGGTTCCTGCGTTGTGGGCCTTGTCGGCGCCGGTGCCGCCGCGGCCCAAGGCAATGGCGTCTGCACGAATGAGCAGGCCGGTACGGTCATCATGCTTCGTGGCGACATGGACGCCCTGCCCGTTGCCGAGGAATCCGGCGAGCCCTTTGCATCCACCAACGGCTGCATGCACGCTTGCGGTCACGATATGCACGCGACGGCGCTGCTTGGTGCGGCTCGTATGCTCAAAGCGCGCGAGGCAGAGCTTGTTGATGCCAACGCTACGGTTAAGTTGCTGTTCCAGCCGGGCGAGGAGACCTTTGAGGGAGCACGCGCTGCCATCGCCGACGGCTTGCTCGAGAACCCGCGCCCTCAGGCGGCCTTTGCCATGCATGTCAACAGCCAGTCGCCGCTTGGTCTGGTGCTCTACGGCAGCCCGGCGCTTTCGGGCGTGTACGGTTTTCGCATCACGCTTCAGGGCAAGGGCGGCCATGGCTCGAGCCCCGAGATTTGCATCGACCCCATCACGGCCGGCGTCCATGTGCACCTGGCGCTCCAGGAGCTCATTGCTCGCGAAGTGCCGGCGGCCAAGGAGGTCGCACTGACCGTTGGTAAGTTTGCTGGCGGCTTGGCGGCCAACGTCATCCCTGACACCTGCGTGCTCGAGGGAACGCTGCGCGGCTTTGATGTTGAGCTCATGGCTCACCTAAAGACCCGCATCGCGGAGGTCGTAAACGGCGTTGCTGCAACATATCGTACGTCGGCGACCATCGAGACGCTTTCGGATGTTCCGCCGCTTGTACTCGACAGCGATATGACTCAGGCGTCGCTTGGCTACGTGGGCGCAGTGCTGCCCAAGGCGGCTTTCTTGCCGCTTTTCCATGCCATGGCGAGTGAGGACTTCGCGCTTATCTCGAGCGAGATTCCGAGTGCGTACTTTACCGTGGGCGCGGCCGTAACCGACACGGACGAGCATTTTGCCCAGCACCATCCCAAGGCACGTTTTAACGATGCCGAGCTGCCGCTCGGTGCTGCGGCCTATACCGCCGTCGCTTTGGGCTATATCGCCGACCACCGGTAGCATCCAACCTTGCCTTTCAAGCCTGCGGGCATGGCCGTAAGGCCTATGCCCTTGTCTTTCAAGGCAATCTTGGGCACTACCGGCGCCCGGCGCCGGCTATTCGTTTGTTAAATAAGGAGCAGTATGCCCCAGCAGCGTAAGTTCTTCCCCGGCTGGCTCGTGGTGGCCTCCGGCTTCGTGATCATGGCCACGTGTTACACGATTTTCGTCAACTGCATGAGCCTGTTCCAGCCGCTGATCGTCAGCAACCTGGGTATTTCCCTTGCGCAGTACAACGTCTCCAATGCCATCTCCACCGTGGTGAGTGTCGTGGGTTCGCTCGTTATCGGTCATGTTGCCGATAAGGTGAGTGGCCGCGTATTGGGCTCGCTTACCGTTATCGCTACCTCGGCGGTGCTTGCCGGCATGAGCTTTGTCGGTGAGCTGTGGCAGGTCTACGTGCTCTTTGCCGTTTCGGGCTGCTTCGCTGTGGCCTCGACCCGTCTGCTCATTAGCCTTGTGACCGCCAACTGGTTTACCGCTAAACGCGGCCTTGCCATTTCCATCGCACTTTCGGGCTCGGGCTTTGGCGGAGCCATTCTCTCGCCGATCGTGAGCTCTCTTATCGTGAGTGTGGGCTGGCGCTCTGCGTTCCTGGTACTCGCTGCCGTCTGCATGGTGGCGGCACTGCCCATCACGGCTTACTCCTTCCGCACCAAGCCTTCCGAGATCGGCCTTAAGCCGCTCGGCGAGAACCCGGGCGATCCGTCCGTCTCGACGGCTGGCGACAAGGACGAGCACACGGCGCCCGAGGTTAGCGTCGGCTGGTCTCGTATCAAGAAGAGCCCGGCGTTTTGGCTGCTCGTCGTCGCCTTCCTCTTTATGGGTCTCGTTAACGGCGCCATCTTGCCCAACCAGGTCACCAACATGACGAGTGTTACCGTCAACGGCGCCAAGATCGTCACGGGCGGCCACGATCCCATGTGGGCAGGTACCGTGCTTTCGGCCTACATGGTCACCGTCGTTATCGCCAAGATTTCGCTCGGTGCGATCTATGACCGCTTTGGTCTGCGCTTTGGCAATATCCTTGGCTCCATTGCGTGCATTATCGCCTGCGTCGCCCTGTGCTTCCCCGCGACCGATCTTGGTCCCATCGTGGCTGCCGTGAGCTTTGGTGTCGGAACGTGCATGGGCACTATCACGCCTACCATTGCCGCGTCCAAGCAGTTTGGCATGGCCGACCTCGGCAAGGTCACGGGCACCATTACCTCGCTCGAGATGGTCGGCGGCACCGTGGGCGCTATTGTCTCGGGCGTGCTGTTCGATGCCACGGGCTCCTTTGCGAGCGCCTGGATTGTGTGCCTGGCGTGCTCCGTGGTCATGCTCGTGTTCCTGCTGGCATCCGAGCCCATCGCCGCCAAGCTGCGCGCGAGCGTGGCGGGGGAGTAGGTAGGCCAAAGCGCATCGCCGCTTGTCCGCTTCGTCCGCGGCGGCGCGTCTGGCCGAACGAGTCCCCATACCCTCGTTCGGTCAGGCGCGCCGCCGCGTTGCTGCTTTGTGCCGTATAATGTCCACTACCTATGACGCGATACAAAAGAAAGGTGTTTGCCCATGCAGGCACAGAAGGCGGAGGGAACCCGCGACCTTATCGGCGCCGAGATGCGCGCCTGGCAAAAGATGCAACAGATTGCGGCCGGCGTGTTCGAGCCGTTTGGTTTTAAACCCATCGAGACGCCCGCGATCGAGCAGGTTGACGTGTTTGTCCACGGTATCGGCCAGTCGACCGACGTCGTGCGCAAGGAAATGTTCCGCGTGTTCAGCGGTGCCAACCTGGAGCGCGTCTTTACCGAGGGCACCGACACCAAACTCAAGCCCAAGCAGCGCCTGGCACTTCGCCCCGAGGGCACGGCCGGCGTGGTGCGCGCCGTCGTCGAGAACAATCTGGTGCCCCAGGGCTCCACGCCGTTTAAGGCTTACTACGCCGAGGCCATGTTCCGCGGCGAGCGTCCCCAGAAGGGCCGCCTGCGCCAGTTCCACCAGGTGGGCATCGAGTGGCTCGGCGCTCCCGATCCGGCGGCAGACGCCGAGTGCATCATCATGCTCATGGAGTTCTACAAGCGCCTGGGCTTCGATCTTTCCAAGCTTCGTCTGCTCATCAACTCGATGGGTGACGCCCAGTGCCGTCCGGCTTACCGCGAGCAGGTCAAGCAGTTCATCCTCGATCACGCAGACGAGATGTGTGACGAGTGCCGCGAGCGCGCCGAGCTCAACCCGCTGCGCGCCTTCGACTGCAAGAACGACCATTGCCGTGAGATCATGGCCGACGCCCCGCTGATGGGCGACAACCTGTGCGACGAGTGCCGCGAGCACTACGAGCAGGTCAAGCGCTATTTGGATACCGCCGGTATCGAGTATGTCGAGGATCCCACCTTGGTGCGCGGCCTGGACTACTACACCCGTACTGTCTTTGAGGTCGAGGCCCCTGGCGCCGGCGTCGGCTCCATCGGCGGCGGCGGCCGCTACGACGGCCTGGTCGAGCTCGAGGGTGGCAAGCCCACGGCAGGCGTCGGCTTTGCCGTCGGTTTTGAGCGCGCCCTGCTGGCCCTGCAGGCCTTTGGCAGCGATCTGGGTGCCGAGGAGGCCCCGTGCGTCTATGTCGCCAACGCAGGCAAGGAGCTGCGCCAGAACGTCTTTGCCATTACGCAGGAGCTTCGCGCCGCAGGCATCGTGACCGAGGCCGACTATCAGGGCCGTTCGCTCAAAGCCCAGTTTAAGCAGGCCGATAAGGTGGGCGCCAAGCTCATCTTGGTCCTGGGCGGCGACGAGCTTGCCGCCGGCAAGGTCAAGGTGCGCGACATGGAGAGCCACGAAGAGGTTCTTGCCGATCTGGCCAACGTCGTCGAGGCGGTTCGCGAGCGTCTGTAGCGCATGATTTTTGAGCTGCGGACCCGCTAACATGTCCCGCTCGCGACGAGCTATTGTTACGGGGGTGTTTCGCATTTATGCGGAATGCCCTCGTTTGCATATGCCGCCCACCGAGAAATACGACCATTTGGGGCAAAAACCCTTGCAATGCAGAAAATACTTTTGTGTGGTAAAGCGCAATCAGTGTCGAAAGTATTTCTCAAGCGCCTATAATGAATACCGCATGTTACGTGCATAGAAGGAGGAATGGGAGGAAACGTGGCTGAGAACCTAAGCAACCAGTCTGTACCCGAAGCCGCGGCGCGCGTCGCTGCCGTGGTCAACCGCCTCGTTAACCGAATCGGCTCGAATGCCGAGTCCAGGGAGCGTCTCGCCGAGATCGAGATCCCCGAGGAGCTGCGCGATAATCTGGCGCTGTTCCTGCGCCTGGAACGTCGTGTGCTTAGCGAGTATGATCCCGAGATCGCGGACCTGTTCGACAAGATTTTGACAGCCGAGATTGTGGCCAATGCTGGCAACCCCGGTAGCCGCGCTGCCGACGAGTCCGTTGACGAACAGGGCGTGCCCACTGCCGACGAGCCCACCGCCGTGGCGTTTCGCGAAGTCGTCGATCTGATTGACAGCCTGCCGCTTGATAAGCAGCAGGTCATCGTTCGCGCCTTTACGAGCTTCTTCCACTTGGCAAACCTGTCGGAGGAGAACTACCGTGTGGCGCAGCTGCGCGAGCGCGAGGCCGGCGCATCGACCGATACCGAGGTCGATCCCGCCAACGAACTCACCGTCGCCTATCACCAGTTGGTAAACGAGATGGGCGTCGAGGGTGCCAATGAGCTGCTCGGCAAGCTCGAGTTCCACCCTGTCTTTACCGCACATCCCACCGAGGCCCGTCGTAAGGCCGTCGAGGGCAAGATTCGCCGTATCTCCAACCTGCTGGAGGAGCGTCCGCGTTTGGGCGGCTCCGACCTGGTGGAGAACGAGCGCCATATGCTGCAGGAGATCGACGCCCTGGTGCGTACGAGCCCCATCGCGCTCAAGAAGCCCACGCCGGTCGAGGAAGCCGATACCATCATCGACATCTTTGATAACACGCTGTTCGACGTTATCCCCGTCATCTATCGTCGTTTTGACGACTGGGTGCTGGGCGACAAGGCCGGTACCGTGCCGCCGCTGTGCCCGGCGTTCTTCCATCCCGGCAGCTGGATCGGTTCCGACCGCGACGGTAACCCCAACGTCACCGCCAAGGTGAGCCGTGAGGTCGCCGCCAAGTACTTCACCCACATGGTGCTCAAGCTCGAGGACAAGTGCCGTCGCATCGGCCGCAACCTCACGCTCGAGGCCACCTACAGCAAGCCGTCGGCCGAGCTCATCAACCTGTGGAACCATCAGGTCGAGATGAGCACCCAGTACACGGCCCGCGCCGAGCTGATCTCCGAGCACGAGCCGCATCGCGCCGTCATGCTCGTCATGGCCGACCGTCTGAACGCCACCGTGCGCCGTATCACCGACACCATGTACCACAGCGCCGACGAGTTCCTGGATGACCTGCGCGTCGTCCAGCGTTCGCTTGCTGCCTGCGGTGCCGTCCGTGCTGCCTACGGCCCGGTCCAGACCATCATCTGGCAGGTCGAGTCCTTCGGCTTCCACATGGTCGAGATGGAGTTCCGTCAGCACTCCGTGGTGCACGCCCGCGCCCTCAAGGATATCCACGAGAACGGTATCCATGGTGACCTGCAGCCCATGACGCGCGAGGTCATCGACACCTTCCGTGCCATCGGTTCCATCCAAAAGCGCTACGGCAAGAAGATGGCGCACCGCTACATCATCTCGTTTACCAAGAGTGCCCAGCATGTGGCCGACGTCTTTGAGCTGGCCCACCTGTCCTTCGCACACGAGGAAGACGTTCCCGAGCTCGACGTGATCCCGCTGTTCGAGCAGCTCGAGGACCTCGAGGGCTGCGTTGACGTGCTCGACCAGATGCTTACGCTGCCCGTGGTGCAAAAGCGCCTTGCCCAGACCAACCGCCGCATGGAGGTTATGCTGGGCTATTCCGACTCCTCCAAGGACGCCGGTCCTACCACGGCCATGCTCGCACTGCACTCCGCGCAGGAGCGCATCGCCAAGTGGGCCGAGAAGAACGATATCGACCTGGTGCTCATGCACGGTCGCGGCGGTGCCGTGGGCCGTGGCGGCGGCCCGGCCAACAAGGCCGTGCTGGCGCAGCCCAAGGGTTCGGTCAACTGCTTCTTTAAGCTCACCGAGCAGGGCGAGGTCATCTTTGCCCGTTACGGCAACCGCACGCTGGCTCAGCGCCATGTTGAGTCCGTTGCTGCTGCAACGCTTTTGCAGTCGGCCCCGAGTGTCGAGAAGACTAACACCGAGACCACTCAGAAGTTCTGGGATATGGCCGAGAAGCTCAACGCCGCAAGCCACGAGCGCTATCTGGACCTGCTGAACACCGAGGACTTTACACCGTGGTTCTCGACCGTGACGCCGCTGACCGAGGTCGGTCTGCTGCCGATCGGCTCGCGTCCTGCCAAGCGCGGCTTGGGTGCCAAGTCGCTCGACGACCTGCGTACCATCCCGTGGATCTTCAGCTGGAGCCAGGCGCGCATTAACCTGGCCGCTTGGTACGGTCTGGGCACCGCCTGCGAGCAGCTTGGCGATCTTGACCAGCTCAAGGCTGCCTACCAGGAGTGGCCGTTCTTCCGCACGTTCATCGACAACATCGAGATGTCGATCGCCAAGACCGACCAGCGCATCGCCAAGATGTATCTGCACCTGGGCGATCGCCAGGATCTGTCCGAGAAGGTCTTTACCGAGATGCAGCTCACGCGTAAGTGGGTCCTTGCCATCGTCGGTGACGAGTGGCCACTGCAGCGCCGCCGCGTGCTCGGTTGCGCCGTTCGCGTGCGTAACCCCTACGTCGACGCTCTGTCCATCGCCCAGGTCCGTGCCCTTCGCGAGGTGCGTATGAACCAGGACGAGATGGCCGAGGAGAAGAAGGCCGAGTACACGAGCCTGATTCTTTCGACTGTGACCGGCGTCTCGGCAGGACTGCAGAACACGGGGTAATCGATAGCCCTGTAGTCGTCCGGGTCCGCCATTAGTTTACTTTTAGGCACGTCCTCGGACATGCAAGAAGCCCTCGCTGCGCACTTCGTGCGGCGAGGGCTTCTTGCGTCCTGCGGAGTGTGCCTAAAGGTAAACTAATGGCGGGCCCTGCGATGTCCGGTCTTCGGCGGATTACTGGCTGGGGGAATTAATGGCGCGCTTCGCGCGTTTGGAAGGGGCTTCGTGCTGCGGAATGCATTCAGAGGGAAACCCGTCGGGTCCCTTCGTCCTCGGTCTTCAGGGATTGGGGCTGAAGGGATTAAAGTGCGCTTCGCGTCCAATGCGGAGTGCGGCGAGGGCTTCTTGCGTCCTGCGGAGTGTGCCTAAAAGTAAACTAATGGCGGGCCCTGCGATGTCCGGTCTTCGGCGGATCAGCCGCTGGGTGAGGGTGGTGCTTGGGGCGACGTGCAAAAAAAGGAGTTTTCAGCAGCCAAAGATTGGTGCATAAGGCTATGGGTGACGTTTGCGGCCCCTGTTGATGCTTTTGCACGACGATTGGGCTTTGGTGATATTCATATATGGCTGGTTTCTCGCCGCATGCTATTCAGATGGGTCGAGTCATGAGGACTATCTACTTTTTGAAAGACTTTTGACACCAAAATCTTATCTCGCGATGCTGAATACTCGCAAAAATGCACGCTCCGGAGGGCACTACCCTGTTACGGCTAGAAATCCATGCGCCATTTTATGCAATTAATTAACGCATTTATGCAAAATGGCTTACGTGCGTACGTCTCGGGGTAGATGTTTGCCTCGGCGCTGCGTAAGTCATCCTGTCTGTAGTGTCTTTGACAGGCGGCCGCGGTCCCGTTTGGGGTCGCGGCTGTTTTGTTGTGGGTCAAATATGAACGTTGTGTTAATGAGTCGGTGGACGGTGGTGTTTTTCGGTGAGCGGCGTATCCTTCCAACGGTTTATCTAATGTGTCAGTTGAAAGGAAGAGGGCGCTCGTCATTGTTTGAATGTGAACTGCCGTTTGACCACAAGACGTTGCATCTGGAGCTCGAGGATAAGAACTTCGCGGGTGTGATGGAAGGTCATCAAAACGAGTTTAAGACCACGAAATCACAGGAAGAGCTGGTAGAGGAGTCACTTGCCAACCCTTATGGCTCGCCTTCGCTCGAGGAGCTTTGTGCTGGCAAGAAGGATATTGTCATCATTAGCTCCGATCATACGCGCCCCGTTCCCTCGCGTGTGACGATGCCTATTCTGCTGCATCACATCCATTCCGCTGCGCCCGAGGCTCGCGTGCGTATTTTGGTTGCTACGGGTATGCATCGTCCTTCGACGCACGAGGAGCTCGTCAACAAGTACGGCGAGGAGATTGTTGCCAACGAGGAAATCGTTATGCACGTCGCGACCGATGACAGCATGATGAAAAAGATCGGCACCCTGCCTTCTGGCGGCGAGTGCATCATCAACAAGATTGCTGCCGATTGCGATCTGCTGCTTGCCGAGGGCTTTATTGAGCCGCACTTCTTTGCCGGTTTCTCTGGTAGCCGCAAGTCCGTTCTGCCTGGTATCGCCAGCTACAAGACCATCATGTACAACCACAACGGTCAGTTTGTGAATGATTCCCACTCGCGTGCCGGCAACCTGTGCCACAACCACGTGAGCGAGGACATGTTTGCCGCTGCCGAGATGGCTCACCTTGCCTTTGTGCTCAACGTGGTGCTCAACGGCAAGCACGAGGTCATCGGCTCCTTTGCCGGCGACATCCACAAGGCGCACGAGGCTGGCTGCGAGTTCGTGAAGAGCCTTGCCGGCGTTGAGCCCGTCGAGTGCGAGATTGCCATTACCACCAACGGCGGCTACCCGCTCGACCAGAACATCTATCAGGCCGTGAAGGGCATGTGCTCTGCAGAGGCCACACTTCCCGAGGGCGGCGTGATCATCGATGTCGCCGGTTGTGCCGACGGTCACGGTGGCGAGGGCTTCTATCACAACATCGCCGACAATGATCCGGCAGAGTTTGAGCGCGCCTGCATCGACCGTCCTAAGGACGAGACCCTGCCCGACCAGTGGACGAGCCAGATCTTTGCCCGCATCCTGGCGCATCACCCTGTGATCATGGTTACCGACCTGTGCGATCACCAGATGATCAAGGATATGCACATGACGCCGGTTAACACCCTCGATGAGGCGCTCAAGCTCGCCTTTGAGATGAAGGGTGCCGATGCCAAGGTGGCCGTCATTCCCGATGGCCTGGGCGTTGTCGTCGCTCAGCACTAGTACGCGGCCTAAACGAATCGTTTATAACCGACAAGAAAGATAAGGTTTTATGCTTACCAAACTCCTCTGCGAATTCGGCGCAACGGCCCTCATGATCATCTTTGGCGTGGGCGTGCACTGCGATACCGTGCTCAAGGGCACCAAGTATCAGGGCTCTGGTCATATGTTTGCCATCACCACTTGGTCTTTTGGCATCTCGGTTGCTCTGTTTATCTTTGGCGGCGCCGTGTGCATGAACCCCGCCATGGTGCTTGCCCAGTGCATCGTCGGCCTGGTGCCGTGGAGCAGCTGCATCCCCTTCATGATTGCCGATATGCTCGGCGGCTTTGCGGGTGCCGTGATCGCGTGGCTTATGTATGCCGATGAGTTCAAGGCTTCCGATGGTGTCGTCGATCCCATTGCCCAGCGCAATATCTTCTCGACCAACCCCACCACCGAGGGTACGAACTATGCCCGCAACTTCTTCTGCGAGGCTATCTGCACTTTTGTGTTCATCAGCGCCATCCTTGCTGCTGCTAACCGTGCTGGCGAGAACGTCCTGATGCTCGCCATCTGCGTCGGTCTGATCGTTTGGGCTGTTGGCATGGGCATGGGCGGTATCACCGGCTTCGCCATGAACCAGGCTCGTGACCTTGGTCCTCGCATGGCCTATCAGGTGCTGCCGATCAAGAACAAGGCTGACAACAACTGGAAGTACGGCCTGCTTGTTCCTGGCATCGCGCCGTTTGTCGGTGCCGCTCTGGCTGCGCTGTTTGTGCATGGTTTCTTGGGCATGTTCTAGTCCAAGACAATTGATATAACGCCCGGGTCCGGCATAGGTTAACTTTCCGCCGCGTCCTCGGACATGCAAGAAGCTCCCGCTGCGCACTTCGTGCGGCGGGAGCTTCTTGCGTCCTGCGGAGTGCGGCGGAAAGTTAACCTATGCCGGACCCTGCGGGAATCCAGTTGCGTTCGAACAAGCAACCAACATATATATCTGAATTTGGATGTGGTGGGCACTTTGTTGTTAGGCGCTTTGAGGTGCGAGTGGCACTTTGGGATGCGTGGCGTCTTGAGTCGGAGCGGAACTTTGGAATGGGATTCGCGCTTTGGGATGGGGCTCCCACTTTGGGAAGGGATAGTTACTTAGTTGAAGAGGGGTTTTATGGCTGAGAGGTAGTCTTTGGCTACGTCGGCTTTGTTTGCTTGGAAGTTGTGCCAGGCCCACCATTGGACGGTGGCTACGAAGCTTGAGGCTATGTGGTGTAGTAGGAAGCTTCGGTCCATGGTGGCGGAGGGGCCGTTTGGGTCGGTAGGGACGGTTTCGGCTGCTCGTGACATGATGGTCTTGCGTAAGCAGTCGGCGAAGACGCGTGAGCCGGCACCGGCTACGAGGGCTCGTACGCCCTGACGGCGCTCCCAGAGGTTGTTGAGGATATGCTCGACTTGCACGAGTGGGTCGTCGAGCGGCGTACCATCGTCGTCGAGGGCGTGGGTGCAGATGTCGCTCACGAGCTCGGACAGTAGGTCGTCTTTGCTCTTAAAGAGGCCGTAGAATGTCGCGCGGCCTACGTGGGCGCGAGCGATGATGTCGCCGACAGTGATCTTGCCGTAGTCCACTTCGCGTAGCAGCTCGGAGAACGCCGCAACGATGGCAGCGCGGCTTTTTTCTTTGCGGGCATCCATGGTTATGCATCCACTTGAACAAGCAGGCAACGGAGCGTGCCGGAGCAACCCTCGTAGGGACGCTTGCCGGCGCCGTAGCCGACGGCTTCGATGCGGTAGCGTGCCGGCAGGTGCTCGGACGTGCGCAGCGCGGCGACGATGGCGGCGCCCGTGGGCGTCACGAGCTCGCCGGCGACCGGTACGGGCGTGAGGGCGATATTGCCCGCCTGGCATAGGTTGACAACGGCGGGGACGGGAATGGGCATGAGGCCGTGGGCGCAGCGGATGGTGCCGTGGCCCTCGGAAAGCGACTCGACAACGATGTCCTCAATACCCAGGTCATCGAGGCAGATGGCGACAGAGCAGACGTCGACGATGGAGTCGACGGCGCCCACCTCGTGGAACATGACGGTTTCGGGCGTTTTGCCGTGGGCCTTGGCCTCGGCGGCGGCAAGTGCGGTAAAGATGGCGAGCGCACGACGCTTGGCGCCATCGCTTAGCTGTGAGCCGTCGATGATGGCGGTGACGTCCGCCAAAGAACGGTGGTGATGGTGGTGGGCGTGATGGTGACCCTCGTGACCATGGCCGTGGGCCTCATGGTCATGGTCGTGTGTGTGCTCGTGTTCGTGCTCGCCATGGCCATGATGGTGGTGCTCATGCTCATGCTCATGCATATGCTCGACAGCTGCTTCGTTGCCGTAGAGCCAGGCCATATCGTGATCATGGTTCTCGAGGCCCTCTGCAAGCTGGACGTCGAAATCGCAGGCGTCGATGCCATGCTTGTTTACGCGCGTTACAGCGATCGAAAAGCCGTCGACCGGCAGCGTGGCGAGCTGTTCGCGCAGGTGCTCCTCGCTGGCGCCCAAGTCGAGCAGGGCCGCGACGGTCATATCGCCGCTGATGCCCGAAGTGCCGTCGATGATAAGCGTGTGCTGATGGTTGGACATGGAATGCTCCTTAACGGGCGCAGGATGTGCCGGCGCTCAGATGATTGATAAGACTTGCCTGGTAGGCGGCACCAAAGCCGTTATCGATATTGACGACCGATACGCCGCTGGCGCAGGAGTTGAGCATGGCGAGCAGCGCGGCTACGCCTCCAAAATTTGCGCCGTAGCCCACGCTGGTGGGAACGGCGATGACCGGACAGCTCACCAGACCGCCGATAACGCTCGCCAGGGCGCCTTCCATGCCGGCGATGGCGATGACCACCTGCGCCTGGGCAAGTTCCTCGGCATGCGCGAGCAGGCGGTGCAGGCCTGCGACACCTACGTCGTAGAGGCGGTCGACCTCGTTGCCATAGAATTCGGCCGTCAACGCGGCTTCCTCGGCGACGGGCAGGTCGCTCGTACCGGCGCAGGCGACAACGATGCGTCCGTTGCCGGTAGGGGAGGGCTTGCCGCCCACGAGGGCGAGCTGTGCGTCTGGGACATATCCCAGGTCGATGCCGTTGCCGAGGAGCTTCGAGGCGCGGGCTGCCTTTTCGGCGTCCAGGCGCGTGACCAGGATGCGCACCTGGCCGGCATTGAGTAATGCTTTGATAATGGCGGCAATCTGCTCGGCGGTTTTACCGGCGCCGTAGACAACCTCGCCGGCTCCCTGGCGCACCCCGCGTGAAAGATCGAGCTGCGCAAAACCCAGATTGGCGGTTGGCGCCGTCTGGATGCGCGTGAGGGCGACTGCCGGGGTGACTGTTCCGTCGGCAACATCGCTCAGCAATTGCTCAAGATCTCGCTTATCCATATATGTTCCCTTCGACGGTGCAAAGTCTAGCACGAGAAGGGTAGTTTCCGAACATTAGAACAAAATCGTTCGGAAACTAGACATAGAGGAATTGATTCTGTTGTTAGACGGATTGACTAGTCGCGCAGGATGATGTCCATGGCGAGCATCAGATTGCGCTCGTCGATGGCAAACGGGGCGGCCTCGCGCGTCTTGGGCTTGGCGCAAAACGCGATGCCCGTGCCCGCGGCCTGAATCATGGGGATGTCGTTGGCGCCGTCGCCGATCGCGACGGTGTGGGCCATATCGACGCCGCACTCAACTGCCCAATCCAGCAGCTGGATGAGCTTGGATTCCTTGGTCACGATGTCGGCAGCCAACTTACCGGTGAGCTTGCCGTCTACGACCTCCAGGCGGTTCGCTAGACAAAAATCGATGCCCGCAGCGGCCACGATCTTATCGGCGACCTCGTGGAAGCCGCCGCTTACCACGCCGACCTTCCAGCCCTTGCTGTGCGCCGAGCGCACAAGCTCCAGCGCGCCGGGGGTAAACGTCACGCGCGCAAAGGTGCGCTCGAACACGCTCTCGTCCAGGCCGGCAAGCAGCCCCACGCGCTCCTCGAGCGCCTGCTTAAAGTCAAGCTCGCCGCGCATGGCGCGCTCGGTGATCTGCGCTACCTGCTTGCCCACGCCGGCCTCCTCGCCCAACAGGTCGATGACCTCCTGGTTGATGAGCGTAGAGTCGATATCCATAACGATGAGGCGTGCAGTCATGGCGGGCCTTTCCGAGTGCAGTTGTATTGGGGCACATTGTCGCACGCGGCGCGCCTTGGCGACGGCCACGGCGCATCAATTGTTTCGTCTCCGTCAAGTCTTTGGGCATGAGCTACTTTTCCGCGGCACATCGACGTGGGTGCGATAAGATAGAACGCCATGTCCGGCTGCGCGGTTTACGCAGGCTGGGCAAATCTGTACGACGCCGCCCGGAACGACACGGGGCGGCACAGATCCATAAAGGAGGATCACTGGTATGAGCCAGACCCGTCCCATCGATGAGCATTCCATGCACACCCGTACCTGCGGCGAGCTTCGCTTCGAGAACGTGGGCGAAGAGGTCACCCTCACCGGTTGGGTGAGCCGTCGCCGCGACCACGGCGGCCTTATTTTCTGCGACCTTCGCGACCGCGAGGGCATCACGCAGCTCACCTTCGACCCCGAGCACTCCGACGGCGATGCCTTTAAGATCGCCGAGACCATGCGTCCCGAGTGGCCCATCAAGATTCACGGCGTCGTGCGCGCCCGTGGCGAGGAGACCACCAACACCAAGCTCGCGACCGGCGAGATCGAGGTCCTGACCGACCACGCCAAGGTTCTCAACACGTCCGTCACCCCGCCGTTCCAGATCGAGGACGGCATCGAGACCAGCGAGGACACCCGCCTGCGCTATCGCTATCTGGACCTCCGCCGTCCCGAGATGATGGCCAACCTCAAGCTGCGCTCCGACTTTACCTTTGCCATTCGCGAGGCACTGCACAACCGTGAGTTCATGGAGGTCGAGACGCCCTCCCTGTTCAAGTCCACGCCCGAGGGCGCCCGCGACTTCATCGTTCCCAGCCGCATCCAGCCGGGCAACTTCTACGCCCTGCCGCAGTCCCCGCAGCTTCTGAAGCAGCTGCTCATGGTCGGTGGCGTTGAGCGCTACTACCAGGTTGCCAAGTGCTTCCGCGACGAGGACCTGCGTGCCGACCGTCAGCCCGAGTTCACCCAGGTCGATATCGAGATGTCCTTCGTGGACCAGAACGATGTCATGAGCGCGCTCGAAGAGGTTCTTGCCGATGCCTTCGGTCGCATGGGTGTCGAGATGCCCACGCCGCTGCGTCGCATGAACTACTGGGAGGCCATGGACACCTATGGCTCCGACAAGCCCGATACCCGCTATGGCATGCATCTGGTCGACCTGACCGACATCTTTGCCAACTCCAAGTTCAAGGTCTTTGCGACTGCCGCAAACGAGGAAGGCTCTGTCGTCAAGGCCATCAACGCCAAGGGCGCCGGTGCCTGGGCACGTGCCAAGATCGATAAGCTCGCCGGCGTGGCCTCCACGTTTGGCGCCAAGGGCCTGGCATGGATCGCTTTCCGCGAGGACGGCTCCATCAACAGCCCCATCGTCAAGTTCTTCTCGGACGAGGAGATGGCTGCTCTGCGCGAGCGCATGGACGTCGAGCCCGGCGACCTTGTGATGTTCGCTGCTGGCCCGCGCCTGCTCTCCGACGAGATCCTGGGCGGCATGCGTTCGCACATGGCCAATGCGCTCGAGATCAAGCGCGAGGGTCACGACTTCCTGTGGGTCGTCAACTTCCCGCTGTTCCATTGGGACGAGGATCGCAAGGCCTATGCTGCCGAGCACCAGCCCTTTACCCTGCCGACCGAGACCGACATCGCCAAGATCGAGGCCGATCCGCTGGCAGCCGGTTCTTGCACCTACGACTTTGTCATGGACGGCTTTGAGGCCGGCGGCGGCGGTATGCGTATCCACAACGCCGAGATGCAGATGTCCATGCTCAAGCTTCTGGGCTTTACCGAGGAGCGCGCCGAGTCGCAGTTCGGCTTCCTCATGGAGGCCCTCAAGTTTGGTGCGCCCCCGATGGGCGGTCTCGCTTTGGGCCTGGACCGCGTGTGCATGCTGCTCACCGGTTCCGACTCCATCCGCGACGTCATGGCGTTCCCCAAGACGGCCAGCGGCTCCGACCTTATGTCGGGTGCTCCGAGTGCCGTTAGTGGCGCCCAGCTCAAGGACGTCAGCCTGCGCCTGATGTAGGCAAGCGGCTACATATTGCCCGTAACGAGGGAAGGACGCGTGCCTTCCCTCGTTTTTTATGCGCCGAGGTTGTGAGGGCATGGGGTGACCGGACGTCGAGGAAACTGCGTCCCGGAATTTGCGTCCAGAATGGGATGTACTTTCCGCCAGGGTCGCTCAGCGGAAACTGCGTCCCAGAATCCAGCCAAATAACGGGTCGCACTTTCCGGTTGAGCCTTCTGGCGGAAACTGTGTCCCATCATTGACGCTCGAAATGGGATGCGATTTCCGTCCCGCCCTCAACAAGCATCTAACGCTACAATAGCTACCACGTGGCTGGGTTTGCCGGCCGAATGTGCGATGTCGTGGGAGGGGACATGGTCGAATTTACGAAGACGATTAAAGATCCGTTGGGATTGCATGCCCGCCCGGTTGCGCTGCTTTATGACATTATCGCCAAGCATCGTAGTGACGTGTCGGTTTCGATTGGCAATCGTCATGTCGATGGCCGCGACGTTATAGGGCTCATGGCACTCTGTGGCGAATGTGGCGAGGACATCGTGTTCCGCGTTTCGGGCGTGGATGAGGCCTCCTGTGTCACATCGATCAGAAATCTCTCGCTCTAAGCATGATAGGGCGCGGTAAAGGATGGTCCTTTGCCGCGCCTTTTTGTTTCGTATAGGAAACTTTTTCGAAATCTGAATAGGGACCCTTTCCAAAAAGTTAACCACGTGCTAGTTTACTAAAGCGAACATAGACGTGGTTAACTTTTATCGCGTCGATGTTGAGGACGAACTGACGTTAGGAGCAACTCATGTCTTGCGGACCGCAGATGCCGGCCATGCCGCTTTCGATGGTAAAAGCGGGCGAAACCGTGCGCGTGTCTCGTGTAAAGGGCAATGAGGACATGAAACACCACCTCAAGGACCTCGGCTTTGTCGAGGGCAACGAAATCCACGTGGTGAGCTCGAGTGGTGCCAATATCATCGTCACGGTGCTGGGCGCACGCTTTGGCATCGATTCCAAGGTTGCCATGCACATCATGACCGTCGGTTAGTCAGCAGCATTTCATAAAAACCGAAAGGGGGACAAGAGGATGAAGACGTTGGGTGACGTTAAGGTGGGCGAGAGCTCTACCATCGTCAAGCTTCACGGTGAGGGTGCGCTTCGCCGCCACCTTATGGACTTGGGGCTCATCAAGGGCACTTCGTTCAAGGTCGTGAAGGTTGCACCGCTCGGTGATCCGGTCGAGATCAACGTGCGCGGCTACGAGCTTTCCATCCGCAAGGAGGAGGCGGCCGTCGTCGAGGTCCAGTAAGGGCTCGCGGCGTATATTTCTGCAGATAAAGTTAGGTATTTCTAACTTAATGCAGCATCTTTGAAGCACATTATCCAGCCTGCGCGGAGAAAGCAGCGCAGGCACACAAGGAAGAAGGATTGAATGGCGGATTCTCAGATCCATGTCGCGCTGGCGGGTAACCCCAACTGCGGCAAGACCACGCTTTTCAACCTGATCACCGGCGCCAACGGCTACGTTGGCAACTGGCCCGGCGTCACGGTTGAGAAAAAGGAAGCCAAGCTCCTAAGCGACAAGAACGTTACCATCACGGACCTCCCTGGCATCTACTCGCTTTCCCCCTACAGCCCCGAGGAGCAATGCTCGCGCGATTACCTCATGAGCGGCGAGCCCGATGTTGTCGTCCAAGTTGTCGATGCCACCAACCTCGAGCGTAACCTGTACCTGGCGCTTCAGGTTATCGAGACCGGCCTGCCCGTGGTTGTTGCCCTCAACATGGCCGACTTGGTCGAGAAGAACGGCGACAAGATCGACACGGACAAGCTCTCCAAGAAGCTCGGCTGCCCGGTCATGATGATCTCGGCTCTTAAGAACAAGGGTATCAAGGAGCTGTTCGAGCAGGTCAAGAAGTCTGCTGCTTCCAAGGGCCAGGTGCCGGAGCACAAGTTCGATTCCTCCATCGAGGACGTTCTTGACCACATCGAAAACAATCTGCCTGCGAGCGTTCCCGCTAACAAGCGCCGCTATTACGCCGTCAAGCTGTTCGAGCGCGACGCGGACGCCTGCAAGCTCATCAACCTCACTAAGGAGAAGGCTGCTCGCGTGGAGGAGCTGGTCGCCCAGTGCGAGCAGGACTGCGACGACGATGCCGAGTCCATCATCACCGGTGAGCGCTATGGCGTCATCGCGCACATCATCGATGAGTGCCTCACTAAGGCTCCGGCCAAGATGAGCACCTCCGAGAAGATCGACCGCGTGGTTACCAACCGTATCCTGGGCCTGCCGATCTTTGTGGTCATCATGTTCTGCGTGTACTACATCGCCGTTTCTACCTTGGGCGGCACGGTGACCGACTTCACCAACGACCAGCTCTTCGGTACCGACGGTTGGTATGTGCTCGGCCAGGGTCGCGACGCCTACGACGTGGCCGTCGAGGCTGCGGGTGACAATGCCGACTCGGTCGACCCGGCACAGTACGGCCCCTATGTCCCGGGTATTACCACCATGGTCCACGACGCCCTTGTGGCGGGCGGCACCGAGGACGGTGGCCTGGTCGATTCGCTGGTCTGCGACGGCATCGTCGGCGGCCTGGGCGCCATCTTCGGCTTTGTGCCGCAGATGTTCCTGCTGTTCGTCATGCTGTCCTTCTTGGAGGACTGCGGCTATATGGCCCGCGTCGCCTTCATCATGGACCGCGTGTTCCGCCGCTTTGGCCTGTCCGGTAAGTCCTTCATCCCCATGCTCGTGTCCTCAGGCTGCGGCGTTCCCGGCGTCATGGCTACCAAGACCATCGAGAACGAGAAGGACCGCCGCATGACGGTCATGACCACCACGTTCATTCCCTGTGGTGCCAAGCTGCCGATCATCGCCCTGCTCATGGGTTCCATCATCGGCGATTCTTCCACCACCGCCGCGTGGATCAGCCCGCTCTTCTACTTCCTGGGCGTCTTTGCCGTCATCGCCTCGGGCCTCATGCTCAAGAAGACCAAGCTCTTCGCCGGTCGCCCGACACCGTTTGTCATGGAGCTTCCTGCCTACCACTTCCCGGCGATCCGCTCTTGGGCGCTGCACGTGTGGGAGCGCTGCTGGGCCTTTATCAAGAAGGCCGGCACGGTCATCTTTGCCTCCACTGTTGTGGTTTGGTTCCTGTCCAACTTTGGTAGCTACAACGGTTCCTTTGGCTTCCTGCCTGCGATGGACGGCATCCCCGAGGAGTTCATGGACTACTCCGTGCTTGCCATGCTCGGCAACCTGATCGCCTGGATCTTCGCCCCGCTCGGCTTTAGCACCTGGCAGGCAACAGCACTGTCCGTCTCTGGCCTCGTCGCCAAGGAGAACGTCGTCGCCACCGCCGGCTCGCTGCTGTCCGTCGCCGACGCGGGCGAGACCGACCCGAGCCTGTGGACCGCGTTTGCCGGCATGTTCCCCACCATGGGCGCTTGCGTTGCCTTCGGCGCCTTCAACCTGCTGTGCGCTCCGTGCTTTGCCGCCATTGGCACCATCCGCAACCAGATGGATTCCGGCAAGTGGACTGCGATCGCCATCGGTTACGAGTGCGCCTTCGCTTGGGTGATCGGCCTGTTCATCAACCAGTTCTACAACTTGCTTGTTCTTGGACAGTTTGGTATCTGGACGATTGTGGCCATCGTGCTGCTGGTTGCGATGCTCTTCCAGATCTTCCGTCCCATGCCCAAGCATGCATGGACCGACGAGGACGAGACCAACACTGCTTCCGCCGCAGTTTCCGCTTAAGTCCGAATAAGGATTAACCCCTTTCCACGAGCCCGGGTGTCCCAGCGACACTCGGGCTTTTTGGTGGGGGAGATGTGGCGTTTCCGCAGATAAAACCGACCAAAACAAACCTGTCCCTTTTTGGTAGGTGGAGAATGGGGTAAAGTAAGTGATGGTTAACTAGAGGAGGCTTGCTATGGCACCTATCGATATTGTTGTACTGGCTGTTATCGGTATTGCGTTTGTCGCGGTATGCGTGCGCATCTACCGCAAGGGCACCTGCGCTGACTGCGCTCAGGGTGGCGTTTGCACGGGGCATTGCTCCAACAAAAAGACGTGCGCCGCACTTAAGGGCGTGGACAAAATCGCCGAAGACTTGGGCCGCGGTATTCATTAGCCGACCGGCGTTTGGGCATGTTTGACTGCGGATACGGCAGTTGCTGGTACGATAGGTACGTCAGCAACTGCCGCCTAGCGGCTCAAATGAAAGGAATCCCGCATGGAGTCCTCCGCCTATCCAATGCTCTTTAGCCCGATCAAGGTCGGTACGACCGAGGTCAAGAACCGCGTCTTTATGCCGCCGGTGTCCACCAACCTGGCCGATCATGGCTATGTGACTGACGACTTGGTCGATCATTACCGTGCCCGCGCCAAGGGCGGCGTGGGCCTCATCATTACCGAGGTCGTGACGGTCGAGCCCACCTATACCTATCTGCCGGGTGACATGTGCTGCTACGACGACACGTTTATCCCCGGCTGGGAAAAGCTCGCCGCGGCCGTCCACGAGTATGGCTGCAAGATCATGCCGCAGCTCTTCCATCCCGCCTACATGGCCTTTAACATTCCGGGCACGCCGCGCCTGATCGCTCCGTCCTTTGTGGGCCCGTCCTATGCCCGCGAGGCACCGCGTCCTATCACGGTCGATGAGATTCACGAGCTCACGCATCAGTTTGGCGACGCTGCCGTGCGTATGCAGAAGGCCGGTGTCGATGGCGTTGAAGTCCATGCGGCACACGCTCACGGCATGCTCGGCGGCTTTTTGACCCCGCTCTATAACAAGCGTACCGATGAGTACGGCGGCTCGCTCGACGCTCGTATGCGCTTCTTGCTTGAGGTCATCGCCGAGATTCGCGAGCGCTGCGGCAAGGACTTTATCATCGACGTTCGCATCTCGGGCGATGAGTACACCGATGGCGGCCTGACCCTCAACGACATGATCTACGTCTCACGTCGCCTGGAGAAGGCCGGCGTCGACATGATTCACGTGTCGGGCGGTACCACCATCAAGCGCGGCTCCGCGATTCCCGCCGCCGGTACGCAGCAGGCCTCGCATGCCGCCTGCTCGCGCGAGATTAAAAAGCACGTCAACATTCCCGTCGCCACCGTCGGCCGCATCAACGAGGCCTGGATTGCCGAGGAGCTGATCGAGGACGGTGCTGCCGACATCTGCATGATGGGCCGCGCCAATCTGTGCGATGCCGAGTTCTGCAACAAGGCCGCTGCCGGCAACGCCGACGACATCCGCCCCTGCATTGGCTGCCTGCGCTGCCTGAACGGCATTATGTTTGGCAAGCGCATCTCCTGCACCGTCAACCCCGATGTTGAGCGCGACGAGGCCGGCTACGAGCCTGCCGCCGAGGCCAAGAACGTACTGGTTGTGGGCGCCGGTCCTGCGGGCATGGAGGCAGCCTACATTGCCGCCAAGCGCGGCCACAACGTGGTGCTCGTGGACAAGCAGGACGAACCGGGCGGCGAGATGCGCATCGCGGCCGTTCCGCCGGCAAAGCAGGAGCTCACCCGCGTGATCAAGTATCAGTACCGTCGTCTGGCCGAGGCGGGCGTGAAGTGCATATTTGGCACCGAGCTTACTGCCGAGGACATTCAGCGTGACTACGCGGGCTACGAGGTTGTCCTGGCTTATGGCGCCGAGCCCATCGCTCCGGCTTTCATGCAGGGCTTTAAGCAGGTTATGACGGCTGACGACCTGCTGGGTGGCAAGGCTTTCCCGGGCAAGAAGATCGTCATTGTGGGCGGCGGCACCGTTGGCTGCGAGACGGCAGATTACCTGGCCCCGCTGGTCAACGACTTGTCGCCGGCCAATCGCGATGTCACCGTTATCGAGATGACCAAGACGCTCGCCGCCAACGAGGGCGGCGCCGGTCGCGCGGTGCTCATCACGCGCATGCTCTCAAAGGGCGTTCACGTGCTGACCGAGGCCAAGGTGACCGAGATTACCGAGGACGCCATCAGCTACGAGAAGGATGGCGAGGTCCACACCATCGCCGATGCCGATACGCTGGTGCTTGCCATGGGCTATCGTCCCAATACCAAGTTGGCCGACGACCTTGCCGCTGCCGGTGTTGCCACCCACGTGTTGGGTGACGCCAACAAGTGCGGCAACATTCGCGACGCCATCGGCGACGGCTACAAGGTTGCCTGCGAACTCTAGTCAACCCCTTTGCACCAATCGATTGCAAAAAGCGGCGGCTGCCCTGTGTGTTGGGCAGCCGCCGCTTGCGTTCGACGGGAAGGCGCAGATAGTCCGATTAGGGCCCAGGAGCTCCTTGACCTTGGCGATGATGGCCTCGTCGGTGGCGTTGGCAAAGAAGTACTCCTGGAACGGTTTTCGTCTTGCAGGGCAGTTGCCGTTTCTACAGTTCAACTTCCAGTTCGGCTTTGTGCTCGTAGAGGTAGTCGCGCATGTAGGGGATGGCAAATGAGACCTTGCCGTACGAAGGAGCCTCGATAATCGATTCTCTTAACAGGCGGCTGCGGACGGAGCTCACCTGTTGAGGCGTTTTGTTTAGGGCATCGGCAACCATGCTGGTCGAGCTCGTCTGCCCCAAAGACGCCATGCTCAGCAGATAAGCGATGCACGTGGGCGGAATGCGCTGCAGCGCGGGCTCAATCACCATGGCGCAGAAGCGTTCGCGTGCCGTTGCAATGCCACGCTCGGCTTCTTCTTCTCCAATAATCGCTGTATGTGCACGTCTTGCTAGCTGCCATGCGTAGTATCCAACGAGTTGGATCATGAAAGGATAGCCTTGCGTTGCCTCGGCAAGTTGGCCGGCAATACCTGGCTGCAACTCCATGCCAGACGCTTCAATGGTTTCCTCGAGGGAGTACGACACTTCGGTTACTGCCACAGCCTTCAGATCAAAGGGGAGGGCACGACGCAAAAACGTAAGTGTCTTTCCGTTGATGATGCTTTCAATCATCGAAGGCAGCCCAGCAAAAACAAAGGCGATATCAAGGTCTTCGCCGATAACCTGCTGAATCGCAATGGAGAGCGTTCGGACCTCATCGAGCTCTGCGTCTTGAACCTCGTCGAGAGTGATGAGCAGGCCATTTCCATTCTTGGATATTGTCTGTCTCATGGCGTCGCGTAGCGATGGGCCGATTCGCTCAATATCTATGCTGCCGATGGATATGCCAGCTACGGTGGGCTCAAATCTGGCGTGTTTGGCCTGGAATTTGGGCTGCAGCTGTTCGAGAATGCGCTGGCAAAGTCCCTCGGTTGCGACCTCTTTTATGACCGTCCAGCCACGGCTTTGCGCCAAACGTGAGCACTCGTCAAGGAGGACCGTCTTGCCCGTTCCACGGACGCCGGCTATGCGCATTAGGCGCCCAGGGGCACCAGGCCCGTTGGTGAGGCCTTCACTGAATTCTTCAAGTACATCTTCGCGGCCGATAATCGTGGGAGGTGTTTTACCTGCTGTGGGCTTAAAAGGGTTTGTTTGCATGTGAGCCACCTTTGCTCAAGATATAGCAAGATATAGCAAAGTATAGCAAGATATAGCAAAATATAGTGAGATATAGCAAAGTAAGCGCTACTCGCGGGTTTTGCGGTGGTGCTATTTTCCAAATGCCGCGCGGATAAAGCGCTGGTCGAACAGCTTGTTGGCAACTCACGAGGGCTCGGGGTGCCAATTTGGGATGGAGTGGTGCTGTGCCACGAATAGGGCCTATCTACTACGTTTAAGCCGCAGAGGTCAACCATAGCCGGCTTTTTCGAAAATCGACAAGCTGCCTACCTGCGGTTTTGTTTTCACGGTTTTCGGTATGGCCGAGGCTGTCCGTGTTAACGTAGTAGATGGGCCACTTTTGTGGCAAGGGGGCCGATCTGCGGGCCAGGGTAGCTAAAAGAGCCCCGTCCCAAAAAGACTGATTGGGAGCTGGGGCGTGTCGATGCGATAGTATTGCATGGTGGTATTCGACTAACCGAGGGTTTATCCGAGGGCTTTATGGAACAGCACCAGCATTATCAGAGCCTGCAAGATCAGGCATACAACGCATTACGCTCCAAGATTATCTATGCCGAGCTCAAGCCCGGCACGCGCCTTTCGGCGATTGGTCTGGAAAAGGAGACGGGAATCGGGCGCACGCCCATTCGCGAGTCCTTTGTGCGCCTGCGTGAGCAGGAGCTGGTGGAAACGCGTCCCAAAAGCGGCACCTATGTCTCAAAAATCAGCATGGAGCGCGCCGAGAACGCCTGTTTCTTGCGCGAGAAGCTCGAGAGAAGCGTGCTTATTAAATGCTGTTCGGCTGCTACGCCCGAGCAAAAGCAGCGGCTCGAGCAGATTCTTGCCGAGTCCGAGTCGCTCGACCATAGCGAAACGCGTCGCTTTTTCGATCTGGACAACCTGTTCCATGAGACGTGTTTTGAGATTGCCGGCCGTCACATGTTGTGGGATTGGATGAAGAGCGTCAACACACATTTTGAGCGATACAACTGGTTGCGTATGGTGTCGCAGGACCTGGATTGGGAGCCGATTCGTCGGCAGCATCGCCGGATTCTCGAGGCAATTAAGAGGGGCGATACCGATGCGGCGAGCTATCTGGCAGAGACGCACTTGCACCTGATGCCCGAGGAGCAGGGCCCGGTTATCGCCTTGCATCCCGACTACTTTGAGCTGCTTAAAGACTCGTCTATCTAGCCCATCATCGTATCTGCTCGAGACGTAAAAATGACGCTGCTTACCTACAGCGTTTTGCAACCGAGATTTTTAAAAAAATGCCTAAAATGACTCAGACCGCCGACAATTGGGAAACGGGGTGCGCTATGGCGCAGATGAGAATCAAGGACATTGCCGCCGAGGCGGGCGTGAGCCCGGCCACGGTCTCGCGCTATCTCAACAACCGCCCCGGGCAGATGACCGAGGAGACCCGTGCTCGCATCGCGGCGGTTATCGAGCGCACCGGCTATCGCCCGCGTGCCGCTGCGCGCAATCTGCGCAGCTCGCGCACCAACCTCATCGGCGTGATTCTGGCCGACATCGCCAACCCGTTCTCGAGCGCCATGCTCGAAGGGCTTTCCGCCAGCGCCGCCGCGCGCGGCTGCTCGCTTATGACGGCCATTAGCGGCAACGATCCCGCAAAGGAAGCGGAGTCGCTCACGAGACTTATCGATGCCGGCGTGGACGGCCTGGTCGTCAACACCTGCGGAGGCAATGACAAGGCGATCGCCGCGGCCGCGGGGCGCCTGCCCGTTGTGCTGCTCGACCGCGACGTTGCCGACGGCGGTGTCGATCTGGTGACATCTAACAACCGTGAGCTGGTCGCCGGCCTGGTAGACGCCTTGACCGCCGCTGGCAGCGAGCGCCTGTGCCTGCTCACCGAGGCAAGCGACGACAGCCCCGTGCGTCGCAAGCGCGCCGAGGCCTTTACCGACGAGCTGTCGCGACGCGGCCTTGCCTGCGAGGTTGTCACCTTGGCCGATGGCGGTGCCACTGGCGTTGGCCGCTTGGACGAGACCATCCGCGGCTATGCGGGCAAAAGGCTCGGCCTCATCGCCGTCAACGGCCTGGTTTTCCTGCGTCTGACCGAGGCGCTAGCACAGCTGGGACCCTCATTGCCGGCTGGCCTCAAGATCGCGACGTTTGACGACTACCCCTGGAACCATGTGCTCTTTGGCGGTGTGACCACGGCAGCGCAAGACACCATCACCATTGCCGAGCGCGTAGTCGAGCGCCTGTCCGAGCGCATCGACGTCGTTACCACCACCGTGGGCGAGGCCGCGAAGCTGGCGCCTAAACGCATCGAGATCCCCGGCCACATCGAACACCGCGCATCGACCTCGCGCTAGCCGCTCGTTCGCAACTGCCTGTTCGCACACGTTTTTTGAGCGCTTGATACGCTTTAACCCTGCGGAAACATTTTTCTGCGATAGTATCTGCGATATAGACCAGTCGAAACCCGCCCGAAAGAAAGGGGAGCGACATGAACCAGCAGAACATCGATTACGTACTCCGCTCCGTAGAGCAGCGTGACATCCGCTTTGTGCGTCTGTGGTTTGTCGACATTCTCGGCCGCCTCAAGAACTTTGCCATTAGCCCCGAGGACCTCGAAGTCGCTTTTGAGGAGGGTATTGGCTTTGACGGCTCCGCCATCGAGGGCTTTGCCACGCCCGAGGAAGCCGACATGCTGGCGTTTCCCGATGCTTCGACCTTCCAGATTCTGCCGTGGCGCCCGAGCCACAACGGCGTCGCCCGCGTGTTCTGCGACGTGTGCACTCCCGATCGCAAGCCGTTTGCCGGCGACCCGCGCGACGCCCTGCGCCGCATGTTCTATAAGGCCGAGAAGGCCGGCTACCTGCTCAACGTGGGCGCCGAGCTGGAGTATTACTACTTCCCCGACGAGCATACCCCCGAGCCGCTCGACAACGTGGGCTACTTCGATCTTTCGGTAAGCGATGCCGCTCGCGACCTGCGCCGCAACACGGTCCTCACGCTCGAGAAGATGTCCGTGCCCGTGGAGTACACCTTCCATGCCGCCGGCCGCTCGCAGCACGGCATGAGCCTGCGCCACGCCGAGGCCCTGAGCATGTCCGACGCCATCACCACGGCCAAACTCATCATTAAGCAGCAGGCCTACGAGAGCGGTTGCCACGCCTCCTTTATGCCCAAGCCGTTGGCAGGCGAGGACGGCAGTGCTATGTTCCTGTGCCAGTCGCTATTCGACCACGACGGCAACAACGTCTTTTGGGGCGAGGACGACGAGAAGTACCATCTCTCCGACATCGCCAAACACTACATGGCCGGTATCCTGGCGCACGCGCGCGAGATCAGCGCCATCACCAACCCCACGGTCAACTCGTACAAGCGCATCACCACGGGTGGCGACTCCGTACCGCAGTACGCCACGTGGGGCCTGCGCAACCGCGCGAGCATGGTCCGCATTCCGGTCTACAAGCCTGGCAAGCAGCTGTCCACGCGCATCGAGCTGCGCAGTCCCGACCCCATGGCCAACCCGTACCTGGTCAACGCCGTCACGCTGGCGGCTGGTCTCGACGGCATCGAGCGCAAGCTAGAACTCCCGCCCGAGGCAACGGCCGAGACGCTCAAGCTTACCGACCGTCAGATGCTCGAGGCCGGCTACACGCCGCTGCCGCGCTCGCTCAAAGAGGCGCTCGACGTGTTTGAGGACTCGCAGTTTATGAAGGATGCCCTCGGCGAGCACATCCACAGCTTCTTCCTCAAAAAGAAGCGCAACGAGTGGCATAAGTTTGAGTCTACGATCACCGAGTGGGAGATCAAGCACTACCTGGCGAACTCCTAATCGCGCTGGCTTGTTCCAGTACGATTGAGCTCATTTCTTTGGAGGCCGATATGTCCGAAAAGAGTGCCCTGTTCATGGCGCGCACGACGCGCTTCCACGAGTTTGCCCGCAGCTTGACGACCACCCTGGGTGTCGAGGTGAGCCTGGCAACCCCCGATTCGCCGACTGCGGCGCACGACTTTGACCTGCTGATCCTCGATTCCGACGGCATTCGCAGCGACCGCATCGATCAGATTGCCAAGTGGCTTGACGATCGTGGCGGCGTCCCCATGCTGGTGATCGTCGACGATGAGGCCCTTGGCACCCTGCGCCTGCCGAATCACGCGCATGCCGACTTTGTATGCCCCACGGCGACGCCCAACGAGCTCAAGGCTCGTGCGCAGCGCCTGATGGGCGAGGAGGAGACCGTCGCCGCCGACGATGTGCTCAATATCGATAACCTCGAGATCAACCTGGCCACCTACCAGGTGACACTCGATAACGAGCCCATCGACCTGACGCTGATGGAGTACTCGCTGCTGAGCTTTTTGGCAACGCACCCCAACCGTGCTTACAGCCGCGAGGTGCTGCTGCACCGCGTGTGGGGCTTTGAGTACTGCGGCGGCACGCGCACCGTCGACGTGCACATCCGACGCATCCGCTCCAAGGTGGGCCCGCAGATCGCGGCACACATCACCACCGTCCGCGGCGTGGGCTATCTGTTTAAGGACTAGATTTCCACCACAAAGGGGACAGGCACCTTTGTGGTGGTCTTGACGCAGGTGCGGGTTCCTCTCGAATCTGCAGCAGAACTTAAGCCTTCCTAAAAGATTGCGTTCTCATACACGTTCGCCCGCATATTGGGGTACAACTCAACGTGAACAATGATGGCCCGCCACATGTTTGGCGGGCCTTTGGTTATTTGACGAAAGGATCGCAGCCATGAGCGAGAACGATTCCCAGCGCCCCCAGGATGCGGGTCACGCCGGCGAGACCCAGCAGCAGCCGCGTGTGCAGGTGGAGTCGACGCCTGCCGGCAGCAACATTCCCTACGTGCAGGCTTACGACACGCAGACCGGCCAGCCGCTGGGCGGCCAGCAGGTTGTAAACAAGCACACAGTGGTCAAGACCAAGACCAAAAAGCTGCCGATCTTTATTACGGCGCTCGCCGGTTGTGCCTGCGGAGCTCTGCTGGTCATTGCGCTTATCATGAGTGGCACGCTCGATATCGGCGGCGGCAAGAACGCCGTGACGGCGGGTGCTTCGGGTTCGTCGACGCAAAAGATCACCATTGACTCCGAGGATACTACGCTGGCCGAGGCCGTTTCTGCCAAGGCGTTGCCCTCCGTGGTTTCCATCACCGCCACTTCGAGCGGCAGCCAGAATGGCTCGCTCTCGCAGTCTGCTGATGAGTCGGACAGCTCGGGCAGCGTCGGCTCGGGCGTGGTGCTCGATACCGAGGGCCACATCCTCACCAACAACCACGTGGTCGATGGTTACGACCAGTACGTGGTGACCATGGACGACGGCACCACCTATGAGGCCGAGTTCGTGGGCAACGATGCTTCGAGCGACCTCGCCGTCATTAAGCTCAAGGACGCCGACGCCTCCAAGCTCACGCCGATCGAGATCGGCGACTCCTCCAAGCTCAACGTGGGCGAGTGGGTTATGGCGATCGGCTCGCCGTTCGGCAACGAGCAGTCTGTCTCCACGGGCATTGTGTCGGCGCTCTACCGCTCCACGGCCATGAGCTCTACCAGCGGTAACACCATCTATGCCAACATGATCCAGACCGATGCCGCCATCAACCCGGGCAACTCCGGCGGCGCGCTCGTCAACGACAATGGCGAGCTGGTGGGTATCAACTCGCTCATCGAGAGCTACTCGGGCTCCAGCTCGGGCGTGGGTTTTGCCATTCCGGTCAACTACGCCAAGAACATTGCCGACCAGATTATCGACGGCAAGACGCCGGTGCATCCGTACATGGGCGCTACGCTTTCGAGCGTCAATGCGCTTAACGCCCGCACTAACAAGCTGAGCACCGATAGCGGCGCGTATGTGGCAAGTGTCGTCGAGGACGGTCCTGCTGCCAAGGCCGGCATTCAGGAGGGCGACGTCATCACCAAGCTGGGCGATGACGAGATCACGAGCGCCGATGGCCTGATCATCGCACTGCGCAGCCACGAGGTGGGCGAGAAGGTCGAGATCACGCTCGTGCGCGGCAAGGAAGAGAAGAAGGTCACCGTCGAGCTGGGCTCCGATGAGGAGCTGCAGAACCAGCAGCAGGACGACAGCGCGACCGACACCGGCAACGGCGGTATTACCGATGAGCAGCTGCGCCAGTATCTGGAGGAGCTGTTGGGCCAGCAGGGCCAGGGCCAGGGTCAAGGCTACGGTCAGGGTTTCTAACGAGCCGTATCGCATATATCGAAACCAGAGGGGCTGTCCCATCAACGCGGGACAGCCCCTCTTTTCTTATTGATCCGTTGGGGACGGAGGAAAACGGATCACTTGTGGCTGGCATGAGGCCTGGTTCGTAATGGTCTGGACAGTTAGTTCATATACGTATAAATCTGGGGCAGCTTGGGATGCGTTTTGAGCAATTTTTGATTGGGATGGGGCTCGGATGGGTGTTTGGAAGGGAGAGTGGGACGTTTACATGGTCTCGAGGAACCCAAAATTAGTCGAAACAGAGGTGTTTGTGCCCGATCCAGCTCTAGGATTTATACGTATCTGAACTAACTGTCCACCCCAGTCTGGCGGCTGCCGTTTCGGTGCGGTTTGAAAGGGCTATTCGGCCCCGTTGCGACCGGTGGTACTCTTGTATCCGTTTGAAATCGAGCGAAGGAGTGCCGCTATGGAGCAATCGAGCCTGTTTGGTGACGGCGTGGACATCGATACCGAAACGCCCGCGAGCGCAGATGCCACCGCACCGGTCGACGCCCGTGCCCAGGCGGCAGCGCGTGCGGCCGAGCTGCGCCACGAGCTCGATTACCACGCCTATCGCTACTACATGCTCGATGCGCCCGAGATCACGGATGCCGCCTTTGACAAAATGCTCGTTGAGCTGCAGGAGATCGAGGCGACCTACCCCGATTTGGTAACGCCCGACAGCTATACCCAGCGTGTGGGCGGCTACGTGAGCGAGCAGTTTACGCCGGTCACGCACATGGCGCGCATGTATTCTATGGACGATGCCATGGATCTGGACGAACTCGACGCGTGGCTCCAACGCACCGAGGATGCGCTCGGCGCCGGTAGCGTTACCTATACCTGCGAGCTCAAGATCGACGGCCTGGGCGTGGCACTTACCTACCAAAACGGCACCTTCGTACGTGCGGCCACACGTGGCGATGGCACCACGGGTGAGGACGTGTCGCTCAACGTGCGCACCATCAAGGATGTGCCCATGCACCTGTCCGAGCCGGCGCTCGCCCACATGGGCGCCGACCGCGAGCGTACCATCGAGGTGCGCGGCGAGGTCTACATGCCCAAGGGCAGCTTTGTGCGTCTGAACGACGAGGCCGATGCCGAGGGCCGCGACCCCTTCGCCAACCCGCGCAACGCTGCCGCCGGCAGCCTACGTCAGAAGGACCCCAAGGTCACGGCGCGCCGCGACCTGGCCACCTTTATCTATGCCATTGCCGATACCGATCCGCTGCACGTCCACAGCCAGCGCGAGTTCCTCGACTGGCTGCGTAGCGCCGGCTTTAGCGTCAACCCCAACGTGGCTCGTTGCGCCACGCCGGCCGAGGTCCACGAGTTCTGTGCCCAGGCGCTCGAACATCGCGGTGACCTGGACTACGACATCGATGGCGTGGTCGTAAAGGTCGATAGCTTCCAGCAGCAGCTCGACCTGGGCTTTACCGCCCGCGCGCCGCGCTGGGCCATTGCCTTTAAGTTCCCGCCCGAGGAAAAGCAGACCGTCCTGCGCGAAATTCGCATCCAGGTGGGCCGCACCGGTGTGCTCACGCCGGTCGCCGAGTTCGACCCGGTGACGGTCGCCGGCTCCACCATCGCGCGCGCCACGCTGCACAACATCGACGAGATCCGTCGCAAAAACGTGCGTGAGGGCGACACCATCATCGTGCACAAGGCAGGCGACGTAATCCCCGAGGTCGTGGGCCCGGTGCTCGACAAGCGCCCGGCCGATTCGGTCGACTGGCACATGCCCGAGGTCTGCCCCGTGTGCGGCAGCCCCGTGGTCCACGAGGATGGCGAGGTTGCCTACCGCTGCGTCTCCATCGACTGCCCCGCGCAGCTCAAGGAGCGCTTGCTCCACTGGGTGAGCCGCGGCTGCATGGACGTCGACGGCCTAGGCGACGAGATTGTCGACAAGATGATCGCCGCCGGGCTGATTCACGACGTCGCAGACTTCTACCAGCTCACGGTCGACGATATCGCCGACCTGGACACGGGGCGCACCTATGCCAGCTCCAACAGTAAAAAGGGCGTCAAGAAGGGTGACCCCATTCCGGTGGGCCTCAAGACGGCCGAGAAAATCATCGCCGAGCTCAACAAGTCCAAGAGCCAGCCACTCGGTCGCGTACTGTTTGCCCTGGGCATCCGCCACGTGGGCAAGAGTGTGGGCGAGGTCATCGCCGAGCGATTCCTGTCGATTGACAAGCTTATCGTGGCGAGCGAAGAGGATATTGCCGAGTGCGAGGGCATCGGTCCCAAGATTGCGGCGAGCGTTAAGCAGTTCCTGGCCGTGCCCGAAAACCTTGCCGTGCTGGAACGTCTGCGTCAGGCGGGCCTTTCGCTCGAGGTCGACTTGGGCACCGCGCACGCGCAAGCCGCGGCCGACGCTGGCGTGGCGGGCGAGCTCGCCGACGCACAGCCGCTCGCGGGTCTGACCTTCGTGCTCACCGGCACGCTCGTCAGCCGCACGCGCGACGAGGCAGGCGCGGCGCTCAAGGTGCTTGGTGCCAAGGTCTCGGGCAGTGTTTCAAAGAAGACGAGCTATCTAGTCGCCGGCCCCAAAGCGGGCTCCAAGCTCACCAAAGCCGAGCAGCTGGGTGTGCCCGTGCTGGACGAGGACGCACTCGAGCAAATCCTGGCGACTGGTGAGGTGCCCCAGGCTTAGGACATCGATAATCAAATTAGAAAACCTCCCGGAAAGGTTGATACTTTCCGGGAGGTTTTTATTTGGGCGTGATGGCGGGCACCGTGATCTGCGTCATGTAGGTTGCTGAGGGTGACCCTGCGGAGCGGTGCCGTTCCGGAGCGATAGAAGATTCATGCAAAGCAAAGGGGCCCCGCAGTGAGGTCCCACAACGGGGCTGCCCCATTGTGATGAGTTTTATACACTTTAACATTAACATTAACGTGTATACTCAGCAGTGAAGATATATGTTGAGAGGAGCAGTTATGGTTACGGTCGCGTTTTCGGAACTGCGCCAAAACCTTACGCAGGTGGCCGAAAAGGTTGCCAATGAGGGCGAGGAGGTTGTGGTCTTCAAGCGGAGCAAGCCGTTGTTCAAGATCGTGCCACTCGACTATGAAGGTCCAGTTACGGTGGAATATGACGCTGCCCAGGAGCGTGGGGGCGCAAAACCGACGTGCGACACGGGCAAGCCCAAGCGCGACGTGGGTACGATGTGGCATCCCAAGATCACCTGGAAGGAGATTCGCGAGATGCTCGCGGAGAATGAGGACTACCAGGAGTATCTCGATATCGTGGCTAACATGCCAAAGGGAACGCCGCTCGATACGATGACGGTTGAAGATGAAAAGCGCGTCGCGAGGGAGCGCTACCTATGAGAGCATTTCTCGATACCAATTTTCTGCTCGATTGCGTGCTTCCGGGCCGGCCGGAGCACGCAGCGGCGCAAACGATCAAGGGGCTCGTCGACGTGGGGCTTATCGAAGGCGTTGTTTCGGCCTGCTCTCTCAAGGACGCGTACTACATTCTCACCAAACAGGCCGGCGAGGCGCGCGGGCGCGAGGTAGTGCGCGACTGCCTTAAGAGCTACTCGGTAGAGCCTCTCGACCAAGAGGCTTGTTTTACCTCCGCCTATTCCGATGAGCCGGACTTTGAGGACGGCTGTATCCGTGCGATGGCCGAGCGTGCCGGCGTGGACTTTATCATCACGCGTGACCGCGCCGCTTTTGTGCGCTCGACCATCAAGACCTTCTCGCCTGCAGAGTTCATCCGTGCGTTTCCGATTCCGGAGGAGTAAAACCGCCATATCGGGGACTGTCCTCGACATGGTAGTTCTCCTGTAGCCGACGCTCGTTAGCTGAGCTATACTTCATAATTATGTACACAATTATGTTAGGAGTGTGCCATGCCCGTTTGCGTTCCAATTAAAGATATGCGGGACACCGCGAAATTCTCGGAGCTCGTTGAAACTACTACTGGTCCAGTGACTGTTACAAAAAACGGCTATAGCAAATTTGTTGTACTTCGATCCGAGGACTACGACCTCATGGTTCAGGAACAGGCTAAGGCTCGTCTGATGGCTCGTATAGCTGTGGCCGAACGGGAGCGTGCTGCTGGTACGGCACGTGATGCCTTTGAGGCTCTCGATGACCTTGAGGCAAAATATGGCCTATAACGTCAAGATTCTGCCTTCAGCTGAACAAGAAGTTGACGATATCGTTGATTATCTATTGGGGCATGGTATTTTTACTGCCCGGCACTTTCTTGATAAATACCGTAGCCAGCTCCAGCTTCTTTAAAGTGGTGTAGTTGACTACGGCTTATCGAAGTTACCCGAGCTTGCAGTGCTTGGTTACCATGCTTGCCTCGTTAATTCTTATGTAATGCTTTATTACTACGATAACGAGGACGTTGTGATTGCCCATATTTTTCACCAAAGCCAAGATTATGCTGCATTGGTGATATCTAGAAATCGATTCGAGTTGCTGGATGATGATTAGTAAGAACCTCCCGGAAGCACGATGCCTTTCGGGAGGTTCTTACTTTGCCGGAACAACCGGCACCGTGATCTGCGTCACGTAGGTCGCCGGGTCGTCGCTGATGATATCGTCGATGAGGGCGATTTCGCGTTGCCTCGCTACGCCACCAGCTTGTCAAAAGCTCCGCGCCGGTTGAGTACGGTAAACGCGACAACACAGATGACCGCCGACAAAATCGATCCGCACGGCGAAGCGATGCCCATGGGAAACAGCGTGTCGGAATAGGCGTTCGACAGCAGCCAGGCGCCGGGCACGCGAATGAGCGCCACGGCCAGCACGTTGTGCGCAAAGCCGATGTAGCTCTTGCCATACGCAGCGAAAAAGCCGCTAAAGCAAATGTGGATGCCGGCAAAGATTGCGTCGAAAATGTAGCTGTGCATATAACCGGTGCCGGCGGCGACCACTGCGGGGTCCTTGGCAAAAAAGCCGATAAACGCCGGCGCCACCAGCCACATCAGCACCGTGATCAGGCAGCCATACACTACCGAGATGGTCATGGCGTCTTTGAGCACCTGACGTGCGCGGTCGCCCTTGCCCACGCCGGCGTTTTGCGCCGTGAGCGCGCTGACGGTGGCACCCATGGAGCTCGGCACAATGAACAAAAAGCTGATCATCTTCTCGACCAGGCCCACGGCGGCGGCGTCGACGAGTCCTCGGTGGTTGGCGATGACGGTGATAAACATAAACGCCACCTGGATGCAGCCGTCCTGCACAGCCACAGGCACGCCGATCTTAAGAATGCTGCCGAGAACCTCGGGCTGGGGGCGCAGGTCGCTGCGCTTAACGTGGATGTTCGTGCGACGGCTCTTGAGCCACACGAGCGCGAGGGCAACGCTTGCCGTCTGGGCGGTTACCGTGCCGAGCGCCGCGCCCACGGGGCCGAGCCCCATGTGGCCGATAAACAGAAAATCGAGCGCGATGTTAATGATGCATGCCACGCCGATTACGTACATGGGCGAGCGCGAATCGCCCAGGCCGCGAAAGATGGCCGAAAGGATGTTGTACGCGGCGATAAAGGGAATGCCGACAAAGCAGATACGCAGGTAGGCGGCGGTGCCTTCGACCGCCTCGGCAGGCGTGCCAATGAGCGCTACAACCTGCGGGCATAGTGCAAATAAGATGACGGCCAGCACCACCGAGATACCCATAAAGAGCGTGATGGTGTTGCCGATGGCGGTCTCGGCGCGGTCAAACCGGCGCGAACCCACGGCGTGGCCGACGATGACCGTCGTTCCCATGGCCAGGCCCACGAGCGTCACGGTAATGATGTAGAGCGTCTGCGCGCCATTGCCCACGGCGGTGATGCCGGCGGCACCGCTAAACTGCCCCATCATGTACAGGTCGGCCATGCCGTAGAGCATCTGCAAAAAGTACGAGAGCATATAGGGCAAGGCAAAGACCGCGATGGTCTTAAGGACATTGCCGCGTGTGAGGTCGTGTTCCATGGGCGGGGCTTTCTGGCTTGGTCTGTTTACGTACCAGTGTAGTGAAAACCCTACAACGATTGTAGAGTCAAGGTTTGTGTTGGCAGTGGGGCGAAAATAGTCACGCTCCAAGCACGATGCTTTGGCCCCTCCGTGCGCCTCACCTCGCCTCAAACCATCACAACATTCGACGTTTTTCGCCAAAAACGGGAAAAGCATCGAATGTTGTGATGGTTTTTCTGCCACTCGACCGGGTGGAATCGCTTTCTTGCGCACGAAGGTGTGCGGACCCGTGGGCAGGGGAATAAGGCTGGTTATCCGACTCCATTGGAGGGCTCATGGACTTGCCGATCGTCCTGTCCCATAAGACTGCCTGGCTGTACCACAACGTGGCGCGCCCGTCCGAGCCGCTCTCGCGAGCAAGCAGCCTATACGATGAGGACTCGCTTGCTAGCGAGGCGGAGCCGACCGCGAGCCTGCCCAAATTGGGACTCGATGCCAAGGGGCTGAGGGCTTCAATGGCAGTTGGGATCGTTGCCGACTATCTGGTCTCGCTTGGTATTCCACGAGAAGAGCTCGATCATATCGACACGCTCGTCAACTTCGATTTTGAGCGCTCGACGCCGGCTGGATTTAGGTGCCACGTGTTTGGAGCGCCGGTACCTCCAGACCATCTTATTGAGGTGGCAGAGGGCCTTCTGGTGGTTGATGAGGCCATGTGTTTTGTCCAGGCGGGTTCGTGGATGAGCGAGCCCGAGCAGCTGGAATATGGGTATGAAATCTGCGCCCGTTACCATTTGAATCATCTGTCGACAGGCGATTATATCGAGATGGGGCAGAGGCACACCGTTGCCGACTTGATTGTTTATTGCAACGAGAACCGATCTCGTCAGGGGGCTATACGCGCGGCCGCCGTGCTCAAGCGCGTGCACGATGGCGCGCGGTCGCCCATGGAGACGGCCACCGCAATCATGATCGTAGCAAAACGTTCCCAGGGCGGGCTGGGATACGCCAAGGTCGAGCTCAACCATTGGGTCGATGTTCCCAACGAGTTCAAGTATCTCGCTAAGGCCGGGTATTTCGAAATCGACGTATATGCGCCTGCGAGCGGTACGGGGATTGAATACAACGGCTCGGACCATCTTGATAAACAGCGCAGCGCGTCGGATGCGGAGCGTATGACCGTGCTGAGCGCGCTGGGCTTTAGGATGATCGTCCTCACCGGGACTCAGTTTGCCCATCAGCTGCAATTGCACCGGGCGATGAATGCCATCGCGCTCGCTATGGGTCTTAAGTGCGACCGAAGCGAAGCGTTCCAGAAACGTCAAAACGACCTGCGAGAATTCGTGATTCGGCACTGGGACGGCGGCCTTTAGGGACGCTTTGGTCCTTCTACGGGGTGCCGTGGGCAGGCTAACCATCACATCATTCGACGTTTATTGCCAAAAACGGGAAAAGCATCGAATGTTGTGATGGTTTGTATGCTGAGGATGGGCTTGGGAAGCCGGACTTGCTCGAAGCGACCTGTCCTGTCGTACGGGTGTCGGCATGATTCTATCGTGGGGTATTATGTTTTCCGAAGAATAAAACGCCGCGTGAGGGGAGGGCCGCGTGGGCGGGCACGTGCAACATGACGGCTTTGGCCGCGATATCAACTACCTGCGCATTGCCGTTACCGACAAGTGCAATTTCCGCTGCATCTACTGCATGCCGGCCGATGGCGTGGCGCCCCGCGCGCACGACGAGCTGCTCAGCGCCGAGGAAATCGCCCGCTTTGTGCGCTTGGTGGCGGGAGAGGGCATTCGCCGCGTGCGCCTGACGGGCGGCGAGCCGCTGGTCAGCCGCCGTATCATTCCGCTCATCCGCGACATCCGCGCGATTCCGCAGATCGAGGACATCTCGCTTACCACCAATGGCGCCCTGCTGCCCAAGCTGGCACCGCAGCTCAAAGATGCCGGTCTTAACCGCGTTAACATCTCGCTCGACACGCTCGACCCCGCGCTCTTTGGAAAGATCACGCGCCTGGGCCGGCTCGAACAGACCATGGCTGGCGTCGACGCGGCGCTGGCTTGGGGCTTTGAGCCCCTTAAGGTCAACTGCGTTGTGGTGCGCCGGCTCAACCAGGATGTGGCGGCCCTCGCGCGACTCACGCTCGACCGCCCCATCCACCTGCGCTTTATCGAATATATGCCCATCGGCGACGAGCGCACGAGCTCGCATTGCGCTGTGGACCCGCATGCGCCCGCGCTCAATCCCGAACTGTGGGACGCGAGCGATACCGTGCCGAGTGACGAGCTGCGGGCGCGCATCAATGCCGGGGCCGCCACGGTGGGGCTGGGCGAGCTCGAGCCGCTCGACATCAACGACGCTCCTGCCGGCGCGGGCCCTGCGCGCTATTGGCACTTTCCGGGCGCGGCGGGAACGGTCGGCTTTATCAGCGCCATGTCCAACCATTTTTGTGCGAATTGCAACCGTCTGCGCCTGACGGCCGATGGCAACGTGCGTCCGTGCCTGTTCAGCGATGCCGAGTATTCGGTGCGTGAGGCGCTGCGCCGTGGTGATGATATGCAGGTACTTTCGATTTGGCGCGATGCCGTGGCCCACAAACCGCAGGAACACGCGATAATTGAGGGCACGCAACGATTTATGTCCCAAATCGGAGGATGATCATATGGCCAAGAGCAGGTACGCCGATGCCACCAAGGCCGCTCGCAGGGCCGCGATGTCTGCCCACAAAGTCACGGCTGCGGCCAGCGATGCCGTTGCAGGCGCGCAGTCGACTGCCAGCGCTGCCACCGAGCCCGCCCGCGACGCCCGTCGCGACGAGCTGACGCACGTGGACGCCAAGGGCGAGGTGCGCATGGTCGACGTGTCCGACAAGGCCGAGACCCATCGCATTGCCATCGCCGAGGGCACCATCCTCATGCATCCCGAGACGCAGGCCATGGTGCTGCAGGACCGCGCCAAAAAGGGCGACGTGCTCGCCTGCGCGCGCGTGGCGGGCATCATGGCCATCAAGCGCACGAGCGACATCATCCCCATGTGCCATCCGCTGCTCATTACCAAGAGCAAGTGCGACATTGCGCCCATCGCTGCGGCGGGGACGCCGGCCGAGGACGTGCCCGAGGGCTGGGCGTCGGCGCGCGCGGACGGGCAGGTTGGCTTTCACGTACTGGTTACGGCCGGCGTGACGGGCAAGACGGGTATCGAGATGGAGGCCCTGACCGGCGCGAGTGCCGCGTGTCTGACCGTCTACGACATGTGCAAGGCCGTCGATCGCGGTATGGAGATTGTCGACGTGCGCCTGCTGCACAAGGAGGGCGGCCGCTCGGGCGTGTGGGACCGCGCAGGGCGCCAGACCGCTGCCGTTGAGGCCGCCACCGCAGACGGTAACGCGCCCGCGAGCACACCCGTCGCCGTCGCGCCCGCTCCAACCGTCCCTGCGATTGCGTTTATCGGCTACCAGAACTCGGGCAAGACCACGCTCGTCGAGAAGGTTATCGCCGAGCTCACCCGCCGCGGCCTGCGCGTGGGTTCGCTCAAGCATCATGGACATCACGGCTTTGATATCGATGTGCCCGCTAAGGACACCTGGCGCCATCACCAGGCCGGATCCAAACACGTGGGCCTCATCTGCGCCACGCGCTGGGCGGAGTACGCCGACACGCGCGAGGAGGACGAGATGCCCGCGCGCGAGCTGCTGTCGCGCTACAACGATGTCGACGTGGTGATCATCGAGGGCTACAAGACTGAGGGCTTCGACAACATCGTGGTCGCGCGCTCCGGTGTCGACCGTCTGCGCGGCAAGAGCTCGCTCGACCTGGTCGACGGTCACACGCTGGCCCTTGCCTGCAACGAGGCCCTGGCGCGTCAGGCCTTCGACGCCGGCTTTGCGACCCGAGCCATCAACATCAACGACGCCCGAGCCATCTGCGACCTGATTCAAGATTATCTGGCCTAAAACCTGCCAAAAAGAGACAGGTTTATTTTGGCAGGTTTTATCTGGGCAAACGTCATTTCCACCACAAAGGGGCCGGGCACCTTTGTGGTGGATTTTGCTTTAGTAGATGTGTGGGACATGCCTTATAATCTACCAAGTAGTCCACGACGGGCGAAAAACGGAGAGAAGGGGCTTGATGTGTCCTTAATGTTTCATGCGGATAGATTGATTTGACAGGCGGTGGCGAATGCCCGCCGTCCGCATTCGTATGAAACAAGGAGTCTCCATGCTCGCCTCTCTTTTCTCAAAACCTCAACCATCGCTGTCCGTGCAGGCCAAGCGCCTGGTGGCGATGCGCTTTCTCATCTACACCGGTTTTCAGACCAGCTACTTTATCGGTGTCATCGGAACGCTCACCTATGCAGACGATGCCTCGGTCGTGGCGACATCGCTGGCCGTTCTGTTTATGAACGTATTCGTGATCCTGGGATCCTTTGCGGGCGGCGCTGCGCTCGACGCCTGGGGCCCGCGCCACCATTTCTTGCTGAGCATCGTGGGTACGCTGGCAACCGGCGCGGCGATCCTCGTTTTTGGCAGCGCGACCGGCATCGTCCTGCTCGGTGCGGCGCTCCTGGGCTTTGTGATGGGGTTCGCCCAGCCCATCGCCACATCCTATCCAGCCTACCTCACCAACGATCCTGTCGAGCTCAAAGACATCAACTCCGCCATCGCCATGTTTTCAAACGTGAGTATCATCGTTGGCCCCACACTGGGCGGCTTTATCGCGGCGGCTGCGTCGTCGCGCGCGGTGTTCGTGCTTATGATGCTCTTTACCGCGTTGGCGCTCATTGCCGGTTGGAGCTTTAGGCCGCAGACCAGCCATGTCTCCGGGCATGCGGATGCCGATTCAGCGGAGGAAGGGGAGCGTGCGGGACAAAGCTCCGACTCCAGCAAATCCACCCGCGCAACCTTCGCGACCAGCATCAAGACAGTCTTTACCAACAGCGTTCTCGCCCTACTGTTCTGCATCATCTTTCTTTCGAACTTCGGCTATGGCGCCTTTGACCCGCTGGAGTCGTTCTTCTACCGCGATATTCTGCACGTCGGTGTCGAATGGATGGGCTGGCTCTCGTCGGCCAGCGGTGTGGGCGCGGTGCTGGGCGCCGTGGTCGCGCTCCGCTTGCCGCCGCGCTTCGTCAGCCTCAAAACGCTGCTCGTGGCACTCATGTCCGTGGGTCTGGGAAGCCTGCTCTACGTGGGAACGCCGTACGTGGGCGTAGCCCTTGTCGGCCAGATTGCCCTGGGCGTGGCCTGGGGCGTCGTCAACCCGCTCCACAACACGATCGTGCAAACGACGGCCCCGCTCGGACAGCTCGGCCGCGTCAACTCGGTCATGGGCTTTGGCAACATGTTCGCCGGCGTGGCGCCGCTGGCGATTGCCCCGTGGCTGGCGGCGACGTTTGGCGTGCAGCAGACGCTCGTAGGGGCGGGCATGGTCGTGACGGCAGTTCCCGCGGCGTTGCTGCTGTTTGGACGCCGGCATTTGGATCGTGCCGCAAGGCAGTAAAAACCATCACAACATTCGATGAAAATCGCGATTTTGCCGAAAAACGTCGAATGTTGTGATGCTTTGCGCCCCGGGCCAGGCCACCCTTCGGGTCCGGCCACCACAAGGGGGCAGGCACCTTTGTGGCGATCGGGCCCCAACGGCCTGCGCCTTGGTATACCATGTACGCCGTTCACGAATACGCCCCACACCGCCGCACAACCCAGAAAGGCCCCCATGGACACCACCTTCAGCCACATCAAAGCCGTGTTCTGCGATATCGACGGCACGCTGCTTACGAGCCAGCACACGGTGTCCCCGCGCACCGTGGCGGCGATCCGCGCCCTGCGCGAGCGCGGCGTGCTCTTTGGCCTGTGCACCGGGCGCGACGCCCACGCGACCGAGGCCATGTACGAGCTCTGGGGCATCGAAGGCCTGGTGGACGTGATGGTGGGCTGCGGTGGTGCCGAGGTCATCGACCGTGCGCACGACATCAACGAGCTGAGCTATCCGCTGCCGGGCGAGACCATCGCGCGCATCTGCAAGCACATGGCGGACCTTCCGGCAACGCCCGTCTGTCCCCGAGACGGCGTGTTCTACGTGCCCGAGAGCAACGCGTGCGTCGAGCACCTGTCGCGCGTCGACGGCGTGCCCTACCAGGTGGTCGATTTTGCCGAGTTTTTGCGCGAGCCGCAGCCCAAGGTGATGTTTACCATGGCGCCTGAGGTGATGCCGCAGGTCATCGAGCGAGCATCGACGTTTGCCGATAACACCGTTAAGGCGGCGGCTCTGCAAACCACGCAGCGGCTCTACGAGTTCATGGATCCGCGCGTGTCTAAGACGCGCGGCCTTGTGCGCGTGGCGGAGCTCAACGACATGGAGCTCCAGGACATCTGCGTGTTTGGCGATGCAGACAACGACACCTGCATGGTGGCTGACGCCGGCGTGGGTGTGGCCATGGCAAATGGCAGCGATGCCACCCGTGCCGCCGCCGATTTTGTAACCGCGAGCAACGACAAAGACGGCATCGCGATCTTTATCGAGGAGCATCTGCTTTAGCGCCGGGGGAGAACCACCACAAAGGGGACAGGCACCTTTGTGGTGGCCTCAGGCGATTTGGGCGAATTGATGCCTAAAATCTGCGCGAAAATTCAAATTTAGTTGTCTGAACATTACGCTTCTAACCACCGATGGGTTAAAGATATTCTCATCAGTTTGGTAGGGTATTCCTCCCGGTTGATGACCTACCGCTCACGGTCGATTTTCAACCGTTCACAGGATGTTTACTCTTGAGCAAAATGTTGTGCAAATAAATAAAATGCTATTAAAAAATGATAGGCAACTAAATTACCAGCAGAAATAAAAACTAAATAACGAATAAACGAAGGTTAATCCGAGCAAATGTCAAGAGAATTGAGAATTCGCTACAAAACTATCGGTATTTTTGCTTAGATGTTCAAACAATCGTTACAATATGTACTATAAGCGTGTGCAATTGCAGGTTGCGCAGATACGTTTGATAGTGAAAGAGCAAGATCGCGGTCTCTTGGGGAGGAGACATCGATGAAAGCGAATTCAGACAAATCTAAGCAGAGCAAAAAAGCGACGCGCCGTGTACTGGCAGGCGTTTTGTGCGGAGCCTCCGTGTTGAGCCTGGTACTGTCGCTCGTCATGCCCCCGATCTCGCAGGCCATCGCCAACGATGCCCAGACAGTTTCTACCGCGGAAACTGTAATGGGGGGGGGTTCCTCAAGTGAGTCCGCTGCTGTAGGTAACACCAGCGAGGATGCCGAAAACCAGAATAGCGACGAGACCGATGGCGGCGAGTCTGGCTCTTCAAATAGTGTTGAGCAGGCTCAGAGTGCGAATGCGGCTTCAGCGGGAGCGACGGCCACCGTGAAGCCGGGAATTTACGTTCCCACGTCTATCGGTATCGGTACGAATATCGATGTCTCCACCCCCGATCCCGGCGTGGCCACCTACGTCGGCCGCGACATGTACATCGGTGGTAAGCCGAGCGACACTAGTAATCTTGATGCGGACAACGCCCCCACCGGCTCATATGCCGCTGAGGCGGAGGGCCTTACCGTGGTCCGTGGCAAGCTTGCCATGAATCCACTCAAAGAGAGCTGGCCCTATAATAATAGTGGCGGCGCTGGTTTCCGCTTTGGCACCGTTGGTTTTGGTTCCCAGTTCCGTCCTGTCTACGGCAGCACCGTGCTTGCGGTCGCCGGAATCGACAGTGCGATCACCAAAATGAGCGTTGGTTACAACGGCAACTTGCCGGGGGCGACTACCGTTGGCGCTTGGAACAAAGGCGCTTGGGTCGGACAGCAGAGACCTTCTGAGGGCGCGACTCCTTCCGGCTTTGCCTACACCGCGCAAATCGCAGGCCCCATCACATACTGGCGCGATAGCGAGTATAAACGCCAGTCTGTGGTGACAATGCAGGGTAATTGGTACGAGGGCTTGTCTGCTCTGGAAAGCACCCTGTTCAATAAAGCTGTTGATTTGACTAATGTCAACGGTAGCGATTATTCGAGCTATAACGGTACAAATGGATACCTCTCGAAGCTATCGAAACAGCTCGACTCGTTTGAAGATACCGGCGAGGTGGATGTCAACGGCTTTGCAGAGCCTAATAGCAACTACGTCATCAACAAGTACAATAACGACGGAACAAGCTATACACTCAAATTCGATGGTAGCGACGATGGTAGCGGCAAGTCTGTTTCCGGTGCGCTCGATACCGGAATCCCGAACAATATGATTCGCAACACCGAGCGACTCATCACCTTTACCGGCGATGGAACTTCTATGCAACAGGTCTTCACCATCGCCGGTTCCGAGCTCTCCAACTGGAAGGATGGCGTCTACTACCGCGGCGTCGACTTTAAGTTCACCAATATCCCCGAAGGCGCATCCATTGTCGTGAACGTTACAGGTACTAATCCTGTCGAGTTCCACAACGGCTGGCGCTTCTGGTGGGGAGATACAGAAATATCTCGCGGTTACGAGAGTCAGTACGCCAAGAAAGACCTTGACGCGAAATACTCGCTGGCCTCCCAGTCCATCATGTGGAACTTCGTCGATACCACCAGCCTTACCATTCGAGGCGGCATCGCGGGAGAGGACCGCGCGGACTGGGGATACAGTGGCACAGTCAGCGGTGCTAAGTGGACTGACGACGATCCTGCGGCGGCTATGATCGGATCGATTCTCGTTCCCAACGGAAGTTTCGACGACCATGTGACTACCAACGGTCGCGTTTATGTGGGCGTCGATTTCTCAATGAACAGCCCGAAGGTTGCCGCAGCATTTGGTGAGGGTAACTCGGCTTCCGTCATCGATATGGATCAGGAGCGTCACAACTTCCCGTGGTCCGGGTCGTATACACCGGACGGCTCTGCCATTGCGTGGAGCAAGGTCGACGCTGCGGACGGCACTACGCTGCTCCCCGGTTCCTCGTGGGCTATCTATGGTTCTGTCGAGGATGCTGTCGCGGGCCAACACGCTATCGTGACGGTGACTGACGGTGGCGCAAATGATTACGCTTCGGTTCATGGCGAGCTTCAGTTCAACTATTTGAATCAGAAGGCCAACATCGGCGATCCCAAGGATACCAAGTACTTCACGTATTACATCAAAGAGGAGACGGCGCCGGAGGGTTACCAGGTTTCGGACAAGATCTACTATGCCACCATGAACAATGCTGGTGAGACGGTCAACTACGTTCAGGGCTATGTGGATACGGCAAATCGCAACTCACTGGTCCCGTTCGAGAATAACCTTACGGGTGCCATCCCCAACGCCAGGATCACCGGTACGGTGTCTTGGACCAAGGTGGCGGAGGACGACACAAAACACACTCCTTTGCCTGGTTCTGAGTGGAAGCTCACCAAGAAAAAGGATGCCGATAGTACGGCCGACCAGTCCTGGACCGTGATCGACCAGGTGAGCGACCAGTCGACTTCGAGCGATACCACGTGGGTAGACACCGACACCGCGCCTGGCAAGTTCACGCTCGAGGGCCTGCTGCCGGGCACGTACACGCTTGTTGAGACCCAGGCTCCGTTTGGCTACGAGAAGAACCCGACGGAATATTGGTTCACGGTGAACACGAACGGTTCCATTGCGTGGACCGGGGACGAGAAGCCGAGCATCGTTGATGGCACTACGTACATCTCTGACACTCTCACCACCACGTCCGTGGAGATCCCGGTGATCAAATCGGTTCGAAACATGGATTGGCCGAAGGGCGACAAAGGCTATGTGCCGTTCGAGTTCAGCATTGAGGCTACGGGTGACTACGCAGACACAGCCCCCAAGCCCAAAGAGCTCAAGATTTCTGTTGCCCCAAAGGCAGGGGAGACTGACGCCACCAGGCTCAACAACATCACGGCGACCTTTGGCGCGATTACGTTCAACATGTCGCACCTGTCCACTGAAGCAGGCACCGATAACGACTACGCCAAGACCTACACCTACACGGTAAAGGAGGTCGCGCCCGCCACCGGTGCCGTCAATAAGCTCCGCTACTCCAAGGCCGAGTACCAGGTTGCCGTCACGGTGAAGGTTGCCAGGGACAATGGTAAGTACTCCGGCCTCACCACCTCCACCACGGTCACGCAGATGAAGGATGACATGGGTAACGCCCTGGGTGAGAACGGGCAGGGCGTCGTGGTTCAACCCTCCGCCGCCGCGCCCGACGCCATTCCCGCCTCCACCTTCACCAACACCTACTCCACCACTCTGCCTCTATCCGGTATGTCGGGCGTCACTGTGACATACCTTGCCGGCGCGGCGGTGCTTTGCGCTGCTGCGGCCTGGATGCACATTCGTCGCAAGGCGAATGCGAAGGGAGGTAAGCGTCGTGAATAAGAAAGTTTGCTCCTTCCCGATCTTGTTTGCGCTGCTTGCCCTCCTGATTGGCACCTGCGCGGTTGTGTTCCCCGCATCCGCGCAGGCCGTGCCGACCTCGACCGGTTCCATCACGGTGAGCGGCACCGTGGCAAGCAGCTACGACGCCTACCAGATCTTTAGCGCCAACGTCGTCGACGGCGACAGCGACGCCAAGATCGCCACCGACCTCGCCTGGGCAAGCGACGCCGTGCGCGACGCTGCGCTGCCTGTGCTGCACAGCGCCGGCATGCCCAATTCCCAGACCACCGCGCAGGAAGCTGCCGAGTGGCTCAACACCGATTCCCACCTTACGAGCGCGCTGAGCGCACAGCTCGCTCGTTCCCTCCAGAGCTCTGGCGCCGTGTCCATGGCCCTTAACGCGGGCACGGCGGCCGAGCTGCCCAGCGGATACTGGCTCATCGTCGCCGACGACGACGCCATCGCCCAGAACGAGGCCGGCACCGCGCCGATCATGGCCCTGGTGGGCGGCGGCGCCGTCGCCGTCAAGCCCAAGGCGGCGACCCCCAAGGTCTCCAAGCACGTGCTGGAGGACGGCACAGCCGCCTGGCAGAAGGCCGCCGACGCCACGGTCGCCGACGACCTGTACTGGCGCCTCTCGGCCACGGTCCCGGCCGGGCTCACTGCCTACGACACCTATACGGTGCAGTTCGTCGACACCATGGGCGCGGGACTCGACCCCTCCAAGGTGGCAGCGAGCATGCGCGTGTACGTGGCGGCGGGCGCGGACGGCGGCTTCGACGCCGTCTCGGCCGGCAAGGACGGCCGCGCCGGCACCGAGCCCGCGAAGGGCTGGGCCGACATCACGGCCCAGTGCGCCACCAAGGTAGCGGCCGACGGTAAGACCTTCACCGTGCGCACCGGCGACCTCATCGCCGAGCTCGGCGGGGCCGACGCCTTCGCCGCGGGCGCCCGCGTGGTCGCCGTGTACAGCGCACCGCTCAACGGCGCATGCAACCACGGCATCGCGAAGGGCAACCCCAACGAGGTCTACCTGCGCTACCCGCGCTCTCCCTTTGCCGACCAGTCCGGCGACGCCGGCTTCACCCGCACGCCGAGCGACGACGCGTGCGCCTACACCTGGGATCTCGCGCTCACCAAGCGCGGCAGCGACGGCGACAAGCCGCTTGCCGGGGCGGTCCTGAGCATCGCCGACGACCGCGGTCGCACACTGGCGGCCGACGGCACGTGGGATGCGGAGGGCAAGGCCACCGTCACCACGGGCGAGGACGGCCGCGTGACCGTCTCGGGCGTGGACTCGGGCAAGCTGGAGGTCCGCGAGCTCAAGGCGCCCAAGGGCTACACCGCCTTTGAGGGCAAACGTACGGTGACGGTTACGGCCGAGGGCCTGGACGTCGACCAGGTGACCGCCGCCAAGCCCAAACTCACCGTCACGGCCGAGTCGCCCCTGCGCGCCGACAGCGCGGACGGGTCGACGGGCAGCCTAGAGGCGTCGCTCATCAACACGCCCACCGGCACGCCCCCTAGCATTACCACCGGAGGCTTTATGCCCTCGACTGGCGATATGGCAATGTACGCCGCGGCCGCCGCAGCGGTCGCCGGAGCCGCGCTCATCGCGGTCGCGCTCCTGGTCAAGCGGGGAGGTGGCAGCCATAAAGAGTAGCTGGCAGCCCCACAGAGAGCGGGGCGAGACGTAGCGAAGTAGATGCTAAGACACAGACAGACAGATTTAGATCAAATGGAATTCGGGCAGAAAGCAGAGGAAAAGAAGATGAGCATGAGCAAGAACATCGCACGCCTGGCAGTAACCGCCGGCCTCACAGCAGCGCTGAGCTTCGGCGGAGTCATGGCCCCGGTGACCATGGCGTTTGCTGAGGGTGCGACGACTTCGGACAACAGCATTACGATTAGGCAGGTTGATGACAATGCACTCACCAAGTTCAAGGCCTATCGGATTTTCAATGCGGATGTTATAAACGAGGGAGACAAAAAGGTTGTTTCCAATGTCAAATGGGCCGTGGATACTGGGATTCAGGCGGAAATAATCTCGGAAATCACGAGCAGCGATAACTACAGCACATCGAAAAAGCAACTTCCCAAAACTGGCGCGACTGCGCAGGACGTTGCTAACTGGCTGGCTGAGAATATCCAGAGTGCGGGGGCTGTTGATAACGATGCCCTGCTCAATAAGATTGCCAGTTTGGTCGAGGCCACCGATCCCGTCAAGCCAAATGGTGCTAGTGGTGCTGCGTTCGTTGCGAATTCTCCAGTCTCCTTTGATAATTCGGGCTACTACCTCTTTTTGACTGACAGCGGCAGCATTAGCGCATCAACTGATGCAAGCAAGAAAGCAAATACCGGCACTTCGCCAATTTTCGCTATTGTCGGTGGCGACCCCGTTATCGTTACAGAGAAGACCAGCATTCCTACAGTCAACAAGGCCGTCCTTGACGATGATAACTGGACGTTTGGCGGCAGCGACATTCTCACTTCTCCCAACAAGGGTGCAGACTCCGCTATTGGCGATTACGTTAAGTATCGGCTTGTCGGTACCGTTGCGAATAATATCAATACATTCGGTAATTATAAATATACCTTCACTGATAAACTGCCTGAGACCATGACGCCCAAGTACACTGACGCTGAGAACAGCACTACTCCCAATGTCACGGTTAAGATCGATGACACGACTGTTGTGGAAGGATTTGAGCCTGCTTATCGACAGCAGGACCACGTGTTTACGGTTTCTTTTGGCGATCTCAAGAATTGCAAGGACAAGGATGGCCATGTGATTCCTGTGACGGCCAACTCTCGAGTGACCGTTGAATATGAGGCCATGCTTGATCCCCAAATTATCTGCAATGATGATGGTACGCTTAAGGATATCTACAAGGATAAGCTGCTGGGCAAGGCTCAGACGAACACGGTCAAGCTGGAGTACTCTAACAACCCGCACGGCAACGGTATCGGTGCTACGGTCGATCATTCTGCCTATGACTACACCTATGGCATCGATGTCACCAAGGTGGGTTCTGATTTCGACAAGAGCGGGAAAAATAAAAATCTTAAGGATGTTGAGTTCACGCTGCAGGAAGTTATTAACGGCACACCGCAGGACCAATACATTGACGCCAAAGGCTTAAAACACATTAAATCCCAGGATGCCACGCTCAAGACAAACAGCGATGGTCAGATTAATGTAGTCGGTCTCGATGAAGGCACTTACATCCTCAAAGAGGTTACGCCTGCTCCTGGATATAATAATTCGGCCTCTAATGGTGTTACGTTTACCATTGCGCGCGGTGCTATTAAACAAGATGGTACCGATGTGACTCCTGATAAGCAGCTCGCCAACATCAAGGCTGATAAGGATGTCGTTAAGACAGATTCCGCCGCCGTATCTACCGGTAAGCTCAGCTTCACTATTGTCGACCAGAAGGGCACCGGCCTCCCGCTTACCGGCCTTAACGGCGTGACCTTTACTTGGATCGCTGGCGGCGCGGTGCTGTGCATCGGCGTGGCGCACCTCATCCGCAGCCGTAAGCAGGCTGAGGAGTCCGAGCAGGAGTAACGCTCGCTCACCCATCCCCTTGGCAGGTGGGATGTGATGGCCATGAGACTTGCGGACACTTTTCTCGTCCATCAACGTTCTTGCTTTGCCATTCTCTTTTCGGGGCAGACTCCGCATTGGAGTCTGCCCCGTTCTTTTTGAGATAACGCAGCCAGCCTCCATCGTCCGATGCGGGCACGTTCGTCATCTCGTTTCTTGACTCGTATGAGGTTCGGTTTAAGGTCCGTAGGCGCACGCGCGGTGCGGACGGTGGGCGGCATTTGCGCCGCAACAAGCGCAAATAAGAATGCCCGGGGTTAGAGGCCCGGGCATTTAACAACGTCGGAAACTGGTCGCCCGCGCTCCTAAGTACTTACGCGGGGTGCGTCGTTTCCTGTAGCTATTGTATCCCGAATCGCTCCGCCGATTCGGGACATTTTGAAAACGCAAGCACGTCGGGCAAAACCGGACAATGCGGCCAGGCTCCGCTGGGCGAGGGATCGTGTTTGTAACTATCGAACAAATGTTTGTCAAAATCGCGTTTACCAGGCGTGGGTGCATACACTCGCAGTAAAATGGCTTTGCGACGCATCCCGTGCGCGGGCGGCCGACGACTCGATCGGAGGTCCCCAAATGCTGAAATTCCTTAACGCGCTCGCCGCCCTCGCGGCGGTGGGCACGTTCGTCATCGCGTTTCTTGACTCGTATGAAGTTCGGTTTAAGGTCCGTAGGCGCACGCGCGGTGCGGACGGTAGAAGGCATTTGCGCCGCAACAAGCGCAAATAAGAATGCCCGGGGGTCGGATCCCGGGCATTTAACAAAAGCTGAAAACTAGGCCGCCCGCGCTCTCGTACACTTACGCGGGATGCGTCGTTTTCTATTGACATTGTATCCCGAATCGCCCCGCCGATCCGGGACATTTTAAAAACGCAAATGCAGGCTTATGCACGAAAGGAATCTCGTCAATTCCGAAAATTATGTATAATTCCAATATAAACTGGAATCAAACGAAAATGATGGAAATGAACGAAGCGCTAATCTACTTACAAGAAGCACTAGGCCTCTCCGCCAAGGCCAAAACTTGGCCTGGATCCACACGCTTGCCGCTGCATCTGCGGGCGGTTGAGGTCCGCGCTGTTGACGCAAACGGTTTTTCGTTTTTGCTTGCAAGTTTGCCTACTGGCGTCGGGCTTCCCGAGGCTAAGAGAGTCTATAGTCAGCTAGCCTTACGCGCGGAGACTCCTGTTGTCGTTTCGTTTCCTGATGCCGATGCACGTCAGCGCAAAGCATTGATCGCACAAGGGATTCCCTTTGTCTGCCCAGGTAGACAGGCTTTTCTTCCATTTATGGGCACAGCCTGCACGGAGAGGGGCGGTGCCCGGTTTCGCAATCGCGCGACCAAGATGTCACCCAACGCACAGGCTGCCGCAATCTGGGGAGTAGCCCAGGAGCCATATCGTCCCTATGACCTTTGTCGTGCGCTTGGGATTTCGGCAAGCCGCGCGAGTGAGGCCATAACCGAGCTTGTTGACAGGGGGCTCGCGAGGCGCGAGCGTCGCGAGCGACGTGTCGTCGTGTTCCCTGTTGCTGTTGATCTTTTGCTCAGTGAGCACATGGCAGAGCTCTCCTCGCCTGTCTCGAAGGTCTTTTTTGCAAGGAAGACGCCGCAGATCGACTGTCTTGTTGACGCCGGGGAGACGGCGCTCGCCGCGCGTTCGATGCTCGCTGCGCCGGGCATGGAACAAAAGGCCGTCTTAAGAAGTGCATGGCGTCAACTGAGCGACCTCGAAGTCGCAGACGGGGAGTTGCCGGATAACGAGACGGCGATGATCCAAGTGTGGCGCTATGCGCCCGTGTTTGCCGACTCCTCCCGTGTCGACAACATTTCGCTTGCGCTATCTTTGGTGGCAATTGACGATGAGCGAATTCAGCTCGAAGTCGATCGAATGTTTGAAAGGGAATATCCATGGCAAGAAGCGCTGTAGAAGGCCTCCAAGAATTTCAGCAGCATATGCAAGAAGCTGCAGGATCGTATGCCCTTATCGGCGGCACGGCATGCGACATTTTGCTCGCGGAGGCGGGACTTCCGTTTAGGGCGACTCACGATTTTGATGTGGTAATTGTCGCCGATGACCGGTTGCCTCAGACGGCAGAAGCCATATGGACTTTGGTGCGTGATGGCGGTTACCGCTGCGGCTGGGGCGAAGGCAAAGGCTCATGTTTTTATCGGTTCACAGAGCCTAAGAGGCCGGGTTACCCCCATATGATCGAACTCTTCGCGAAGTGCCCCGACTTTCTAAAGGGTCGTGAGGAGATTGATGTGGCGCCAATTCACGTTGATGAAAACATAAGCAGTCTTTCGGCAATTTTGTTGGACGATGCTTACTACAGCTTGTTCCTTCAGGGAATTCGGACCGTAGGCGGCGTTTCGGTCCTGGGTACGGAATACATTGTCCCGTTCAAAGCGAAGGCGTATCTCGACCTAAAAGCTAGAAGGGAAGCGGGGGAGAACGTTGATTCGAAGAAGGTAAAAAAGCATAAACGCGATGCGCTGAGGCTTGCTCAGCTGCTTGGCGAGTCGGAAGGTGTCGACCTGCGCGGAGAACTGAAGGACGATATGATTGCGTTTGTTAAAGATTGTGAGGTGGGCGAAGTCAATCTGAAACAGATCGGGGTTGCGGGCGCAACGATGGCGCAGTTGCTTGAGACGATGAAAGCAACATATGGCTTGATTGGTTGAGTGTGGTTACGTGGCCCGGACGGTGCAGTCTAGCTGCGTTGTCCGGCGCGGAAGCTCGCTAATCGGCTATTATTTGTTTAGACAACCTGAGCTATAGAGGAGTGACCGGCGATGGTGCAGGGCGCCAAACATATGAAGAGCAATAACGCCGCGGCCAACGGCGGCTCAAGCCCTCAACCCAAACCTCAACCAAAGCCCAAGCGTCGTCGCAAGCGGTTGCCGCGCTGGGCCGACCGTCTCATCACCATCGTCATCATCCTTATTGGCGTGGGCCTTATGACCTGGCCGTGGATCTTGGACCGGCTCGAGGCCTCGGGCGTGTTCAACCAGATCAGCACGGTGTCCAGCACCGTGGACGCGCTGTCTGCCGAGGAGCGCGAGCGCATTCTGCTCCAGGCGCGCTCCTTTAACGAGCAGCTGGCGGGCGAGGCCACCGAGCTCCCCGCCGACCAGATCGAGCCCTACGCTCAGCAGCTCATCTTCGACCGCGACCCCATGATGAGCTGGGTCGAGATCCCCTCCATCGACGTGAGCATGCCCATCTACCACGGCACGAGCGAGGAAGTCCTTATGGCGGGCGTCGGCCACCTGGAGGGCACGAGCCTGCCGGTGGGCGGCACCTCGACGCACTGCGTGCTCACCGCGCACTCGGGCATGCGCAACCTGAGCATGTTCGACGACATCCACTCGCTGGAGCCCGGCGACCTGGTGCTGCTGCACACCATGAACAAGACGCTCGCCTACAAGATGGTGGACTCCGAGGTGGTGCTGCCCGAGGAGATGGAGTCGCTGACCATCGAGCCCGGTGCCGACAAGGTGACGCTCGTCACCTGCACGCCCTACGGCGTGAACGACCATCGCCTGCTGGTGCATTGCGTACGCACCAAGTACAGCAAGAAGGACGTCGACAAGCAAAAGTCGCTGGCCGGCCGCCACTGGGGCAAGCGCGAGTTTGCCGTGCTTATCGTGGTCGTGGCCATTGTGCTGTTGCTGCTGGACATCGTGATCCACGCGGTCCGTAAGCGCCGCAAGGCCAAGGCCTCGGCATAAGACATCGTCCAGAACCACCACAATGGGGACAGGCATCTTTGTGGTGGTCGGGGGCTTCCAAACCATCACAACACTTGATGAAAATCGCGATTATGGCGAAAAGTGTCGAATGTTGTGATGGTCTTCGTTGTGGGCGGGATGGTTTTCGCTATGGGCGGGACGGTTTTCGCTACGGACGGTACGGTTTCGCTGCAGAATCGCCAGACCGCAGCCTGCCAGCTGTCGCCCTCGTTACGTTTTCGCTGCGTTTGGGTAAAGCGCCTGCTCCAAGCCGGCGTTGCCTTGTATACTAGAGCGGTTTATCTGTTATGCGGAAGGGAGCGCCTATGGCACTCAGCGAGAAAGACGTGCGCGGCATCGCCGAGTACGCAAAGATCGCACTGACCGATGACGAGCTCACCCAGATGACGTCCTACATGAACGACGCCGTCCAGATGCTCGAGCCCGTCTTGCAATATGACTTGCCCGACGTGGAGCCCACGTTCCATCCCATCGGAAGCCTGTCCAACGTGATGGGCGATGACCTGCGCGAGCCCGAGCGCGATCTGCCGCTCGACGTTGCGCTGGAAAACGCCGGCAGCGCGCGCGACCGCTACTTCCGCGTGCCGTCCATTTTGGGAGAGGGGGAGAGCGAGTAATGGCGCTAAGCTTCGATTCCCTTACCGCCGCCCAGATCGCCGCGGGCGTTGCCGCCGGCGACTTTACCGCTACCGAGGTGGCCCAGGCCTCCCTTGCCGCCATCGAGGCGCGCGAGGGCGGGGTCCAGGCATTCCTGCAGGTGTCGCCCGAGCTTGCGCTCGAGGCCGCTGCGCGCGTGGATGCCGACCGTGCCGCAGGCAAGCCGCTGCCCCCGCTCGCGGGCGTGCCGCTGGCCATCAAGGACAACATGAACCTCGTGGGTACGTGCACCACCTGCGCTTCCCGCATGCTCGAGAACTACCAGAGCGTCTACACCGCCACCTGCGTCCAGCGCATGCTCGATGCCGGCTGCCTGCCCATGGGCAAGGCCAACATGGACGAGTTTGCCTTTGGCAGCTCTACCGAGAGCTCTGCCTTCCACCGCACCAACAACCCTTGGGATACCGAGCGCGTGCCCGGCGGCTCCTCGGGCGGCTCCGCTGCCGCCGTCGCTGCGGGCGAGGTCGCGCTCTCGCTGGGCTCGGACACCGGCGGCTCCATTCGCCAGCCGGCGTCGCTGTGCGGCGTGGTGGGCTTTAAGCCCACGTATGGTGCCGTGAGCCGTTACGGCGTGGTTGCCTTTGGCTCGTCGCTCGACCAGGTGGGACCCTTTGGCCGCACGGTCGAGGATGTCGCGCTGGCCATGAACGCGCTTACCGGCGCGGGCCACGATCCGTACGACTGCACCAGCCAGGATTGCGCCGTCGATTTTACCGAGCATCTCAACGACAGCATCGAGGGCAAGCGCGTGGGCATCATCCCCGCGTTTATGGAGGCCGAGGGCCTGACGCTCGAGGTCAAGGCCGCTGTTCAGCGCGCCGCCCAGGAGCTGCAGAACCAGGGTGCCGAGCTGGTCGAGGTCGACCTGCCGCACCTGGACGCCGCCATCGCCGCCTACTACGTCATCGGCCCGGCCGAGGCGTTCTCCAACCTGGCACGTTTCGACGGCATTCGCTACGGCTATCAGGAGGAGGGCTGCGCCAACCTGTCCGACCAGAGCTCGCTTTCGCGTGCCCACGGCTTTGGTGCCGAGGCCAAGCGCCGTCAGATGCTCGGCGCCTACCTGCTGAGCTCGGGCGTGTACGACAAGTATTACTACGCCGCGCAAAAGGCCCGCACGCTCATCACGCAGGACTACGACGCCGCGTATGCCAAGGTAGACACCATCCTCATGCCCGCCTCGCCGCGCACGGCCTTTAAGTTTGGCGAGATCAGCGACCCCACGCAGATGTACCTCTCCGACCTGTACACCATCTCGCTCAACATTTGCGGCAACGGCGGTATCTCGGTGCCGCTGGGCCTGGGCGAGGATACTCAGCTGCCCGTTTCTGCCCAGCTGGTTGGTCCGGCGTTTAAGGACCGTCAGCTGCTCACGTTTGCCCGCGCCCTTGAGCGCGGCTTTGCCGATGCCGCCACGGGTGCGCCCGCGCTTTCCGTCGCGCCCGATTTTGCCGGGAAGGGAGGCGAGCTGTAATGAAGGAGCTTTCCGAGGTCCTGCAGGATTGGGAGGCCGTGATCGGCCTGGAGATCCATACCGAGCTCACCGCACTCGATACCAAGATGTTCTGCAACTGCAAGCTCAGCCACGATGACGAGCCCAACGCCAACGTGTGCCCGGTGTGCCTAGGCCTGCCCGGCGCCCTGCCGGTGCCCAACAAGCGCGCCATCGAGAGCATCGTCAAGGCCGGCCTCGCCACCAACTGCGAGATCCAGCGTCACTCGATGTTCTACCGCAAGCACTACTTCTATCCCGATATGGCCAAGAACTTCCAGACCACGCAGGGTCCGGTCGCCTTTGCCATGTACGGTCACCTGGACCTGGACGTGACCGGCCGCGGTGCCGCCGAGCGCCCCGACTGCGCGTTTGGCGAGGCCGAGGCCCAGAGCCTGGCGAGCGCCTCGGCCAATGCCGAAGGCCTGTCCACGTCCATGTCCTCGACGATGCGCGAGGGCAATCGGCGTGCGGGCCATCTGGCCAGCTATGACGCGTCCAACCTGCAGATGCCCGAGCGTCGCGAGGACGGTTCCTACACGGTGCCCATTCGCATCCTGCGCATCCACATGGAGGAGGACGCTGCCAAGATGGTCCATGTGGGCGGTGCCGAGGGCCGCATTACCGCCGCGGCCGAGTCGCTCGTCGACTACAACCGCTGCGGCACGCCGCTCATCGAGCTCGTCACCGAGCCCGACCTGCGCACGCCCGAGGAAGCGCGTCTGTTTATGGAAAAGCTCCGTCGCATCTTTGTGACGCTGGGCATTTCGGACTGCTCCATGGAGAAGGGCTCCATGCGCTGCGACGGCAATGTGTCGCTGCGTCGCCGCGGCGAGACCAAGCTGGGCACCAAGACCGAGCTCAAGAACCTCAACTCGTTTAAGAGCCTGCACGATGGCCTTGCCTACGAGATCTGCCGTCAGGCCGAGGTGCTCGAGGAGGGCGGCATCATCTATCAGGAGACCCGCCACTGGGAGCCCAGCCGCAAGCGCACCGTGGTCATGCGTGTGAAGGAGACGGCCGACGACTATCGTCTGTTCCCCGATCCCGACCTGGCGCCGTTCGATCTGGACGATGAGTTCATCGACCGCTGCCGAGGCGAGATTCCCGAGCTGCCCGATGCCAAGCGCGCCCGCTTTGAGGCCGACTTTGGCATTAAGGCGGCCGATGCCGAGCAAATCGCCGGCGACCCGGAGTTTGCCGAGTTCTTTGAGGCCGCCGCTGCCGGCATGGCTGGCAAAGAGGCTCAGACGGTCGCAAACCTGCTGGTGAACGAGATGATCGCCTATCTTAAGGGTGCGGGCGTCTCGCTGACCGAGTCCGGCATCGCGCCGGCTCAGGTGGCAGCGCTGGCCAAGCTGCTGGCGACCGATGCCATCAGCTCCAACCAGGCGCACGAGGTCTTTGAGGCCATGGCTCAGACCGGCGACGACCCCAATAAGATCGTCGACGAGCGCGGCATGCGTCAGGTGAGCGATGCCGGCGCGTTGCAGCCGATCGTGGACGAGGTGCTGGCTAACTGTGCCGAGCAGGCGCAGCAGTATCGTGACGGCAACCAGAAGGTCATTGGCTTTTTGGTGGGCCAGTGCATGAAGGCGAGCCGCGGCAAGGGCAACCCAAAACTCTTCAACGAGTTGCTGAGAACGTCGCTCTCGTAAGCGGGAACCCGGGAGCCCCGGCAGGGCGGGTGCTTCCTCAAAATTTCGAACAGTCCTGCGCAAGACGAAGGCCACATTAAGTGGCCTTCTTTGCGTGCGGAACTCATTTTGAGCAAGCACCCGCCCTGCCGGGGCTCCCGGGTTCTGCAACGACTCGGCCGTTCGGGTCAGGTAGGCTGATAGGAAAGATGGTGACGGAGGCGCAAAATGCGCCTCCGCCTTTTGAATGTGATGGAAGTGTGGCGAAATGAACTTAAAACTTCCGTAAATGTGATAAATGTCACGTTTTACCTAGGGTAAAATGTGGGAAATATCACGTTTACGGAAGTTTCTTTGCGGGAGGTTCGGTCATGCAGCGAGATATCATTGCCAAGCTTAACGCTTGGAAAGCGTCAGAATATCGTAAGCCGCTTATCCTTAAGGGGGCGCGCCAGGTTGGAAAGACGTGGGCGCTTAAGGAGTTCGGCCGAACCTCGTACCTCAATTTTGTGTATCTGACGCTCGAGGAGCCGTCACCTGGGGTACAGAGCGAGTACGCTCAGTTTTTCGAAGGTACGCGCGATCCTCGACGGATCATCTCAAATCTTTCCCTGGCACTTGGACAGCCTATCGAGCCCGGCGAAACGCTGCTTATTATTGATGAGATCCAGGATTGTCCTTCTGCAGTCGGTGCCCTTAAATACTTCTGTGACGAGGCCCCCGAGTATCACGTCGCATGCGCAGGGTCTTTGTTGGGCGTTCGCTTGTCCCGTGAGACCAGCGCTTTTCCGGTGGGAAAGGTCGAGTTCATGGAGATGCGCCCCATGAGCTTTTCCGAGTTTCTGAAAGCCGAGGGCGCTGCAAACTACGACGAATACCTTGGCGGCCTGGATCAGATCGAGACAGTGCCCGATTTCTTCCATGTCCGTCTCGTCGAGCATCTTCGTCGTTATTTTGCATGCGGCGGCATGCCAGAGGCTCTTGGCCGGTGGGCGGAGACGGGCGATATCGTTCAGGTCGATAAGGTGTTGTCTGATCTCTTGGATTCCTACGAGCGCGATTTTGCCAAGCATGGTGGCCGTGCGCAGTTCGCCAAGCTTTCGCAAATATGGAACTCGATTCCAGCTCAGTTGGCGCGCGAGAACAAAAAGTTCGTTTGGGGTGCGGTGCGCGAGGGGGCTCGTGCTCGAGAATACGAGGATGCTCTGGAATGGCTTGCCGATGCTGGGCTCATCACGGCGGTTCGCCTTAATGCTGCCGGTGGTGTGCCGCTCTCTGCGTACGATGACCTCAAGGCATTTAAAGTCTACTGTCTTGATGTCGGCTTGCTGCGCCGCATGGCAAGGCTGGATGCGTCCGCTTTTGCCATCTCGGATGCGCTATTTTCGGAGTTCAAAGGTTCGTTCGCCGAGAACTATGTGCTTCAGGCATTACTTTCACAGTTAGATGCTGCTCCGCGTTATTGGACAAACGAGAAGCCGAAGCACGAAGTCGATTTTTTGATTCAAGTCGGAAACGAAATCGTTCCCGTCGAGGTCAAATCGGGAGAGGTCGTTCATTCCAAGAGCCTTAAGTACTATGCCGACAAGCATGCGGAGACGACTCCATTGAGGGTCCGCTACTCACTTAAGAACCTAAAGCTCGACGACGGGGTGCTCAACATTCCGTTGTATTTGGCTGATCGATCTGTCCCTCTTATCAAAAAGGCGCTTGATTGTGCGCATCTTGACGTTTAGATCCTGGGTGAGCTGACGGGCGGCGGCTAATTAATCGCTCCGTTACGGCCAGGGAGCTTGGGCCTTAGCGATGCTTGCTTCGCCAAGCGGTGGGGGTGGTGCCGGTGTATTGTTTGAAGGCTTGGGCGAAGGCGGCCTGTTGAGGGTAGCCTAGACGCTCTGCCACCTGCGCTATTGTGAGCGCGCTATCGGCCAAAAGGTCCTTTGCTCGCTCCATACGGCGTCTGCGAATGTAGGTGCCCAGGGACTCGCCAGTTTGGGCCTTAAAGGTGGCGCATAGTTTGGAGCGGCTTGTGTAGAGCCTCTCGGCCACCTCGTTGATACCCACACGTCTGCCTTTGTCGAGCGCGCGCTCAATCATTGCCGTTGCTTCTTCGGCAATGGTTATGCTGACGCGTGTGTCTGCCGCCTGCCGCGCCTGCTTGTGGGCCGCGCGCGAACAGGCGAGCTCCGCGACCATGGTCTCCACGATGCCCTGCATATAGACGTGTCCGCCTACGGTGTGAGCGCGGTCCTCGTTAATCCGGCGCAGCGTGTGGCAGATGGCAGACGTCGCTTCCTCGTGCCATGGCTCGGCAAACGCCTCAAAGATTCCCGCGAACTCGGTGGGATAGCGGTGCTCCAGTTCGTCAAAATATCCAGGCAAAAAGAGCACCGAGCGCGAGTGATAGAGCTCCCCCGCAAACAGCGGGCTTAATTCCTCGCCACAGTTATCTTGGATAAAGCTGCAAACGGCATTGTTTGGCCACGGTCCATGCAATGGTTTGAGGTTCGCGGGCGTTATGCCAGCCTCGGGCATGCATGTAAGTGTGGGCGCGCTGACCTCGCTCACGCAGGCATATGGCTCGGGTGTGTATTCGGCCAGGTACATATCGTGCGTCGGGGTGATGAAATGCTCCATGACGATGCAGGCAGGGGAGAGGGGCATGATCCATGCGCGTCCGTGCGCCCGATCGTTTGCCACCTCGCCGGTAAAGACAGCGCCCTTGCCGGAAAGCTCCAGGCCAAACTGCTCAAACTGTGGTGCGTAGAGCTCGGTTATGTCGGTCGCTGCCCGCCGTATTTGCAAAAGCGTCCCTTTCCTTTGCAGAAACGTCCATGCCTGGCTTAATTGTGAGCCATGGCTAACACATCAATGATAAGTTCATTACGGTTAACTCTCAAGCCGTTAGAAAGGAATCTCATGGCAAAGGGATCAAAAAGGGAAGGCGGCGGTATCGGCGAGCTGCTTGCATATGCCGGCGACCGTAAATTCCTAACGTATTTGGGCATGGCGCTCTCGGCGCTCTCGCAGCTGCTGAGCTTTGGCCCGTACGTGTGCATTTGGCTTGTCGCGCGCGATCTGATCGCCGTGGCACCTAACTGGAGCGAAGCCTGCGACATCGCGACGTATGGCTGGTGGGCCGTGGGGTTTGCGCTGGCAAGCATCGTAGCTTATTTCGTGGGGCTCATGTGCACGCATCTGTCCGCGTTTCGCTGCGCGTCCAATATCCGCAAGACTACGAGCGAGCACCTGCTTAAGCTGCCGCTTGGCTACTTTGACACGCACGCCACCGGTGAGCTGCGCCGTATTGTAGACGGATGCGCCGCCTCCACCGAGACTTTGCTCGCACACATGCTGCCCGATATCGCAGGCGCCACCGCCATGGTCGCAGGCCTGCTCGTGCTGCTTTTCGCGCTCGATTGGCGTTTGGGGGCGGCATGCCTTATCTCGGTCGTCGTTTCGTTTGGCGCCATGGCCACCATGATGAGCGGCAAAGGCGCCGAGTTCATGAAGGCCTACATGGGAGCGCTGGTCAAGATGAACAAGACCGGAACCGAATACGTACGTGGCATCCCCGTGGTCAAGGTGTTTCAGCAGACGGTCTACTCCTTTAAGGCCTTCCACGATGCGATCGCCGAATACGCCGACATGGCACAAAACTATGCGGGCACGTTCTGCCGAGGTCCGCAGGTACTCAACCTTACCGCGCTCAATGGTCTTGTGGCATTCCTATTGCCCGTGGCGTTGCTGTTGGCGCCAGGCGAGACGGACTTCGCGCATTTTATGACCAACTTCACGTTTTACGCGATATTTTCGGCCGTGGTACCGACGGCTATGACCAAGCTCATGTTTGTGGGCGAGGCCTCTCAGATGAGTGCCGATTCGCTGGCTCGTATTCGAAGCGTCATGGATTCCAAGCAGCTCTCCGTGCCCGCCCAACCCAAGCACCCTGCCGGCGGCGACGTGCGATTTGAGGACGTGAGCTTTACGTACGAGGGTGCCGAAGCACCCGCCGTTAGCCATGTAAGTTTCAGCGTTCCCGCTGGTGGCACCCTCGCCCTGGTGGGTCCCTCGGGTGGCGGTAAGTCAACCTGCGCAAGCCTGATTCCGCGTTTTTGGGATGTTTCCTCGGGTCGAGTGCTCGTAGGTGGTGTGGACGTTCGCGATATGGATCCGCACGAGCTTATGGACCAGGTCGCCTTCGTGTTCCAGACCAACCAGCTGTTCCGGCAAACACTTGCCGACAACGTACGCGCCTCCAAGCCTACGGCCACTGACGACGAAGTGCGTGCGGCCCTCTCCTCAGCTCAGTGCGACGACATTGTGGCCAAGCTCCCACAGGGCATCAATACCATGCTCGGTGCCGGCGGAGCATATCTTTCGGGCGGCGAGGTCCAGCGCGTGGCCCTCGCCCGCGCGATCCTTAAAGACGCGCCTATCGTGGTGCTCGATGAGGCCACGGCGTTTGCCGATCCCGAGAACGAGGCGCTCATTCAGCGCGCCTTTAGCAAGCTGGCGGCGGGTCGCACGGTCATTATGATTGCGCACCGGCTTTCGACCGTGGTGGGCGCAGACCAAATCGTGGTGCTCAACCAGGGCAGCGTGCAGGAGTCGGGTACCCATGCCGAGTTGCTGTCCCAAAATGGCCTGTATGCCAAGATGTGGGCCGAATACGAGCAGGCCGCGAGCTGGAAGATTACTGCTGCGACCGCGGATGCCGCCGTCACGAAGGGAGGCGAGGCCTAAATGTTCGCCTCATTCCAAAAGAAGTATTTCCTATCCGATAAAGGCGTCGCCGGCGTAAAATGCGGCATTTTATGGACCACGCTCACTAATCTTATTACCATGGCTGGCATGGGCTTTTTATTCCTGGTTATGGCCGGCTTTGTCGAGCATCTCGCCAGCGGGGCTGACCTGCCGGATGCCCTGCCGATTGTGTGCGGCCTCCTGGTCTTTTTCGTGTTGCTCTTTGCCTCTAACTGGCAGCAGTATTACTACACCTACTGCATCTTTTACGAGGAGTGCGGCAAGCAGCGTATGGAGATTGCCGAGCGCTTGCGCAAACTGCCGCTGTCGTTTTTTGGTCGTCGTGATCTGGCCGATTTAACCGAGACCATCATGGGCGACGTCCAGGCCATGGAGCACGCCTACAGCCACGTGCTGGGAGAGCTTTGGGGTGCCATCATCGCAAGCGCCATTGTCTTCGTGGCATCGCTGTTCTTTTGCTGGCAGCTGGCGATTGCGGCGTTTTGGAGCGTTCCCGTGGCCTTTGCCGTGTTGTATCTAACACGCGGCCCCATGACTCCGGTGTTTGATCGCGTGCGCGCCGAGAAGGTCAAGGTTACCGAGGCTATTCAAGAGACGCTCGACTGCGTTCGCGAGATTCGCGCCACCAACCAGGAGGCCCATTATCTTGAGGGACTCAACGCCGTGATCGATGCCGAGGAGCGCGAGACCACCAAGGGCGAGCTCGTTAACGGGCTTTTGGTCAACTCCGCCTTTGCCATCCTGCGTCTGGGCATTGCCACCACGCTGGTCACGGGCGCCGCGATGGTCGCCTCCGGGCAGGTCGACTTTTTGGTGTTGTTTGCCTTCCTGCTTATGGTGAGCCGTATCTATGCGCCCTTTGACCAGGCATTAATGTTAATGTCCGAGCTGTTTGCCGCCGAGTCGTCTGCCAAGCGCATGCGTTCCATCATGGAAGAGCCTGTGGCGCGGGGCAGCGAGAACTTTAAGCCTGCGGGCCACGATGTGGTGTTCGATCACGTGGCATTTGGCTATGGTGCGGGCGAGGACGGACGCGCCGGCGAGAAAGTTCTTACCGATGTGAGCTTTACCGCCAAGGAAGGCGAGGTCACGGCGCTGGTCGGTCCTTCGGGTTCCGGTAAGTCTACGGTGAGCCGCCTGGCCGCGCGCTTTTGGGATGCCACTGCGGGCAAGGTTGCCGTGGGCGGTGTGGATGTTGCGGGCGTGGATCCCGAGGTGCTGCTGCGCGACTACGCCATTGTGTTCCAAGACGTGCTGCTCTTTGACGACACGGTGATGGGAAACATCCGCCTCAGGCGTCGTGATGCCACCGATGAGGAAGTGCTTGCAGCCGCGCGTGCCGCCAACTGTGACGAGTTCGTGAACCGCATGCCGCAGGGCTATGACACTATGATTGGAGAGAACGGCTCCAAACTCTCCGGCGGCGAGCGCCAGCGCATCTCCATCGCTCGTGCGCTGCTTAAGGACGCGCCCATCGTGCTGTTGGACGAGGCGACGGCAAGCTTGGATGTGGAGAACGAGACCGTGGTGCAGCAGGCGCTCTCCCGTCTGCTTGCAGGTAAGACGGTTATCGTTATTGCCCACCGTATGCGTACGGTGGAAAATGCCGACAAAATCGTTGTGCTCAAGGATGGAGTGGTTGCCGAACAGGGCACTCCGGCGCAGCTCAAGGCAGCAGGCGGAGAATTCGCCCGCATGGTTGCGCTGCAAAAGGAGTCGGCGGACTGGCAGCTGTAGGACTGTGGCAAGGGCGGGGGCGGATACCCGTGGGAGTGCGGATTTGCGTCGTGGTGGGTGAACCGCCGAGTACCGGGCGGTCTGGACCGCATGTTTTCAAAAAGTTAGCCATAGTTGACCAAATAGTTATACTAAACTAGTCTCAAAAGTGTGCTCGAGCAAACTAATGAACTCGGGTGCTAAGGCACCATGCCGCGCTTGTGCGGTAAAAGGGAGAAGCAACATGAAGAAGTCGACGTTCAATACCCTGCTTGTCGGTGGCGGTTTTCTGCTTGGCACGGCCGGCATCAAGCTGCTTACCAGCGCTCCGGTCAAGAACGCCTGCGTGCAGGGCATTGCGTGCGGCATGCGCATCAAGAACTGCTACCAGGACATGGTCGAGCAGGCCAAGGCTAATGTCGACGACATGGTTGCCGAGGCTGCCTACATCACCCAGAGCGAGGCCGCTGCTGACGAGGCAGCCGAGTAACGCTCCCAGGCACAAACTATGAGATTCTCGATTATCAGCGAGATCCCCGGCAGGACCCGTCTTCAATTGGCGGGTCCTGTGCCAGAGAGCGATCTCGATGCACTTCTTAAGCTCGGCGGCGATATCGACGGCGTGCACAAGGTGCGCGTGTATGGCCGCATTGGCCAGATGGCGCTGGAGTACGACGAGCCGCGCCGCGCGAGCGTGCTCGACGCCTTGGGCGCACTCGATGCTCAAGCTATCGCCGATGCCAAGTCGGGCTACGTGATGCAACTCGAGCCGCGCAAGCACAAACTCGTTATGGACCTGGCGACACTCGTCGGTGCCCATTACGCACGTCGCTGGTTCTTGCCGACGCCTCTGCGTGCGGTGTTTGTCGTGGCCGGTTACATGGCATTTTTGCGCGCTGCCCTTCATGAGCTGGCGCAGACGCGCCTGACCGTTCCCGTGCTCGACGCTTCGGCCATCGGCATTTCGTTCGTCAAGCGTGATGTCGACACCGCGGGCCAGACGATGTTCCTGCTCAACGTGGGCGAGCTGCTCGAGGACTACACCCGCGCCATGAGCGAAAACGAGCTCATTAACTCGCTGCTCGACGTACCCGACAAGGCGCAAAAGGTTGTCGGCGACACCGAGGTAAGCGTTGCCGCCACCGAGCTTGAGCCCGGCGATCTGGTCGCCGTACGCACTGGCATGTCCATCTGCATCGACGGTGTTGTCGAGCAGGGGAGCGCTATGGTCAACCAGGCGACCCTGACTGGCGAGCCGCTGGCCGTCGAGCGCAGCGTGGGCGACGACGTGTTCGCCGGTACCGTCGTGGAAGACGGCGGCATCTTGGTGCGCGTGCGCGCCAATACGGCGCAAACCAAACTGCGCTCAATCGTCTCGCTCGTGCAGACAGCCGACTCGCTCAAGTCCGAAGGCCAGTCGCATATGGAGGACCTTGCCAACAAGATCGTCCCGTGGAACTTCCTGCTCGCGGGCCTTGTCGCGCTCACCACGCGCAGCCTCATCAAGACCTCAGCGGCGCTGATGGTCGATTACTCGTGCGCGCTCAAGCTCACGGGTTCCGTTGCCGTCATGACCGCCATGAGCGATGCCGCAAAGATGGGCGTCATGGTCAAGGGCGCCAAGTACTTTGAGTCGTTTGCCAAGGCCGACACCATTGTGTTTGATAAGACCGGCACGCTCACCGAGGCGCAGCCGCGTCTTGCCTGCGTGCTGACCACCGATGGCTGGAGCGAGGACGAAGTCCTGCGTCTTTCCGCTTGCTTGGAGGAGCATTTCCCGCATCCGGTGGCACGCGCCGTGGTCAATGCGGCACGCGAGCGCGGGCTCGAGCATCGCGAGCGTCACGCTGCGGTCGAGTACATCGTGGCGCACGGCATCGCTTCGTCCATTGAGGGGCGTCGCGCGATTATCGGCTCGGCGCACTTTGTATTCGACGATGAGGGCGCGCAGCTCGAGTCCGACATTAAGGAGCAGATCGAGTCCCAGATGCAGGGCCTGTCGCCGCTGTATCTGGCGGTCGATGGCAAGGTCGTCGGCGTGCTCGGTATCGAGGACCCGCTTAAGCCCGGGGTCCGCGAGGCCATCGCCGACCTGCATGCGTTGGGCGTTAAGCACGTGGTCATGCTCACGGGCGACTCGGAGCGCACGGCCGAGCGCATTGCTCGCGAGGCAGGTGTCGACGAGTTTAAGGCCGAGCTGCTGCCCGAGGACAAGTACGCGTATGTTGAGCGCATTAAGGGCGAGGGGCGGCACGTTGCCATGGTGGGCGACGGCGTCAACGATTCGCCGGCGCTCGGTTTGGCCGACGTGGGGCTGGCCATGGGCGGCGGAAGCGACATCGCCAAGGAGGTCGCCGATATCATCCTGACCGATACGGATCTGGCTGCAATCGTGCGTCTACGCCGCGTGAGCCAGGGGCTTATCGACCGTCTGACGAGTTCGTATTCCAAGGTGATGCTCACCAACTCGGCGCTGTTGGCATTGGGTATTACCGGCATGATCACTCCGCAGACGTCGTCACTGCTGCACAATGGCTCAACGATCGCCTACAGCCTGGGCAACGCGAAGGCGTACCTGCGTTAGCAGACGTGTTCGCCCACGTTATCTGGCCTGCGCCCAGACGGCATCGGTGTCGTCCGGGCGCAGGCCTTTTGCATTTGACCATTTGCTAGCTTCTCTATAAAGTGGTGCTAGCATGGCTAGCAATTGAAGGGAGCGGGATCGACGTGGGTGCTGTTAGCGGCATGGCGCAGGTGAATGTTCGCGTAGATCGCTCGGTTAAAGAGCGCGCCGAGGAAGCGTTGCGGCTTTCGGGCAGATCACTGTCCGAGCTCATCAAAAAGGTGGTGGCCAAGGTCGCACAGGGTGGCGGGCAGTGTGAGGAAGTGCTGTCTGCCGTTGATGGCCGGCAGCAGACCGTCGCGCCCGATACGCCGTTCGCCGCATCATGGGCGGCGGCGGATCAGCTTTACGCGGACCTGGGTATTGATACGTCGCCCGTATCCGACGATCGCGATTGGGACACAATCTATTCCGACGCCATGGATGAGCATTATCGCCAAAAGGGGATGATCCAGTGAGTGGGGCGCCTCTCAAGATCATGGTAGACGCCAACGTATGGGTCGATTCGTTTTGCGTCGACCATGCCGAGTCGCTTGCCGCGCGTGCGTTTATTGGGCAGGCGACGGAGACGGGGGCGTTGCTGTTCTTTCCGGTGCATATTGCCAAGGACGTGCTGTACGTTGTCCAACATGAGCTGAAGCGTAGCGTTCTTGCCGGCGGGGGAGCGCTCGACGAGGAATCTGCCCGTGCAATTGGCGATGCGGCGTTGGCGTTTGTTCGGAATATGACCGAAAACGCTATGGCCGTGGGCGCGGATGCATCCGATCTATGGCTAGCCGACAAATATCTGACGCTCCATCGCGATTACGGGGACAACTTGGTACTCGCCGCATGCAAGCGCGCGCAGGTTGATTACTTGGTAACTAACGATCGCAAACTGCTCGAACATGCCGATCTTGCAGCGAAGACCCCGCGCCAGATGATGCCGCTTCTTGCTCTGGCCGAACGCAGCGGCGCGGCTATCGGTTGACGCGAACTGTTTGCGGGCCTCTTGGACGACAATGCGCCAAGGGACCCGCGTCTGCTATTTACAAAAGCTCGGCCTTAATGGCGGGGCTTTCTGCGAGCTGCTCGGCTGCCTTTTCATCGGAGCTGTCGAGTGCTGCCAGACTGCGGTAGACCCACTCGTTGACCTGGGTGTTCTTGACGCCTGCGGTCTGCATAAGGGCGCCTACCTCGCGGATTGCTGCGAACAGATCGGCCTTGGGCCCCGCGAGCTCGACCTCGATGCCGTGGTAGGCGGTCACGCCGCGGTTCTCACTCACGTGGTCGATAAAGCCCTCGACGGTCTCAAGCTGCTGGGCGAGAGCTGCATCATCGTCAGCGTCCAGCGCGACGAGTGCGTTCGATACCGTGAGTGCGGGATGTCCGCAGGGGACAAAGCCTTCGATGACATCCATAGCTTCGGTAATGGTTGAGCCCAGGCCTGCGAGGGCATTGACGAGTTGCTGCTTGGTATCCATAACGGTCCTTTCGACGGGTCAATTTTGCTTGGCGAAAATATACGTGACGCGATCGGTAGCAAAAGTGCGAAGTGCGGCGCACATTGGGGTCTTCACAGCTCGTGCATAGAACAGCTGTCCGCTTTCAGAACGTGGTAAGATAACACTCCACAAGCGGGGCTCGCCCTGCACGTTCCTTGAAAAGTCGACGGGTGTTGGGTGCTCGTGCCCAATGTCATCCAGACTTTCCCGACATTCGGGGGCGACTGGTTTCGACACGATAGCTCTGAGAGAGGAAGCAAGCCGAGGTCTCCTCGCCTCGTTAAACAGGGGTACCGTCAAATTGAATTGACAACAACTCTTCTTTTGAGCCTATGGCTCTCGCTGCTTAGTTTATAGCGGCGCGTCAACCCGGTGATTTCCCCGACACCGGCGCGACGTCATGTTAGGGGAATGCTCCTGCGCACGTAATCGGTATGGCGCAGGCTAAGACCGAACCGGTTAGGACGCCGCGAGCGTGTCGCTGCGCGCAAAGCGCCCGAGACTAAACCAGCGACTGAGCTTGGAGATGCCAATCAGGGGGCTTTCGTGGACCGGAGTTCGATTCTCCGCGCCTCCACCATAAGTCACAGGCAGGTAGATATTCGTATCTGCCTGCCTTTTTATTTCTAGTCCGTACCGCGGAGAATCGAACTCTGTGCAGGGCGCGAGCGTAAAGAAAACGCGGAAGCGTTTTTAGCCCGCGGGCGAGGACGGCGGCAGCCGGCCGAAGCCGGTGCGGGTTCGCGAAGCGAACACGCGGATTCTCCGCGCAAACTATCAGCTCAATATGGATGCGATGTTTATCGAATCTCAGCCGGCCATGCGCCGCATCAACGGATCCCCCCGTACCGCGGAGAATCGAACTCCGTGCAGGGCGCGAGCGTAAAGAAAACGCCTCAGTGACGCAGAGTGGGACGTGCTTTCCCAATGGCGGCCCAGGCGGAAAGTCCATCCCGGAATCCGCGCTCAGACTGGGACGTAGTTTCCGGATGGCGCCTCAAGCGGAAACTGCGACCCGGAATTTGCTCTGAGACCGGGACGCGCTTTCCCAACGGCCGCTCATGATCGTTGTGGAGCAGTCAATTTGGGACGGGGCTTTTTTAGCTATCCTTTGACTGCCGATGAATCATCTGGAGCTGGGATAACGATCAGTCGGCATATAGGGGTAGCTAAAAAAGCCCCGTCCCAAATTGACTGCTCTGGGGGTTGGCTTGATCGTCCCGCCCCCTCAACTCCAAAACCTGCGCGCTCGCCATCCCAAAACTGGGTAGAAGAAAGCCAAAACGCAATCGCAGGAGGTCAATATGACTGCAGAAGATAAGGCAAAGAACGCCGGCAAGGTCGCGCTCGTCCTGGAGGGCGGCAGTTTTCGTGGGCAGTTTACCGCGGGCGTGCTCGACGTTCTCATGGAGGCTGGCGTCGAGATTCCGGCTGTCTACGGTGTATCGGCCGGCGCCCTCAACGGCGTGAACTACAAGTCGCACCAGATCGGTCGTGCCAACCGCATCAACCTGGCTTTCTGCAGCGACAGCCGCTTCATGGGCGCCGCATCGTTTGCGTCCACGGGCTCTATTGTGGGTTACGACTTTATCTTCAACGATGTTCAGGACCGCCTGGATCCCTTTGACAACGAGACGTTCGACGCGAGCCCCATCGAGATGTACGCCGTCGCGACGGACATGCTGTTTGGAACGGCCACGTACCTCCCGGTCAAAAGCGCCGTGCTCGATCTCGACGCCGTGCGCGCCTCGACCTCGTTGCCGCTGGTGACGCCGCCGGTCGAGATTGACGGGCACAAATACGTCGACGGCGGCGTAGCCGATTCGGTTCCTATCGAGCATGTGCTCGAGGAGGCGGGCTTCGACCGTGCGGTCGTCATTGTCACGCAGGACCGTTCGTATGAGAAAAAGCCCTACGAGTTTATGCCGGCCGCGCGCGCCCGCTATGCCGACTACCCCTATCTGCTCGAGGCTATCGAGACGCGCCACGACCGTTACAACATCCAGCGTATGCACCTGTGGAAGTATGAGCGCGAGGGCCGCGCGTTGGTCGTCGCTCCGCAAAAGCCGGTCGAGGTCGGCCATGTCGAGCACGATCCGGCAAAGCTTTTGGACCTGTATATCCAGGGCCGTCAGGAGGCAAAGCGCCTGCTCGCGGAAATCCAAGAGTTCGTTGAGCGCTAGCGATAGCGAACCCTCAAAAAATGACAACAGCTCAAGAGCTGGAAAAATCACGGCTCGTGGATGACATGTGCAGAAACTCTGGTCGGAGCCAAAATACCTGTTGACTCGTACGGCGAGCGGGGTAATATGGACGGGTTACTTGCAGAGCCCCGTGAATCTCTGTAACAACACGTACTGTACATGGAGGAGTCTAAGTGATTTCGAAATCGACTCACTACGCCAAGCAGGGCGAGGTCCAGCGCAACTGGGTTCTCGTCGACGCCGATGGTGCTGTCCTGGGCCGTCTTGCCACCCAGATCGCAATGATCCTGCGCGGTAAGAACAAGCCCCAGTTCACGCCCAACAGCGACTGCGGCGACTTCGTTGTCGTCATCAACGCCGATAAGGTCCAGCTTACCGGTAACAAGGCCGACACGAAGACCTATTATCGCCACAGCGGCTACAACGGCGGCCTCAAGGCTGAGAGCTTCCGCCAGGCTATGGAGAAGCACCCGGAGAAGGTCATCGAGCGCGCCGTTCGCGGTATGCTGCCCAAGACCACCCTCGGCCGCGCCCAGATGACCAAGCTTAAGGTCTACGCTGGTGCCGAGCATCCGCATGCTGCCCAGAACCCCACGAAGATTGAGCTGGAGGCTTAAAGATGGCTGAGAACACCGTTGTCTACCAGGGTACCGGCCGTCGTAAGAACGCCGTCGCCCGCGTCCGTCTCGTCCCCGGCACCGGCAAGGTGACCATCAACAAGCGTGACGCCGAGCAGTATTTCGGCCGTCATCAGCTCGTTGAGAACGCCCTTGCTCCCTTCAAGGTGACCGACACCGCCGGTCAGTTCGACGTTATCGCTCTGTGCGATGGCGGCGGCATCTCCGGTCAGTCCGGCGCTCTGCGCCTGGGCATCGCTCGCGCTCTTCTGAACGCTGGCGACTACCGTGCTGACCTCAAGAAGGCCGGTTTCCTTACGCGCGATGCTCGCGTGGTCGAGCGCAAGAAGTACGGCCTCAAGAAGGCCCGCCGCGCTCCCCAGTTCTCCAAGCGCTAAGGTTTTATCTCCTTTCGAGATACAATGTACAAGCGGGGCCTGCCGATTCCTCGGCGGGTCCCGCTTTTCTTTTTCGACTAGGGTGGGCGGTTGCATATCGCCTGCTAGGGAAGGAGCAATCCTATGCCCCAGAACATCTTCGGTACCGATGGCGTCCGTGGCATCGCCAACGCCGATCTTTCGTGCGACCTCGCGTTTCGTCTGGGTCGCGCGGCGACCAAGTTTCTTGGTCCGGACATCTGCATCGGCCGTGACACGCGCCTTTCGGGCACCATGCTCGAGAGCGCTCTGACCGCCGGCATTATGGCCGAGGGCGGCCGTCCTCATTGCTGCGGCGTTATCCCCACGCCCGCCGTGGCGCTGCTCACTGTTCAAAACGAGCTCGATGGCGGCATTGTCATCTCCGCTTCGCACAATCCGCCGGAGTTCAACGGCATCAAGTTCTTTAGCCGCAAGGGTATGAAGCTTCCCGATGCTGTCGAGGAAGAGATCAGCGCCTGGGTCATGTCCGAGGAAGCCATGGCTGCCGACACGCTGCCGACCGGCGCCGGTGTGGGCCACATCATCAAGATGAAGGACGCTCGCAAGGCATACGTCGACCACGCCATCGATACGCTCGATGGCCTGAGGCTCGACGGCCTAGTCGTTGCCGTCGACTGCGGTCACGGTGCTTCCTGCCAGACTACGCCCGCCGCGCTGCAGCGCCTGGGTGCCACGGTCCATGCCATCAACACCGATTACTGCGGCACCGACATTAACGTTGAGTGCGGCTCTACGCACCTCGAGCCCCTGCGCGAGCTCGTGCTGCGCACCCATGCTGACATCGGTCTGGCCCACGACGGCGACGCCGACCGCGTGCTGTTCGTGGACAGCGAGGGCAATGAGATCGACGGTGACTACATCCTGGCTATCTGCGGTTCTGACCTCGCCGCTCGCGGCAAGCTCGCCAACTCCGAGATCGTCTCGACCGTCATGTGCAACCTGGGCTTCTCCATCGCTATGAAGGAGCAGGGCTTCGAGATGGTTCAGACCGCCGTGGGCGACCGCTACGTTTTGGAGCGCATGCTCGCGGACGGCGCCGTCATCGGCGGCGAACAGTCCGGCCACATCATCTTCCTGGAGCACAACACCACCGGTGACGGCTTGGTGACGGCTCTGCAGCTGCTGGCCGTGCTCAAGCGCACCGGTCGTACCCTCACCGATCTTGCCGGCATCATGAAGAAGTACCCGCAGGTACTCGTCAACGTGCATTCCGACAACAAGGCTGGTCTGGACGATTGCCAGCCCATCTGGGATGCCGTTGCTGCTGCCGAGAAGGAGCTTGACGGCCGCGGCCGCATTCTGGTGCGCCCGAGCGGCACCGAGCCGCTGGTCCGCGTGATGGCCGAGGCCGAGACGCACGAGCTGACCCAGCGCGTTGTCGACGACATCGTCGAGGTTGTCAAGCGCGAACTTCCCTAATGGTCAAAAACCGTTGCCAAGTGGTAAACTGTTAAGGTTATTTTGATTGATTGGTATGTCCGAGGGGGAGCATGTTCACTAAAGTCCTAAGGTCTTTTGGTATGCGTGGTCGAGTCCTTACGCTGGATGCTCCCATCTCGGGCGATGTCATTCCGCTTTCCGAGGTAAACGATCAGACGTTTGCCACCGGCCTTTTGGGCCAGGGCGTTGCCATTCAGCCTACGGGTACGCGCGTGATCGCGCCGGCTGATGCCAAGGTCGAGGCTATTTTTCCCACGGGACACGCCGTTGCGCTTAACACGGTCGATGGCTTGGACGTGCTCATCCACGTTGGTTTGGACACTGTTCAGCTCGAGGGCAAGCACTTTACCGTACATGCGCAAGTGGGTGACATCGTCCATAAGGGCGATGTGCTCATTGAGTTCGATCGCGAGGCAATTGCTGCCGAGGGCTACGATGTGACGGTTCCCATCTTGGTGTGCAACTCCGTTGAGTTCTCGAGCATCAAGGGCTCCGTTGGCGTGCATGTTGAAGAGATGGACCAGCTCATCGTTGCTCGCGAGCGCTAGCAAGTGCACGTGGCCATTAGTCTACAATTCAAACACGTTTACGGAGGGCGCCCTTGAAAGAGGACGCCCTCAGTGGCAAGATGGGATTTGTCCGAAGCTAAAAGGCTTTGGGTCACCGTGGACGGGCAGGGGCCTCGACGCGGCTAGACACGAGACACATACATTACGCGACCTCGCCCTGGTGGCCGCACACGTTGGTTGCGGCCGACGCGGGCCGCGGGCAAGTGCTTGTAAGGGAGCCTTGCCTCTCTTGTACGAGAAAGGACGCGTAATGAAGATCATTAAAGCTAAAGACTACGAGGATATGAGCCGCAAGGCCGCTAATATCATCTCGGCCCAGGTTATCCTCAAGCCCGACTGTGTGCTGGGTCTTGCCACCGGCTCCACCCCGATCGGAGCCTACAAGCAGCTCGCTACTTGGTACAAGAAGGGCGACGTCGACTTTGCCGAGGTCAGCACCTACAACCTGGACGAGTATCGCGGCCTTTCGCACGACGATCCCCAGAGCTATCACTACTTCATGCGTGAGAACTTCTTCGATCACATCAACATCGACCTGAACAACACGCATGTGCCCGACGGTTCCAACCCCGACGCCGCCGCTGCGTGCTCTGAGTACGACAAGATCGTCGCTGACGCCGGTTACCCGGATCTGCAGCTGCTCGGCATTGGCAACAACGGCCACATCGGCTTCAACGAGCCCGATGACCACTTCTCCAAGGGCACGCACTGTGTCGACCTTACCGAGAGCACCATTCAGGCCAACAGCCGCCTGTTCGACAGCATCGACGATGTTCCCCGTCAGGCCTACACCATGGGTACCCAGACCATCATGTATGCCCGCATGATCCTGGTCGTCGCCAACGGCGAGGCCAAGGCTCAGGCCGTGCATGACATGTGCTATGGCCCGGTTACGCCCGAGTGCCCGGCTTCGATCCTGCAGCTGCACACCAACTGCGTTGTCGTTGCCGACGAGGCCGCCCTTTCGCTCTGCGAGTAGCGCGAATCCTGCAGCTCGACATAGCCTTGCCTAAGGCCTCCGCTTTGCGGGGGCCTTTTTGCTATCCCTGTCCGCCCACTTGACCAAAATCTTGCCGCAAGCTTGACGAACGCCAGATGCCCAACAGCTTGATTCATTCTATACCAGATTCTATGCAAAAATGCCACTAGAAGGTCGTAGACGGTAGCGGGTGCTAGGCGAGTTGAATGACATGGCTGAACCTTGTTCATCTGCGTTACACTGCCGCTTAGATGGGACAAGCTGACAAGCTCATTTACCTGCTTAAAGACCGATTAGTCGGGGGATTAATAACAATCGGCCCTCGCTGTACAAAAACTTGCCGCTTGCGTACCAAAAGACAACCTAAAACACAAGGGCGCTCTATTCATAGCGCGGCTTGTATGGTCTTGCGGCTACAGTGTCCATACGGTCGAGTGGAGGAGCGGGCATGGTAAACGATTTGAGCGGTATAGACGAGCTCGAGCTGATGCCGTTGGGCGGAGGCTATATGGTGCGACGCGAACGCTTGATGAATGAGCTTATCGCCAAGGGCCGAAAGGCCGGCATCGTGGTTCTTTATGCGCCCGACGGGTTTGGGAAGACCTCGGTGCTGCTGCAGTACACCCATGAGGTTAAATGCGACCCGACGCGAGGTCCCGTGCGGATTATCGAGGCCGATCGTGCCATTGGGCGCGAGGTGTTTATGCAGCTCGAGGTGGTTACCGAAGAACTCAAAGACAAACCGCACTCTCTTATCGCGATTGATAATGTGCCAAACCTCGATCGGCACGATACCGAAGACCTCATCGAAAGGATTCGCGGCCTGCGCGCTATGGGGGTAGGGGTCTTTATTTCCTGCCGTCCTTCAAATCGTCAGCTGATTCATGGGCTGGGCGATTCGGTTAAGATCAATGCGCAGATGCTCAAGGTGCATGCCTATGAGTATTCGGCGTGGGCATCGGCGTTTTCGATCAGCACATCGCTCGACTTTTATCAGCTCACGCAGGGCGTGCCCGAGCTCGTTTCGGCATTGCAGACAGGTCTGTATGGCCAAGGCGACGTAGCCGGTCTGCTCGAAAACGAGATTGTCAACGTATATGGCGCGGCACTTGCCGATCTGGCTTCGCTCGACAATAATGCGCTGTTTTGCGTGGCATGTCTCATGGTTTTGATGGGCGAGGGCAATATCGCAGAACTCGAGGCTTGCGGGGTGAGGCTGTCGATGGTCGACCAGTCCTACTTTGTACGCGACTACCCGATCTTTGGCTTGGATCCCGCCGAGCGGAGTTTTACGTGTCTGGGCACGGAGGATAACGGACGCTTGCGTTTGCGTAAGTTGGTGGCCGAGGTTCGCCCCGAACTTGTTCCGAGGGCGGCCCGGATTTTGCTTAAGGCGGGCCGATGCGATGCGGCGATGGGCTTGGCGGACGCCTTTTTGGACCGTGAAGCGGTCCTTGAACTCGCTGGGCAGTATGGGGTCGATCTGGCTCTGACGGGGCACGGGGCCGATATCTGCCGAGCAGCGCTGGGCACGATCGATGCCGACGATCCGGCTCCAGAGCCAACGCCTGCCGAGGCGCTCGGCGTATATCTGGCAGCGGTCAGCGTGTCCAATACAAAGCTCGCTCGCTATATGGCATCGGTTATCGAGCGCGGGGGCGAACGGGCGGCCTGCGAAATAGACCCTGTTTCATGGAGGGTGGCCCAGACACTGACGGCTGTTTGCTATGGGGACAACGGGCTTGGGCTCCCTACGAACCTGGCCGTGCCAGAAATCGAGACATCCCATACCGCACTCGATATGTTGTCTGCGCATATCGAGGTCAAGCGGTGCCTGACCGAGCGGGGAGATGACGGCGGCGTTCTACAGCAGCTCAAAACGAGCAAGGCCTACGACTGCGAGCTCGACATCGCGGGGATTGTTATACGGGCCGATAGTATGCTGGTGGAGCTCTTTGACGGGTCGTTTGCGGGAACCGACGAGCGCGACGACGAGATGACGGTGGTGCGGGAGGCGCTCGACGTACGCGGGCTTAAGGCGATGGCTATCTGGGTGCGCATGGTGTTGGCGGCACGGCGGCTCCTTTCCGGCTTGCCGGTAACCGACGACGCGGCGTTCAACGAGCTCGATCGTTTTGCCGTGCGCATGCGCGACAACCAGATTCAGCTGTTTGGCCTGTTGCTAGAAGGCTGGCAGTCGCTGGCAGAGGGACGGCCGGTTAATGCAAAGTTCCGTGCGGTCCAAGTGCTCAAACTTGCCGAGGAGTCGATTGCGTACATGCGCGATAACGCATTGCTGCTGGAGCGCGCGGCATATTTACGTAACACCTCGATGGTTTCGGTTCGCGAGGAAGCGGAGTTGCTCGATATAAGCCAGACGCAGGTTGGTGGAGCGGAGGCCTGGATGGTGGCGCTGCATTTGGCCTGTGCGGGCCGAGACAGCGATCTTGCGGCCTGGATGTCCATGAATCGTGCGGGGATTCTAGAGCCATCGTATCGGCTCTTTGCGCGTCTTGCCATGCATTGTCTGGGCGAGCCGGCGGGCAGGATACGCAAGAAGCTTCCCGTGCGCGAGCTGTCGCGGTACTCGCTGCGCGACGATTTGGAAGGGGAGGGCGAGCGTCTGTTCCAGGCTGGCGAGGTTGAAGCCGTTGATACCATCGACCATATCGAGATTCGCATGTTTGGTGCGTTTCGCGCCGAGCGCGACGGGTTTCCCATCACGGACAAAATGTGGCGCCGCAAGAAGGCGGCGACGCTTGCCGAGCGGCTTGCGCTGGGCATGGATGCGCTCGTCGATCGTGAGACGCTGGCCATGGAGCTGTGGCCCCATGCCGAGTTTAATAACGCCCGCAACAACCTGTACTCGACGATATCGCGCTTGCGGTCGGCTTTGGGACCGACGCCGGATGGCAAGTCGTGTGTGCTCATTCAAAATGAATGCATCGGACTTAACGGCGACTACGTCAAGACCGATGTACGGCTGTTTGACCAGATAAGCCGCGAGGTTTTGGGAAATCGCACGGGTGCGCGCGGGCCCCATTTAGTTGAGCTGTGCCTTAAAATTGAGCAGCTTTATGCCGGACCGCTGTATGTTCCCAATGGCTGTAATCCCACCTACTTTTTGCGTATGCGACGCATTATGCAGTCAAAGTACATCGATTGCATGATTAAGGGAGCGAATGCCGCTCTAGAAGAAAACGATCTGCAGTCGGCGATTTGGCTGGCGGAGTCGGGGCTTCGGCAGGAAACGTCGCGTGAGGATATGGTGCGCTGCGCCATGCGCGTCTACAGTGCGGCGGGGCGGCGGCGCGATATCGTCGAGCTGTACAGCGGGCATATGCACCATCTGAGGGAGCAGGTCAATGGCGTGCCCGAGCCCGAGACGCGGCGTCTATACGAGCGTTTGGTGGAGGGGCGGCTCAATCGCGTGCTGGTCGAGCGATAAAAAACGGGCGCCCGAAGTACTTGGGCACCCGTAAGCTTGCTATGTGTTGGCTCGCCGGATCATTGGCTCTTAGACGAGCTTGATCTTCTCGATGTCCTTGCGCGAGGACTCGCGATACAGCGAGAACTTGCGGCCGATGACCTGGACGACCTCGGCGTGGCAGCGCTCAGCGAGCTCTTCGGCGGCCTCGCGGGCGGAAAGACTGGAGCCATCGAGCACGGAGCACTTAACGAGCTCGTGCTTCTCCAGATAGGCGACCGTCTGCTCGACGGTGCCCTCGTTGACATCGGACTTGCCGATGATGATGGCGGGGTTGAGGTGATGGGCCATGCTGCGAAGCTGCTTGACCTGTGCTCCTGTCAGTGCCATGGGTTCTCGCTTTCTATGTATGGGGCGCCCCGCAATGGGGCCTTAATCTACGTGAGCTGTCCCACGATAGCGCAGGAACGGCGCGGTGTGGAGTGCGTTTGCCCAGTTCAAAAAGAATGCGGATGCCGAGTGAGTGGGCGGTGCGGGCTGCGAACAGGCTATGAGCTGGGCGCAGAGACCGGCTCCCATGCAATAAACGCCCAACGAACCTTGCGGACATGATCGAGCATATAGCGCCCCTGCGGCACGCCCTTGGAGCCCGGCTCACCGGCATGGGGGTTCTCGATCATGTGCTGGGCGATGTAGTCGCGCAGGCGGTCGATCTTATCCTCGTTGCCATGCTCGAGCATACGGGAAAAATCCGCCACACCTGCCTCAAGGCTATCGAAGGTATCGCGACGAGGCGATTCAAAGTACGTAACCTGCGGCAACGCACCCATCTGAATGAGGATGTTGAAGGCGTACACAAAGCCATTACTGCAGGTAACCGAGGCGCCGATGGCGTTCATCACGTGCAGGTCATAGCGCGGGCTGGAGTTGGCGACCATCGTGACAGCACAACGCCGGCGAGCCGTGCGGTCGAGCTTGGCAAGCGCGCCTTTTAGGTTGGTCGTGGTGACAGAGCGACTGGCAAAGGCAACATCCACCGCTTTCGCGACCGGTCCAACCAAATCCCAATCATCATCCCAAGCAAGCTCAAGCGGCGTAATAAGATCTTCGAGCCCGTAATACTCAATGCCGGCATCAAGCGTGCCCAACATGGCAGGAGAGAAGTCGGCAGCAATCACGGAATGCCCAGCCTGAGCAAGCGGAATAGCAATCGACCCAGCCCCACACCCCATATCAAGCACCGACTCGCCGGGCTCAAGCGCCAACAGCTTTATAAAATCCCGAGCATAAGGGGCAGTCTCCAACGGCCGAAAATGCCGAGCCCGCTTATCCCATTCAAAAGAATCATCAGCCCGCCGCCGAGCAGCCTGCATCTGCATCCACTCCTGGTTCCAATCTGTGGAAAGCAGCTCAGAACGATTCTCCCCATCAACCACGGGCCAACCTCCTAGCAACAAAAAAGCGACTCCTCCCAAAAGAAGAGCCGCAACCAGCATATATCAGAAAGAACCGTTCCAACGCCAAACCGCCCTCACAACCAAGGCGGGCAGGAGCGAAGCGACTGCCATACGGGATAGAACCCAACTGAGGTCCCGTTGTGCGGGAGCCCCGGGGAGGGCAAATATATAAGGTCGATCGCGAGTTCCGCACGAGCCGGAGAGCACTTAATGTGCTCTCCGTGCGAGTCAGGACTGTCCGAGCAGGCGACCTTATATATTTGCCCTCCCCGGGGCTCCTCGCCAGTCCCCCTCAGCTAGTTCTTGAGCGAGTTCAACGGTGCCGGGAAGCGTCCGCCGCGGTGGGCAAGCACGGTGCCGGCGTTGGGGTTCACCGGCATGATGGGCGCACGGCCGAACAGGCCACCGTACTCGACGCAGTCGCCCACGCCCTTGCCGATGGCGGGAATCACGCGGACGGCCGTGGTCTTGTTGTTGATGACGCCGATGGCCATCTCGTCGGCGATGATGCCGGCGATGGTCTCGACCGGGGTGTCGCCGGGGATGGCGATCATGTCCAGGCCAACGGAGCACACGCAGGTCATGGCCTCGAGCTTCTCGAGCGAAAGCGCACCGGCCTCGACGGCGGCGATCATGCCGGCGTCCTCGGACACGGGGATAAAGGCGCCGGAGAGGCCGCCCACGCTGGAGCTGGCCATGACGCCGCCCTTCTTGACGGCATCGTTGAGCATGGCGAGCGCGCAGGTCGTGCCCGGGCCACCACAGGTGCCCACGCCGATGATCTCGAGGATACGGGCAACGGAGTCGCCGATGGCAGGCGTGGGAGCCAGCGACAGGTCGACGATGCCCTTCTCGACACCCAGGCGATGGGCGGCCTCGCGGCTCATGAGCTCGCCGGCGCGGGTGATCTTAAAGGCGGTTTGCTTGATCTTTTCGGCGACTTCCATCATCGATGCGGAATCGGGCAGCGTCTCCAGGGCTGCGGCCATAACGCCGGGGCCCGAGACGCCTACGTTGATGACGGCGTCGGCCTCGCCACCGCCGTGGACGGCGCCCGCCATAAACGGGGAGTCCTCGACCATATTGGCAAAGCAGACAAATTTGGAAGCGCCGACGGAGTCCTGGTCGGCCGTGAGTTTAGCGGCATCGATGATGGTCTGGGCGGCCATAAGCACGGCGTCCATGTTGATACCGGCGCGCAGGCTGGCGACGTTGACGCTGGAGCAGACGCGGCTCGTGGTGGCGAGCGCCTGGGGGATGGACTGGATGACGCGACGGTCGGCGTCGCCGATGCCCTTCTGGACGAGCGCGGAGAAGCCGCCCAGGTAGTCGATGCCGAGCGTCTCGGCCGCGCGGTCGAGGGCATGCGCGATGGGGGTGAGGTCCTCATCCTTGCAGCACGCGGCAATCTGCGCCACCGGGGTGACGGAAACGCGCTTGTTGACGATGGGGATACCGTACTCGCGCTCGAGGTTCTCGGCGGTCTCGACCAGATGCTCAGCCGTGTGCGTCACGTGGTCGTAGATCTTCGTGCACATGCGGTCGAGGTTCTCGTCGCCGCAACCCATGAGCGAAACACCCATGGTGATGGTCCTGATGTCGAGGTTCTGCTCCTCAACCATGCCGCGGGTTTCCGCGATTTCTGCGGGCGTGATCGCCATCCTTGCGCTCCTATCTGCCAAAACGAGCATAGTCTTATCTATTTTAACGTGCCGCACGTGCCAAGTGGCGCATGCGGCACGTTTTGGTGCTCGGTTGTTTCCGTTGTGTTACTGCCCAAAGACCTCTTCGGCGATACGAGCGCTTTCGGCGGCGTCCTTGGCGTAGTAGTCCGCGCCGATCTGCTTGGCGTATTCGGGGGTGAGTACGGCGCCGCCTACGATGATCTTGACGCCCGGCACCTCGGCATGGAGCAGCTTGATGGTCTCCTCCATGGCGACGACCGTGGTAGTCATAAGCGCCGAGAGGCCGACGAGTTTGATATCGCGCTCCTTGACGGTCTTGAGCACCTCTTGCGGGTCGACGTCGCGGCCCAGGTCAAAGACGGTGTAGCCGTAGTTATCGAGCAGCATTTTGACGATGTTCTTGCCAATATCGTGGATGTCGCCCTTGACGGTGGCCACGCAGATTTTGCCCTTGTCGGCAATCTCGCCGGCGGGCATCAGGCGCTTGATGGTGTCGAAGCCCACGCGCGCGGCCTCGGCCGAGGCCATGAGCTGCGGTAGGAAGAATTTTCCCTGGTCAAAGAGGACGCCAACCTCGTCGAGGGCGGGGATAAAGTGATTGTTGATGAGGTCCATGGCATCGTGGTCTGCCAGCAGACGCTCGGTCTCGGCAGCGATCTCGCCTTTGCGGCCCGAGACGACCATGCGACGAATCGGGTCGTCGTTGCCGTCGGTGCCGGCGGTGCCAGCAGCGGGCGCGGCATCACTCGATGCGGCCTGAGCCGCTGTCGGGTTGGCGGCGATCTTGTACGGATCGGTCCAACCGGCGTAGCGCTCGATGTATCCGGTCGAGCCCTCGTCCTCAACGCTCAGGACGCGATAGCTGTAGACAGTATCCATAAAGCGCTTGGAGCCCGGGTTCATGATGGGGGCGTCCAGGCCCGCGCCAAAAGCGGCAGCCAAAAAGACCGAGCCCAGCAGCGGGCGGGCAGGCAGGCCAAAGCTGATGTTCGACACGCCGAGCGCGCATTTGACGCCCAGACGCTCCTTGCACAGGGACATGGCGCGCAGGATCTGCTCGGCTTGGCGTTGATTGGTCGAGGCGGTCATGACTAGACAGTCGATGAGGATGCGGTTCGGGCCGATGCCGTAGCGGGCGGCCTCGGCCACGATGCGCTCGGCGATGGCGAAGCGGGCCTCGGCGGTATCGGGGATGCCGCCTTCGTCGAGCGTAAGTCCGACAACGTTGGTGCCGTAGTGGGCGACCAGCGGAAAGATCTCATCCATGATCTGCTGCTTGCCATTGACCGAGTTGATGATGGGCTTGCCGGCGTAGCGGCGCACGGCGGCCTCGACGGCTGCGGGGTCGGTGGAGTCGATCTGCAACGGCAGCAGCGTGGAGCCCTGGAGCTGTTCGGTCGCCTGTTGGATGATCTTGACTTCGTCGATCTCGGGCAGGCCCACGTTGACGTCCAGGATGTCGGCGCCCTGTTCCTGCTGGCTGATGCCCTGGCTCACGACGTAGTCCAGGTCGCCGTCGCGCAGGGCCTGCTGCAGGCGCTTTTTGCCGGTGGGGTTGATGCGCTCGCCGATGACGGCGATCTTGTGGCCGTCGCAGGGAAGGTCCACGACCGTTTGGGCGCTCGTGACCGACATACTGGGCTTGCGGTGGCGCGGGCTGGGCGTGTGGTTATCGATAAGCGTGCGCAAGGCCGCCATGTGCGCCGGCGTGGTGCCGCAGCAACCGCCCACGACGCTCACACCGTCGGCGATCATGCCGGCGACGGCTTCGGCGTATTCGGGGGCCTGGATATCAAAGACGGTATTGCCGTCGTCGTCCACGTGGGGCAGTCCCGCGTTGGCCTGCACCATAATGGGCTTGTCGGTAACGGTGAGCATACGTGCGGCGAGTCCTCGAAGCTCGGCCGGTCCTTGGCTGCAGTTGATGCCCAAAACGTCGGCGCCGATGGCGTCGAGCGTGATGGCGGCGACCTCGGGGCTCGTGCCCAGGAAGGTGCGGCCGTCTTCCTCAAAGGTCATGGTGGCAAAGACGGGCAGGTCGGAGTTCTCGCGGCAGGCGAGGACGGCTGCCTTGATCTCGGCAAGGTCAGTCATGGTCTCGATAATAAAGAGGTCCACGCCCGCATCGACGCCGGCGCGCACTTCCTCGGCAAAGAGGTCATAGGCCTCGTCGAAGCTCAGGGTGCCCAAGGGGCGAAGCAGCGCGCCGATGGGGCCGATGTCACCGGCGACGTAGCGGGCGCCGGCCTCGCGGGCACAGGCGACGGCCGCGGCAAAGACGCCTGCCACGGTGGCGGCACCGTCGAGCTTGTGGGCGTTGGCGCCAAAGGTGTTGGCGGTGATCACGTCACAGCCGGCCTCGACATATTGACGTTGGATATCAGTGATAACCTGGGGCTCCTCAAAGTTGAGCAGCTCGGGCAGGGCGCCCGCCTTCATGCCAGCGGCCTGCAACATGGTGCCCATGCCGCCGTCGAACAGCAGGTGTCCCGTGCCCTCGATAGCGGCGCGCAGGCGATCGTCCTTAATGCGAAGGTCATCGATCGTGCGCGTTTTGTACGCGGCGCCATTACGACGGGCAGCATCAACGGGCGCCGCCAGCGCGGCGCCGTCCAGATTATGAGTGATAAGCGGAGTAAACATCGATGGCTCCTAATGGCTGGAATAGCAGGTGGTGTGGGCGGCGCGGAAGCGGCAGTGCTCGCGCATGCGGCAGATATTGCAGGTGGGGCGGCTCTGGGCGTCGTGGACTTCGCCGTCGAACAGACCAATCACAGCGGTCACGCTCTTGGTGGGCATGAGCAGGCTGGTGGGGGTGACGGTCAGGCCGATGAGCCGCGTGGCGTTGAGCGCATTGACGATCGAGCGCTGGGCCGAGAGCGGGCAGTCGCCATAGCCGGGACTAAAGCGCCAGTTGCCGGCGAGCCCATGAACGGCGGCGTCCGTCTTGACCTGCTGGTCCATTTGCTCAACGGCGGCTTCTACATAGGCAGAGCATGCGGCGTCGAGCACGGCGCCTTCCAGGGGTTGCTGAGCTCCGGTGGTTCGCAGACGGCGTTCGGCAGACATCCCGAGGGTACATGCCATGAGCGCCGCCAGGCGGGCGTCCTTAAGGTGGCGATAGATATCACGACCCCGCAGCTCAACATTGGTGCCAACCAAGCGGATGCAGGGCTCGCCCTGCTCGTCAACGCCCGTGGCATCGACGGCAAACACGCGTCGCACGCCGCGGGGCTCGATATCCAGCTCTAGGCGCTCGACCACAAGCTCAATTCGTCGTGACAGCTCGGGCTCAATCTTCTGGCCGCCGTAGCCCAGATACCGCAGCATCTCGGCACGGTCGACACGAGGGTGGTGGGCAGCGTCGATACGGTAAAGCGCCGGCGACGCAAGGTCGGCCGGCACTTCAACAACGGTTGTATCGACGTGCGGTTTTTCCATTACCCCAGGCGCTCCATAATGGTCGCGGCGATTGCAGGACGGTTCATAGTGTACAGGTGCAGACCGTCGGCGCCGTGCTCCTTAAGGTCGCAAAGCTGACGAGCAGCATAATCTACACCGGCTGTCTGCAGGCTCTCGGGGTCGTTCTCGTACTTGGCGAGGATCTTGATGACGGGGGAGGGCAGCGACGCGCCGCACATAAAGACCATGCGGCTGATCTGCGACTTGCCCATAAACGGCATGATGCCCGCGGTAATGGGCACGGTGATGCCGGCCTTGTCGGCAAGCTCGCGGAAGCGATAGAAGCACTCGTTATCAAAGAAGAGCTGTGTCACAAAGAAGCTTGCGCCGGCATCTTGCTTTTGCTTGAGGTGCTCGACCGAGACGTTGAGGTCCTCGCAGGCAATGTGGCCCTCGGGGTAGGCTGCGGCGCCCACGCAAAAGCCGGCGTCGACGAGCTCGGGAATGAGGTCGCGGGCGTAGGCGTAGTCGGAGGCGGGCTTGTCGTCCTCGGTCGCGCCGGCAGGGAGATCGCCACGCAGGGCCAGAATGTTTTCAACGCCGGCGGTGCGATACTCGTCGATCTTGGCGGCGATGTCGGCGTGGGTGCGGCCCACGCAGGTGAGGTGTGCCACCGAGGGCGTGTCGAATTCGCTCGAAATCATATGCGCGATGGGGGCGGTGGTGGCACCGTTGCCCGAGCCGCCGGCCGAGCAGGTGACCGAGACAAAGCTCGGCGAAAGCTTGCACAGATTGCCTGCCACTTCGCGAGCCGTGTCGAGGGTGAGCTCGCCCTTGGGCGGGAACATCTCAAACGAAACGGGCGCGGTGCCCTGGGATGCTGCCTGCTTAAAAACCTCGTCGACGCGCATATCGTGCTCCTCTAGATACGTAATAGTGTGATGTGTTGTAAGGATTCTACAGCACCACTGTGTCACGGTGGAGTTTCACTCGTTATTCGGGGATACCAATCAAAGATGCCTTGCTATCGGCTTTCTCTATAACAGAGCGGCTAATCTAGGCACGGACTATAAAGACTGGTATCTGATGCAAAATACCAGTTAATAGAGCCCCATCCCAAATTGACCGCCCTTAAACCATGGGGAGAGGTCTGCAATTTATGCAGTTGATTGGCTGTTGAGGGTGGCAACGCCGCCTCGATAGGGTAACCTCATTGATTGGTTTCGCGACAGCAACATAACGGTAATGTCGCGGAAACACGGCGAGTCTAAGCTATGACTCGTTCGTTAGTAATCAACACCGCTTCTCACGCGGTGCCGATACGAAGGGAGTTCCGTATGGCCGATCTTACTGACCGCTTCGGGACCATGGTGTTCTCTGAGGAAGTCATGAAGGACTACCTCCCCAAGGACATTTGGAAGCGCCTTGCTGCAACCCTCGAGGGCGGCGAGCCGCTCGACCTGGACGTGGCCAACGCCGTTGCCCACGCCATGAAGGTCTGGGCCATCTCCAAGGGCGCGACGCACTACGCGCATTGGTTCCAGCCGCTTTCGGGCATTACTTCCGAGAAGCACGACAGCTTCCTGGAGCCCAACCACGACGGCACCGCCATTACCAAGTTTACGGGCAAGAACCTCATCCAGGGCGAGCCCGATGCCTCGAGCTTCCCCAACGGCGGCCTGCGCGCCACCTTCGAGGCCCGTGGCTACACCGCCTGGGATCCCACCAGCCCCGCCTTTATCAAGGACGATGTCCTGTGCATCCCCACGGCTTTCTGCTCCTACACGGGCGAGGCCCTGGACAAGAAGACCCCGCTGCTGCGTTCCATGACCGCGCTCTCGCGTGAGTCCAAGCGCGTTTTGGCGCTGTTCGGTAAGACCCCCAAGAAGGTCGTTCCTTCCGTGGGCGACGAGCAGGAGTACTTCCTGATCAAGAAGGACGCCTACCGCAAGCGCAAGGACCTGGTCATTACCGGCCGCACCCTCTTTGGCGCCGCTCCCTGCAAGGGCCAGGAGCTCGAGGAGCACTACTTTGGCGCTATCCGCCCCACCGTCTCGGCCTATATGAAGGATCTGGACGATGAGCTGTGGGCGCTTGGCATTCCCGCCAAGACCAAGCACAACGAGGTTGCTCCCTGCCAGCATGAGCTCGCCCCCGTCTATGGCGAAGTCAACGAGGCCATCGACCAGAATCTGGTCATGATGGAGAAGATGAAGCTCATTGCCTCCCGCCACGACTTGGTCTGCCTGCTGCACGAGAAGCCCTTCGAGGGCATCAACGGCTCGGGCAAGCACAACAACTGGTCGCTTGGCACCGAGTCCGAGAACCTGCTCGATCCGGGCGACACTCCGCTCGACAACCTGCAGTTCATCGTCTTCCTCACCGCGGTAATCGAGGCCGTTGATAACTATCAGGAGCTCCTGCGTGCCTCCGTTGCCTCGGCCGGTAACGACCATCGTCTGGGCGCCAACGAGGCTCCTCCGGCGATTATGTCCATCTTCCTGGGCGACCAGCTTACCGAGGTCGTCGAGAAGATCATCGATGGCAAGGCTTCCGTCCATGCCACGCGCGGCGTGCTCGACTTGGGCGCCGATACCCTGCCCAAGCTGATGCAGGACAACACCGACCGCAACCGCACCTCCCCGTTTGCCTTCACCGGCAATAAGTTCGAGTTCCGTGCCTGCGGCTCCGAGCAGAACGTCTCCGACTCCAACCTGGTGCTCGATGCCGCCGTGGCCAAGTCGCTCAAGTCCTTCGCCGACGCACTCGAGGGTACGCCCGAGGATGAGTTCCAGGACGCTGCGCTCGAGTACTGCAAGAAGGTCCTGACCGACCACCAGCGCATCCTCTTTTCCGGCGATGGCTACTCCGACGAGTGGCCCGTCGAGGCCGAGAAGCGCGGCCTTGCCAACAACAAGACCACGGCCGACGCCCTGCCCGCCTTTGTTTCCGATAAGGCCATCGCGCTCTTTGAGGAGACGGGTGTCCTGACCAAGGCCGAGGCCCAGTGCCGCTACGACTGCAAGCTCGAGAAGTACAACAAGCTCATGAACATCGAGGCTACCACGATGGTTCGCGAGGCGCGTCGTACCTATCGCCCGGTCATTACCGCCTATGCCACCAAGGTCGCTAAGGGCCTTGAGACTATTCGTGCCGCCGGCGCCGAGGCCGCCATGCAGTGTGAGCAGAACACGCTCAACAAGCTCTGCAACGGCATCACCACCATCAACGACTCCATCAAGGCGCTCGACGCCGTGCATCAGAAGGCTGAGGCCCTCGATGGCCAGGAGCAGGCCAACGTGTACGCGCACGAGGTCGTTCCCGCTATGGATGCGCTGCGTGCCGCCGTGGACGCCATGGAGGAGATCGTGGCAGCCGACTACTGGCCGGTCCCGACCTACGACGACATCCTGTTCTACGTGTAGGGCGTAACTGACATATCGTCACGGTATTGAGCCGGGGTCCGCATCATGCGGGCCCCGGTTTTTGTTTGCGAAGGGCGCTTTGAAGCCCGTTTTGCCGCCGATTTGCCTAGGTATAAAGGGCTATGGGCAAAAAACGTCAAATATGAGTAGTGTCACAAGTCCTGTAACATTATTTATTTGCAAAATATGTAGTGTTACGCAACATATGCCCAAGTACTTAGCCGATAAACGTCTGCAATTTTTCCGCCGTAGGACGCCTGACGGCTAAATCGCCTTCTGAAGGCATGAAATCGCTGTAACTAAAATGGTAACAGTACTCATATTTGCCATTTTTTGACCACAGGCCCTTGGACGACAGTGTGATTTAATGCCCTCGGGGTTCGAATCCCGGCGTTGGGGAAGAAAAAAGCCCGTCGCCGCGAGGGCAACGGGCTTCTCGATTTAAATGGTGCCCCCAGCGGGATGTCCGCGTGCGGCTGACGCCGCCCGCTTTCGCCGCGTCGCTTCGCTCCTTGCGTGCTGCGCTGGAAAACGCTTCGCGTTTCCTCAGCTCCGCACCCTGTCGGGTTCGAATCCCGGCATTTCGGTAGCAAAAAGCCCGCTACCGAATTGGTAACGGGCTTCACATCTCAAATGGTGCCCCCAGCGGGATTCGAACCCGCGATATCCACCTTGAAAGGGTGGCGTCCTTGGCCGCTAGACGATGGGGACAGCGGGAAAGAGTATAGCAGACTTTTTTAGCCGTTCACATATCGTTGGCAAACTGAAAAACCACCACAAAGGTGCCTGTCCCCTTTGTGGTGGTGAGGTGCTAGGGGAGGAGCTTCATGGCGGCGTCGTGGGCGGCGTGCTCGTAGGTGTCGTCGAGGGGTTTGAGCGGCAGCAAGGCGGCGGCCTGTGCATCGCCACGGTGCTCGAGGGCATGGGCGATCAGCCAGTCGGCGAGCTCGGGGTTCTTGGGCAGCGCCGGGCCATGCAGGTACGTGCCGATGACGCCCTTGTAGATCAGGCCCTCAAAGCCGTCGTCGCCGTTGTTGCCGGTACCCGTGACGACGGACGTTCCGAGCGGCGTGGCGTCTGCGTCGAGCAGGGTGCGACCTCCATGGTTCTCGAATCCCACAAGGGGCTCGGGTGACAGGTCGGTCTTGACGGCGACGTTACCGATCAGGCGATTGGCGCCGCGCACGGTCTCAGCGGCAATGACCCCCAGACCTTCAATGCGATTTTCGCCCATATAGTACGAACGGCCGAGCAGCTGATAGCTGCCACAGATGGCAAGCAGCGAGCCGCCATCCTCAACATAGGCCGCGACCTTGTCTTTTTGGGCGAGCAGCTCGTGTGCCACGGCTAGCTGGTCGCGGTCGGAGCCGCCACCCATCATGACGATATCGGCATCGGTGAGATCGAGTGACTCGCCCATACGGACCTCGTCCACGCGCACGGGAATGCCACGCCAGGCGCAGCGGCGCTCGAGGGCGATGACGTTGCCGCCGTCGCCGTAGAGGTTAAGGGCATCGGGATACAGGTAGACGATGCGCAGCGGGTGCGAAAGCTCGACTGGCGCGATGCCGACAGGAAGAGCGCTGCCGTCGGCACGGGCTACGGCGCGCCCGGCAACAGCGTCGGCGGTGGCGCCTTTCAGCCCGTCGAGCTCCTTGACCAGCGGCGGGAAGGCCGTGTAGTTGGCGACGGCGTAGAAGGTGTCATCGGCGGCCTCGTCTGCCACGGCGCCAATTGCCTGCGCGACGTCCGAGATAATCGCGGCATCGATGCCGGCGTACTTGAGGCGCACCTGCATGTCGTGCGCGCGCGTGCCTCCGGCAAAGGCGACAAGACCCGGCGTGTCGGCGATGCGCTCAAAGTCGACGTCGTAGATCCACGATACATCGTGTCCGTCGGCGTCATTGTCGTTAAGGAAGAAAGCGCAGAGTCTGCCGCCTGCCGTCTTGATGGACTGGATTTGTCGATCGAAGCCTACGGGATTCTTAGCCAGGTTGGCCTCGACGGTGCGGCCGGCGATATCCCAGCGCCCCATACGTCCGCCGGCGGGGACGTAGGCATCGAGCGTAGGCTGTAGAAGCGCCGTATCCACGCCCAACTCGTGCGCGGCAAAGAAGGCGGCGGCAACGTTGTAGACCATGTACAGGCCGTTGTAGCGTGTGGCGATGTGTGCGGCAGCCGCGTCGGGCGCAGATCCAAAGACCAGGTCAAAGTCGTAGCCGTCGCAGCCGAGCTCCACGCTCGTCACGCGACGGACAAGCGCAGGGCGGGCCCAGCCGCACGAGGGGCAATGGTAGGCGCCGAGCTGGCCGTATTGCACGTAGTCATACTCCAGCGGCGCGTTGCACTGTGAGCAAAAACGTGAGTCGCTAATACGGTCGGACTCGGTGTTGGTGGCGCCGTCGATGCCAAAGGCAATACTCGCGTTGGGAACGCGCGCGGCAATCGAGGCGCACAGCGGGTCGTCGGCGTTGTAGATAAGCGTTGTTGTCGGCGAGAGCTCCAACGCATGGGCGATGACCTCCTGGGTGTGATCGATCTCGCCGTAGCGGTCTAGCTGGTCGCGGAACAGGTTGAGTAGCACAAAGTACGTCGGCTTGAGCTTGGGCAGAACGCGTACGGTGTAAAGCTCATCGCATTCAAAAACGCCCACGCGCTTGCCGCCGCCGGCTCGCTTGAGGCCGCTGCGCGCCTCAAGCAGTGCACCCACCACGCCCGGCTCCATGTTGTTGCCGGCGCGGTTGCATACCACGGTGGCGCCGCTGGCGGCAACGGCGTCGGCGATGAGGTTGGAGGTGGTGGTCTTGCCGTTGGTGCCGGTGATCACCACGCTGCGGTCGACAAGGCCCGCGAGGTCGCTTAGCAGCTCGGGGTCGATCTTCATGGCGATGCGGCCGGGGAGTACGCCGCCCTGGCGTTTGAGGACGGAGCGCAGCCCCCAGCGGGCGATATCGCTCGAGGTGCAGGCAAGAGATGAGCGGAGGTTCATGAAACCGTTCCTAACGTAAACGACATGGTCGGGTCGAGTGCGTCACTAAAAACCGTAGCGGCGCGCAAATTCCTGGGCAAGCTGCGACACGTCTTCGCAGGCATTGGCCCAGGGGGCAAAGTCGGGAGTGTCCGAGATAATACCGTCCGCTTCCCAAACGGCCTGGTGCGAAAGATCCCAGGGATCGTGTGGCTCGGGCCGGCAGGGAAGGTACGGTGTCTGGTACATGGGGTTCAGTAAGAAGAACGCACCGCCCTCGCAGCGGTTGGCAAACTCGCGCAGCGCGCGTGTCGCCGGGCGCATCTTGTTTGTTTTGAACAGCAGGATCGTGCGGGCGAGCAGATACCAAGGAGAGTTCTCGAGCGCGTCAGCCCCGATCTCTTCCTCGAGCTGGTGGGCTAGGGCAAAAAAGCCGTCCTCGTCTTCCAAGCGAGCAAGGGCGAGCAGCACGGTGCCTGCGGCTCGGGTGGGGTAGCCTTCCGCCTTAAGAACACGGCGGGCGTAGTTGGCGGCAGCGCGGTAGCGGGCGCTCGCCATGCACAGCTGCGAGATGGCATCGAGTGTGTGAAGCCACCCGATAAGAGCCGGCTCGCTCACGGTAAGGTCTGCTGCGGTGACACCATCGGCCAAAACATTATTGGCCCAGTAGTGCGAGGCTTCCATGTCGAACCCGGGCACGCTTTGCTGCAGGTAATCGGCCGTGGTCGCCTCGAGCTTCATCAGGTCGCCTAGGCAGGCGTCAACGGGCGTGTCGGCCAGGATGATGGCGAGCAGCTGCGCGTCGACGGCCAGTGCATCGACGCGGACAATTTTGAGCAGCTCATCGCGCATGTCGTCGAACAGGCGATTACGCGTCTGTTCGAACTCCTCGTCGCTGCCCATGTCCTCGATGCGATGGAGCTCGTCGAGCAGGTGGCGATGAACACCGGCATAGGACAGCAGCGCCTGGGCATGCTCGGTCTGCGCATACTTGTGAGGGTTGACGCTTACGTCGTTATGGACAAGCTCGCGTGCTGCATCGGTGAGTTCGGGGTGCGACGCCAGATAGGTGCGCTCCAGGTAGGCGGGGATGTAGACGCTCGGATCCATTAGAGGTCTCCTCCCTTAAACGGCAAACCCTGCTCGGCCGCCCGCAGGATGCGCTCATCGATTTGGGAACGCACGATATCGTTGGTGGCGACCCAGGCGGCAAAGCTGGCGTTGTCGGGGGCGCCCAGGCCCTCCTGCAGTACCGGCGTCGCCTCGGACAGCGCAAGGACAAGCTCGTCGGTGGAGCCCACACCCACGTTGACGCGGGCATAGACGCCATCGGGAAACTCGGTTTGGAAGTAGAGCGCCTCGGCGGCGTGGGGGCACGAACGCGCAAGGATACGCAGGTAGTGCTCGGCGCCCTCGTAGTCTAGCTCGCGCCAGGCAGCGCTCATCAGCGCGATGAGCGTCCACGGGTCCAAGTCACGCTCCGCATCTTTGGGGCGGCGGCGCAGCGGGGTATTCGCGAGGTACGGCACGGAGTGAGCGGAGCGAAAGCGCTTGAGCTCCTCGGCGGGGTATTCGAGCTTTGCCATGGCGAGCATCGCGGTGTGGCGGACATCAGCGGGGTCGTTGGGCGCAAAGTCCAAGCTGCGATTTGCGGCTTCGAGCGACATGCGGTAGCGGCCGCTAATGAGGGCACGCGATGCCAAGGCGGCAAGCCAACGCAGATAGGGGCGGCGCGTAAGGTCGCCTGCGGCCTCGCGCTCGTAGGGGTCCTGGGCCGAGGCGATTTTGAACGCCAGGTCGTGCTCGACCTCATCGCACTTGGACACCAGGTACTGTACGTATTCCTCGTTGGAGCCGGCGGTGAGGGCGGTCAGCATGCGCTGAGCGTCCCAGTTGGTCGGGTCGAGCGCGGCTGCCTCGCGGAGCATGTTCTCGGCAGCTGCCTCTTCTTGCTCTGCCTGGGTATCGTCAGGGATAAAGGGAATGCGGTAGTCGACAGCCTCGACCACCTTGGCAATGAGGTGCCCGGCGCGGTCGCGGTCGTGCACGATGAGCGGTGCGGGGTTGCGGGTGAATTGTTCCATCAGACGCTCTACGGCGGCACCGTCGGTGAGCGGGATATTGTCGCGGCGCAAGGCCTCAAGAACGAGGCGATGGCAATCCTCTTGAATGGGATCGAATGCCATGGGGCCTCCTTTGCTGCGGTTAGGGTTCAAATGTTTCTATATAAGGTTCTAGTTTACCCGCATGTGGCACACCGGGGGTGCCGCACTTGGACTTGCACCTTTGCACCACGAAGACGGATGTCGCACAAATGTCGGCACCTTGGACGACCGAGTGGTATCACGGTGCCGCAAACGGTCGATTTTTGGCGGCGAACGGTGCATATTTTGGAGGGGCACGGTCCTGCCCGGGATATGTAGTCAACCTTGATAAAACGTTTGCCCAGCTTGGGAGTATGAATGCCGCACAAGGGTCTTCAGGGATAGAAAAAACGTTTCATCATTGGCGGCTTTAGGTGAATAACTGACCAACCAGAACGGTAAAATAGTGTTTGTCTGAGCGTTGAGACGTTTAGACATCGCGCATTGTCATCGCCGGCAACGCGCAAACCGGTCCTAACGGAGCCAATTGGGTGCTCCGTTATATACGCAAGTCTAAGAGGGGCTTGTTTAGGAGGCACAGTATGGGACGTTTTACCAATCCTCGCGATCTGTACTTTGGTGAGGGCGCTCGCCACGAGGTGAAGAACCTCAAGGGTAAGAAGGCCATCATCGTTTCTGGCGGCAGCTCTATGCGCCGCGGCGGGTTCCTGCAGGACGTTGAGGCCGACCTCAAAGAGGCCGGCATGGAGGTCAAGCTGTTCGAGGGCGTCGAGTCCGATCCCTCCATCGAGACCGTCATGAAGGGCGCAGCCGCTATGCGCGACTTCGAGCCCGACTGGATCGTTGCTATCGGCGGCGGTTCGCCCATCGATGCTGCTAAGGCCATGTGGGTCTTCTACGAGTATCCCGAGGAGTCCTTCGACAACATTATCCAGCCGTTCAGCTTCCCCGAGCTGCGTCAGAAGGCTCACTTCTGCGCCATTTCCTCTACCTCCGGCACTGCTACCGAGGTCACCGCATTCTCCGTCATCACGGATTACGAAAAGGGCATCAAGTACCCGCTGGCCGACTTCAACATCACCCCTGATGTCGCCATCGTCGACCCCGAGCTCACCTACACCATGCCCGCCAAGCTGTGCGCTCACACCGGCATGGATGCTCTGACCCACTGCATGGAGGCCTACGTTTCCACCTGCGCCTCTATGTTCACCGACGCCAACGCTCTGCACGGCATCCGCGAGATCGTCGAGTGGCTGCCCAAGTCCTATGCTGGCGACCATGAGGCCCGTCAGCACATGCACGAGGCTCAGTGCATCGCCGGTATCGCCTTCTCCTCGGGCCTGCTCGGCATCGTTCACTCCATGGCTCACAAGACCGGTGCTGCCTTCGAGAACGGCCACATCATCCACGGTGCTGCTAACGCCATGTACCTGGGCAAGGTCATCCAGTGGAACTCCAAGGACCCGCGTGCTGCCGAGCGTTACGCTTACGTGGCCAAGGAGATCCTGCACCTTCCCGGCGAGACCAACGAGGAGCTCATCGCTGCGCTCGTCCAGAAGATCCGCGACCTCAACGACCAGCTCAACATTCCGCAGTCCATCAAGGATTACGCGAATGGTGGCGTGAAGGTCGACGCCGAGAACCCGCAGATGGTTTCCGAGGAGGAGTTCCTCGCCAAGCTGCCCGAGATCGCCGCGAACGCCGAGCAGGACGCCTGCACGCCCGAGAACCCGCGCGAGACCAAGGCTGCCGACTTCGAGAAGATCCTCAAGGCCTGCTACTACGACACCGACATCGATTTCTAATCGACTCTTGTTATCGTAACGAGGGGCTCCGCACGTATCCGTACGGAGCCCCTTTCTTTTTTAGAGAATGGGATAGTTATGGCTGCAATCTTCAATAGCCCCAGCAAGTACATCCAGGGTCCGGACGAGCTCGCCAAGCTCGGCTCCTATGTCGAGCCGCTCGGCGCTAAGGCCCTCGTCATCGTGACGCCTTCGGGCAAGAAGCGCGTTGGTGCCAAGATCGAGGGCGGCTTTGCCGAGGCCAAGGCCGAGCTGCTGTTTGAGGACTTTAACGGCGAGTGCTCCAAGGGCGAGGTCGATCGCCTGGTTGCGCTCGCCCGTGACAACGGTTGCGACATCATCGTCGGCGTCGGTGGCGGCAAGATCCTCGACACCGCGAAGGCCGTCGCCTATTACCTGGAGTCCCCGGTTATCATTTGTCCCACCATCGCCTCGACCGACGCCCCGTGTTCGGCGCTTTCGGTGCTCTATACCGATGACGGCCAGTTCGACAAGTACCTCTTCCTTAAGGCAAACCCCAACATTGTCCTGATGGATACGACGGTTATCGCGGCGAGCCCGGTGCGCCTGACGGTTTCCGGTATGGGCGATGCGCTCGCAACCTACTTTGAGGCCCAGGCGACGCACGATGCCGACGGTGGCACTTGCGCCGGCGGCAAGGGCGGTATGGCTGGTCTGGCGCTCGCCAAGCTCTGCTACGAGACGCTTATGGCCGATGGCGTGAAGGCCAAGGTCGCGCTGGAGAAGGGTGCGCTCACGCCTGCCGTCGAGCATATCATCGAGGCCAATACGCTGCTTTCGGGCATTGGCTTTGAGAGCTCGGGCCTTGCTGCTGCTCATGCCATCCACAATGGCCTGACGATGCTGCCCGAGTGCCACGGCATGTATCACGGCGAGAAGGTCGCCTTTGGCACCATCGTCCAGCTGGTACTCGAGGATGCCCCGACCGAGAAGCTCGAGGAAGTCTTGGGCTTCTGCATTGAGCTGGGCCTACCGGTCACGATGAAGGAACTTGGCGTTGCCGAGCTTACGCGCGAGCAGGCCATGATTGTTGCCGAGGCCGCCTGCGCGCCCGATGACACCATGTGCAACATGCCGTTTGAGGTGACGCCCGAGATGGTCGCAAACGCCATCCTGGGTGCCGACGCGCTGGGCCACTACTATCTCATGGATGAGTAAATCAAGCTAAGGAAGGGGCAAAGCCGGCAGACGGCTTTGCCCCTTTTTGCTATGGTGCAAAGGGGTCAGGTTGCTTTGCACCAATTGTTGTTGATGAAAGGGCGGATTCTCGTATGGCGCTTCCCATGGTTTATGGCGGTCCCGGACGATATGTTCAGGGGCCGGGTGAGCTCTCGCGTCAGGGCAGGTATTTGTCATGGTTGGGCTGCGCTGCCTATGTCTTGTTTGACCAGGGCACCGAGGATCGGCTGTGCAGGCAGATCGTCGATGGATTTCTGGATGAAGATCTAAGCGAGCCGTTCTTTAAGATTTACAACGGTCCGTGTACGGAAGATGCCGTTGTCGAAATGGCCAAGGAAGCCCGGGCCGAGTATTGCGACATGGTGGTGGGCATTGGCGGCGGCAAGATGCTCGATATCGCCAAGGCCGTTGCGTTTTATGCCGAGTTGCCGTTGTGCGTATGTCCCACGGCGGCGTCGATGGACGGTCCGTGCAGCGCGATTTCGGTGCTGTATCACGAGGATGGGTCGTTCGACCGCTACCTGATGCTCGAGAAGAATCCAGACTTGGTCGTGGTCGATACCAACGTGGTCGCGGCGGCCCCGCTGCGTATGACGGTCGCTGGTATGGGCGATGCGCTGGCAACGTATTTCGAGGCGCGTTCGTGCGCCGCGGCGCACGGCGCCAACGAGCACGGTGGCGCGCCGGGACACTTGGCCTTGGTTGCGGCTCGTGCCTGCTATGACACACTCATGGAGTGCGGCGTCGCTGCCAAGCGCGATCTCAAAAAGGGCCGTACATCGCCAGCGGTTGAGCGCCTGATCGAGTGCAATATTCTGCTCTCGGGTGTTGGCTTTGAGAGTGGTGGCCTAGCGCTTACTCATGCCATAGCCAACGGCCTGACGATTCTGCCCGAGTGCAAGGCCATGCATGGTGAGGCCGTGGCATTTGGCCTGGCGGTGCAGCTGCGCCTGGAGCGTGCGCCCGAGCTTAATCAGGTGCTCGAGTTTTGCCAGCGCGTCGGTCTGCCGACGACGCTCGAGGGGCTGGGCCTTGGCGAGATTTCCGATGCCGACCTGATGAGCGTTGCAGATGCGGCCTTTAGAAACGAACGCAATATGGCTAACGAACAGGCCAAGGTGGCCAGACAAAAGCTCGTGCAGCTCATGCGCGAGGCATAGCTAGGCGCTTGATCGATCTTGTGCAATCGAGGCGACGATAGGCCATAGACTATTTGCCTCAAAGGTGCGCCGCGTGTAATTTGCCCGAGGCGTGGGCCGATAGCGTATCATTATCTCTTGCTTGTTTGCACTGCTCAGGGAGGGGCCGCGCATGGCGCAGGAACACGATCTGTTTGATGACATTATCGAGATCAGCAAGGGTTTCGACTTTCTTAAAAACCCGCTTGGCGGCGTGACCGATGCACTCGATCCGTCGGCGCCGCAGTGGAATCCTGCCGACTACAAGGAGCGCCCGCGCGGCAACACCATTCCGTGCCTGACCTGCAAAAACGAAAAGAGCGGCTGCACCGCGTGCATGGACGTGTGCCCGGTCAATGCTATCGAGGTCGAGGAGGACGCCATCGAGATCCTCGACTCCTGTCGCAAGTGCGGCCTGTGCGCCGCTGCCTGTCCGACCGAGGCGATCATCTCGCCGCGCCTGGCGCCTAAAAACCTGTATGACGATATCGTCTCCGCTGCTACGAGCCATGAGACCGCTTACGTCACCTGCACGCGCGCCCTCAAGCGTATGCCGCGCGAAAACGAGGTCGTCGTTGCCTGCGTGGGCGATATTACGGCCGAGACCTGGTTCTCGGTACTGGCGGACTATCCCAACGTGAGTGTGTACCTGCCGTTGGGCGTGTGCGATAAATGCCGCAACACCGGCGGTGAGGACACTCTGGGCGAGGCGATTGCGAAGGCCGAGGAGTGGGCGGGTACGGGCATGGGCCTGGAGGTCGACCCCAAGAGCCTCAAATGCCATAAGCGCCGCGAGTACGAGCGCAAGGAGTACATGGATAAGATTGCCCGCACCACGGGCCTAACCGTGACTAAGCTCAACCCGGCGACTGCGGCATTGGCTTCGGTGACGCAGAAGTTGAAGGCCCACCGTCACCAGATCACGCAGCTCGAGCGCACACTCAACACCATGTGCGGCACCACGACGACCAAGCGTCGCCGTTCGCTCACGCACGGGCGGCAGCTGGTGCTCTCGACGCTGCAGAACCACCCCGAGCTTGCCCAGAATATGCAGGTGAGCACACCGGAATGCGATTTTGACAAGTGCACGTCGTGCGGCGAGTGCGTCAACGTGTGCCCCACGTTTGCCTGCGATTTGGTGGGAAGCGGTCGCTTTGCACTGGAGTCCACGTATTGCCTAGGTTGCGGAGCCTGCGTCAAGGTGTGCCCCGAGCATGCGCTCAAGCTGGTCGAGCACGATGCGTCCAATCTGATCGTTGTCGACCCCGAGGCCGAGGAAAAGGCCGCCCAGAAGGCGAAGGCTCACGAAGAAGCTGAGAAGGTCAAGGCCGAGGCAAAGGCTAAGCTTGGCAAGATGCTCGACCAGGTGGAGAAGCTCGCGGACTAGTCAGCGACCCCAATCTCTGCTTCATTTGCGCCGCCGCGGTGTCCGGATTCGCCCGGATGCTGCGGCGGCGCTATACTTATGAAGTTTGAAGTACCTGTACCAAAAGGAGCTGTTGTGTCCCTTTCCATCGGTATCGTGGGCCTGCCCAACGTGGGCAAGTCGACGCTGTTCACCGCGCTTACCAAAAAGACCGGCCTTGCCGCCAACTACCCGTTTGCCACGATCGACCCCAATGTGGGTATCGTCGATGTGCCCGATAGCCGCCTGCAAAAGCTCGCCGACATCGTCAACCCCGGCCGCATTGTGCCGGCTACGGTCGAGTTCGTCGACATCGCAGGTCTGGTGAAGGGCGCTAACGAGGGCGAGGGTCTGGGCAACCAGTTCCTGGCAAACATCCGCGAGACTGACGCCATCTGCGAGGTCGTGCGCTACTTTAAGGACCCCAACGTTATGCGCGAGGTGGGCCGCACGGGCGAGTTCGTCGATCCCGCCGGCGATGCCGACACCATCATGACCGAGCTTATCCTGGCCGATATGGGCACGCTCGAGAAGCAGCTGCCCAAGCTCGAGAAGGAGGCCAAGCGCGACAAGGAGCTCATGCCCAAGTTTGAGGTCGCCAAGCGCCTGCTTGTCTGGCTCAACGAAGGCAAGCGCGCCGCGTCCATGGAGATGACCGACGAGGAGCGCGCCGCTGCCAAGGGCTTGTTCCTGCTCACCATGAAGCCCATCCTGTATGTGGCCAACGTGGACGAGGACATGCTCAACGAGGACCTGGCGCCCATCGACGGCGTCAAGCCGCTGCCCATCTGCGCCAAGATTGAGGCTGAGCTTTCCGAGCTCGATCCCGAGGACGCCGCCGACTACCTGGAGAGCCTGGGCCTGGAACAGCCCGGTCTGGACGTGCTCGCGCAGGCGGCCTATAAGCTGCTCGGTCTGCAGTCGTTCTTTACGGCCGGCGAGATGGAGGTCAAGGCCTGGACGGTTCGTCAGGGCGCGACCGCCCCGCAGGCCGCCGGCGTCATCCACACCGATTTTGAGCGCGGCTTTATTAAGGCCGAGGTCATTGGCTATGACGACTACATCGAGCTCGGCGGTGAGCAGGGCGCCAAGGCCGCCGGCAAACTGCGTATTGAGGGCAAGGACTATGTCATGGCCGATGGCGACGTCGTGCACTTCCGCTTTAACGTGTAAGGGCGACGCATATGTTTAAATATGGCAAAAAAGCTGGCTACATGGGTATTGCGCTGCTGGTGCTTGCGGTGCTTCCGCTGGTGGTAGCGGCGTTTGTAATCCCCAACATTGGCCCCGAGGTGGCAACGAAGTTTAACGCCGCCGGCGAGGTGACGCGCTGGGGCAAGAGCTATGAGCTGCTAGCGCTTCCGGTGCTCAACCTGCTGCTGAGCGTGGCGACGTACTTTACGGCGGGACGTCAGGCTAAAAACAATGATGACTCCGCCGCCATGGCGCGCATCGTGTGCGAGCGCTACCTGCGCAACGGTTGCATCACGGGTGTGTTCCTCAACGTGATCAACGTTTACTTTATGTACTCGGCGATTACCGGAACGGGCTTTGGCTTTGGTTTCTAGCCTGTCCTTTTAGGCAACGAGCCTGCACGCATATTCAATGGCTGCTGCGAGGCCGCCGCTCGATCGTGGTTTAAAGACCATATCGGCGGCGGCCTCGTTTTCGTATCCGGCGCCGCGAAGGGCGAGTGCGATACCGGCTTCGAGGAGAAGGGGCAGGCCACGTTGGCTGGTTGCTATTACTACGGTCTGGTCAAGGGCGCAGCCGTGCGTTCGGCATTGAGGGACGAGCTCGCCTCTCGCCGGGTCGGGGAGCAGTGCGGTCGCAACACGGCTCGATAGCAACGCAAAGGCCGTTCGTTCGTCTGGGGAAAGGCATTCGGCCTCAACGACGACAAGCTTGGGTTGCACGCCGTCTGTGCAGCGTGATTTTTGACGCATGCAAATTGAGCAAGCCGACATAGAAAACTCCTGTATATTCGGCAAAACGTAAACTATAGTTAACGTTTTTGTTTTGCTCCATTTCAAACTCGTCTGCATGAATGAGCATGCGAAACAGATTCTTGGCGAGCGAGTTGAGCGGACGCGCAAGGTCCTTGGTATCTCCAAGGTCGATTTTTGCGTGGCGACAGGAATCAGCCGACCCTACCTCGACCGAATCGAAGATGGGACGGCAAATTTCACGCTCAAGGTTCTATTTAAGATCGCGCCCGCACTCGGCATGACGGTGTCAGAACTTCTCGAGGGCATCGAATAGGGGATACCCGTCGACAACTGAATTACACCATCGGGATACGGTCGTGGTTGACTTGGCTGTAGAACAGGCGCTGAATCTCTGACGCATCACGTGACTGGCCGAGCGCCCACATGGTTTTGGCCACGAGCGTCTCAGTGGTCATATCGTCGCCGCGCAAAATACCCGGATGATCGGCGTAAGCTCGGCCGACCTCATAAACACCCAGGTCAAGGCCCTCCTCGGGGACCTGCGTGGTCATAACGACGGTGCGACCCGAGTCGACCCAGCGAAAAATCGCCTCTTGGAATGACTCGCCCGACTCACCAAACTCGGGAATACCGCCAATGCCAAAGGTCTCAAGGATTACGGCATCGTAGCTATCGGCTAGGGCGTCCAGGATACCCGGGTTCACGCCGGGCGTCAGCTTAAGGACAAACACGCGCGGGTCGATACTGTCGTAGAAACGCACCGGGCTCTCATTCTGATGAGTGCCGTGAAGCCCGTTGCGCACGATGCGGTCGTTGCGGATGTAGGCAATGGGCGGATAGTTGACGCTAATGAACGCGTTAAAGCTCATGGTGCGCTGCTTGCGGGCGCGCGTGCCGGCAATGGCGACGCCGCCAAACACGATCGAGACGTCGTGCGAATGCTCGTCGAGCGCATAGAGCAGGCTCTGGTACAGATTGAGCTTGGCATCGGTAAAGGGGTTACCCATGGGCTTTTGCGAGCCGGTGAGTACGATGGGCTTGGGACTGTCCTGAATCAGATAGGAAAGCGCTGCCGCGGTGTAGCTCATGGTGTCGGTGCCGTGCAGAATCACGAAGCCGTCGTGATCGGCATAACCCTCGACGATGACGTCGCGGATACGCATCCAGTCGCTCGGGCGCATGTTGGTGCTGTCGATGTTCATGGGCTGCACGACGTCGAGCTCGCAGAGGCCCGAGATCTCAGGGACGCTCTGGGCGAGCTCCTCGCCGGTCAGGGCGGGGGAGAGGCCGTTGCCGTCCTCGGTCGATGCGATGGTGCCGCCCGTGGCGATGAGAAGGATGCGCTTCATGCTGGTATTCCTATCGTATTTGTCGCCGCAGAGGCGGAGTCGTTCGGCAGTATTGTGGCACAGGGCGATGAATGTTCAAACGTATTACATCATCCGTAACGTTTGGTAACACTTCAATTGCCGTCAAATAGGGGTCCAGGTCGTGCGTTTGCCGTGCGCTGATGGCTGAGAGGGACGAGAAACCCCATATAACGTGTACACTATGGGAGTTATTTTCGTTCATTCACGCGGGTGGGCACCGGCTCCCCGCCAACAAGAGGGGGAAACCATGGATCAAAAGGCTTCCGCAAAGGTCCTCGTACTCGACTTTGGTGCGCAGTACGGTCAGCTCATTGCCCGTCGCGTTCGCGACCTCAACGTGTACTCCGAGATCGTTCCCTGCGACATCTCGGCCGATGAGATTCGCGAGATGAACGCCTCTGCGCTCATCCTTTCCGGCGGCCCGGCCTCTGTATATGCCGAGGACGCTCCGTCCATCGATCCTGCCATCTTTGACCTGGGCCTTCCCGTCCTGGGCTTTTGCTACGGCCATCAGATCACGGCCGTGACGCTCGGCGGCAAGGTCGGCCACTCCGAGGTGGGCGAGTACGGCCGCGCCACCATCACGCGCACGGCAGATGCCAAGCTCTTTAACTCCACGCCCATGGAGCAGACCGTGTGGATGAGCCACCGCGACGCCGTGTCCGAGGTGCCCGAGGGCTTTACCGTTACCGCCAGCACCGACGTGTGCCCGGTCGCTGCGATGGAGTGCGTCGAGCGCAAGATCTTCACCACGCAGTTCCACCCCGAGGTCAAGCATTCCGAGTACGGTCAGCAGCTGCTGAGCAACTTCCTGTTTGAGATCTGTGGCCTGGAGCCCAACTGGAGCATGGACAACCTGGTCGAGACTATGACGGCCGAGTTCCGCGAGAAGGTCGGCGACGACCGCGTGATTCTGGCCCTGTCCGGCGGCGTCGACTCCTCCGTCGTGGCTGCGCTGGGCGCCCGCGCCGTGGGCAAGCAGATGACCTGCGTGTTCATCAACCACGGTCTGCTGCGCAAGGGCGAGCCCGAGCAGGTGGAGGAGGTCTTCACCAAGCAGTTTGACGTCGACTTTATCCACGTCCACGCCGAGGACCGCTATGCCGAGCTTCTGGCCGGCGTGACCGAGCCCGAGGAGAAGCGCCGCATCATCGGTACGCAGTTCTGGAAAGAGTTCTTCGCCGTGGCGCAGCAGCTCGAGACCGATGGCAAGCCGGTCAAGTATCTGGCTCAGGGCACCATCTACCCCGACATCATCGAGTCCGGCGCTCGCAAGACGGGCGGCAAGACGGCCACCATCAAGAGCCATCACAACCTGATCCCGTTCCCCGAGGGCGTGCACTTCGACCTTATTGAGCCGCTCGACCACTTCTTTAAGGACGAGGTCCGCGCGCTTGGTCTGGCGCTCGGACTGCCGGGTCACATCGTGTTCCGCCAGCCTTTCCCGGGCCCGGGTCTTGCCATCCGCATCATCGGCGCGGTCGACAAGGAGAAGCTCGAGATCCTCAAGAACGCTGACGCTATCGTGCGCGAGGAGCTCGACGCCTACAACCAGCGTCTGTTTGAGCAGACTGGCGAGCGCAACTCCGAGCACAGCTGCTGGCAGTATTTCGCGGTCCTGCCCGACATCAAGTCCGTCGGTGTTATGGGCGACGAGCGCACCTATCAGCGCCCGATCATCCTGCGTGCCGTCGAGTCCAGCGATGCCATGACCGCCGACTGGGCCAAGCTGCCCTACGACGTGCTGGCCCGCATTTCCGGCCGCATCGTGGCCGAGGTTCCCGGCGCCAACCGCGTGTGCTACGACATCACGTCCAAGCCGCCCGCGACCATCGAGTGGGAATAATCAGAGACCCTTTGCGAGGGAGGTCGGAAACGGCCTCCCTCGTTTTTTATTTGCGTGCCATGGGTGCTTATGCATTGTGGTGTATGTGGTACATGCAAACCAGCCACGCAATCTCTCAAGCTGTTTAGCTGGGATTATTGTTTGCTGGTATGTTTTAAAGTGCTTTCAATTACCGAAGCAACGTCATCAATTTATTTCTAATTAATGCTGACCGGCAGATTGCGTCCGCCCGCAAGAGGCCGCTCGGACTGGTACTCAAAATGTACTCACGACGTTTTGGGTATCGATTTGCAGGTACTCACAGACGGCAAAAACGGGTGTCTACCTCGATATATTCGTTATCCCCAACGATTCCTCAACGAATATTGACTAGTGATTGAGTGCTGCATGGCTCAAATTATCTACGTAATTACGTAATTACGTAATTACGTATTTTGAAGTAAAATGGTTTCGGCCAATTAAGGAACGTAGAACAGGTCAATTCGGAGGGGCGACCATGGAGGAAGATCAGGCTGTTCATGCCGAAAGGGAGCTGGATAAGTTCACGCTTTCGATAACCCGCGAGGATAAGCGGGCTCTTAAGTCCTATGCCGCGCGCCAGGATAAGACAGTGGCTAAAGTCCTGCGCGAATGGATTGACGAGAAGTGCAAGGGGGAGAAGTGATGTCCCAGACGGCGCAAGCAGTCGTTCAGAACCTTGTTGATCGCGCTGTCAAACTGGGCGATCGTCAGCTCGCTGCCGACATCCGCGCCTTTGCTGCGCAGCGCCAGTTTGGGCTTGTATTTGAACACAACCGTCCAGAACGACTTCGCCTTTATGGCAAACCTATCATGAAGGGCGATGTCGTACAGGTACTTCCCGAGCGTGGTAGAAAAGAGGACTCTAACTCCCAACTGTTATGGTTGGTAAATACCGTTCGGGGGGGGGTTGCTGATCTAAAGCCATATCAATCGCCCTCATATGACGAAAACGAATGCGAGCCCCGCCCCGTTGCTGTCGACGATGTCGTGCCTGTCGCTGAATATGACCAGCCGATTTATGCCGGCCTCAAAGAGACTGGGCGTGTTGAGCGCGGTGGCGATAAGCCCTATCAGGTTGTCATTAACGGCGAAAACTACCATGCTCTTGAAACCTTAGCCTTTGCCTATGCAGGCAAAGTGGACTGTATATATATTGACCCACCCTATAACACTGGCGCCCGCGACTGGAAATACAACAATGATTACGTCGACGGCTCCGACGCCTATCGCCACTCCAAGTGGCTTGCCTTCATGGAGCGCCGCCTCAAGCTCGCCAAGCAGCTGCTCAATCCCAACGATTCAGTACTCATCGTGACGATCGATGAGAAGGAGTACGCAAGGCTTGAGCTTCTTTTAGAGAGCGTTTTTCCCAACGCGACCGGTATCCAGACGGTTTCAATCACCATAAACAAGAACGGGGTTGCCCGTGGCAACCAGTTCAAGAGGGCTGACGAGTACGCTGTCTTTTGCTTTTTTGGTACCGCCGCGCCGTGCCAAGTGGATCGCAGGCTCTATTCCGTCGAGTTCGGAGAACTTGAGGAAAAAGTGGCTGATGACGCGTCGAGCAGCCGCTCCCAACGTAAGGTACGTTGGGAGTGGCTGCTGAGGGGCGGTCCCAATGCCGCCCGCACCGCAAGGCCGAACCTCTTTTATCCCATCTATATCGATGAGGAGACCGCGACCATTAAGGAGCTCGGCGCTTCTCTCCCCCTTGAACAAGACTGGACAAAGATACCGACAAAAACGGGTCTCAGGGCAGTTTGGCCTATTAGGACCGATGGCCGAGAGGCGACTTGGAGGATCTCCCAGAATGCTCTACAGGCCAAGCTTGATCGCGGGTGCGCAAAAGTAGGTGAGTACAACAAAAAGAGTGATCGGTACTCCCTCCTTTACCTAGGAGATTCCCAAGAGGAGCGTCTCAAGAATGGAGAAATTAAACTCATTGGCAAGGCTGAGGATGGGTCCTTGCTTCTCGAAGAGCAGGGAGAGCGCTCTGCCATTCCAACAACCGTTTGGAGTGGCGCGCAGTTCTCTGCCGGTGAATACGGGAGCCGATATATCAAAAAGTTCATCGGCGATAGGCGCTTCACATTTCCAAAGTCCCTTTATGCGACCGAGCTCTCAATCGCTTCCGTTGTTGCCGACAAGCCCGACGCCCTTGTAGTCGATTTCTTCTCAGGATCGGGCACCACGGCGCACGCCGTCATGCGCCTGAACCATCAGGACGGCGGGCGCAGGCGCTCCATCAGCATCACGAACAACGAGGTCTCAGAGGACGAATCCAAAAAGCTCACCAAGCGCGGTCTTCGCCAGGGCGACCCCGAATGGGAGGCGCTGGGCATCTGCCAGTACGTTACCAAACCTCGCGTCACGGCGGCCATCACGGGCAAGACGCCCGAGGGCGACCCCATCAAGGGTGACTACAAGTTCACCGACGAGTTCCCCATGGCCGACGGCTTCGAGGAAAACGCCGTCTTCTTTGACCTCACCTACGAAGATCCAGACGCCGTCGAGCTGGGCGTGGCCTTCGAGGAGATCGCGCCTCTGCTCTGGCTGCGCGCTGGTTCGCGTGGCAGCATCATCAAGCACGAGCAGCCGGGCCTTGCCATGGCCGACGCCTATGCCGTCCTTTTCGACTTTGCTTCGGTTGGCTCTTTCATAGACGCCGTCAAGCAGAATGCCAGCATAAGGTGCGCCTATGTGATCACGGACGACACGGCTCGATATGCCTCCGTCAAGACTCAGCTCCCCGGGCTCGACGTTGTCCGTCTGTACGAGAACTACCTGCAATCGTTCAAGATTGCCGCCGAGGATGCGGTGAGGTAAGCATGAGAGTCGAACTTAAGGATTTCCAAGCCGGGGCAGTCGCGACCCTGGCAAACAAGTTGCAGTCGATGTGTCGACGCTATGAGCAGGACGGCGAACTGTCTTCGGTGTGCCTCGCATCTCCCACGGGCTCGGGCAAGACGGTCATGTGCGCGGCGACGATCGAAGCACTCTTCTTCGGAGACGATGATCTGGGCCTCATGCCCGACGAGAATGCCGTTGTTCTTTGGCTCTCGGATTCCCCGAGCCTGAACGAGCAGACGAGCGTGCGTTTCTCCAACGTGGCGGACAAGCTGGCAGACAGCATCCTCGACAGGCGCCATCTGGTCACGATTACCAACGACTTCGGAGCCGCGCACGACATTCTCGAACCGCGCCACGTCTATTTCCTCAGCAAGGACCTACTTAGCAAGAACGGCCTGCTCACCAAGGGTGGTGAGGCCAACTCCGGCCGCGTGTTCTGGGATATCCTTGACCGCACCATCAGGGACCCGGAGCGTAACCTCTATCTGTTCATAGACGAGGCCCACCGCGGCCTGGGGGCCAATGCGTCAAGTGAGCGCGGCACCGCGACGATTTACGCCAACCTAATTGATGGCCTGGATGGTCGTGCAGCGATGCCCGTTGTCGTTGGTGTCTCCGCCACGCCGCAGAGGTTCGAGGCAGCTATGGACCAGCGCGCCGATCGCGTGCGTATGCCAAAGGTCGCTGTGACCCCTCGCGAGGTCCAGGAGTCAGGTCTGCTCAAGGACATCATCGAGTTGCGCGTGCCAGAGAAGGACGACCCAGTCGAGCACCAGTACCTCACTATGGCGTGCGAGCGCTATGCCCTGGCCTGCCGCGAGTGGGGCGAGTACTGTGCCCGTGAGGGCGAGAGTCCCGTCAACCCGCTGCTGCTCATCCAAGCGGCGGACAACGTGAGCAACTCGGCCCTGGCTGAGATGTGCGACCAGATTACGGGCCTGGTCCCCGGTCTTTCCGAGGCGATGTCGTTTGCCAACGTCTTCGGCGAGCATAAGGACATCGCGGCGGGAAAATACCTCATTCCCTATGTCGAGCCCGAGTTCGTTCAGGACACCTCGCGCATTCGCGTGCTCTTCGCCAAGGAGGCTGTCTCCAACGGATGGGACTGCCCGCGAGCGGAGGTCATCTTCTCGCAGCGCAGGCGTTCGGACTCGACCTATATCGCACAACTCGTGGGACGTATGGTACGCACTCCACTTGCGCGGCGCATCGAATCCGATGATCTTTTGAACTCCGTCGCCTGCTACCTACCCCAGTTCAATCCCGAGAGCACTCAGGACGTGGTCGACTACCTCATGGGCCGCAAGGACGACATGGGCGAGAGCTCCATCGGCAAGCAGAACATCGTTCTCAACCCCGTGACTATCACGGCGGCTGTGCCCAAGTCCGAAGCCGACTACCAACAGGAGCTCAAGGCGTACAAGGAGAACGAGAAGGCCATCGAGGCGACGCGGCAGGCACAACCCGGCTACCAGGCGCCGCTTGCCGGCATCGCGATTCAGGAGCCGTTGGACATGCAGGGAACGCAGCCCTCGCTTGCCTCGGCGGTCAGGCCCGTCGACGTACCGGCGCCAGAAGCGGAGCTGACGCCTCAGCCCGCAACGGGCAACTACGTTGTAGCGCCTGCCCCGGAGCAACCTGCGACCCCTGAGCCAAGTTCCACGCAGACCGAGCCGACCCAGCCCGTCTCGGTCGTAAAACCCGTGCCCATGGCAAAGCCCAAGCCGCCCACCAAGCGCGAGCAGTCTTTCACGCACCAGGAGTGGCAGGGCATCCGCACAGCCTTCGACTCCATCCCCGTCCAGCGCATTCCGAAGAAGGCTAGAAACGAATTCCAGAGCCTGGTTAAGACGGCGACTCTGCTTGTCGAGACTGGCCTCGATGTCAATGCCGCAGCCGACGTGAAAAAACAGTTCGTCCAGAAGCTCAAGGGATACATCGTTGCTAACGAGGACGAGTACCGCGAAACCAAACACGACGTAGAGGTTGCCGAGACCGTCAAGATCACGCTCGACAAGCTCAACGAGACCGAGGACCAGGAGCAGGAGGAGGCCCGCACGGACGCCGAGGGTCTCAGAAAGGCCGCTCGCGACGCCGACATGCATTTCACTAAGGAGTTTGCGAATGAGTATCGTCGCGCCAACTTCAAGGAGCTTGGGCGGCCCGAGTGCGACCTGCGCCTTGCCGCAGCGGTTCGCACGCAGGCCATCGTTGATGCGCTCGAGGGCTGGGCGGCTCAATGCCGAAAGGGATACTTCGATAAGGTCGATGGATCTGGCGATTATGACTACCTTAACGACGTGGCAAAGCAACGCTACGACGAGCTGGCCCGTGAAACCGAGGGCAAGCGTCTCACAAAGATAGAGTGGCCCACGTCTACCAGCACGTCGGACGACTTCGCTAAGTATCCGTGCCATATCGTGCAGAAAGAGGACGGCCTCTGCCCGCTCGACCTGAACCCGGCGGAAGACTATATCGTTAGGAACGAATTGGCAAAGAATCGCACAGTTGCCTTCTATCGCAATCCGTCGGGCAGCATGTCTGCCAAGGCGTTTTCGATCCCGTACATGTCTTCGGTGGGACGTAAGGCCCTGCATCCAGACTTCCTCTTCTTCGTGAAGGATGCTGAGGGTGTCATCAGACCGTCCATCGTCGACCCGCATGGCGAGTTCCTCGGTGACACGCTGGCAAAGCTCAGAGGCTATGTAACCTACTTGCGCGATTATCCCGACGTGTTCAAGCAGGTACTCTTCGTCGGTGATATGGGCGAGGGCGTGTACAAGGTGCTCAACCTCCTGCGCCCCGAGGTCCAGGATGCCGTTATGGCCTACAGCGATGTCGACTGTAAGGCGCTCTTCTACGGTTCCTTCGCAAACGATTATCACTAGGATCGTCGGGATTTGCCCGGCAGACGTCTCGGCCATATACCAGAAGAGAAATAGTAAGGCACGCTAAGGCGGCCATCCGTTAGGGATGGCCGCCTCTCTTCAGTCTTGACCCATGTTTTCCAACGTTTCGGTGGCATTCGCCGGTCATGACCTCGTATCCGTTACGCGGGTGGCACCTCCGCTACGCTGCGTCAAGGGGCCCATGAGACCCCGCACAAACCTCCGCTCCGCTCCGGTTGGTGGAGGTCGTCATGGACTCCCTTGACCCGTCTTCGCTCCGGTGCGGCTTTGCAGGGAGCAAAGCCGACGACGACGCGCGGCGTCGCCATTCGGCTTTGCCCGCAAGGGCGAGATGTTCAGGGCAGCGTGCCCGGAAACGGAGGAAGACATGCAGGAGCTGATGACGGGGGAGATTGCGGAGGGGCTGCCGAGGCTCTATGAGCAAGACGGCACGGAAGACCCCACGGTATACGTCCACTACTTCTCGTGCGTGAACGGATGGGACTGGTGGCTGCTCGAGTTCGACGGCACGGACGAGGCGTTCGGCCTCGTCGAGGGCTATGACGACGAGCTCGGCTACTTCAGCATCAAGGAGATGGCCGAGCTGAACCGCCAGATGGGGTTCGCCGCCATCGAACGCGACGAGCACTTTGAACCGAAGTCGCTCAGCGCCGTCAGGGGGAGGTAGCTCCATGGAGATGGACGAGTTTGACGCCGTGGGCAGATTCGGCAAGTCCCCGGGCGGAGCCGTCGGGCTGACTGTCGTCGTCGAGTTTGAGTCGGGTGGCGAGGGCGGGGCGTTCGAGATGGGCACAGCTCTGGAGGGGTCGCCCGAACTCGGGCGACTCGTCTCGGACGCATGCGACGAGGCCGACGCCTTGGTGGGGGACGGGGGCGGATGGGCTGCCGTCCGAATCGGATTCGGCGACGTGGAGAGCATCGACTGCGAGAGCGGCCGGACCGTGCACGTTGCCGAAGAGGGGTGAAGCGTACACAGAGAGCGCGGGCATGCCATCGGCGTGCCCGCGCCAGCTATTCCGGGGATGCCTCGCGCCATCCCCGAGCCCCTGCGCGCCAAGGGGCGGTGCCCCTTGGAACCTTGGCTAAGGTGGCTCGGGGGACATGGAGGATACCGGAGCGCGTGCGTCCGTCGGCATCAACAGAACTCAACCTGATGCTTGACCGCTACGGCCTAGAATTCGGCGGCTTCCGCTACTTCGTGGCACCGCAGGAACAAGTGTAGTATGCCGCAGAATCTGTAATCGTAACCGTTTCCTCCCATGCCGCAGAATCTGTAATCGTAACCGTCTCATCGTATGCTGCGGAATCCGTCACGGTACGCGGCTCCGAATGCCATGCTCCACATGCTGCATTCCCCGCCAACATGGCACTTTTCGCATGACTCCGCTCGTTACCCGTAATATCCGCACCGCATCCATTACAGATTGAACGAGACTCCGTATGAGTCACCGCCGGATGATGCACGGTCTCCGTATGGGTCACTGCGGGATGGAACACCTTCTCCGTATGGGTCACTGCGGGATGGTAGATATCATACTTATGGACATGCGCCGGGGTGTCATCCTTCTTCGAGGAGCTACCGGAGTTGCTATTGTTGCTTCCACTCGGCTTGCTGTCGGAACCGCTGTTCCCATTATCCTTCTTGGAGCCGTTGGATGAGCCTGAATCGCTCTTCTTGCTGTCGGAAGTTTCCGGGGTCTTCGCGTCGGACTTCTCTTCCTTGGCGGTCTCCTGCGCCTTCTCGGTCTCCTTCTCGACGGCACCGGCATCGGCATTCGGGTTCTTCTTGATGTTGTTCTCGAACTTCTTCACAACCTCAGCGCCCTTGTCACCGGTCAGGGTGGAATCGCCCTTCTTCACGGCTTCCGCAACGTCCTTGACGATGGCTGTCAGGTCATCTTTCGTTACCTTGTCCGCATCCACCTTATCGAAAGTCACGCCTGTGGCAACTGTCTTGTCGGCTTTTCCGGCGGTAACCTTCTTCGATGGCACCTTATAGATTGAGCCGTCGGCGTTCACCGGTGAGATGAATGTGACGGTATAGGTACCGGACTCACCGACCTTCACGGTCACCTGCTTGTTCGCGGCGATAGCAGTGTAGAAGTCCACTTCCCCGTCCGCATCCTCTATATGGGCGATGACGGGCGTGGAGGTGTCCGCATCCCAGCCGTCAGCCTTCACCTCAAGGGATAGCACCATGTCCTGCTCCTCATCGTCCTTCGACTGCGACACCGCAGGGGCATTGGAATCTCCCGTCCAACTGGCATGTGAGATAGCGTAAGCCCCGCAGCCGATGAGAAGCGCCGCACAGAGGATTCCTGCACCAGCCGCGCAGACCTGTTTACGGGAGAACTCGCGCCCGAAGAGCTTGATTCGACCGCTATTTTCCATTCGTGAACACCGGGTCATACATCGTCTCTCCCAGCTTCAGAACCAGGCTGTCGTTACGTTTCTCGAGAGTATAGGCCACCGACGCCCCATCGGCCGTCAGCTCGCCCTTGTAAACGAGCGGGCGCGGTGTCGAGTCGGTATCCTTCGCCCTCTGGTCTTTGACCGTGAGGCTGTACTTTCCCGAATGGTCCGATGCGGCCCATTCGTCATCACTGGGACCTTGAGTGAACAGATAGCCCTTTTGGTTATACGACGCCTTCTTGAATGCGATCTTTCCGCTGTCGAAGTTGATCTCCTCGGGGCTCGCCATGGACTCCGGCCGGTTCGAGCGTTCCCATTCCTGCGATTCAAGCAGCTCTTTGACGCGGGCGACCGCCTTGCCGGTGTAGTCCTCGTAGTACTTCTTCGCATCGTCCTCGCTCAGGAAATAGCGCTCGCCGTACTCCTCGTCGCCAGAGGGGATATAGGCATCCGCATCGTCGGCCTTCTTGAGCGTCAGGGTACCGAGCTCGCTTGAGCTCAATACGATGTTCTCGTCTTCCTGCCTCCACGTTCCCGAGGACTCGAACGACCCTGCGTAATGCCAGCCGTCCCCGTCGTCGAAGGTGATCGTCGTCTCGGAACCCAGCTTGTTATTCGTCATCTTCCCGAGGGCGACGTTGTCGCAGACCGATATGTAATAGAGCGTCTTTCCCTTCACTCCCGTCGGTCCGCATCCGCTCAAGCCGCTCAATCCGGCAATCGACATCAGTCCGACAGCGCCCAAAAAGCCGCGCCGGGATACATTCATCGCCATGGCAGTTCTCCTTTGATTCATAGATGGTACTTACGGCGATCCCTTCAACCTGGAAAAGGGCCACGTGAGCATTGTATTGCAAATTGTCACTTATATAGGTGTGACTCATATAGGTCCGACTCAAATCATTGGCACCACCAGTCGGGAGGTACCAATGACTCAGCTAGATGCAAAAATGAAAGTCGGACTTCGCATCAAGGAATTGAGAAACGCTCTTGGATACAGCCAGGAAGCCCTTGCGTACTCGATAGAGATGTCTCGAACCTATTTTGCCGAGGTCGAAACCGGGAAACGGAACATCTCGATCGAGAACATAGAGCGCATAGCAAGGGGCCTTGGTGTTTCTCTAAGGGAGTTTTTCGATTCCGACCTGTTTACGGGGTGACTCGGTGACGGATCGCTGAAAAAATCTGTGGATGCGCGGTGCTGCTTCTCTTTATGCTATTCGAATATCGCGAGACCTGTTGACTTCTATTTCCGCCACGAATCGGCGGTGCAGGATAAGGCTCCACTACGTTTCGCCGGAGGCAAACGGCGCAACTCGGCGAGCCGAGTTCGAAAGCGCAGGTAGATGCCTGCGCCTAAAACGAAAAACACCCGCATCCACGTGTAGCGCGCGGGCGCGGGTGCGTAGTTGATTGGGGCGTTTCCGCTGGATATGGGCGATTACGCGGCTAGAAGCCCTCGGGAACGTAACCTGCGGCCGTTTTCGGCTTCGTCGGCGCTGTCGACGTGGCGTCGGGGGCGGTCGGGCCCCGCCAAACCCTCGGTGCCGTCTCGTTCCTGATCTTGCGGCGAGCGGTTGATCGCTCCATGAGTGTTCGTTCGGCATCGGGTGACGTCATCCCGAGCATGGGTCCCACGAAAGTCTCGGTAACGTCCCTGCTGGGGAAGGCCATGGGTACGCCGTCGTGGATCACGAGGGCTCCCGTCTCGCGGCCGGTCCAACGCTGGAGCTCGTCGGGCGTGATGAGCGGCCTGCGCACGAGTCCCTCGCTCGTGCCCGTCGAGCCGGTGTTCGTTCCCTTAGTTCGGCTCGTGGACTGCGCGACCGCCGTGTAGGAGCCCATCGACTCCGAGAGCTTGCGCGCGGTGTCGAGGTTGGAGCAGGAGAGAACGACCTTGTCCTTGAGGAGGTCGAGAATCGTCTCGGCCTCTTCTCGGCTGTAGCCGGAGACGGACTGGAGCTGGAGGAGCGACTGACAGAACCAGAGAACATGGACGCCTTCCGAGCGCATCTCTCCCAGGTCCTGGACGATCCTCTCGTTGCGGCCGAGGGAGGCCGCCTCATCGAGGAGGAGGACGGTCTCGACGGGGCAGCGCCCGGCATGGCCCGCGGCGCAGGAGCGCAGCGCCGAGAGCGCTTGGGAAACGAACGTCTGGACGAGTCGCTTGTAGTTGCCCGTTGCAGAGGATGATGAGATGAAGACCACCGTGGGCTCCTCGCCGATGCCCCCGAGGCCGCACTCGTCATCGTGGAGCATCCGAGCCACGTTGCCGTCGACGTACTCGGTGAGGCAGTTGCTCAAGGTCGAGACGATGCCGGGCCCGCCCCCGTGCTCACCGTTGAGCCCGCCGAGGAAGGGGAGCGCGGGGTCTTCCGCGGGCAAAGACGCCGCCAGGGCGGCGATGCGGTCAAGCGGTCCCTGGTCGCCCGACGGCGAGATCGCGGCAGCGACGGACATGACGGTCTTCTCGTCTTCCGGGATGGACGCGTCCTCGATGAGGGCGAGGGAGATACCGACGAAGAGGTTCCGAGCGCCGTCGTAGAAGAACGGTTGGCTTTTCGACGGCGCGGGCACGATGCAGCGTGCGAGCTCACGCAGCTCCCGTGCACAGCCGCCGGCCCCCTCCGCCCCAAAGGCCTCCTTTGCCCTCTCGAGCGGATCGAATCGTACTGAGGATGCAGGCGCGTCGAACATCACGTCGACGATGCGGTGAGTGCCCGTCTTCTCGAACACAGGCTCAAGGAAGGCCCTGAGCTCGCCCTTGATGTCGTTGATGATGAGGGAGCGGCCTTGCTCAAAGTTTGCCAAGGCTGACAAAATGGCGACGCGGCGGCTCTTGCCCTCGCCGCTCTCGGCGAGGACGCAGGCATGGACCGAGTCGATGAGCCTGACGCTCCTCCCGATCTCGCCCACGACCAACGTGCCGCCCGAGGGCTTGCCGCCCTCCTGCCATGACTCGCTCCTGCGCTTAAGCTCGCTGTGCGCCGAGACGAGCCTCGCGTCGCCGTGGATGGGCGCGCCCGGCGCACGACGCCCGCCGACCCAGGTCCCGTCGTGGAACCAACGCGACCAGTCGAGATGGCTCCAGATGCCGACGGCTATTGAGACAGTGAGGGTTGCCGCGCACCCCACGAGGAAGACATCGTCCCGGATCAGCTCCGGCAGGACTTCGAGCGGGTTTTGGAACATGGTGCCGGGGAGTTCGGGCACTGCGGCCATCCCGAAGCTCGTGAGCGTCGCGGCGATGCCGACGACCCATGCTTCCAGCCAGCGCCATGCCGCCGGCAGCAGGACGAGCGCGATCGCGGCCCCAGCGGCCGCGCCGGCGGCGACACAGCGCTTGAGGTGCGCGCCCTCGTCGACGTTGAAGCTCTTCTGCTTGCTCATAGAATCATTCCCTTCACTATTGTTTTCGCTGAGTCGAGCACGATGCCCGCCGCATCGCCCCTGATCGCGGCCGATACGGCGGCTGCGAGCGCCCTCGCGAGCGCGCGCTCGGCCTTCTGGCCGACTTCGTCTGACAGGTCCTTCTTGCCTTTGGGACCCTCTGTTGCGGACGCGAGCGCTTTGGCAAGGGCCCTGCCCACAGCAACGGGGGCTTTTGCCATGGAAAGCGCGTAGGACGGGCACGACCGGAGGCATCTCTCCGGGATGGGCCCGCGCTCGCGGACGGCTTCTCGCGCGCCCTCCAGGTCTTTTCCGGTGACGCAGGCGCGGACCTCGCCGACGAGCGGCCTCATGCGCTTGCGCTCCGTTGCGGGCCCGTCGTCCGGCCTTGCGGACCTTATCGGTTCCCTTTCGGGGTCCGTTGCCCGGTCGGGTGCGATGACCCTCAGCAGGGCGTTGCCCTGGCGCGCGCGTAGCTCGTGCATGGCGTCGTTCAAGTAGCGGTCCTGCGCAACACCTTCGAGCCCCTTGAGGCCGGCGCAGCGCTCCACGGACTCGCGGTAAGCCGCGCTCGCCTCCTTGATTTCAGGGTGCCTCGACCCTGCTTCCTCGATTGCGGCATCGACGGCCTTGGCGACATCTGGGTGCCAGCGGCGGAGGTGCGCGTAGGAGATGCGGCCGTCCGCAGGCAGCGTGACGCCAATCTCGTCGGCGGGGATTTGGCGGACGGCGTCGACCGCCCGCGACCTCGCGAGGTCGCGGGCCTCATACTCGGCCGCGAGCGCCGGGGCCAGGGCCGCGTCGGTGAGCGCGTTTCTAGCCCGGTCGAGCCTGTTGCGGGCCATGAGTGAATCGAACGAGCCATCGGACGACCACGCAATAACGTGCGCGTGCTTGGAATTCGGGTGGTTTTCGTGCTCGGCGGCTACCCAACGGACGCTGGACTCGGGGATGCCCATTGCCTCGGCAAGCGCCGGCGCGAGGTTTCGGCGGCAGAAGCGCTGCCAGTCCTCCTTGCACGCGAGGTCGAGCTCGCATGCCTCGTCCCTGCGGACGCTGAGCACAACGGTAGCAATCGCGCCGTCAGCCTTTTCGAGCTCCTTGCGGGCCGTGCGGAGATGGACGGCCCCGTTCTGGTCGAAGAGCGCGGTCGACCCGGGCCTCTCGGCGCAGTAGCCGATGAGTCCCATCCTCTCTGCGAGCTCGTAGCGCTTGAGGTCGTCGACGGTTGCGGATTTGTCGGCCCCCTCGCGCGTGGCGACGTACTCGACGTTGTTGGTGATGACGGCGGAACGCCCGCGCGACCCGGAGGGGTGCACACGGGCGTTCACGACGAGGCTGCTACGACTTGCCATCGGACAGACGCTCCCTTGCCTCCGAGAGCGTCATGCCGCGCTGCATGAGGCCGGCCTGCTTGTCGTAAGCGGCGTAGATGTCCGAGGCGCTCACGCCGTCCAGGCCATTGAACGTGCCCTTCTCGATCTCGACGGCGGCGATTGCTGCGACGATCGAGGCACGCGTGGCGCGGTGCACAACGCGCGCGATGCGGTCCTCCTGCTCGGCGTTGCGCTCGCCGAGCGTGCGGTCGAGTTGCTCCAGCAGTGGCTGCATGACGCCGCGCAGATAGGTTCCGAGCTCGGTGGAGTAGAGCGCCAGGCCGTCGGAGGCGAGCCCAGCGGCGATGAGCTCGCGGGCGGCTGCACTGTCGCTAAGATCCTTTGAAACCCCGTAGGCGTGGAGGCGGCGATACGCCTTGTTAGGGAGTCGGAGGCTCATGACCTTCGACCCGTCTTTTCCGATGGCCATCTTAGAGTCCCTCGTTCGGGAGGGGCGCGCCGACAGCGCGGAGGGCGGCGATGTTCTCGGGCGTGCGCTCGTAGGTCTTAGGCCAGAAGGTGACGGGCATCATGGCGAGGTCATCGCGGGGGATGCCGTAGGCGAAGAGGTAGGCCTCGATGGCGTCGCCGTATTCTGCATCGTTGACGCGGTAGGCATCGGTGAAGAAGATGCCGGTCGGGTCGTCGTTGCTGCCTTTGACGAAGTAGACGCCGTTCCCGCCTTCCTTGAACGGGTTCAGAATCTTGAAATCAGGCTTCGCGTAGTAGGCGATTCCTGCACGGACGATGCGCGTGAAGCCCGGATGCTCGACGGGCCGCGCCGCGCGTGCGAAGCCCAGGTCGGGGTCGGACTCCAGCAGATGGGAGAGCACGGAGCCGACGGCGTCGTCCTTGTGCTTGGGGACGGTCCCGAGGAGGTCGTCGAGATGCGATTTGGTTTTCTTGACAAGTTCCATCATGGTTTTCCTCTCTGCCGGTGCCGTATGGGTACCGGTGGTTCATTTGAGGGTCTTTGCTGATGATGCTTCTAGCTGCGGCGAAACGTTGCGGTGCCGAAGGTGCCAAAGAACAGGAAAGAGTTTCTGGGCCTATGGCACCTTTGGCACCATCGAGAGACTTTGCAGGTGAGGGGGGCGACCGAGGTGCCGCAACGGCATGTTGCGGCACCTCTATCGGCCCTAATCCGTCTCCCGGTACACCCAACAGCGCTGCTTTCCGTACGGGGGACAGAGGCGCTTGTTGCCCGGGGCCCATCCCGGGCACTGCGACGACAGGATGCGGCTGACCATTTTGCAGTTGGCCTTGGTCTTCTCGAGGTGGAGGGCCTTGTCGAGAATCTCGAACGTGCACATGGGACGGTCGGTGTTGCCGGGGAGATACGCGAGGACCTTCTGCACGCAGGGGTCCTCCTCGACGAAGCGTCCGCGCTGTGCGGCCGCCTCGGTCTCCATCTCAGGTGTTAGGACGGTCGAAAAGCGGACATCGCCCGTCCTCATCCACGTGCGGGCCTCTGCCCATGCCTGGCGGATTGCGGCCGGGAAGTCCTCATCGAAGACGGACTTCTCAGTGCGCTCGATGCCGCAGAGCAACGGGAGGAAGCGCCTTGCGCCGCTTGAGCGCTCGCGTATAAAGTCTGCCTCGTTCGTGGTACCGACGAAGACCACGCGCCGGGGAAACGCCTCCGTCCTGCGGCAATAGGCCCCTCGGAACTCATCGACCTGACGGGTGACCCCAGCCTTCACGCTCTCGATAGAGCGCTCGGACATCCCGTTGAGCTCGGGGACCTCGACGATCCATTTGCCCCGGTTCTGCTCGCCCGTGAGCTTGACGTCGCCGAGGTTGATCACGGAGTCCGTGAAGTACTCGTCGCGGATGGCGAGGCCTCGGGCGAAGGACGACTTGCCGATACCCCCGGCGCCGCACAGGATGGGCATGTAATCGGCCTTGCAGCCCGGGCTGTAGGCGCGGGCGATGCCCTCGCAGAACAAGATGCGCTCGACCTCCGAGACGTATACGCTCCTCTCCGCACCAAGGTAGACATTGAGGAGCGTCCCTACGCGCGGGATGCCGTCCCAGGTGAGGGCGTCGAGCATGGCGACGAGCGGATCGTAGGCATTGTCCTCGGCGACGATGGTCAATGCGAGCAACATGAACTTCTCCTTCTGGAGGGAGATGGTCTGCTGGAGGAGGGCGAAGAGCCGCGCGTCGTCGCTGTCGCGCCACCGGCGTTCCCTCGCATCCGCGTCCCAGGGCAGAGGGCCGGTCTTGAAAAGCTCGTTTGCGAGCCGGTTGTAGCCGACGTTCAAGGGGAGGGACTTGAGCTCCTCGACGATCTCGTTGACCGTCGGCGGGGAGCGGCGCTCTGGAGGCTGCGGCCCAAGGACGTCGTCGTGCTTCTGCGCACCCATCAGGCCACCTCCTCGCGAGACTGGGGGCGTCGTGGGCCGTTGATGGGGCAGGCACTGCCGAAGACGAGCACTTCGAGCCGGCTAAGGCGAAGCTCCGTGTCGACCAGACGCTCGACCAGCTCTTCCTCTGTCAGGGGATGGTCGAGGCCGTGGTCGCGCAGGATGGTGCGGCGCCGGGCGGAATTCATCATGCTAAGATTCATCGATGGGGTCCTCCTTATGTGTGGACTCATGATTTTGGGCGACGGCCGAGCTTTGGTCGGGGAGGCCGTCGTCTATCCCGAGGTTTGCGATAAGTGCGTCTTCGAGTTCCACGGGGGAGCGCTCGGGCGCGAACGATTCGGCGAAGGCGGCAAGCGTCTCAAGCGACTCGACGAGCTCGTCGTCCATGTCTGCCGCGCGCCGGATACGCCGGAGTTCCGTTACGACGGGCCCCACGCGCTCCTTGACCGCCTTGCGCATGCGGGTGGTCGCGACCACGGTGAAAGTGCCCTCAAGCAAGCATTTCGTGATGTACTCCTGCTTTGACAGGCTACTCAGGGCGACGCGGAGGTCGAGCTGGTCCGCCTCTGCGGGCGACATGCGGAAGGCGATGGTCTTGCAGCGGCGGCGCCCCTTGGCGTCCATAATCGGCTTAGACATCCGACATCATCCCATCAAGGGCCTCTACTAGATCGTGCTGCGTCGAGGGGAAGAGATGCGAGTACATCTCCGTGACCTCGGCGGTCTCGTGGCCCATGCGATCGGCGATCGCCGTGGGCGAGTAGCCGCTGTTGACGAGGGCGCTCACGTGGGAGTGGCGGATGTCGTGGATACGGATGCGCTTCACGCCCGAGAGCTCGCAACCCCTCTTCATCTCATGCGACAACGCATGTTTTGTGATGGGGAAGAGTCGGTCGGTAGGAACGATTTCGGGATGTGCTGCCAGATAGTCGCGCAGTTCCTCGCGAAGGAGGCTCGGCATGACAATGTCGCGCTTCGAGGCTCGCGTCTTGGGTGGGCCGATAACGTCCTCGCCCTTGACGCGGGCATAGGAGCGGCGGATGCGGATGACGTTGAGCCCGAAGTCGATGTCCTCCGGACGAAGGGCAAGGAGCTCGCCCTCGCGGCAACCCGACAGATAGAGCGTCAGGAAAGCGAGGTAGATGAGGGGCTTATCCTCGATGGCCTGGGAGAAGAGCTTGAACTCGGTAGGGGTCCAGTAGAGCATCTCCTTCTCGGGACGCTTGGAGCCGACCTTTCCCGCCGCCAGCATGGGGTTCTGGGGCAAGCGGTAGAAGCGGACGGCGTGGTTGAAAATGGCTGAGAACTGGTTGCAGATGGTGTGGAGATAGCTCTGCGACAGGCCCTGCTCAAGGAGCCAATTCTCCCAACGCACAACGTCTGCGGCCTTGACGTCGCAAAGGCGCATCTTACCGAAGACCGGGAGGATGTACTTGTCGATGATGGCATCCTTGGTGAGCTTGGTTCCAACGCGCAGCCGAGGGTAGACGTCGCGGGTGTACATGGTCTTGACGAAGGCCTCGACGGTGATCTCGACGCGCTCGTTGCAGGACGCGAGGAAGTTGCGCTCCCAAGCGACGGCCTCCTTCTTGGAAGCGAATCCGCGCTTCGTCTTTTTGTGGCGCTCGCCTAAAGAGTTGCGGTACCAAGCCTCGACCGTCCAGGTCCCGCGCTTCTTGTCTCGGTTAACTGACATGGGCCATCGCCGCCCTCTGCTTGGAAGGGGCGGAGAGAAGCCGTGCCTCGAAGTACGAGCGCTGAACCTTCCCGGGGATGGTCATGATTCCCTGAGCTGCAAGTTCTGCATTCAAGGTCTTAATCAGCTTGAACGCATAAGACTTGCTCATGCCCGTGATCTCGGCAACCTCCTCCGCGCCGATAAGCTGACGTGTCATATGTAGTCTCCTTTCCAGAGCGGGGCACCGATTGCCCCTCGTCTTGATTATGTCCAAAAAACGTATGACCTACTACGGAAAGTGTAATTTTGCAGATTAAGTCACATCTCCTACATTTTTTGTATGCATGAGATTTCGCATGTAGACTTGAGAACAGTATTTCTTCGGAGGTGTATCTGGATGACTGCCGTCGATCGCATCGGTGCTGCCAAAGAGACCCTGACGTCATTTGTGGCCGATAGGGAGTGGGAACAAACGAGCAAGCGCTGGGGAAGGCTACGGCTGTCCGAGAAACTGCTCCGCCTCCGTTCGGCGCGAAAATGGACACGAAAGGTCGCCGCTCAGGCGGCAGGCATTTCGGAGTCGGCCTTGAGGAACTACGAGCTCATGAAGTCTGCCCCGAAGGAAGAGCATTTGGAGGGGCTTGCGAACGCCTATGGCATACGGGCTGAGGCGCTCCATTTTTATGATTTCAACGATACTGACCTGATTGCTCAGACTTTTTTCCAATTTGCCGCGACATATGGGTTCGAGCCTGTTGCAAACGAGCGCTATTCAGCGCTCAAGCCGACTTCGCCTTTCATGGAGTCTTTTCTAAAGAAGTGGGCAGCTCAGTATGCTCAAATTGAGAGCGACTCCGATCGAGACGACTATGAAAGATGGAAGGACAACTTCTCAGCCGACTTTGATCCGTCCCAGTTCCCCCTCCGATACGAATATGATCCACGAGATTCTTGGGTGCCGATTACGCCTTGGCAAAATAGGATGCAGTCCAAGAAGCTGCCCGAGCTAAGGGCGCGGTGTACCCCTGCAAAGACCCAGCTGGATTTGGCCCGAGAGGCTGATCTCTCCCTCGCAACGCTACGTTCGTATGAACAGGGGGCTAGGGTGCCGAAATATGCGGCGCTTCAAAAACTGTCCAGCGCTCTTGAGGTGAAGAGGGGAGCGCTTGTATTTACCGATTTCGGTAGTCCTGTTCAAGCTGCTCATGCGCTATTTCAGCTCTCGGCTTCATATGGATTGATTCCGCTTCAACTGGAAGAGGGGCCGGCGCTTCTAGCGAGAGCGCCTGTTCCCGACTCTTTTCTTTTTGAATGGGCGAAGAGGTACGAAACGCGCGTGAAGCAGGCCGATGAATACGACGAGTGGCTTGATCAGTTCGACTATTTCGAGCACGATAAGTCCGATGGCTATGTCGAGAAGTTCCGGCAGCATGAGATACGCCAACCGAACGGTTCATCGCTTATTGACGGCTATGTCTATAGCGATTTCTGTCCCTTTGACGAGCGATTTAAGAAGGGGTATGCCCTGCCCTAATTGTGGTCAGATTAGCCGGCGTGAGGACCAAATGAGTATCAAACGGCGATGGGAGAATGCCTGATAGAACGGACTGAGGTAAAACGAGCGCCTCATTTACCTGCGGCACCCGTTATCGAGTGGGAGTAAACGATATTCGTTGATTTCAAGCCTCTGACCTGCGAAAACAGGTCGGGGGCTTCTTATTTTGCAACCTCTGTGCAACCTTTGCGGTTTCGCGCCCCGTGAACAGGGGACGTAGCACTGTTCACGTCTGGGCCCATATCCGCACCGATCATTGCCCGCGCTGCTTCTGCTTGCGCTTCAGCTTCCGCTGCTCGAGGCACGTCGCCCGGTGTTCCTCGCCAGAGGAGAGCTGGCCGTTCCTTGCGAAACCGCGAGGCCACCTATATCCGCTTGCTGCGGGCTTGCTTGAACCAGTTCCTTTTGAAAGAGCCTATACCTCCGAAGAACTTGTTGTACGTCTCACCGTCCTCCTTGGCCTCGTACTTGACCAAGGCAAGTTCGATAGTACAGAGGTAATCCGCCACTTGCTCGAGGCGGTAGTCGGTCATCGAGGTCTTGCGGCGTCGGACGACCCCTTTTGAGAGGACCTTGCCCACCGAGTCGTCTCGCCCGCGGAACAGAAGGAGCGCATCCTCGCGACCTTCGGCGACCTGTGCTGCGAGATGGAGGGCTGCACCATCGTGCAGGGCCCTTTCCAAAGCGAAGTGTCGAGCCGAAGTGTTGAGCGTCGGCCCTGAATGTTCAATGGCCGTTGTTTTCTGCCCCTCAAGTGGTGAACTTCTCCTCGGGGCTGTTGATTCCCCCACGCGCCCCCTTCCGTTCTCTGTGTTCCCCTTATACTCCTTGTACAAGGAGGTAAGAAGTCATGGACAAGACCGCACAGGACAGCTTGGCAAAGAAGCCCGTCGACATGAGGGACAGGATTCTCGAGCATCTCGAGGCCCTCACCTCTGCCGTCTCGCTCGACGACCTTGCCCGTCTGTCCACCTCCGACATCGCCGAGACGCTCATCATCTCCAGGAGTCTGGCGAGCCAGTACCTCAACGACCTTGTTCGCGCCGGCCTTGTGGTTAAGGTGGCGGGCAGGCCTGTCCGTTATTTTCATCGCCGCGCGTTCCAGAAGCGTTTTCAGGTAAAGCTCTCTGCAAGCGAGTACGCCTCGCTCGCCGACCTCATCCAGGCGACGGGAATCGCCGATCACCGTGACTTCGCGCGTGCCGTGGGCTTTGACCTGAGCCTCAGCTCCGTTGTCGAGCAGTGCAAGGCTGCGGTTCAGTACCCTCCGTTCGGCCTGCCCATCCTCTTGAGCGGCGGCGTGGGTGTCGGCAAGTCTTTCCTTTCTCGTCTTGTGTACGAGTACGGTAAGAACCAGGGCTTGCTGCCCCGCGACTCCTCCTATGTGCGCATCGACTGCGCCGGGGTCCCGGACGCCGCCTCGTTCAACGGGCTTCTTGACGAGTCGATCGCGAAATCGCGCGGGGGTGTGGTTTTTGTCAACGGCATCGAGGCACTCTCTCCCTCTGCGATGGAGCACTGCCTTGCGACGGCCCTCGGGCTCGATGCCTCCCAGGATGCGCCGCGCGCTCGCCTCGTTCTTTCGACGACGCTTTCCGCCGATGACCTGAAGGTTTCCTCGGCCTACAGCAAAATGCCCATCTGTGCCCGCGTCCCCTCACTCAAGGAGCGGACCCCCGAGGAGCGCGAGGATCTCATCTTGAGCTTCCTGCGCAGCGAGGGGTGCCGAATCGGTTCTGATGTGAAGATTAGCCGCGGCGCATACCGTTGCCTCGTGAACGCGGACTTTTCCGATAACATCGCCGGCTTGCGCGCCTGCGTGACGAACTGCTGCGCCAAAGCGTTCCTCAATCGCGAGGGCGACTACGTCGTCGTTCGCCCGTATCTTCTTCCCAGCGGGCTCCTCTCCTCCGCGCAGATCGATCAACAGCCCGATGATGGCGTTCTGATCGACGCGTCCCTGGATGCCGCCGAGAGCACAGGGCCGGTCGAGCAGGCGCTCGATGCCCTGTGCTCTCTCGATGAGCGATTCTGCGCCGGGGAGCTCTCTGTCTCCGAGCTCGTCTCGCAAGCTGTCTCCGCTGTGCGCGGCGTTGAGGATCACTTGATCTTCGGCCGCGGCGTTACCTCCTCGAGGTCGCGCGCCTTCGAGCGCATCGTGGGCGCGGTCCTTGCCGACGCAGGCTCTTCTTATGGCATCGAGCTTTCGAGGAAGGTCGCTTTTCTACTGGCCCAGGAGATTTGCCTGCAGTTGTGGCCGGGCATCGGCCTGGCTAGGCGAAAGTCTGCCTGTGCGGAGCAAATCTCCCATCTCCTCGGTGCCGTGACCTCCGAATTACCGTTTGCCTCGAGCGTCTCCGATCAGGTCGCCGCAGACGTGGAAGGGGCGCTGGGAATCTCGCTCGATCACTTCACGAAGACGCTTCTGACGCTGTGCGTCGCATCGGAGTCTCGCGATGCGAAGGCCCTTCGGACGCTCTGCGTCATCTTGTCCCACGGCTACTCAACGGCGACGAGCATCGCCGACGCGGCGAACCGTATGCTCGGCATGCATGTGTACGAGGCTGTCGACATGCCCTACGACCAGCAGCTGAAGGACATCGTCGGTCCGCTCCAGCGCCTCGTCGACCGCCATTCCTACTGCACCGGGGTCGTGTTCCTCGTCGACATGGGCTCCTTGGAGGAGGCCTATAAGGCCCTCGAGAACGTTACCGACTCCACTATCGGCGTGGTGAACAACGTCTCTACCGGTCTTGCGCTCGAGATCGGGGTCGGGCTGCTCGGCGGCAAGTCCATCGCCGAGGTTCTTGGCGATGCGACCGCCGCGTGCGTGACGCACTGCAAGGTGATCGAGCGCGTCAACCGTGAGGACGCCATCGTCTTCTGCTCCGAGTCCGGGGTCGACGCCGCGGAGAGGATACGCCAGCTCGTCTCGCAGAGCCTCCCGCGCACCATAGGCGCGCGCCTGCTCACGAGGCCCTTCAAGCAGCTCGTCGCGAACGGGTCGAATGACGCCGTTTTCTCCGAGCACCGCGTCTGCGCCGTCATCGGCACGGGAGACCCCGGGGTCGCCTCCGTCCCCTTCGTCGCCCTCGAGGACATCATGTCGACGGCGTCCGCCTCTAAGGTTGATGCCGTGTTCGGCAGGTGGCTTGACGCTTCCGAGCTCTCTTCTTTCCACGAGAAGCTGCTCTCGAACATGACGCTGCAGAACGTCATCCGCTCCATCACCATCCTCGACCCGGAGCGGCTATTCCACGAGATCGAGAGCGCCGTGCACGAGCTTCAGCGCAGGACAGGCGAGAAGATCGGCAGCAACGCCATCATTGGGCTCTACGTCCACCTCTGCTGTCTCGTCGAGCGCCTTGTTACCAGAAACCCCATTGAGACCTACGTTGGCCAGGACCGCTTCGAGGAGGAGCGTGCCGATTTCATCGAGTCCTTCAGGCAGAGCTTCTCGAGCATCTCGACGCGCTATCGCGTAGAGGTTCCCGTAAGCGAGATCGCATATGTCTTCGACTACATAAGCGTGAGCGCCGCCCCGGCGCGAGAAGAGCGCCTCGGCTCCTCGGACCTCCTGCTCGACGAGTGACCTTCCCCGCGCCGCCGCAAGCTGACTGCGCGTCCTCAATAATCCGATAACCCCTTGCCCGGCGCGAATCCGGATAGCGCCGAGGCAGTACCGAACGTAAAACTTCATTTGATAGGAGCAAACATGAGTGTTGTTATGGCACGAATCGACAATCGCCTGCTTCACGGCATCATCGTGACGCAGTGGGCCCCGGTGTCGGGCGCGACCCGAGTCATGGTCATCGACGACAAGGTCGCCGGCGACGAGGTCCTGAAGTCCACTATGAGGATGGCGCGCCCCGCGGGCATGGCCGTCTCGATCATCTCCGAGCAGACCGCGCTCAAGAACTTCGCGGCGGGCAAGTACGACCGCGAGAAGGTCTTTGTCATCGCCAAGGAGCCCGAGACGATCCTTCACCTGGTCGAGTCGGGCATCGAGCTCCCGTCGCTGATCGTCGGCGGCTCGCTCGTCAAGGAGGGCGGCGTCCAGCTCACCCAGCGCGCCTATGCCTCCGCCGAGAACGTCCAGAGCTACAAGGCGCTCATCGCCCGCGGCGTCAAGGTGACGGCACAGTTCGTGCCCGCCGACAAGCCCGTCTCCGTCGCCGACCTCATCTAAGGAGGGATCATGGTCAACTTCACTATCCTGCAGGTCGTCCTTTTGACCCTGCTGGCCTTCATCAAGCACGTGGACTACTACGGCATCCCGATGATCTTCGTCAACTATGCCGTCTTCTGGGGCCTTATCACCGGCGTCGTCATGGGCGACTGGCAGACCGGCCTCGTCATCGGCGGCACCATCCAGCTCATGCAGCTCGGCGTCGCGGGCTTCGGCGGCTCGTCGATTCCCGACTACGGCACGATGGCCATCATCGCCACCGCCTACGGCGTGACCCTGGGCGCGGACACGGGCCTCGCCATCGGCCTGCCGGTCGGCATGCTCGGCATCCAGCTCGACGTCATCGTCAAGATCCTCAACGGCTTCGTCGTCGAGAAGTCCCAGAAGTTCTGCAACGAGGGTAAGTTCAATCAGATGAACGCCATCCTGTGGGTCTGCCCCGCGCTCTTCGGCCTGTGCGCCGCCCTGCCCGTCTTTGTCTCCGTGACGCTCGGCCAGCCCGCCGTCAACTGGCTCCTCGAGGTCATGCCTCAGTGGTTCCTCTCCGGCCTCACCCTCGCCGGCAAGATGCTCCCGGCCATCGGTATCGCCATGCTGCTCCGCTACATGCCCACCGGCAAGTACTTCCAGTACCTGCTCGTCGGCTTCTTCCTCTCGGCCTTCCTGAACGTGCCCATCATCGGCGCCGCCATCGTCGGCGTTGCCCTCGCGATCGCGTTCTACCAGCGTGCCGAGAGGGACACCGAGCTCGCCGCCCACGCTTCCGCAGACGCCTTCATCGGAGAGGATGAGTAACCATGGAAAACGAGAACATCACCGCCGTCGCCGAGGGCAAGCCCTCCGGCTACAAGGTCACCAAGAAGGATCTGCGCAACGCGAACTGGCGCTGGCTCATGAGCGTGTGCACCTTCAACTACCAGACCCAGCAGGGCGCCTCAGTCGCCTACGCCCTCTCGCCGGTCCTGAGGAAGATCTACACGAACGACGAGGACTATAAGCAAGCGCTCAACAACCACTTCCGCTACTACAATACCCAGCCTTGGCTCGCTGCCATCATCCTTGGCGCCTGCGTGGCCATGGAGGAACGCGACGGCCTAGCGGCGGCGGACGCCGTCCAAGACCTGAAGATCGGCACCATGGGACCGCTCGCCGGCGTCGGCGACTCCCTGCTCATGACCATGATCCCGACCATCATGGGCTCCATCGCCGCCTACATGGCCATCGAGGGCAACCCCGTGGGAGCCGGCATCTGGTTCGCGCTCATCCTGGCCATCTTCTGGGTCCGCATGCACGCCCTCGAGTTCGGCTACAAGCAGGGCGTGAAGCTCGTCACCGACTTCAGCGAGAAGCTTCCCAACCTCACTGCCGCCGCCTCCGTGCTCGGCCTCACCGTGGTCGGCTGCCTCATCGCCTCGGTCATCGGCGTCACCTGCCCGATTAGCTTCAGCTTCGGCGACGTCTCGATGGAGATTCAGCCGCTGCTCGACAAGATCCTGCCTGCCATGATCCCCGCCGCCATCACGGGAAGCGCGTATTACCTTCTTACCAAGAAGAACGCGAGCATGACGGTCCTCATCCTCGTGGTGATCGTCCTCGCGATGGTCGCCTCCGCCGCTGGCATCCTCGCCTAGCTTCGACCCAAGAGATTGGTGAATCAATGAGAAAGATAGTTGTGGCGAGCCATTCCCTTCTCGCCCAGGGCTTCAAGGACACCCTCGAGTTCCTTACGGGTAAGAGCGACGCCGTCAACGCCGTGTGCGCCTACGTGAACGACAACGGCGAGGGGCTCGACGCGGCGGTCGAGGCGGCTCTTTCGGGCACTGACGAGGTCGTCGTCCTCACCGACGCGCTCGGCGGCAGCGTGAACCAGCGCTTCTCCCGCTTCGCCTCCGACCGGATCCACGTGATCGCGGGTGTCAACCTCCCGCTCGCCATGACGGTCGCGCTCGCGCGCCCCGACGAGAAACTCGACTTCGACGCCCTCGTCGACGAGGCGCGCCAGCAGATCGTCTACGTGAACGGTGCCAGTTCCGCCGAGTGCGAAGACGACGAATAGAGGAGGTCGACGATGAGAGAGTTCCTTAAGGACGTGTGGATGCACGGCGGTGAGGAAAGCCGCGCCATCACCCCCGAGAACATCACGGGCGAGAAGGGCCGTGCCGCCATGTCGGCCAGCCACCTCGGCGTCGGCCGCAAGGGCTCGTGCTGCGTGCCCCTTGAGTCCGGCGAGACCATCACGCTCGCGGACATCGAGGGCCCCGGCATCATCCGCCACATCTGGATGACCGTCCCCGACAAGACCGCCGCCGGCAGCTTCGTCATGCGCGACCTCGTGCTGCGCTTCTACTGGGACGACGAGGAGACCCCCTCGGTCGAGTGCCCTGTCGGCGACTTCTTCTGCAACGGCTTCGGTGAGCGCGCCATCGTCAACTCGATGCCCATCTGCGTGAACCCGACGGGCGGCATGAACTGCTACTTCGAGATGCCTTTCAGGAAGCACGCCAAGGTCACGCTTACGAGCGAGCACCCCGGGTTCATTAAGTACATCTTCTACACGTTCAACTACGCGCTCACCGACGTGCCGGACGACGCCATGTACTTCCACGCCCGTTTTAACCGCGAGCGCAGCACCCGCAGGGGCGTCGACTACACCGTGCTCGACGGCGTGCGCGGTAAGGGCTACTACGTCGGCACCTACATGGCCCTGTGCGCCCTGGAGCGCTATTGGTGGGGCGAGGGCGAGATGAAGTTCTTCCTCGACGGCGACGAGGAGTTCCCCACGGTCACCTCGACGGGAGCCGAGGACTACTTCGGCGGTGCCTGGGCCTTCCTCGACAGGCCGCCCCACGCGCTGCCCGAGGCGCAGTGCTTCAACACGCTGTTCGCCGGCTACCCGTACCGCTCGACGCGCGACGCCACGCGCGACCGCTTCAGCGCGGGCAAGCCGAACCCGAACCCGATGCTCGCGACCAACGACGACGCGCTGCCCAGGCACGGCCTCTACAGGTGGCACCTTCCCGACCCGATCTCGTTCAAGGAGGACCTGCGCGTGACGTTCCAGGACCTCGGCAACGACGACATCAAGCTCTACGAGCGCGAGGACGACATCTCCACCGTCGCCTACTGGTACCAAAGCGAGCCGCACGCCGTGCTCGCCCCGTTTGCCGCAAGGCAGGACCGCGTGCCCAGGTAGGGTCGCCTCGAAACAAGCCAACGTTATGGGCGCCCGCGGTTGACCATGACTGCGGGCGTCCCTTTGTAAGGAGGATCACATGAGCGAAAAGCAAATGAGGCTCGGCGCCCTCGAGGCCGGCGGGACCAAGATGGTCTGTGCCGTGGTGTCCGGCGACGGCGAGGTTCTCGACCGTATGGAGACCCCGACGCTTACGCCCGCCGAGACCGTCCCACAAATGGTCGAGTGGTTCACCGCCCGCGATGTGAACGCGTTGGGCATCGGCGCCTTCGGCCCGACCTGCGTCGACCCCAACGATGAGCGCTACGGTTCCATCCTCCAGACGCCCAAGCTCGCGTGGCGAGGCTATGGTCTTCGCGCCGCGTTCGCCGACGCCCTCGGGATTCCGGTGACCTACGACACGGACGTGAACGTTGCCTGCCTCGGCGAAGTGGTCTTCGGCTGCTGCAAGGGGCTCGAGGACGCCGTCTACGTGACCATCGGCACCGGCGTGGGCGCGGGCGTCATGTGCGCGGGCAGGCTCCTTCACGGCATGCTGAACCCCGAGGCCGGCCACATGCTGGTAAGGACCCGTCCCACCGAGGAGGGACGCTGCGTCTGCCCGAGCCACGCGAGCTGTCTCGAGGGCCTCGCCTCCGGCCCCGCCATCGCCGCGCGCTGGGGAAAGCCCGCGGCCGAGCTCGCGGACAACGCTGAGGTGTGGGCGCTCGAGGGGGATTATCTGGGGCAGATGTGCGCGAACCTCGTGCTCATGTACTCGCCTCGCCGTATCGTCCTCGGCGGCGGCGTGATGCACCAGGAGCAGCTCTACGGCATCGTCCGCAAGAAGACCCTCGAATATCTTGGTGGCTACATCCAGACCGCCGAGCTTAAGGACATAGAGAGCTACATCTGCGCTCCGGGCTGCGGCGGCGACCAAGGAATCCTTGGCGCGGCCGAGCTGGCAAGAAGGGCGCTCGCGTAACTTGCGCTCTCTCCGCCATACGACGCGTTAAGAAAAGACGAGCGCTTCTTGCCAATTGAGCGGCAAGAAGTGCTCGTCTTTTGCATTTTTGCCTCTCAAAATCTTATTTTCACGATTTGCATTTTCATCCCGTTGTCACCGACCCTTGCGAGAAACCGGAAAAAGCCGCTGACAGAAGGGTCTCTCAAATCGTTATAACCCAGCATATAGCCGCGACTTGTGACCTGCAGACGGCTGTCCCACGCGCCGATTTCCTTGGCGGCATCCGAAACCGCAAAATATGCCCCAACATCCTTGATTTTTGCAGTCTTAAGCCATGTTTTTGCGATCATCTTTACTGCCGTCCGATTGGCAGCATCAAAGACCAGCACACCGCCGGGGAAAGCGTCCGCCATCTCCCGCACCAGTTCCCGGACCTGCTGGGTCAGAAAGTAATAGAACACCCCGGAGGCAAAGAACACCACCCCGCCGGAGGCATCGATTTTGCTAAACCATGCGGTGTCTTTCAGGTCACAGGGGATATTTTGTTCTCGATTCCCGGCGGGCAGTAGCTGCTGCCGCAAGGCAATCACATCCGGGAAGTCCAGATTGTAGATCTTGCATCTACCGTTGTCGCAGGTTCTGCCGGTGTTGTCCAGCCCGCAGCCCAGATTGACCACCGCCGCATTGGGGTGGCCTTTCAGGTAATCCCGCACCTCGAAAGCAAGATCACCCTGCCGCATGGCCACCTCCAGCGCACCAAAACGCTGCATCAGGCTGCGGGAGTTTTTCTCTGCCTCTGAAAAGTCGTAGTCGATCTGGTCGAGCAGACGAACCGCTGTTTCATCCCTGTAAAGGTTCGGGTACAGCTCCGTACACAGCTTTCGGGAATACAGCGGGAGGATCAGCGTCTCCTGCACAGTGTTTTTCTCAATTTTACATTTCATAGGTTTCTTCCTCAGTGAATAAGAACTGTCATAATTGCCGCCAGCACAGCCGCTATGACCGTCATGCCTATCGCCATGTGCAGGATGGATGCAAAAACACCCGTGCTTGATGCCCTTACTTCCGCGCCGTGACGCAGAGCCACTTTTTCTTTTTGTGTATCTGCACCTCGTGAAAACCCGCCTGCTCCAGACAAGCTTTTAATTCAATGTCCTTGTAGATGGTCATGCCGCCGATGATCTGCGTCCACCTCTCGTCCTTGTCCGTATCGCCATTGCTCTCGTTGCAGATAAGAATTGTCCCGCCTGGCTTCAGCGTCCGCCAGACCTCACGGAAGCATCGGGGCAAATCAGGCCAAAAGTAGACGGTCTCAAAGGCCGTGACTGCATCGAAGCAGCTATCCTCAAATGCCATATCCGCCACACTGCCTTGCAGAACGGCGCAACGCCCCTCCTGAATTGCGGTTCGGTTGAGCTTTCTAGTCTTCTCCACGCTGACGGGCGAATAGTCGATGCCCTTGACGACGCCATGCGGGCATTTTTTCAGCAGCCGTTTTATGTTCGCCCCGCCGCCGCAGCCGCAATCCAGCACCTTGGCATTTGGCGCAAGTCGTAGAAATCGAAGTCCCCACCGCGCCACAGGGCTGTGCCCCAGATTCATCATGGCAACCATAAGTTTTCCGCCGAGGCCCACGGGCTTGCGGGTGTTTTCAAAGAACGACATCTGGCCCCTCCGATTTCGTGCATTCCGCATAGGTCAACGGGAACGAGGCCTTCAGCACCGCGCTTTTCTGCACTGCCCAGCCGTTTTGACGCAGGAAACGTAGGTATTCCTCGCTTGTCCACCTGCTGTGGAGGGGGAATCCCGCCATACTCATGAAATAGGCTTTTGCCTTGCCGGAAACTGAGCTCCCCGCGTGGGTGAAGGTTGGCGCGATGAGCACGCCGTCGTCCTTCAGCACCCGCCTGATTTCTTGCAGGGCCTTTTCCGGATGCGGCACTATGTGAAGCGCGTTGGACGCGATCACCACATCAAAGGACTTCTGTGCATAGGGCAGGCGGAACATATCTTGTACGGAAAAGTGCAGCTTTGCGGATTGATTGTCCCGCTTTGCTTCAAGGATCATCTTTGCAGAAGCGTCCGTAGCCTCGATGTGCGCCGCCGCATTTACGATGCTCTTTGCGATAAGCCCCGTGCCGGTGGCAACCTCCAGTACGGTTTTTGCTTTTACCACCGGCCTGATCAGCTCATACATCTTCTCATACGCCGCCCGGTCCTTTCGCATGAAACGGTCGTACCGACCGGCATTCTTGTCCCAGAAGCCCTTGCGTTCGTGCATTGCTATCGCCCCCAAATAGTTAGAGACATCTAACTATAACACACGAATCATGCAGTAAGATAAGGCTAACCTTATTTTCCTGGCTAAAACGCATCTCTGCGGTTTTCGCTTATAACGGCGCGAGTCAGATACTAGGCTGGAGCTGAAGAAGGCGCTTGGCGGACAGGTAGGTCGATACCGGTTCCCGGAACGGTGATCCAGCCAATTACACCAGGGCTCTAGTCATTGAGTGGGAATAGAAAAATCCTTAGTTATGGGGGTATAAATTTGATTCCCTTTAGGATAAACCCCCATGACTATATGAATTGACCTGCTGACTCCAATGAAGATTGGAGGGTAACGGCCAGGGGTGACGGCCCAGCGAGTGTTGTTTTGCGAGCTATGCGCATCGAAAGCGACCTTTCGTGGTATAAACTACTTGCCGGAAGCCGCGGCTTTCAGAGTACGGCTTACGTGTACGTTTAGCCTCCGTGGGCGACGGGGTGCCGCAAGGCGTAGAATATCGCCCACCTGTAGGGGCCTGCAGCGATGCGGGCCCCGCTTCGTATGAAGGGGGGGCGCAACCGATGAAGATCGTATCCATCTCCCAAGACTTCTTCGACCTCGTCGATGGCGACCGCGAGCTCATGCTTAAGCACAATCGCCCCTGCATCGTGGTGGTGAGGCTGCGTTTCCGCGGAAAGCGCAGGGACTTCGCCGTGCCGCTGCGTTCCAACATCGCCCCTAACGTGCCCAAAGACCAGTACTTTGCGTTGCCACCCCGCCCCACGACGCGCCCCGGCTGCCGCCACGGCATCCACTACATCAAGATGTTCCCCATAACCAAGGCCTACCAGCGCCGCTTCAGGACCGAGGGCTCGGCCTACTACGAGACGCTCCAGCGCATCATCGATGGCAACACCAAACGCATTGTCTCCGAGTGCCAGGCATACCTCGACCGCTACGAGCGCGAGGGAAGGCCTCGCTTTGCCGTCGACATCGACCGCATCGTGGGGCTGCTGGAGGGCGAGAAGTAGGGCATCTCGGCTCAGTCTCGAGCCATGCGGAGTCGCTCCGCATTTTTGAACGCCGCGTGTGCGTCCCAAATACTTGAGAAACAAGCTGTGAAGTGCGGTGGCGCGCCCGTGCCCGTGCATAGCCGTCACCATCAGCGTCTACGCGGCGTCGGCTTCAAGTGGAACTGGCGCCGCTGCTGTATATGGTTTGCCTTGCTGCAAATAGCGATCAATGCCCGCGATGTTTCTGCTTGCGCTTCAACTTTCGCTGCTCGAAGCGCGTCTCCGCCTCATCCGCGCGACGCTGGCTTCTTGCTTGAGCCGACTCCCGCTTCATCGCTTTCCGCTGTGCCGCGAACGCCTGTTGTGCCTTGGTGCTCACCGCCGGTCGTTTAAGGACTTTCGCCGCCTCACGGGCGCGCCGCTTGGGGTTCTTCGCGGGTTTGCTCGTCTCGACCGGGTCGTCACCGAAGAACGAGAGTTTCTCCCATTTGCCGACAACGAACTGCAGGATCTCCTCATCGGACGGCTCCGCGCCGAAGACGATGCGGGCGACGCCGTACCTTCCGTCCTCGACATGCTCCGCCATCCCGACCCAGAATTGACCGTCGTGATATACGGTCAGGGTGGACGACACGCTGATCTGCATGGTTGGTTCCTCCTTTATGTAGATGACCATGCAGAGAAGGGACAACCAAGGAGGCAGGTTACTGATGCGGACTAGCGCACGCCCACGACTACCCGACGGGGACTGTGTTTTCATCTCTGGTGGTTGGATTGTAGCACGTGCGAATGCGCATTGACCTCGCTGCCGGCATGCTGTGACTGGGGTCGGAATTTCGAATTCTCGATAATATGCCTACGTGCATCGCCCCTCAGTTTCGAAACTTAAAAACATCTCGAGTTTCGAAACCGAGAGGGAGCTCGCACCGCTGCTGTCCGTCAGGGATGCGTTCCCGAAGGTTCTCATCGCCCGCACGAGGCACGAGCCCTATACCCGGGAGGGCGTTCTCGTGCTGGACCTCGCGAGGTGGCTGCTCGGCTAGCAGGAGTTCTGAGCGCCGCGTAGGGCTATCGCGGAGTTTTCCCGGATAAGAAAAAAGCCGGGGAAAACGTCCCCGGCACTTGGAAGCCTTCCTAACGGGAAACCAATTGCCTTATATCATGTACTGTCTGAAAAATCAAGGGAGCTCGAAGCGTTTCCGGACGTCAGCGGAATCTCAGGGCTCGTTCGCTAACTCATGGGCAAGCCACCCGAGACTACTCACTTTGCCCACCGATGGCGAAAGTCTGCGACCTGGGGTTTTGCGAATGGTGCGCAAGCCACCTGCGTTGATTCGCTTGCGATTGCAGCTGGCGGCTTTCAGGCTAAAGAGCGGCTGAGTTTCAAAACGAGCGTTTTCGGCGCTATCGAGCCTCCAAAGGCGGCCAATCGTGGCCTTTGGGACAAAAACAAAAACTCAACGTTCTGAGTTTGAAAAAAGGTTTTGAAGTTGTCCCAGCTTATGTCCCCGAGGCCGACGAAGCACGACATGGCGTTACCTGGCGGAACTCGGCTCGAGACGGCACCGAAAACTGGATGCAACTGGAATGACAGGACGTCAGAACCGGCGCCAACGAGTGGGAATAATTCCATTTAAAAGAGTGTTAGTTGTTAGAAGTGCCCTGTGGTATCACGGGGTATTTCTCTTTTTGTATCGTATCGATTTTCTGCAGCAAGCCGTCTGAGCTCATGGTTGCCATGAGTTGGGACAACGCTGGATATCAGGGTATCAATTTTTCAGGGAGCGTCCCTTTATGAGCAATTATCCGCGCAGCTAGCCTTGATATTTGGTTTTAATTCAGTAAAGATTACATTGACGTTTGGTACCCATTTAATACTCAGTTGAGCCTCTCGGTACCCATAGGGGCGTTTGACCTGGTGTTTTCGTTATTCTTGCCGAAGCACTTCCGATGGGTAGCTTTATGGACCATATGATCGGAGGGCTTGCCGGAATCGGCCACATTATCTCAATAAATGGACTCGCTTTTCTGTTCCATGCCCTCATTAAACCAGCAGAAAGCAACTAACGAGGAGGAGCTCATGATTCGACAGATCTACCATGTGGGATTGACGGTCAGTGACCTGGACCGTTCCGTGGCGTTTTATCGGGATGTGCTGGGCCTTCAGTATCAGGGGGAGCTCCTGATGGAGGGAAAAGAGACGGAGGCAATGTTCCGGCGAGAAAACTGCAAGGCACGGGTTGCTTATTTGAACGGCTCGGATCAGCTGCATATGCCGCCGGTGGAACTGATCCAGTTTGTGGAGGATGAAATTCACCGCAAGCCCATGGATCTTTTCACAACTTCCATATCAGAACTTTGCTTCTGTGCAGAGGATGCCGATGCGGTCTATCAAAAACTGGCGGAGCAGGGCGTGGAGTGTTTCTCCGCTCCCCAGGAATTTGATTTTCGGCAGGATGGCTTTGGCCGGAGCAAAGCCTTCTACTTTCGGGATCCAGATGGAATCATATTAGAAATCATGGAGCCGCTGGACAAGTGATCTTTTGCCCCAGCGGGAAAGGAAGCATCCTGCATCGGGATGCAATCCGTGTAATCGAGGCCGTTCAGAACAATATCAAACGGAGATGGGTCGGTTTTTCCGTACCTGACAATTATGCGACAAAGCCCAGGCTGCGTCTGTATTGCAACGGGCTCATCCCCCCGAGCGATCGCTTCAGCCTCTTCTCGTTGCCCCAGCGGATGTAGCGGTCGATCCATTTCGCCAACAGGCCCTTTCTGCCCGGATACCCCAGGGCTCGCTGGATGGCTGTCATGCGCTTCCCATTTCGCTAAACAAGCGTCAAAGAGGATTATCGATCGTTTCGGCATCGCCACTGAACTGCGCTATCAGCAAAGTGGCAGGAATAAAGGCCTCCGAATCTTCTGGTTCGGCGGCCTTCTTTTTTCATTGCTACCCGAAAAAGAACTCCTTGACGAACTCCCTTGAGCATCGGACGGCACTATCGAGCGTGAGCGTTTTCGTAGGCCTCTTTGATTCCTTCTGGCAAGCCGTCGGGAATCAGTGCCTTCAGCTCAGCCTCGCTGTTGCCCTGATTCAGCTGCCCGTAGTACCAGCATTTGAACTTCAACATGTCCAGCGCGCGGTTCATGCTCTCGATCTCCGACTCCATATGGGCCTTACGCTCCTCGAACATGGCCTTGCGCTGGGGGTAAGTGGACGGGCCCTCCGCACACCATTCCATGAACAGACGGATGTCCTTGATCTCCATCCCCGCTTTCTTCAGGCATTCGATGACTCGAAGCGCCTCGAGTTCCGTGTCGCCGAATCGACGAATGCCGGACGTCCGCTCCAGCCCCGGGAACAATCCCTGCTTGTCGTAATACCGCAGCGTTGAGGCGGGCAAGCCGAACATTTCCGCCACCTGTCCGATTGTGTACATGGCCCCTCCGAATAAATCTCGAATTCATTCCTTGACCTAAAGTCAGGTTTAGGTATTACCTTCATTCTCGTCAATATAAATCGGTAGCGCAAGGGGTGGTCCGTAATGGGCAAAACGGTTTTCGCCGGCGGCGTGAACGGCGTGGGCGAAATCGCTGGGCACCCTGCTCTTGAGCAGGCGCGACGAATGGGCATGGAAATCTAGGCGGGCTACTTAGCCGCGCGGAGACGGATTCGTGTCCAGAACCATCGATAGGAGGAAATCGATCATGGCAATTAAACAGACGGCGGGCAGAGACGCCCTGGGGGATTTTGCCCCCAAATTCGCTCAGCTCAATGACGATGTGCTGTTCGGCGAGGTGTGGAGCCGAGAAGACGGGCTTTCCCTTCGAGACCGCAGCGTGGTGACGGTGGTGGCCCTAATGGCGCAGGGGCTGACGGACTCTTCGTTCCAATATCATCTGATGTCCGCAAAGAGCAACGGGGTGACCAGGGCTGAGATAGCGGAAATCCTTACGCATGCGGCGTTTTACGCGGGATGGCCCAAGGCGTGGGCGGCCTTTCGCATGGCGAAGGAGGTCTGGGCGGACGAAGACGACGGCGCCGACGCAAAGGCCCGACACCAAAACGAGATGGCCTTTCCCATCGGTGCCCCCAACGACGCATTTGCGAAGTACTTTATCGGGCAAAGCTACCTCGTGCCCCTTTCCACCGAGCAGGTCGGCATTTACAACGTTACGCTCGAGCCCGGCTGCCGCAACAACTGGCACATCCATCACGCCAAAAGCGGTGGCGGGCAGATCCTCATCTGCGTGGCTGGTCGAGGGCTTTACCAGGAATGGGGCAAACCGGCACAAGAGCTATGCCCTGGCGATGTAGTAAATATTCCCGCGGGCGTAAAGCACTGGCACGGTGCGGCGCCCGACAGCTGGTTCTCCCATCTCGCGGTGGAGGTTCCGGGCGAGAAGGCCTCCAACGAGTGGTTGGAGGCCGTGGACGACGAGCAATACCTTAAAGCGACTGACAAGGAGGTTTAGGCATGGAGCAGTTGAAACTGACGCAGGAATGGGACAAGGTATTCCCCAAAAGCGACAAGGTTGAGCACAGCAAGGCGACCTTCCACAACCGATACGGCATCACGCTGGCGGCCGACGTGTACGTGCCTAAGAACGCGGAAGGCAAACTGCCCGCCATCGCCGTCAGCGGCCCGTTTGGCGCGGTGAAGGAACAGTCCTCCGGTCTGTACGCGCAGAAAATGGCGGAGCTGGGCTTTTTCGCAATTGCCTTTGACCCGTCCTATACCGGCGAGAGCGGCGGCACGCCCCGCTATGTAGCATCCCCGGACATCAACACCGAGGACTTCTGCGCAGCGGTGGATTTCCTTTCTGTGCAGGAAAGTGTTGACCCGGAGCGTATCGGCATCATCGGTATCTGCGGTTGGGGCGGCATGGCAGTCAATGCAGCAGCCATCGACACTCGTATCAAAGCTACCGCGGCTATGACCATGTACGATATGACCCGCGTGACCGCAAACGGCTATTTTGACGCCGAGGATTCCGAGCAGGCACGCTTTGAAAAGCGGAAAGCGTTGAACGCGCAGCGCACCGAGGACTATAAAAACGGCAGCTATGCGCTGGCGGGCGGCGTGGTCGATCCGCTACCGGAGGATGCGCCGCAGTTTGTAGCGGACTATTACGCCTACTACAAGACTCCGCGAGGCTACCATCCCCGCAGCTTGGGCTCCAATGGCGGCTGGAATGTGACGTCCTCGCTGTCGTTTTTGAATATGCCGATTTTGCAGTACGCCGGCGAGATCCGCTCTGCCGTGTTGCTGGTACACGGCGAGAAGGCGCACTCCCGCTATTTCAGCGAAACCGCGTACGGCAAGCTGATGGGGGACAACAAGGAATTGCTCATTATCCCTGGTGCCGGCCACACCGACCTTTACGATCAGATGGACATCATTCCGTTTGAAAAACTGAAAGCATTCTTTGAGGAATATCTGAAATAAGGCGTGCCTCGATTCAATGCCAAGCCTCCAGCAACGATTCTTCTAAAGAGTGGGAGTAGCTGAAACGAGGCGACTGAATAACTCCATACGTTTTGGTTAAAACAAAAAAATATGCCGCGCGCCTGCGGCATGAAGGAGGGAGATTTCTATGAATATCGTTGTATTGAGTGGTAGCCCGCGCAAGGGCGCCAATACCGACACCATGGCCGAGGCGTTTGCCGAGACCGCGCGGGAGGGTGGCCATACGGTCGAAGTCGTCCGCGTTGCCAGCAAGAAGATTGCTGGTTGTCTGGGATGCCAGTACTGCTTTACCCATGAGGGCACCTGCGTGCAAAAGGACGACATGGCCGACGTGATCGAGTCGCTGAAAGGCGCCGATATGGCTGTCTTCGCTTCGCCTATCTACTGGTTTGATATCACTGCGCAGGAGAAGGCTGCCATCGACCGCCTGTACGCCTTCGGTGCTACGGGCTTCCCGTTCACCAAGACGGCCCTTTTGCTCGATAGCCACAGCGAGGGCGTCTATGATGCGGCGATCGCTATGTACAAGTCAGCCTGCGCGTACTGCAAGTGGGAGGATCAGGGCATTGTCACCATCAGCGGTATGACCGAGCGCGACAGCATGGCATCCTCACCCAAGTTGGAAGAGGTGCGAGAGCTCGCTCGCAAGCTCGCCTAAGGGCAAGAAGAACGCATGGCAATCGGTGTTGGTGGAAAATGCTTGCTATCCTTACCAAGAGGAATGCTGATTGCCATGCGTTGATGCTTCCGCGGACAATTCCGGCGTGCTAAAACGCCTTCTCGTTCAAGAATTCCCTGAACGCGGGAATGTCAAAGCCAACGAGACCACGCCCGCGCTCTCCAATGACGCCGTCCTCCAGGAGGCGGCGTTTGTATTGGCTTGCGTAGTTGCTGGCGACGCCCATGCGTTTGGCTATCTCCGAGACCCTGCTGGGGCCAGAATCGGGCAGCATCGCGAGCAAAAACTCAATGTCTTTATCGGAAAGCTCCCGATAGGTCGTTTCGAGAGAAGCCCGACGTCATGCTTCTCGAGTTGCCTGAAGACGCCATTCATGCCCGTGCGCCAGTTACCCTGAGTCTCCTGAGCATATGTCCAATCGATGCCGACTGGCCCAATCTGAACGCCGCTTATGCACGCGCGAGACTATGAGAGGCGGCTATCTGCCGCTTCTTTGGTTCGCTCGATAATATCTTCGAGCATGCCTGGCATGGCGGAGACATTTGCTGCGATCCATGGTGGCCCCTTTGCAGGTTTTGCTAGTTTTTGCAACTTTTGCTAATTTTTGCAAGTTTTGCTAACGGTTTAACATGTCTTGTGCCGCGGGATTGCAGGAGTGAAAAACGGGGATTCCTATTATTCCGACTACGTTGCAACGAGCGGGGCCCGGAGCGCGATGTTGCTGCGCTCCGGGCCCCGCTGCATTGTAAAACCATGACGGTTTGGCTGCCGTTGTTTTAGTCAAACAAGCTCGGCATGTCGTTTTCTTTCATAAGGGCACCGGCGGAGGGGAGACTCTGCGCGGTGAACTTCTCGGCAGAGACGCCGGCGCCAAGGATCTCCTCGGTCGTGCCGACGGTGGTGACCGAGCGGCCCTTCTTGGCCGTAAAGGCCTGGACGCCCTGCGTGTTGGTGGTCGTCTTGGTCTTGAGCAGCGACGTGTTGAAGTTCATCAGGCGGTAGTCGCTCGAGACCAGCGCGATGTCGCGATCTTCCTTGAGCACCTGGGCATACAGCAGCTTGCTGCCACTGTAGATGGCGTTCTTGAGGCGCTTACGGTTGGTTTTGGTGACGTATCCAGAAAGCGCGACGCGCACCACGCGGCCGTTCTCAAAGACAAACAGCACGTCGGCCTTGTAGTCCTCGGGGTCGATGACCCAGATGACACTCTCGTCGGGTTCCATCTCGAGGTCGGTGGGCAGGTACGAGCCCAGCTGGGCCGACTTGGTGTCCTCAAACGCCGCAACCTTGCACTTGTACACCTGACTCTTGTTGGTAAAGACCAGCAGTTCGTGGGTGTTGGAGGACGGGAATTCGATAAAGGGTTTGTCACCGTCCTTGTACTTGAGCGTGGTCGCCTTCTTGAGCACGCGGTCCGTCATCTTCTTGAGGTAGCCATCGCGCGAGAGCATGATGGTGACCGGGTACTCCTCGACCTCGGGCTCCAAGCTTACCTCGATGACCTCATGGGGCTCGATCCTGCCCGTGCGGCGCGGCATCACGTACTTCTTGTTGACCGCGGCCAGCTCGTCGCTGATGACCTTCTTGATGTTGTCTTCGCTCGAGAGGATTTCCTCAAGCTCGGCAATCTCGCCCTCAAGCTTGGCGATGTCCTTGGTGCGGTTGAGGATGTACTCCTCGTTGATGTTGCGGAGCTTGAGCTCGGCAACAAACTCGGCCTGGGTCTCATCGATGTCGAAACCCTTCATAAGGTTGGGCACGACCTCAGCCTCGAGCTTGGTGCCGCGGATGATGGCGATGGCCTTGTCGATGTCGAGCAAGATCGCCTCGAGGCCGTGCAGCAGGTGCAGGCGCTCGGACTTTTTTCCCAGGTCAAAGTTAATGCGGCGACGCGTGGACTCAATACGCCACTTGACCCACTCGTGCAGGATCTGACGCACGCCCATAACGCGAGGGTAACCATCGACCAACACGTTGAAGTTGCACGAGAACGAATCCTGCAGCGTGGTCGAGCGATAGAGCTTGGCCATGAGCTTGTCGGGGTCGACACCGCGCTTAAGGTCGATGGCGATGCGCAGGCCCGAAAGGTCGGTCTCGTCGCGGATATCGGCGATCTCCTTGACCTTGCCTTCCTTGGAGAGCTTGACGATGCGCTCGATGATGACATCGGTCTTGGTGGTGTAGGGAATCTCGTAGACCTCGATGATGCGCTCTTCGGGGATCCAACGCCAGCGGGAGCGAATCTGGAAACTACCAAGGCCGGTCTCGATGATCTTCTCCATCTCCTCGCGGCGGTAGATAATCTCGCCGCCGGTCGAGAAGTCGGGCATGGGCATATACTCGAGCAGGTCGCAGTCGGGATCCTTGAGGTAATGCATCGTGGCAGTACAGACCTCGTTGAGGTTGAAGCCGCAGATATCGGATGCCATGGCGACGCCGATGCCTTTGTTGGCCGAAACCAGAATATTGGGGAACGTGGTGGGCAGCAGGCGCGGCTCCTTCATGGCGCCGTCGTAGCTGTCAACGAAGTCGACCGGGTCCTTGTCGATGTCCTTGAAGATCTCGGCGCTGATGGGGGAGAGCTTGGCCTCGGTATAACGCGAGGCGGCGTAGCTCAGGTCGCCCGAATAATACTTGCCAAAGTTGCCCTTCGACTCAACGAACGGCGCGAGCAGCGCCTCGTTACCGGTGGCCAGGCGCACCATCGTCTCGTAGATCGCGGCGTCGCCGTGCGGGTTGAGCTTCATGGTCTGGCCCACGATGTTGGCGCTCTTCTGGCGCTCGCCCTTGAGCAGGCCCATCTTGTACATGGTGTAGAGCAGCTTGCGGTGCGAGGGCTTAAAGCCGTCGATCTCGGGGAACGCACGCGAGACGTTGACGCTCATAGCGTAGGGCATGTAGTTGACCTCGAGCGTCTGCGTGATCGGCTGATCGGTGACCTCAGAGTGCAGGCCGATGACGTTCTCGGCGTTGACCTGCTTTTTCTTTGGCTGGTTCTTCGTCTTCTTCTTTGCCACGATATCCTCTTGAACTTCTTAAGGGCCGTCGTTATCGATTTGCTGCTATTGCAGGTCCAGCTGGTCCAGGTATTCCTTGCCGTGCTCGGAGATATGGCGCTTGCGGCCCGCCTCGTCGTTGCCCAGCAACAGGTTGAACATGGTCTCCATCTTGGTGACGTCCTCGGGCTCCACCTTGATCAGGCGACGCGTCTCGGGGTTCATGGTGGTGAGCCACATCATGTCCGGATCGTTTTCACCAAGACCCTTGGAGCGGTTGATGGAGCACTTTTGGTCGCCGATTTCTTTGAGGATGCCGTTCTTCTCGAGCTCGGTGTAGGCAAAGTAGGTCTTCTCTTTGCAGTTGATCTCGTAGAGCGGAGACTCGGCGATATACACGTAGCCCTCGTCGATGAGCGTGGGCACCAGGCGATAGAGCATGGTGAGCACGAGCGTGCGGATGTGGTAACCGTCGACGTCGGCGTCCGTACAGATGATGACCTTGTTCCAGTTGAGGTTGTCCAGGTCGAAGGCCCCAAGGTTCTTGATGCGCTTGTCCTTGATCTCCGCGCCGCAGCCCAGTACGCGCATGAGGTCCATGATGATGTCGGACTTAAAGATGCGCGGGTAATCCTCCTTCAGGCAGTTGAGGATCTTGCCACGGACGGGCATGACGCCCTGGAACTCGGCATCGCGCGACGTGCGAATGGCGCCTGCTGCCGAGTCGCCCTCTACGATGTAGATCTCGCGGCGGCTCTTGTCCTTGGAGCGGCAGTCGATGAACTTCTGCACGCGGTTGGCCATGTCGGTCTTCTGCTGCAGGTTGGTTTTGATGCTCTGGCGCGTCTTCTCGGCGTTCTCGCGCGAACGCTTGTTGATGAGCACCTGCTCCATAATCTTGTTGGCGGCGTCTTTGTTCTCGATCAGGTAGGTCGAGAGGCGCTCCTTAAAGAAGGCCGTCATAGCCTGCTGGATAAAGCGGTTATTGATGGCCTTCTTGGTCTGGTTTTCGTAGGACGTCTGGGTGGAGAAACAGTTGGTCACCAGCACCAGGCAGTCCTGGACGTCTTGCCACTTAATACCGCTCTCGTTTTTGTTGTACTTGCCCTGTTGCTTGATGTAGGCATCGATGGCGCTGGTGAGGGCGCTGCGGGCCGCCTTCTCGGGCGAACCGCCGTTCTCGAGCCACGATGAGTTGTGGTAGTACTCCTGCATCATAAAGGTGCGCGAGAAGCACATACATGCGGTGATCTTGACGTTGTAGTCGGGCAGGTCCTCGCGGTCGCGACCACGGCGGTCGGCCTCGATAAAGAAGGGCTCGGTGAGGTAGTCGGTACCGACCTTCTCGAGCACGTAGTCCTCGATGCCCTTGGGATAGCAAAAGTCCTCTTCGGTAAACTCGCCGTCGTCGCCCTCGATGCGCAGGCGGAAGGTCACGTTGGCGTTGACCACGGCCTGGCGGCGCATGGTCTCGCGATACCAATCGTGGGGGATACTGATGGAGGTAAAGACCTCAAGATCGGGGCGCCACTTGATGGTGGTGCCGGTGCGGTCCTTGTTGCTAGGCTCAATCTCGAGTGCCTTCTTTTTGGCGCCGACGACCTTGCCCTTTTTAAAGTGTAAGGAGTACTTGTTGCCGTCGCGCCAAACCGTGACGTCCATGTACTCGGAGGCGTACTGGGTCGCGCACGAGCCCAGGCCATTGGTGCCGAGCGAGAAGTCGTAGTCGCCGCCTTGGTTGTTGTTGTACTTGCCGCCGGCGTAGAGCTCGCAAAAGACGAGCTCCCAGTTAAAGCGCTTCTCGGAAGGGTTCCAGTCGAGCGGGCAGCCGCGGCCGTTGTCCTCTACCTGAATGGAGCCATCGCGAAAGGCGGTAAGGGTGATGAGCTTGCCGTAGCCCTGGCGTGCCTCGTCAACGGCGTTGGACAAGATCTCGAAGGCGGCATGCGCGCAGCCGTCGAGCCCGTCCGAGCCAAAGATAACGGCGGGGCGCAGACGTACGCGCTCCTCGTCCTTGAGCTGGCGGATACTGTCGTTACCATAGTTTGCGGTGTTTTTTGCCATACTCGCTCTCTCGGTGCTCCTTTGCTGCGTTTAAGTCATATAGATAGTCAAGGTAGCATAGCCCAGCCCACAGACGATTCCACCCAACACGAAATCCATCGAACAATCGTTCGGAATTTGGTGGAACAGCGTTTACTCGGACAAATCCGAGTCGGTTCTGTCCGAGTAAGTTTGAAAGCGGTCGAATGCGTCCTGCTGCGTTTGCGGTTGGACGCGTTTGTCAAAAACGCGCCATGCGGATTGTTGGATTGAATCGAACATTGGGACATGCGTCTCGTTTTGTGGGCCGAGGGTATGCGAACTGGGGCTCTTTTGGTCTGAAAGGGGGTCTAACGGGGCGTTATTTGGGCCACGGGTCACTTCGCCGGCGCCGTGTTTCGTCATACGCTCATTGTGGAAGCCGATGCCACGGGGCGACGAAGGCCTCGGGCAACGGATGAGCTGCAAGCGAAAGGAGCGGTGAGGATGATGAAGCCCATGACGAAGAAGCTGCTGTTAGGAATTCCCACCGTGGCGCTTTCGGCTGTGTTGGCGTGTACGCTTGCTGGCTGCGGCGGTAATGCGCCGAGTGGCTCGGGCGGGAGCGCACCTGTGCAGGAGAAGTCCAAGAAGGCCAAGGCCTATGATTCGCAGACGGTCGAGGTAGCAGGCATTACCTATGAGTCTGTGGCTCACGGTACGTTCTATCGCGGCGATGCCAAGCTGCAGGACGGCTTTTACCTGCACATCAAGATCACCAACAACAACACAAAGAACAGGACGTTCAGTTCCTTTAACGTGCATGCTGCCCAGGGCGATCTTGAGGCAGGCGACCCGTTGTTTACTTCCGGCAAGGCGGCCGTGCTCGACTACGTTGCAAGCGAGGCTCCCGATGAGCTGCACGAGGGCATCGACCTTTCCGAGAGGCCAGATATCGGCCCGGGCGAGACCGTTGAGTACGTGTATTTCTGGGCGCCCAAGACGGCGTACTACGGGCCCATCACTGTCGAGTTCGTAGACGCTTATGCCCCCGCCAAGACTCATGAGGCCATGCACTTTGACACCACGGGATGCGAGACCAAGGAGTTCAAGGCGGCCGGCGGTGTGGCCGATTCTGGTGACGCGGCCAATATGACCGGCATCGATTGCGCATCGTACAGTATCGAGGCCGCCGATGGGTACACGCTGGATTCGTCCAACGAAGAGCACGAAAAGGCAGACTTCTTCCACGACGAGACTGGAGGACGCCTGAACATCAACATCTTCCCGCGCTCGCCGGAGGAAGAGGTTGCAAGCCTAGAGCAGATCTACGAAGGCAAGGAGACAACAACCGACCAGGTCGAGTACAACGGCATAACGTGGCTGCGCTTTACCGGTCCCGACAACGGCCATACACTGTTTGCGACGGCTCCCGCAACGGGTGAAACCGTCCGCGTGTCGATCGGCTGGAAGATCGACTGGGATGCTGCCGTGCCCATGATGGAGGCGCTGAAGCTCAAGTAACGCCGCGAGTCTCACGTCAGGCGACTCAGGGCTGGCTCCGAGTTATCAGGGCCAGCCCTTTTGGTGTTCGATGAGCCGAGTCGGCGTCTCTCGCAAAGGTAACTGGGAGCTAGCGAGGCGTATCCGCATCGGCGGTGTCGTTTTCGAGCGCCGTGCGGCGGGCGCTGTAGGCGACAAGGCCGGCACCAGCTGCGGCGAGTGCTGCTGCGGCTGTCGTAAGGGGGGGCGTTGACATCGCCCGTGCCCGCAAGCGCGCCCGCTTTTCCGGAGCGCTTGTTAGTGCCGTGGTCCTTGCCACTGCTGGAGCAGCTTCCGCCGGGGCCGCCGCCCTTGTCAGTACCGCCGCCACTCGTGCCGCCATCGCCGTCGACCGTCATCGGGGCGTCGTGAAGTTCTGTCGTATCCGCGCTGTCGCATACGCCGACCTGAACTTCTGAGCGTTCGCATGCCGCGTCGGGCACATGAAGCTCGTGCAGTACGGCACCCAGCGCCGAGTTTGCGCCCGGTCGAATTTCCTCGAGCGTTACGGGATCGAGCGCCACCAGATTACGCGCCTTCGCATACAGCGTTACGCGTTTGCCTACTTCGTCGCTCCAACTCTCGGGGATAGCGAAGCTCATGCGGAACTGTGCCGTGCAACCCGGTGCCAGCACGGCGTTGCCACTGTCGGCTACCAGCGGGTGCGTTGCAAAAGGTGTGCCCAGCGTTTCGAGCGCGTACTTCACGTGTGCCATGTCGTTGACCGAAGCGTCCTCGGCAAGCTCTGGATCGTAGATCGATGCCATGCGTGTGTTCGCTCCGAACCCGATGGATGCGCTGGAGAACGGCTGGCTGGAGCCCTCTCGGTACAGATCGATTGTGCCGGCGGTCAGCAAGGTGTTGCCGTCGTTTCGCACCGTGACCATGAAGGATTCGCCTGCTGCTCCGGGCACCACCGCGCCCGAGGTAGCGACTGCGCCCGTCGGAGTGGCACACGCCACCAAGGGCACTTCGATGCCGTGTAGTTCTGCCTCGCTCTTCTCCGCGCTCACAATGTGCGTGGCGAGCGCGGAGAGCATGCCTCCCGACGTAAAAAATGTCGTTATCTGATCGACGGGATGGTCCAGCTCGCACATCACGAACGGCTCCGTGAACAGATCGCCTGCCAAGGTGCTGGCGAAGATGCGGAAGTGCTTGCCCATTACTGCTACCGGGTTGCCTTCTTCGTCGTAGGTTTGTCCCACCTTGCCATCGGTATTCTCTACATAGAGCACGCACCTGCCGTTGTTGCTTACGCTAAACGATGCCGGGCCACAGCCTGCGGCGCCCACGGGCTGCGTTGCAAATGCCGATGCGCTTCGCGTCCAAGTAATATGCTGCAGCTGTTCGTTGACGGTTGCCAAAAAGCCCGAATGTTGTGGCCACGGCACCGCACGGGGTACCGTGGCGTCTGGTGGCATAACGCCCCAGCCCGCAATGGACTGGCCGATCACGGCGTACGATGCGCAGCCGCAACCGTCTGCAGTCTCGTACGCAACGGGCACCACCATTTTGCCGTTGATATCCTCGGGCTCGCCCAGCTCGATACTCGACGGCGCTTGTGGAAAGCGGAGAACTTGGCGGAACGTCAGGCTGTCGCCCGAAACGTCCGACCACAGGGTAAAGCACTCCAGCGCAACCTCGGCCTCGCTGCCGAGCGCCTTTTCTGCGGTGGTTCCGCGGCGGTGGAGGTAGGCACCCGACAGACGTCCGTCGACCAGCGTCTTGCCCACCGTGATGCGCGGGCACTGCAGGCAATGGTAGCCATCCTCTTGCAGGCGGCCGCGCGAAATGCTGCGCCATGACGTATGCGACACCACGCGAACTCCGCCGTTGCTTATGCGCAGGCGCACAACGGACAGTATGCCGGATGTGCTCGCCGCATCGAAAAGGGTGTTGTCGCCGTCGCGGCGCTCGCCCGAGACCAGCAACACGTAGGCGTCCTGGTTTCCTCTTCCGTCCGTATATTCCACCACGTCGAAGTCGTAATCGTATATTCCGTCGCGCTCCACGTCGTTCTCGCCAAACCCAAGGGGAAAGTCCACGGGCATGGGGGCGGACCACGTGCCGTTTGCCTTTGTGTGCACCACCAGGCGCGAGCGGCCATTGTCGCCGTAGCGCACCGAGGCGATACGGAACAGGCATTCTACGCCGGCAATCATTGCCAGCTTCATGTGGGCTTCGCTGAGCACGCCAGTAAACAGCACGTTGTCGCTCGAGGGCTTGATGCCGCCACGCTCGTCCTCCGATACACCAGCAGAATTGGTGTTGGGGTATGCAACGGCGTTCGCCGCCTGCCTGATATGGGTGTACTCATACATCGGCGCGGCGTTTTCGTCGTTCTCTATCAGTGCGTGGACGAAATGCTCGACCTGTCCCGTGTCGTCGCTTTCTGCATCCGCCTCGAGCTCAATGCACGTGACCGCTTGATCCCAATCGCGCACGACAGGCGCGACGTTTATCGCGGTGGCTGCAACCTCGGCGCGTGCGAGCAGCTCGGCGTTGGTGACGATGGTGGCCGATGCGATAAATTGCGGCACGCCGCCCGCCTCGATGTTGCCGGGCGTGCCGAAGCGGGCATCCAGCGTGTAAGGCGTATCTCCACCCAATGCGAGCTCAGAGCGCTGGAGCACATACTGGTCGCCATTGTTCACCGACATATTCCACGAATCGAGGAGTGTGGGCCACGACCCCGACCAAGCCTTGGTGGTCCACTTGAACATTACAAACTGGAGTATCACATCGACATCGACGTCTGCACCTACGCGCAGCCGCGGAAGCTGGTGTCCATCTGCCTTCTCATACCCAATGAACAGCGTGAGGGATGCGGCGCCGCGCACGGCAGACGAAGCGACGCCTGCAACGCCGGCGCCAAAGGTGACGGCAAGCCCGATCTGGATGGTGAACGAGCCCGAGGTGTTTGAATAGTCGAGCGAAATGTTTTTAAAAAACGCCGCGCCGCTGCCGTGCGTGTGGGCGCCCACGGCGAGCGCCAGTTTTGCCAGCACCCAAGGGTTGACGTTTAGGAAAAACGGCACCGGTCCCAAGGTGAACTGTTCGGTCCAGTTGAGGTCGGTTCTTACCTGGAAGAGGGCCTTAATATTGCCGTATGCGGGGTCGTTGTTGTTACCCCAGGTTTTGCCCACCCAATCGTAGGCGAGCGAGCCGTACAGCTGTGTGGCGATATCCATCGTGAACAGCAGCGTGCAATGGTGGCGAAGCAGCTTGGTGTTCCTTGGATCGGTGCCCGAACCGGCACTCATACTCTTGTACTGATTCCACTTCCCCTCCATTTCGTCGAGGTAGCGGTTTGCCTGCTTGGCACCCGACTCACGCGGTGACTTCTTCCAGTACTCCGGATCCGGATTGCCCGAATCGTTCATGTAGCCGACCGGTTTGTATCCTCCGCCAAACAGCACGTATCCGGCAAACGAGAAATCGAACAGAATGGGGAACGCGGGCATCCAACAGGTGAACTTGTTGCCGCCAATGCCGGGAAACGCCGCTGGGAAATCAAACGGAGTGATCTCTTGGTCCATGGTAGTGGGAATGATGGTGGTCGAGCCCGATTCTGCCTTTGCGGCCGGCGCGGTGACAACGGCCATGGGGGAGGAGAGCGTGTAGGTTTTGCCCTGATAGTCGAGCACAAAGCGCAGCTTGCATCCTTCCTCCAGAAGGCCCGATGCCGCATCGAGGAACGTGTCTTCAAGCGTGAACGTTGCCAGATTATTCGCACCCGATGCGCTGGCCTTGATCTGGCCAATCTGCGTGACGGTTTCGGGCGAGCTGCCCGCGGCAGGCGTCACTTTGTTGATGCGCAGCGTTGCCTGTCCACCCTGTGGCAGATGTGCCTGCACGGTAAAGGCGTGCGTATCGGGCTGCTCGTTTGCCGTGTCGTCCTTCGGCAATGTCATGAACGTGGCTTCAGCGTACTGGATGTCCCATTCGTCGAATGTGAGCTGGCGGAAGTACGGCTCGCCGTCGGAAAGTGGACGCGTGGGCGCGGTTATGGCGGTGCCGCCCTGGATACGCGCAAGGGGAATCTCGACATCACGGTAGCCCGCCATGCTAATGGAGATGCCGCCGTTAAAGTCGTACGCGTCGAGAAGCGTTGCCTCGTCCACGTAGCCTTCCGAAAGAGGCGCGACCTCAAAGATGGCCGTGCCCTCGTCGTCGGTAGTGGCGGAGAGCTGCTTGCCCGCGGCATAACGCGACGCGAGCGTGACCTGGGCTCCCTTGATGGGTATATTCTTGTTGGCGACGTCGACCACGACCACACCAAACATGGTGCGCGAGAGAACGAGCACCCTGAAGGGGTCTTTTTCGTCGGCATAGGCTTCGGTGGGCGCGAACGGCAATATGAAGGCGTTTGCGCTTCCCGGCACGCGCGGCAACATAATGCTCGCCAGCGAGGACGCTCCGGCAACAAGTAACGAACGGCGATCAAGCATCTTTGGCTCCCATCCCGCAAACATCGGAGGAAATAATCCAATTTTGCGAGAAGTCGCCCCGTGGCGGTAGTGCCGTTCAAGGGTCAAAACGTCCAATTTGAGTGCGCGAAAGCGTCAGGCCCCCGGAGCGCTTTCGATACGCCGGGCAGTCTGGCCGCTAGCGCAACATGTGGGCAATCAGCTCGGCGCGAGTTCCGATACCAAGCTTGGCATACACTCCTGATAGGCGGTTTTTAACGGTGCCCGGCGATACTCCCATGTGGCGTGCGATTTCGGCGTTGGTCCAACCGCGGCAGGCGAGCATGGCCATGGTGAACTCCGTGGTCGTTAAATCGTCGGCCACGTCCTCACCCGAATCGGGGTTGTGGATGCGCCGCCAGCCGTAGCTGAATCGATACGTAATCTCGATGATGCGAGCGAAATCGTCGGGATATTGCGATTTTAAGCATGCCTCGATAAGCCCCTGCAAAAGGCCGTGGTGCTCGCCAATGAGCTCGATAAGGCCGTCGGGGCGCGCAATGTCCCAAGCGGCTCCGAAATGTGCCTTTGCGGCGTCGATGTCCTTGAGGCTCATGCATGCCATGGAAGCCGCCAGGTGCAGGAACAGTTCCGAGATGGGATAGCTTCCCTGTTTCATGATCAGGGCATTTTCCACCATGCCCAGGCTGCGGCCGTATTCGCCGCGCAGATACAGGGCATGCGCCATCACGTAGCTGGCGAACAGGCGCAGGCCTTCGGGCAGATGCGCCGCAAGCGGATAAAACTCTTCGGCGGAATGCGGGGAAGGCAAGTGCAGCAGGACGCTCGCGGCGGAGGCGAATAGGATATGCGTGGCGTGGACGGCGGGCGATTCCTCGTCAGTTGGCGTATCGAGGATGCCCGCAAGGCAACGGCGGGCATCGGCGATACGATTGAGCGACAGACTGGCATATCCGCAGATAAGGCATGCGGAATAGCGCAGTGCGGGGTCGGTGGCGTCAAGATAGGGGCGTGCTGCCTCGGCGGCGAGCGTGGCCTGTCCGCGAAAGTACAGCGCTTCTGCCGTGGCAATGGCACGCGAATTGGGGTCGGAAATGCCTGCAACCGCAGCGTCAATCTGCCCCGGCACAAAGGCGGTGCACATCAACGGCATGGGAACGCATGGGTAGCCATCGCAGTCCATCTTCCATCTCCCAACAGCTGGCAACACTGGCAGCAATTGTACTCCTGTTACTCGGGACTGGAATTTTTGGGTATTGCCTACGATTATGCCGAACGCATAAAGGAAGAGTCTATTGGCGATGCTCTCAAGGTGGCTACCGAAGCCAAGCTGACCTCGATATTAGGAAAAATTGCCACCCCTGCAAAAAGCTCTGTCGCAGTGATGGGAAACGCATCTTCTGGGCATTCCGGCGTCTCCAGCTAGCGCTGGACTGCTGCTGTCGCCTGCGCGTTGGCGAGCGGGGCGTGGGGACCGTCCGGCGACCAGCGGTGACGGGCGAGCCCTGCCGCGTGCGTGGGCCTCCATCGGCGTAGACCCATGACCCCTATGGCATCGGAGAAGTCCACCATCGCGTCCAGGACCTTACCGTCCGGCACGCCCAGCCTAGCGGCTCCCTTGAACCCAAGGTTGAAGGGGGGTGTTGTACAAGGCATATGGGGCCGAGTGGAAGTGGATCAAAAGAGCGTTACTTGACGTTTCATGCATAATGCCAACCGCCCCGCGATATCACGTTCGCAGCGCGCAGGGGCCGGAGAATCTTCGCGATGAGAGTTGACGTCTAATACCTTGCATCGTATAGTGTGTATAGCATAGTATATGACGAGAGGAGGTGTGCGGATGGAGGCACAGATGAAGCGCGGCTTCCTGGAGGCCTGCGTGCTCGCGGCCGTCTCCGGCGAGGAGTCCTACGGCTACCAGATCGTGAAGGACGTACCGGCGAGCATGGGGCTCACGGAGTCGACGCTCTACCCGCTGCTCAAGCGCCTGGAGAAGGCCGGGTGCATCACGGCGCGCTCCGCCGAGCACAACGGGCGGCTGCGCCGGTACTACCGCATCACGGACGACGGGCGAGCGCGCATCGAGGAGTTCCTGGCCGAGTGGCCGTCCGTACGGGAGATTTACGCATACGTTGAGGAGGCGCACCATGACGCGCGATGAGTTTCTGGGCCGGTTGGGTGAGCTGCTCGCCTGCCTGCCGGCCGAGCAGGTGGAGGAGACCAAGGCGTTCTATGCGGAGGCCATCGCCGACCGCATGGAGGACGGTATGAGCGAGGAGGAGGCCGTGGCCGCCATGGGCACGCCCGGCGAGGTGGCGGAGGCCACGCTCGACGACCTGCCCGCCGTGCCGCGCGCGATCGCGAGGACGCGCCGGCGCAGCACCGCGCTGCTGTGGGTGCTGGCCATCGTGGGCTCCCCGGTGTGGGTGCCGCTGCTCGCCGCCTTCGCCGCCGTGGCCGTCACGGTCTATATCTGCATCTGGGTGCTGGCGCTCTGCGTGTGGATCGTCGCGGTGGCACTCGGGGGCGTGGGCGTAGTTGGGCTCCTGCTTGCCGTAAGCGGCGTCATCATCGGCCACTTCCCGTACGCCCTCGCCTCGGCGGGCGTGGGGCTCGGCCTCGTCGGCGTGGCGCTCTTCGTTGGTGCTGGCGCTTGGGCAGCCTCAAAACAAATTGCGCGCCTCTCGGCGCTCTGGGCGAGGAAGGCCGCCTCGCCCTTCTGGAAGGGTAAGGGCGAGAAGGGCGGCGCTGCCGCGCATCTCGCGGCGTAGAAAGGAGTGAGTACCATGACCAGTGCGAAGAAGATCTACCTCGCCGTGGCGGGCGGGCTCGTTGCCGCGGGTGTTGTCCTCGCGGGCATTGGCTTTATCGCTTCGGGTTTCGACCCGGCCGTGTTCACAACCCATATAGACACACGCGACAGCACCATCGTGCTCGGCGGCGTCGAGGTGGACGACCCGATGGGCCTCCCCCTCATCGAGCAGCTCGCCAATCTGGGCGAGATCGACACCTCCGGCGTCGCGGATCCCGCCGCGCCCTAGGCGCAGCGAGCCCGGGCGCTCTGCCCGCCAAGCTGCGTAAGCCGGCGAAACCCGAACCTCAACCTCTACGCAACTGGCCCCAAGCCTGCGCCGATTCGCTCTCAGCGCCGCGCGGGGGCCCGTGACGCATGCCCAAAAAGGTACGAGGAGAAAGGAACGCGATGACGACAACCACGCCCTTCCGCCTTCACGGGGCCACGCAGGACCGGAAGCGACTGGGCCGTGCGGTGGGGCTGTGCTTGGATTGGCTACACTGATATGGACAGTTCCGTGAGGGGCGCGAGAGGCGGGACTCTGGGGAGATCTTCGAGGAGGAGTGTCTCGACTGGAAGCGTGGGTTCAGTGGAGCAGGAACCTAATCTCTGTCTCTCTTGCTTTTTTGATTTGTTGAGAAGCCGGCATTTGGGGGCATTTTGGATAGCGAACAGTTCAAACAAGAAGCTGAGAAAATAGAACAAAGCCTGAGTGCCTTGAGAGTCGCCGAGCGCAATGCAGTGATTCCCTTCATGAACGTCGACTTTACCCAATGGGATCTATATCTGGCATCCTCCTCTGAGTATGCGATGAGACTGATAGACGGATTCATCTCCATGCTCGAGTCGAGGAATCTTGTTTGCGTCGCCCAGCTTCTCCGCGCACAGGTTGGAGTCTGCCTGCGGACATTCGCATTATTCGCCGCCGAAGACCAGGATGACTTTCTCAAGCAGGTGTTTCAAGGTGTGCCTGTGAACAAGCTGAAAGATTTCTCGGGTGAGAAGATGTCCGATGGAAGACTTCAAGACTTACTCGAGAAGTTCGATCCAAAGGTAAAAGATGTATACAAGGTGACGTCTGGATTCGTCCACTTCTCCATTGATATTCTGCCGAGCATGGGTGTGCCTGGGGAGGGCTATGAGGTCGAGTTTAATTTTGGAGCCGAGCCCAACGAGAGAAACAATGCGCCTCTCGTGGAATGCGGCAAGGCGTTCTGCCACTATGTCGACCTGCATCTCCAGATGCTCCATAAGGTGATTGCTTCGGATGAATGGTATGCCGATCGATTCCGTATCGATTCCGATGGTCCTGCAGACGAGGCCTCGAAAAGCGAGAAGGTGTAGGTCGAACGCATTGACGCTGCCTTGACAGCATCCCGATATGATAACGAATGGGAGGTTCCCTGCGAAATGTGCGCCTCTGTATATTCTCGCTAGGACGCCCTCGACCGATAAGGCATCGTTGAGTTCAATTTGAGTTCAGCTCGGGTGCCTGAAAATCGCCCAACTCTGATAAAAGGGGAGACGACGGTACACCACGTAGACGAGAGGCTATGGAAGTGCACGATTTGATTATATTGGCGCGCTAAACCGCCCCGCTGCCCAACTTGAACTCCGCTCACGCGTGTATGGGGCTGCGAGAGGTAACGGCCTGCGGCCTCCTTTGTGTGCTCGATGATATCTTCGAGCATGCCGGGCATGGCGGAGACATTCGCTGCAATCCAGCCGTGTTCAAGCGCCGTTTCGGATAGGAGCGAGAGGGGGCTGTCTTGCCCGTTTCCCTTGCACCCGTAAAGATGGTTGACAGTTTGGGGTCTCCCGGGTCTTTAGCTTTTACCGTGCTAGATGCCTCATGGAAACTGTTGGACTTTAATCAGACAGACCCAGCATGCCGTTTTCCTCCATGAGGACATCGGCTAAAACCGCAACACCTATGCTTGTTTAAGCAAACTTCCTGATAGTCGTGGAGCTGCTGTAGCCCGACATGCAGGACATCGCTCGGCTTAAACACCGGATGCCGCATCCGCGAAACGAGTTGCGGTGCACCCTGTTCCAAAAGGCTGCCAAGTACCATGGCGTGAGCGTTGGGGTAGCCATCATTCAGCGTGGATACATCCGGATGCGCATAGATCCAGACGATTCCAACGTTCTCGTATTTCCCGTGCAGGTAATCGAAGAGGGCAGGCGACACCATACAGTTGCCGCCGACGGTCACGACTCTGTCGGGGTTTTCTGCCGCAAGCTTCCTCTGCGCATCCTGAATCCCCGCCAGGACTTCGTCCTCGGCATAGATGCGAACTGTCTCCCATTTCTCATGTCCAAGTTTTGGGACGCGTTTCACAATGTCGAGTGGGACTCCTGGACAGTCGGATCACGTGGCGGCCCCCTTTGAGAGGGTCACGAGCATCACGGTTCCGTTCTCGGAATTTGCTTCGACCTCTACCGTGCCACCGTGAAGCGCTGCAATCTCCCAAACAAGCGCTAGCCCGAGTCCTGCGCCGCCGTATGCCCTGCTGCGGGATTTATCCAGGCGAAAGAACGGTTGGAAGATGCTCTCACGGTACTGCTTGGGTATTCCCGGGCCCTGGTCCTCGACTCGCAGGAACACGTGGCTGTCGTTGTCGCAGATGGAGACGGTAACGCTCGAGTCGGTGCGGCTATAGCGGATGGCGTTTTCGACCAGGTTGAACACCAGCCGATAGAGGAGCGCATCGTTCCCGATTACTAAAGCGTCTCCAGCACAATTGAGGGCTATGCCCTTATTTTCGGCAAGTGGCGCAAGGTCGGTGAGGACCTCTTCGGACAAGGGACCGAGTTCAACATCGTCCTCGCAAGGAACGCTGCGGAGCTCACTCATCTCGAGCAATACCTTGGCCATTCGAGACATGCGCTCGGTTTGTTCTTGTAGCAGGCCGAGCAGCTCGGCCGTTTCGGGTTGCAAACCGGGGTGCTCGGAGATGAATAGTTCAATCTGTGCTTGCATAAGGGCGAGCGGGGTGCGCAGCTCATGTGCGGCGTTGCCGGTAAACTGACGCTGTGCAGAGAACCCTTCGCCAAGACGGGCGATCATGTCGTTGAAAGAGGCACTGCATCGTTGTAGCTCGGTGGGCACATCTTCACTGAGTCTGATTTCGCTTAGGTTATCAGGCTGCACGCGCTCTACCTGGGCGGCAAAATCGTGCAGCGGCTTGAGCGCGCGGCCGCTCGCAAAGTATGCCAGCGCGCCACCAAGGAGTGTGACTCCAGCCGTGATGTACCAGGCTGTCGTGCCAAAAGACTCCTGTGCGTCGTTTACGACGATCGTGACCTCGTCATCGAGGGTCGCTTTCGTTGGGTCGAACGCCTGGGGCGAATCTTCGCCGGTTGCGTTAAAGGCCGAGATGTCACTGCCGATGGCATCCATGTAGCGCATGCCCGTATAGCCGACCAGGCAGTTCGTCAGCACGCATGCCGCACACGTGAGCAGTGCCGTCATAATCGTTATGCGCCATTGCAACGAAAGCCTTTTCATTCGCTATCCTCCATAACGTAGCCCTCTCCAATCCGATTGCGAATCGGGTCGTATCCCAAAGCGATGCGTAGCTTTTTGCGGAGTGACGAGATATGAACGCGGGTCGCGTTGCTAAAGCTGTTCACGCTGCTATCCCAAACGTGCTCGATAAGCTCCTCTTGGCTTACCGGACGCCCCTGATTAAGCATCAGGTATTCCAAGATTCCCGTTTCCTTGCGCGTAAGAGATAAAGTCTCGCTGTCCACGGAAGCGATGCGCGCCTTGGTGTCAAAGCGGAGCTTTCTGCAGGTTAAAACTACGTCGCTTTGTGTAAAGCGTCTGAGGGTAAGGCTGCGGATCCTTGCCGCAAGCTCGTCCAGATGAAACGGCTTGGTGAGGTAATCGTTGGCGCCGGCATCGAGTCCGGCGACTTTATCGGATACTTCGCCACGCGCGGACAGAATCAGCACCTTGGTCTCGCAGTCGGTTTTCCTAAGTTCCCTGAGTACGGTCATGCCGTCGATACGGGGAAGGTTGAGGTCGAGTATCACGAGGTCGAAGGCCTCAACGTCCAGTAGGTCGAGCGCCTCCTGTCCGTCGTGACAGCAGTCGACACTGTACGCCAAGTTCCGCAAGCTGCGCGCGATTGCGTCGCACAGCGCCCGCTCGTCCTCGACGATCAAAATACGCATAACAGTCTCCTTGCACATTTCAAATCGCGCTTAACACGGATTTTATAGCCGATATGGTCCAATGGTCGCGTAACGAAAGGAGTGGTCAGGTTGTTCAAAGCGGTAAAACCCGTGGTACAGGTCGCTTTGTTGATCGTCGGAATTGCCATGGTGTGCTTTGGCGTTATGCGTGGCGAGGCGGATGCCGTGCTGGCCAAAGCGATTAGGCTGTGCTTGGAGTGTATCGGAATTGGATAAAAGAGAAAACACCGCGTCGCATGTTTTGGCCCGATTTCGAGGATTCATTCAGGCGGCGGCGACGCTGGTCACCAACATTCACCTGCCAAACTTTGCCAAAGGCGGCATCTATCAGGGCACGGGAAAAACCGTCTGCGTACCTGGACTTAATTGCTATTCGTGTCCCGCGGCATCGGGTGCGTGCCCCATCGGGTCGTTCCAGGCGGTGGTGGGTTCATCCAAGTTCAACTTTTCTTACTACGTCACCGGTACGCTCATTTTGCTCGGCGTGCTGCTGGGACGCTTTGTATGCGGCTTTCTGTGCCCGTTTGGCTGGCTTCAGGAGCTGCTTCACAAGATTCCCGGCAAAAAAATCTCCACGAAAAAGCTTAAGCCGCTCACGTACATCAAGTACGTCGTGCTGCTGTTTGCCGTGGTGCTGCTGCCCGTCTTGGTGGTTAACGACGTGGGCATGGGCGACCCGTTCTTTTGTAAGTACATCTGTCCGCAGGGCGTACTCGAGGGCGCCATTCCGCTGGCCATTGCTAATGCCGGCATTCGATCTGCGTTGGGACATCTCTTTACTTGGAAACTTGCCGTTCTCATTGCCGTGGTAGTGCTGAGCGTTTTGTTCTACCGCCCCTTCTGCAAATGGATTTGTCCACTCGGCGCATTCTATGCGCTCATGAATAGGGTGTCCTTGTTGGGGATTCGGGTTGACGCATGCAAATGTGTCTCGTGCGGCAAGTGCTCAAAGGTTTGTCAGATGGACGTTGATGTGGTCCGCGCGCCCAATCATGTCGAATGCATCCGGTGCGGAAAGTGCATCGGGGCCTGTCCCGTCGATGCCATCAGCTATCGCTATGGCCTGGATGTGTCGGCGGAAAAGCTTCCCTTGACCGCCGATAAAAAGTAAACAAGCTTCGACAAAACGGAGGAATGACCATGAAGCTTTCTAAGATTGCGGCCCTGTTTATGGTGCCGGTATTGGCCTTGTGCCTTGTGGCGTGTTCGTCACCCGGTGGCAATGCGAGTGAATCTGCGAGCTCCGATCCTAAGATCGCAGAACTCACTGCGCAGAAGCCGGCCAATGCCGACGAGGCCGCCGAGTTGTATGCAAAACTCATGCAGAAGGAGAACGATATCTTTTCGAGTGATAACGCGCTGTGGGAAAAGGTATTCAATGCGGCAAATAAAGACTCGACAATGATTGAGGACGGCAGCAATTACGGCGATTTCCTGCTCAAGACCATCGGCGGCGCCAAGGATGAGTTCACGGCGGATGAGCTTAAGACACTCAAGGCCGGTGCGCAGCAGATCAAGGAGATCGAGGACAAGCTCGAGAGCCTGGAGAAGGAGTTCCCCGGCTGTGGAAGCACGCCGAGCGCAGGCGAGAGCGTCGACGCTTCGACCGCTGGCATGACGGCTGGTGCCAATGCTTCGAGCGAGGCGACGAAGTTCCCCAGCTTTACGGGCAAGGACCTGGATGGCAACGACGTGAGCAGCGACGAGCTGTTTTCTAAGAACAAGGTCACCGTCATGAACTTCTGGTTCACCACTTGCAAGCCGTGCGTGGGTGAGTTGGGCGACCTTGAGGACCTGAATAAGGAGCTTGCCAAGAAGGGCGGCCAGGTCGTGGGCGTCAATTCCTTTACGCTCGATGGCAACAAGGGCGAGATTGCAGATGCCAAGGACGTGCTGAGCAAGAAGGGTGTGACATATAAGAACGTCTGGTTCAAGTCGGACAGCGAAGCTGGCAAGTTTACGTCAAATCTGTTCTCGTTCCCGACAACGTATGTCATCGATCAGAATGGCAACATCGTAGGGGATCCAATCGTGGGAGCCATCAGCTCCGCTGAGCAGCGCGCAGCACTCGACAAACTTATCGACCAGGCGATTGCGAATAGCGAGCAGTAGAAAACGCGTAAAGCATAGCGTGGATCGTGTGTCGCTGTGCGGAGTAGTCCGCTGCCTTTCAAGATAATCTCCACCATATAGAGGTCCCGCTCGGGGCCTCTTCTTTTAGGCGCCGTCCCGTTCGTTTTTTGGCGTGCTTCGTTACATTCCTCACTGGTGTCGGTGAAAAATGGGGATAGAGTAGGACAAACGCGTCGAATACGAACGGTGGAGGAGAGCGGGCAGGGTGCCTGCGCAGGAGAGGTTGCCGTCCATGCTGGAGCTCAAGAGTATTTGCAAAAGGTACGTTACGCAGTCGTTTACGCAGGTGGCGCTCGATAGCGTAAGCCTGTCTTTTCGCGATAACGAGTTCGTGGCCATTCTGGGTCCCTCGGGCTCGGGCAAAACTACGATGCTCAACGTTATCGGTGGGCTCGATCATTTCGATTCTGGTGACTTGCTGATCGACGGCATATCGACCAAGGACTTTCACGATCGCGATTGGGATGCCTATCGCAATAACCGCATCGGCTTTGTGTTCCAGAGCTATAACCTCATTCCGCATCAGACCATTTTGGAAAACGTGGAGCTGGCGCTTACGCTCACGGGCGTGGGGCATGCCGAGCGTCGCCAGCGTGCGCGCGAGGCGTTGGAGAAAGTCGGCCTGGGCGAGCACGTTAACAAGCGCCCGAGCCAGCTTTCGGGCGGGCAGATGCAGCGTGTGGCCATCGCCCGCGCCCTGATTAATGATCCCGAGATTGTGCTGGCAGACGAGCCGACCGGCGCTTTGGATTCAACGACATCCGTACAGGTCATGGATCTGCTCAAGGACGTGGCGCGCGACCGTCTGGTTATTATGGTCACGCACAATCCCGAGCTGGCGTACCAGTACGCCACGCGCATCGTCAACCTGGCGGACGGCAAGATCACCGACGATTCCGACCCCTTTGATGTAGCAAAGGCCGTGCGTCGCGAGGCTAAGCCTACGCGCAAAACCTCGATGAGCTTTGTGACGGCGTTGGGGCTTTCTGCCCGAAACCTCATGACCAAGAAGGGTCGCACGGCCATGACGGCCTTTGCAGGTTCGATTGGCATTATCGGCATTGCGGCGATCCTAGCGCTGTCCAACGGCGTAAACGGCTACATCAAAAAGGTCGAGGAGGATACGCTGTCGAGCTATCCGCTCACCATTTCCAAGCAGGATTACGACCTGTCGTCCATGATGGGCGGACAGGGGGCCACGGATGATGGCTCGTCTGAAAGCGTGGACTCGTCCGACGACAGCGTCGGCGGCAAGGCTAAGGGAACCGATAAGATTCCCGTGGTCACGGCCGTAAAGGATATGTTTGCGAGCGTTAAGTCCAACGACATGACGAGCTTTAAGGCATGGCTCGATGCCGGTGGCGACGGCATCGATAAAGAGGTCAACGCTATTCAGTACGGCTATGGCGTAACGCCGGTTGTCTATCGCGCGGGCAAGGGAGACGAGAAGCCCGTGCGTCTGGTGCCCAACGCCATGACCGAGGCCATGAGCGGAGGCGCGAGCTCGGCGGCAACGGTGAGCATGGAATCCATGGGAACCTCGGTCTTTAACGAGATGATTGACGACCAGAGCCTGCTCGACAGCCAATACGACGTCGTGGCGGGGCATTGGCCTGCGTCTGCTAACGAAGCCGTGATGGTGCTTTCGAGCCGCGGCACGGTGGGCGACTACACGCTCTATAGCATCGGTGCGTTGGATATCGATGAGCTCAACGATCTGGTAAACAGCGCTATGACGGCTGACGGTGGGGTCGAAACGCCCGAGACCGGCACCGACTTTACCTACGACGATGCACTGTCCACGACGTTTAAGGTGCTGTCGCCGGCCGATGCGTATCGCAAAAACGAAGAGACCGGCATGTGGACCGATATGTCTGGCGACGCCGATTTTATGACGGCCAAGGTTGCCAACGGTATTGACGTGCACATTGTGGGCGTGGTGCGACCCAACGAGGCGGCCAACGCGAGCGCGTTGTCCCCGGGCATTGCCTACACGCATGCGCTGACTCGCCAGCTTATGGAGCGCGCCGCCGATTCGCAGATTGTGCAGGAACAGCTTGCCCACCCCGAGACGGATGTCTTTACGGGCAAAACCTTCGACGAACTGCAAGGCGAGGCCAAGCAAGGCGTTGATCTGGGCAGCATGTTCAGTGTGGACGAGGCGGCGCTCAAGAGTGCGTTTTCGTTTGATGCGTCTGCGCTCTCGGGTGCGGCCGGCGACGGCATTGATCTTTCGGGCGTCGATCTGTCGGGCCTGGATATTGATCTTTCGGGCGTTGGCAAGGACATCGACTTTGGTGACATCATGGCCAAAGCGCCGGCTCCAGATTTCTCGGGCATCTTTGACGGCCTGGAACTCACGCCCGAGCAAATGCAGCAGGTGGGAACGCTAGCCAACCAGCTGTTTGAGAGCTTTTTGCAGTCTGATCAGTTTAGGGCGCTGTCACCCGATGATCTTAAGGACGCGTCAAAGCTTGCTGCCGCATTCTCGGCGTATCTTGAGAGTGATACGGCAGCCCAGCAAATCCTGGCCCAGCTCAAAGCGCTCGGCGGCGATGCCCTGGCCGAGCGCCTGCAGCAGGCGATGACCGACTATGTGCAAAAGCAGCTGGCTCCGTATCTGCAGCAGGCTATGGATCAGGTGATGAAGTCGATCAGCGATCAGATTGCGGCGACGGTGTCAGCTCAGCTCAGGGCAGGCGCAGCAGGGCTCATGGGCCAGATGGCGACGCAGATGTCGTCGAGTTTTGCTAACCTGGCGAGCGCCATGCGCGTGGATGCGAGTGCCTTTGCTCATGCCATCCATTTCAACATGGACGCCGAGGACCTGAGCTCGCTCATGATGAGCTATGCGAAGGCGTCGAAGCTTACCTACGACAACAATCTGACCACGTTGGGTTATGCGGACGAGGCAGATCCCATCTCGGTCAAGATTTTCCCGCGCGACTTTGAGGCCAAGGAGCGCGTACTCGATCACATCGATGCGTACAACAAGCAGGTCAAAGCCGCTGGCCACGATGATCGGGCAATTTCGTACACAGACTACATGGGCATCATCATGGGTTCGGTGACCGACATCGTGAATACCATCAGCTTGGTGCTCATCGCATTCGTGAGTATCAGCCTGGTGGTGAGCTCCATCATGATCGGCATCATCACCTACATCAGCGTGCTGGAACGCAAAAAGGAGATTGGCATCCTGCGTGCGATCGGCGCGTCGAAGCGTAACGTGGCCAACGTATTCAATGCCGAGACCTTTATCGAGGGCCTCATTGCCGGCGTCTTTGCCATTGTCGTCGTGGTGGCCGTGAGCTTCCCAGTTAATACCTGGGCGCTTGCTGCCAAACAAGTACCCAACCTGATGAGCCTGCCCGTGCAGGATGCGCTGGTACTCATTGCAATTTCGGTGCTGTTGACGGTCGTTGCCGGCCTGCTGCCTGCTCGCAGCGCATCCAAGAAGGACCCCGTCGAAGCCCTACGCTCCGAATAATGTGACAAAGGGACAGCCCCTTTGTCACATTGAGACCCTTGCGAAATCGGGGTCTAATTACCGTTCGGCAGGTTAAGAACTCCCTCTCCCCGCTTAATGCTTGACGAAGAGTCCTCTGGTTTATATACCTATCGGTAGGCATATAGGATGTATTGCCGATAGAAATGGAGCAACCATGACTCTCACCACACCAGCCAAAAAAGATTGTCTCCGTGAAAGCGGCGCATTTGCTTGGGTCGTCGTTATTGCGCTCGGCTTAATGTCCGCCGGAACAACTGGCACATATAGCATTATTGCCGGCTCATTCGTTGCTCCAGTATGCGAAGATCTGGGCTTTGACTACACTTCTTTTTCTTTCTATTTCACCGCGATTCTTCTTGGCCTTGCGCTTGGGCTTCCGCTTTTGAGTCGCTTCATTCCAAAAGTAATCGGCAAACCATGGCATATTTGCATTGAACTCGTCCTTATTGCCGCCGGCGCCGCAATGGCGTTCTACACCGAGGTCTGGATGTTCACCGTCTCCGCCGCAGTGATCGGCATCTGCTTTTCGTTTACAACGGGCGTCTGCATGTCCGATGTCATTGACCAATGGTTCAGCAAATCGTCCGGTCTCGCCATCGGCCTCGCTTGGGGCGTTAATTCTCTCTGCACGCTGTTATTGAGTCCTGTCATTACACTGGTCATCGAGCAGCAAGGCTGGCGTACGGGATACATCGTGCTTGCGGCCGTTTCTGCAGCTATGATTTTGCCTGCAAGCGCATTTATCATTCGCCTTAACCCCTCTGATCGCAATATGCTTCCGTACGGAGAGACCGCCTCCGAAACCCATGAGAGCTGCAGCGCCGATGAGCAGGAAGATGTCCTTTCGGGCATGGCACTCCGCGATGCCGCGAAAACGCCGTCTTTTATTCTCTGTGTCCTCTTGCTTTGCGTGGCGCAGCTCACCTGCTGCATGAACCAGTTGTTTCCAACCTATGCAAGCGAGGTCGGTTTCAATCCCATCGTAGGAAGCTTAATGGTCTCGGCAGCTTCGTTTTCCGACATCTTCCTAAATCCCTTCGTGGGCAAAACATGCGACAAGCTTGGCGCTATTAAAGCAACGGTCGCATGGACAGGTGTCAGCATTCTTTCATTCCTGCTTCTTATCATTGGCGGAAGCAATGAGACCGTTTCCATCATTGCAGCTGGTGTAAACGATGTCATGTTCGCCATCGTTGGAACCGCAATGCCGATGCTTCTCCTCTCGCTCTTTGGATCACGCGATTTTGGAAGGATCTATTCGATCGTTTGCTCAGCGGGCTATGTCGTCGGTGCTTTTGGAATGCCGGTCATGATGAAGGTTTACGGGATGGCAGGGTCATTCCAGGGAGTATTTATCTTCTGCATTGCCTGCGACCTTATGATTGCTGCGTTTGCTATCGTTTCCGGCTTTCTCAATAAGGCTGCTGAAAAGTAATAAGCGCCGATTTGCATCGGCATAGATTGCCATGCAACAGGGGTCGACTCCAAGCCAGACTGGAGTCGACCCCTGTTTTCGTTTTAAAGGTTGCCCGCAGGCACCATGGGTGCCAACATGCGCTTCAGCTTGGCTGGTTTATTTGAACATAAGCTCGACTATTCCCGCCCAAACCGCTTTCTCATCAATATCCTCACCTTGAGCGACCGTATTGCTTGCTCCCTCCAGAACGGTATAAAGAATTTGTACGTAGAGCATTACGTCGGCGCTATCGGAAAACGCGCCAATCTCTACACCATGAAGAAGGATGTCTTTAAGCGCATCCATGGTTCGTTTGGTCGCCGTCGCTTGACGTTCCTGAACTGCAGGAATTCGATTTGCTTGAACGCTAACCTCGGCCAGCACGCGCCGGCGCTTTTCATCGCTTCGATAGCCACCTATAACTGAATTGCCGAGCTCGATAAGCGCGGCCTTGAACCCGTCCCTATCGACTATTAGCGAGTAGTCGCGCTGATAGTCAATGGTCGGAAACATGCTGTCCAAGAGCGTAGTGAAAATCTCCTCTTTTGAGGGAAAGTAGTAGTACACCGACGGCTTGGATATACCGACAAAGTCGCAAATCTTTCCGATAGACGCTTTGTCATAACCGACTTCTGCCACAAGATCGTACATTGCGTCCAATATTTTTTTTCTTGTGCTCACGCTGCATTTCTCCATTGCAAATCACTTCCGCACTACCAACATTATTAAGGATGGCAACGGAACATCAATTCGTGTCCAAACATGACCACTATATACGGCGAACGGTATGTATCAGTAGGCGAGCGGCAATTATTCAAAATTATCTACCGAACGGTAGGTATAGTAGTACTATAGCAGGTGAAACCCCGCTATTGTCGCGGCCGGACAGCATCGCGGGAAACCCGACGGAAGGACCAACCATGTACGAGAACTATCGTATGCCGGGCGAGTTCGAGAAGCGCTCCAACGTCTATGTGACATGGCTTCCCGATTACATCCGTGCAGAGGGCTACGATAACCGCCAGCCCTGCGTTGACGTGATCAAGGCTCTGCTCGAGTATGGCGACGTTACGGTCAACCTCAATTGCGGCACCCCCGGCTCCTATGAGGAGGCTTGCTCGCGACTGAAGGAGGAGGGGGTTGATCTCGATCGCATCGAGATCACGCAGTTCGAAGACTCCAACTTCTATGTCCGCGACAACGGTCCCAGCATCATGGTCGACGACAAGGGCCATTCTTATATGGTCAACCCCGCTTGGACCTATTACGGCGTGTGGGACAAGAACTCCCCGGAGTGCCAGTCCGCACGTAAGGCAGCCGTTCACATGGCGGTTGCGCTCGGTTGCTTCGATATCGTCAATTCCGAAATGGTTTCGGAGGGCGGCGACCGCGAGTTTGACGGTCACGGCACTCTGATCGCCATCGAGGACACGGAATGCCGCAAGCGTAATCCCGAGTTCACGAAAGAGGAAGTAGAGGCCGAGTATAAGCGCATCTACAACCTCAACAAGGTTATCTGGCTTCCGCAGCCTATGCTCGAGGACGACGACTATCGACTGGGCATCCTCGACGAGAAGGAAGACGGAACTCCCGTCTTTGGCATGAGCTTTGCAGCTCACATTGATGAGATGTGTCGCTTTATCACTCCGAACAAGATTCTTCTTGCCGAGGTGTCCGATGAAGAGGCAGCCTCGAGCAAGGCTGGAGCAGAGTCTCGTCGCCGCATTGAGGCAGCCTACGAGATCCTGAGCAACGAAACGGACTGGGAGGGCAAGCCCTTCGAGATCGTTCGTATGCCCACCGCCGAGCCTATTGAAGTCGTTATCGCCCCTGGCGATGAAGATTACGAGCTCTATAAGGGCTTCATCGACGAAATGGGCGGCAAGTTTATGGATGGCACCCCCTGGCCCGAGGGCCCCGTCCACTTCTACGCCGCAGCGAGCTACTGCAACTTCCTGATTTGCAACGGCGTCGTTCTTGGCCAGCGTTATTACCACGAGGGCATGAGCGAGGTCGTGAAAGAGAAGGATGAGCAGGCCAAGGCAGTTCTTGAGAGCTGCTTCCCCGATCGCAAAGTCATCATGATTGATTCCCTCGCGCTTAACCTGTCCGGCGGCGGCGTGCACTGCTGGACTAAGGACGTGGCGGCCAGTCGTTAGTGAGCCTTAGAGCCTGCGCTCTTTGGCTTAGGCGCCACATGTACCGCTCCCCGAGGGATATCCGTGTTTTCCTCGGGGACACATTCAACAATAATTTTGATAATAATTCGAAAGGAAATAGGCATGAACAACAGCCTCCGCGGTCGCGACTACATCAACATCCATGATCTCTCCTCCGAGGATTTCCGCTATCTCATCGATCTTGCCTGGAACCTTAAGGCTCAGAAGAAGTCTGGTGTCGACCAGCGCTACTTCCCCGGCAAAAACGTCCTCGCCAACTTTGAGTGGGGCTCGACCCGTACTCGTTGCGCATTCGAGACCTCCTGCAATGATTTGGGCATGGGCTTCACTTATCTGACCAACTCCCACATGGGTGACTGCGAGACCGTCAAGGATGCCATGCGCGTCTTTAACGGCATGTACGATCTCATCGTCTACCGCGCACAGAAGGACGAGCAGTTCCTCTATGACGTCGCCGACCTGGTTGACATCCCGGTCATCAATGCCCTTACTCTCGGCGATCACCCGACTCAGATGCTCGCTGACGCTCTTACGATGGAAGAGCAATGGGGCGGTCTGCGTACGAGCCGCGGCAAGAAGATGGCTTTCGTTGGCAACTGCGCCGGCGCCCCAGTGTGGTATGGCCGTCTGTGCGCTATGCTCGACATGGACTTCCTCGCCATTGGCCCCGACGACCTCCGTCATCAGATGTGCAAGGAAATGATCGAAGAGGTGGAGGCCTGCTACGCCAAGTACGCTCCCAATAGGACCTTTATCATCACCTCTGACCTCGATGCCCTGGATGGCGTTGACGTTATCGTTACCGAGGAGTGGCGCTACATCAACCCCGAGTGCGGAGAAGAGGTTCTGGATCCCGACGACTACAACTCCTGGTTGGGCGATGCCGAGTCTCTGTACCCCTATCGCGTCACCAGCGAGCTGTGCAAGCGCACCAACAATCCCGACATCTTCTGCATGCATGAGCTTCCCTCTGTCCACAACGCGGATCACCGTGTTGGCAAGATGCTCCTCGACCAGTGCAAGAACGACCTTCATCGCGAGATCATCACCGAGGGTTTCGAGATTGCCGACGAGTGCTTTGAGGCCAACGCTTCGGTCATCTTCCGTGAGGCAGAGAACCGTCAGCACACCATCAAGGCCGTTATGTGTGCCCTTCTGGGTCTCTAGGAGCTGCGTCAATGGAAAATGCAAAGTTAAAGAGCAGCAAGGTTTACGCATGGGTTCTCGTAATCGCGCTCGGCCTTATGTCTGCCGGCACGACCGGATCCTATAGCGTCATCGCGGGCTCCTTCGTCGCACCCGTGTGCGAGGAGTTCGGGTTTGACTATTCCATCTTCTCGTATTACTTCACCGCAACGCTCATTGGTCTTGCGGCAGCTCTTCCGTTTGTCGGAAAACTCATTCCCAAGGTCGTTGGCAAGGTTTGGCTCCCCGTTGTCGAGCTTATTTTGCTCGCTGCCGGCGCAGGCATGGCCTTCTACACCGAAGTCTGGATGTTCATCGCCGCTGGCGCCCTGATTGGCGTTTGCTTCGCCTTCACCACCGGCGTCGCTATGTCCGACGTTATTGACCAGTGGTTCAAAAAATCTGGTGGCCTGGCAATCGGTCTCGCTTGGGCAGTGAACTCGATTTACATGCTCATCATGAGTCCCGTCATCACCTCTGTCATCGAGGCCGCTGGCTGGAGAACTGGTTATCTGGTGCTCGCCGGTGTTTCCGCAGTGCTCATTCTCCCAGCTTCCATTCTGATCATCCGCTACAAGCCTCAGGACAAGGGCATGCTGCCCTATGGCTACGTCGAGGGCGAGACGGTCACCGAGACCGAGGAGACATCCGAGGATAGCACGCGTGGCGTTAGCTATGCGCGCGCCATTAAGTCGCCTGCCTTCTTCTTCTGCATCGGCTTCCTCTGTCTCGTTCAGCTCACTTGCTGCATGAACCAGCTCTTCCCGACGTATGCTTCCGAGGTTGGTTTTAGCCCCATGGTGGGCGGCTTCATGGTATCCGCTGCATCGCTCTTCGATCTGTTCCTCAATCCGATCGTCGGCACCACTTGCGATAGGTTCGGCAGCACGAAGGCCATTCTGGGCTGGCTCGCTGTCTCCATCCTCTCCTTTGTCATGCTCATGATGAGCAGCGGCAACTCGACGCTCAGCATCCTCGCAGCAGGCGTGAACGACGTAATGTACGTCATCGCTGGCACTGCCCTGACCGTTTTGGTTATGGATGTCTTTGGCTCCCGCGATTTCGGTCGCATCTTCGCGCTGATCTGCTCCGTGGGCTATATCGTCGGCGCCTTTGGCATGCCCGTTATGATGAAGGTCTATGAGCTTGTCGGCTCCTTCCAGGGCGTCTTCATCTTCTGCATCGCATGCAACGTTATTATCGGCCTGTTCTTGCTGCTGGCAAAAAAGACTGGTAAGAACCTCTCCTGGGACGAATAGTTCGATTCGTCTTAGACATACGCTGTAGGGCTTAACCTGCAGCCGCTTTGGGGCATCGACTAACATCGGTGCCCTTTTTCATCGAATGTGACAAAGGAGCAGCCACTTTGTCACATTGAGTGGCATGTAAATCGAGGTCTAATACTTTTCCGAGAAGTGAACGGCCATACTTGGGCCTCCGAAGCATCGACATTTTTAGACGTCAAACCCGCAGGATTTGGCTGGCAAAACCGCAGGAAATTGCATCTCGAAAGTGCAGATGCTTCGGGGCCCGTTTTCACTCGTTCACTTCTCGGGAAAAGTATTAGACCTCGTTGTATGGGGTGCGGCTGGAGGGTGGTCATCGTTCAGTAGCTACCTCTTCCTTGTGAATCGCCTGAAGCGCAAGGCATAATGCATGTGACAAAGGGACGGCCCCTTTGTTGTGTTGATATGAGAGAAGAGTAGATGATCCTTTCGCTGGCCCCCATGGAGGGGATTACCGGGCATGTGTTCCGTCGCGTGCATGCGGAGTGCTTCGGTGCGCTCGATTGCTATTACACGCCGTTTTTGCCGCCGCCGCGGGTGGGAAACCGCTTTGGCGGCAAGGCGTTTAAGGAGATCGATCCTGCCAATAACCAGGGGCTCAACGTAGTGCCTCAGCTGATGTCCAAGAACGCGGACGAGTTTGTGTGGGCGGCACAGGTGCTCGCCGATATGGGCTACCGCGAGGTCAATCTCAACTTGGGTTGCCCTTCGGGAACGGTTGTCGCCAAGGGCAAGGGCTCGGGTTTCTTGCGCAATCTCGACGAGCTCGAGGCGTTCTTAAGCGATGTGTGCGAGCGGTCGCCGTTGCCGGTATCGGTAAAGACCAGGCTGGGGTTGGAACGCGATGACGAGTATGAACGTGTGCTCGATCTGTATTGCCGCATGCCGTTGGCAGAGCTGATCGTGCATCCGCGCGTACAGAAGGACCGCTATACGGGCTCGCCGCGCAAAGAGTTTTATGGCGAGACGCTGGAGCGTGCGCCGTTCCCCGTGGCCTATAACGGTGACATTTTTGATCTTGAGGATATGGACGCGCTGGCGGAGGCTTATCCCGGGACGCGCCATGTGATGTTGGGGCGTGGCCTGCTCGCGAACCCCGCTCTGGCTCGCATGGTCAAGGGCGGCCCTGCTGCAACGGCTGCTGAGCTGCAGCGCTTCCACGACACGCTGTTTGCGGCATATGCAGAAGAGATTGGCGGCAATGCGGTCTTCCGCATGAAGGAGTGGTGGTTCTACGCCAAGTGCGCTTTCGCTGATCCCGCTACCGTCCACAAGATCGTACGCAAGACCAAAAAGGTCGACGAATACCGCGCTGCCGTCGAGCGCGTCTTTCGTGAACAGCCGCTTGCACCCACAGCTCGCTTCCACGGCTAACTAGTCATCGGGGGCGTTCTTTAACGACTGGTCATTTAAGGACGTCCCCAACGACTATGTAGCAAAAAGCTGTACACCAGCATCCAAAGATGTCGAAAAATGTCGACTTTGGATGCTGGTGTACATGTTTGGGTCCGACGGGGGAGCGGGCCTAGGCAATCAGTGCATCAAGTGTAATGAGCTCTCTGAGCCGCTCCGTGCGTGTTTGCCCATGGCGTTTGGCTTTTTCGTCAAACGCCTCAAGAATCGATTCGCCCACACGTGCTGATATAACGACGCTCGGCTCATCGGAGATTGGTGGCCTTCCCAACTTGATGGTGCGACCTTTCGGCCACTCATCTTTTTCGTAGGCTTCCGCGGCTTTCTTCAACTCTCCGGGAGCAAACCCCATCATCTTTTCGAGCTGCTTAGCGTCCATAGCGCCTCCTATCGATCGGCATAATGTCGAGCACAGGTCAACGGATAATCTTTTTGTATACAGTCTTGTAGAAAAAACAAACAGTTTATCAGGCTAATTAGCTTGTTTTGACCCGCGTGTTCGATAGAAAATGAGCATTGACGGCTTCGATACTCCTTTGCTTTTCAGCCTGGAATTTGGATGCTCATTGAACTTCCGGAGGGGAGCGCTTTATTAAGCTATCGAGATTCTGGGCAGGAGCTCTCACTGGTCTTCGATAATGGGACCAGCTTAATTCGCGACACAGTGTGTCGCGAATGGGAGTAGTCGTTAGGTGTCCTTCAATGGCTAATCATATAAGAACGTCCAAGTGCCGGATTTTGTCATTTAGTGTCGTCCTCAGCGGCTATTCTGGAGGGTCGTGGTCAAAAAAGGCAAATATGAGTACTGTTGCCATTATGGTTGCATTTATTTGCTATAAATTGTAGCTCCTGATGAGATTTGTTCCCATTAAGAGCTACTTTTATTGAACATATGAGGAGAAATAACGTCGTCTGCGGACGAGTGGAACGTTGAATAGTTCCTGAAGTGATCAAAATCGCTGCTACTAAACAGGTAGCAGTACTCATATTTGCCCTTTTTTGACCACAGCCCTCTCGGAAACCTTTCCAGAGGCGTCAAACAGCCATAATCCAAAGGTCTCCTCAAACAATTAGCCGGCCAAGAGCGTCCATGACTACCAAAAAGCTGTACGCCAGCATCCAAAGATGTCGAAAAATGTCGACTTTGGATGCTGGTGTACATGTTTGGGTCGTATGGGTTGGGGCCCTGGACGGACAGAGCGTGCGTACTAGAGCAGGTTTTCCTGCACCCACGCGATGATGTCGCTCGACTCGTAGAGTGGCTTGCCGTCGATGAACAGGCAGGGAACCTGGCGCTTTCCGCCTACGGCGATGAGTGTCTGCTCGGCTTCGGTATCGGTCGAGATATTGCGCTCGGGGATGGTCACACCGTTATCGGCAAGGAATCGCTTGACTTTTATGCAATACGGGCAGCCGGTCATAACGTACAGCGTGAGCTCATGATTAGTAGCCATGGGTCTCCAATCGGTTGAGGTTTCGATTGAAATACCCAAAGCAGCCGCGGTCTATGCGCGCGTCAACGACGACTCGATGGCCTGGACCAGAAACGCCGTGGCTCCGGTGCCGCAGGGCTTGTCGTAGTAGTCAACAAAGCGCTGGTCGGCAAGATAGCCGTGGGCGAGGCCCAGATACGCTTCGTTCTGGGGCTTGTGTCCCCAATTAAGGCCAATCCATCGACGGTGCATTGCGACAAGTTTGCGGGCCTCGTTACTCTCTGAGTCGCCAATGCCCATGGCAATCGAGAGCTGGCCCAAAATGGCGCGTTCAAGTTCCTTCATGTCGTTCCATGTCTGAGGATCCATATCCAGTAACGTTTCGTTTGCTGCATCGATAGCCTCATTGCCATAGCGAGCTCGAGCCTCGGCGCCGTAGCATTCCTCGTTTCCCTGCACGGTGCGCCAGCGCTCCAGTTGCGGCAGGACGGCGCCCATGAGCGAGACGGCTTCGTCGAGCGACATGCCGGTGTTTTGCGCCAGGCGCGGGGCACAGTCCTCGATCATCGCCTCCATGGTGGTGGCGTAGGTGTACTTGCCGTGGTCGTAGCACCACTTGCAGTAATGGTCGGTCGTGGCGCCTGTGGCATCGGTGCCGCAGTCGTCGGGCGTGAGTATCATGCCGCAGCTCTGGCAATAATGCTCGGGCATTTCGAGCAGGTGGGACAGTGGCTCGCCGGTCACGGTGGCAATGAGCTTCATCATGTCGATGCCCGGGGTGACTTCGCCGCGCTCCCAACGGCTGATGGCTTGGCGTGTGACGAAGAGCTTGGCGGCGAGCTGCTCTTGGGTAAGGTGATGGGCGCGACGGACAGCGATGAGCTTTTCTGCAAAGGCCATAACGGCTCCTTTCTGCTGGTTGATGGCTTAAGCATACGCGGCAGCCGGCACCCTTCCAAGCAACCGTTGGTTGCACGACGGGGGACCGCGGCGAAGAATTGCGCGCAACGCCCCACGCCTCCATGCCGTACAATGACCGGCATGGAACCTATCGCACGCATACATACCGACCTGCCGCAGAAGTTCGGCATTCCGCGCAACAGCTTTTTGGCGCCCCATCTGCAGGGACGAATCTTTTTTGAGCCGGAATTTGCCTCCAATGCAGCGGTTGAGGGCCTGGACTCCTTCTCTCACCTGTGGCTGCTGTGGCGCTTCGAAAACGGAACGCCCGGCGGCACGGCTAAGGATATTGCCGTCGACGCTAAAACGCAGGACAGGTCCGGCACCAACGCAAAATGGTCGAAAACCGTGCGCCCGCCGCGTCTGGGCGGAGCCGAACGTGTGGGAGTGTTTGCCACGCGCAGTCCGTTTCGCCCTAATCCCATCGGGCTCACCTGCGTCAAGCTTGATCGTGTCGAGCTCACCGACGATGGCCCCATCATCCATGTGCTGGGAGCAGATCTGCGCGACGGTACGCCCATCTACGACATTAAGCCCTACATTCCGTTTGCGGACTGTCACCCGGATGCGACCGGCGGCTGGATTGAGGATGCTCCGTGGCAAGAGCTCGATGTTGAGTTTCCGCAAGCGCTACAGGATATGGTCCCGCCCGCAAAGCTCCCCGGCTTGGTCGAAGTCCTTCGCCAAGACCCACGCCGCGCAGGCAGCAAGCACGAGCCAAACCGCATTTACCACTTGGCTTACGCCGGGCTCGACATATCGTTTACGGTCGATGAAACCCAGCTAACCGTAGTCGCCGTCAACGACGCGCGAGACTAACCAGCCATTCGCCCGCACCCGTCAAATTAAGCGCCAAACCCCGCGCCAAAACCGCCCGTGCTGGTGGACAATAGCGCCTATCGAAACAGTCTACTTTGCACGGGGGTCCAGCATGAAATACGACTTCACTTCAATCATCGACCGCCACGGCATGGACTCCATCGCCGTTGACTCTTGGGGCGAGATCCCCGGTATGGCTCCGAACGCACCCGACGAGGGCTTCGACCGCATCCCCATGTGGGTGGCCGACATGAATTTTGCCACGGTGCCCACGGTCCAGGAGCACATCATTCAGCGTGCCCAGCACCCCATGTTTGGCTATTTCAATCCGCGCCCCGAGTACTTCGACCGCATCATCGAATGGCAGGGCCGCCGCAATGGCGTCGAGGGCCTGCGCCCTGAACATATTGGCTACGAAAACGGCGTGCTGGGCGGGGTCGTGTCGACGTTGCGCGCGTATGTCCAGCCGGGCGATGCGGTGCTGGTCCATAGCCCCACCTACATTGGTTTTACCAAGTCTATCGAAGCCGCGGGTTATCGTATTGTCCACAGCCCGCTTAAACTTGACGACCAGGGCGTGTGGCGCATGGACTTTGAGGACATGGAGCGCAAACTCGCCCAAAACCACATCCATGCCGCGGTGTTCTGCTCGCCGCACAATCCCTGCGGCCGCGTATGGGAGCGCGACGAGATCGAGCGCGCCATGGACATTTATCGCCAGCACGATTGCGTGGTGATTTCGGACGAGATTTGGTCCGATATCATCCTGCCGGGACACAAGCATATCCCGACGCAGTCGGTGAGCGAGGATGCCCGCATGCGCACGGTTGCCCTCTATGCGCCGAGCAAGACGTTCAATCTGGCGGGTCTGGTCGGCAGCTACCACATTATCTACAACGAGACGCTGCGCGACCGCGTGTGCGCCGTGTCCAACAAGACTCACTACAACGAGATGAACGTCCTCTCCATGCATGCGCTTATCGGTGCCTATCAGCCGCAAGGCTACGAGTGGGTGGACGAGCTCAACCAGGTGCTTGCCGGCAATATCGAGTACTTTTGCAATTACGTGGACGAGCATTTTGAGGGCGTGTCCTATTCGCGTCCGCAGGGCACGTACATGGTGTTTCTGGACTGCACCGAGTGGTGCCGCGAGCATGGCCGCGATATTCAGTGGCTGCTCGACGAGGGGGCGCGCGTGGGCGTGGGGTATCAGGACGGCCGTCCGTTCCACGGGCCCTGCCACATTCGTGTGAATCTGGCGCTGCCGCTTTCGCGCGTAAAGGAAGCGTGCGACCGTTTGGACCGCTACGTTTTTAATGCACGGTAAGTGAGCACTGCATGCGGGGCCTTCTGCCAAGTCGGCTGGAAGGCCCCGCATGGTAAGGCATCTGTAACCATTGGGCGCTCGAGTGGTTTTGTTTGCTATTATTTTTAACCATTTCAGTCTATAAACAGGATCGTCTGGAGTTCGATGAAAAGACCCCGTCGCTCGGCTGCCATTTCGTTGTTTGTCGCGCTTGCAGTGGCGAGCGCCTTTGTCATAGCGATGGCCGGCTGTTCCGGGCACAATGACGAAGCCTCGACGCCAGCATCAAAAGCCCCTGACGCCTCGCAGGCCAAGGACGACGACCTTAAGACGCTCAACGTCGGCAGCGACCTCTATCCACCGTTTGTGTATACCGACGAGTACGGCGATATTGTTGGCCTGGATGTCGAGATATTGACCGAGGCTTTGGCCCGCATTGGTTACAAGCCAAAATACCAGATGATCGATTGGGAAAAGAAGAAAGAGCTGCTGGCGAGCGGCGAACTCGATTGCGTCATGGGCAGCTTTAGTATGACGGGTCGCGAAAACGAATATCGTTGGGCCGGCCCGTACCTTGCGAGCCGCCAGGTGGTCGCGGTCGATCCCCAGAGCGATATCTACACGCTTGCCGATCTTGAGGATAAGATCGTGGCGGTTCAGTCCACCACCAAGCCCGAGGGCATTTTGCTCAATCGCACAAATGAAAACGTTCCGCAGATCAAGGAGCTCTACAGCTTTTCGGACGGTTCATATCTGAACCCGGCGCTCGTCGAGGGCCTGGTCGACGCTATCGCCGCGCATGAGTCCTCGTTCCTCACCTACGAAAAAGACTATGGTGTGACATATCGCATTTTGGATGAGCCGCTGCTAGAGGTTGGTTTGGGCACCGCTTTCGATATCAACGATACGCGCGGCATCGACGTCAAGCTCACTCATGCCTACCAAGAAATGCTTGCCGATGGCACCATGGAACGCCTAGTGTCAAAGTACTTTGATGACCCTTCGCCATTTTTGAATATGGAGGGCCTGTCATGATCGATGCGCCCGACCACGCCGCTCAGGAGCGGGACAATCGTTCGACAGGGGCATGGCTCCTTGTCGCTCTGCTGGGGATGGCGCTCTCGGTTGTTGCCGGCATGATGAGCTACGGTTACACGACGGCCCAAGCCGAGCAGCGCTTTGCCGACGTTGTCGATTACGTGGCGACGCAGAGCCTTTCCTACGACGCGTTCAACAGCGCCTATGCGACCAAAAACCTGATTCGCGTTATGGAGATTGCCGGAGAGGCTGCTCGCGATATGGAGCGCGACGGTTCGGTGGATAACGCCATGCTGGAGCAATACGCCGACCAGTTCAACGTGAGCGCGCTGATTGTGACGGATGCATCGGGCAATTTGGTGTTCGAGTCCTCGATGGGCGATGTGGGCTACGGGTCGCTCGCTACGTATCTCAAGGAAGCGCCCGTACTGGAGGTGGCAACTCATCCGCTTAAGTCTTATACCGCCCGCATTACGCTTTCGGATGATTCGGTTGCAGACATTGGTTGCGTGACCCGGCGGGATGGCGAGGGTATCGTTATCGCGGTAAGGCATCAGAGCGCGAAGGCGGTTGCAAGCAATACGCTCAAACTGCAGAGTTTACTCGAAGGCTATGAAACCATCGATAGCGGCAATATCGTGATCGAAAGCGACGGCAAGGTCGTTGCGACCAATGCCGTTGAACCCACCGTATTGGGCGTGTTCGATCTGCCTGCGACGGATGTCTTCATTGTCGACGGTATTAAGGATCGATGCCTGGCTGGTAAGGTCAGATTGGTTAACGCCGACGGCGAGTGGTATTTGGGCACATTTGGAAAAGCGCACAAATTCTATGTGTATACCTATGCCTCGGCGCAGCGCTACTTTGAGGTCGCCGCGGCTGTTGCCGCCGGCGTGCTGGTGCTCTACGGCGGTGTTATAGCCGTTGTTGTGACGGTGCGTCGCCGCGCTGATCGTCGACGTTTGACGGACTTGCTGCAGCAGGAGCGCGACTATGGCGACAAGCTGGCAAAGGCGGCGCGTGAGGCCTCGTCTGCCAACTCGGCAAAGACAGAGTTTCTGCGTCGCATGAGCCACGATCTGCGCACGCCCATCAACGGCATTCGCGGCATGGTCGAGGTTGGCGATGCCAATGCGGACGATCTGCAAAAGCAGACTGAGTGCCGCTCAAAAATTTGGACGGCATCGGGACTGCTGCTCGACCTTGCCAACGAGGCGCTCGATATGAGTCGCCTGGAGAGCGGGCAGGTCGACCTGAACCTCGTACCCACAAATTTGGTGGCACTCAACTGTGAAGTGCGCGATATTCTGGAGCGCCAGGCCGAGGAGCGTCTGGTGACAATTATCTGCGACCAGCAGACGCTTAATCATCCCTATGCGCGGGTGAGCGTGACGCACCTCAAGCGCTTGTTGCTCAATATTGCCGGTAATGCCGTCAAGTACAACCGCCAGGGCGGATATGTTCGCCTGGTGTGCCGCGAGGTGGAGCCAACGGATGGCGTCCCCGTCTATGAATACACGATCGCCGACAACGGTATTGGCATGAGCGAGGAGTTCCAACAGCACCTCTACGAGCCGTTTTGCCGCGAGGAGCAGCAAGTGGAAGGCGCTTCATCGGGAACTGGCCTGGGCGCGCCTATCGCAAAACAGCTGGTGGAGCTTATGGACGGAACCATGAGCTTTACGAGCGTCTTGGGGCAGGGGACGACGTTTACCATCCGCCTGCCGTTCGAGAAATGCAAGCGCTCCGAGATTCCTCAGGCAGTTCGCGCGGATGCGGGCGATGGCGATGCGCTCCAGGGCTTGCGCGTTTTGCTCGTAGAGGATAACGATCTGAATGCCGAGATCGCGCAGTTTACGCTCAGCCGTGCCGGTGTCGTCGTGACGCATGCTAAGGATGGCGAGTCTGCCGTTGAGGCGTTTGCCGCGAGCGCACCGCACGAGTACGACGTGGTGTTGATGGACATCATGATGCCTGGCATCGATGGCCTTGAGGCCACGCGTCAGATTCGAGCGCTCGATCGCGAGGATGCCGCGACCACGCCGATTATCGCCGTGAGTGCCAATGCCTTTGCCGACGACCGCAGACTTTCGCGCGAGGCGGGCATGGACGCGCACCTGAGTAAACCCGTGAGCTCGCAGGAGCTCGTTGAGGCGCTTGCGCACATAGCCGCCGACGCTTCATAAGCATATGGCCCGGTTCCAAGGTGGGTTGGAACCGGGCCATATTGCCATTTGTGACGCCTGTTCTTGAGGCTTACTTTTCTTGAATCTGCTTACCGCAAAGATGCTCAATCGAAATCTCGTAAAGCTGGACGCCCTTGATGTCTTTGGCGATTTCCTCTTCGACTTCTTCGGCAGAAGGGTAGTACTTAAGGGCGAGCTGGCGGACTTTGTCCTCGATAAACGCGGGGGTGTCATTCGCCAGGCGACAGCGGCCAAAGACCACGGTGCTCATAACGTAGGGAGCCCAGTCGCCGTCCTGGTACCACTCGTTGCCGTAAACGGTAAAGCAGACCTTGTCATCGCGCTTGAGTGAATCGACCTTGTGGCCGGCCTTGGCGCCATGGAAATAAATCTTGTCGTGCTCGGCGTCAAAGAAGTAGTTGACGGGAATGGCGTACGGGTAGCCATCGTCGCCGTTGACGGCAAAGACGCCGCGCTTGCAGGTGGCGAGCAGTTTGCGCGCTTCCTCGTCGGTGATGGCGCGTTTCTTTCGACGTAAGGGCCTAAACATCGTTGGCTTCCTTTCTGGTCGTGCGTGGTGGTTGAGCACAAACTATAGCGAAACGGATCCGTTTTTCTTGATGCGGGCGAGTATGTTTTTGAGCTTGTTAAAGTCGAGCGGTTTGGACAGATGGGCGTTCATGCCGGCGTCGTGTGCCGCCTTGGCGTCTTCGGCAAAGGCGTTGGCGGTGAGCGCGATGATGGGGATATCGGCTGCATCGACCTTCTCGCTCAGACGAATCACGCGGGTTGCCTCGTAGCCGTCCATGTCCGGCATCATGATGTCCATCAAAATGGCATCGAAGCTGCCGGCGGGATGCGACAGGTACAGATCGACGACTTCGTTGCCGTTGGCGGCGCGGGTGACCACGATGCCCTCGGATTCTAGCAGCGCCTGGGCAATCTCGGCATTCAATTCGTTGTCTTCGGCGAGCAGCACGTTCATGTCGGCGAGCGAGCAGTCGGGCGCACTCTCAACCGTATTCGCCCGCGCCTGGGGATTCTCGTCGATATCGAGCGGAATCTCCACGTAGAACGAGGTGCCCACATGGAGCTCACTGGTGACTTCGATGGTGCCGCCCATCAGTTCAATAAGCGACTTGACGATTGGCATGCCCATGCCGGTTCCTTGGAACTTGCTGCGCGCATCGTCACCTTCTTGGGCAAACGGCTCATAGATATGCTTTAAAAACTTGGGAGTCATACCAATGCCGGTATCCGAAACGCTAAAGCAAAAGAGCGCGCGCCCGTTATCGAGTGGCTTGGTATTTGAGCTAAAGGTGACGGAGCCGCCGTGCTTGTTGTACTTAATGCTGTTGTCTAACAGGTTGATCATGATCTGTCGGATATGGGTGGGACTGCCGATCATGTATGGCCCCGTGGCGTACGGCAGACTATTGTCCTGCATTGTGATGGCGTTACTGGACGCGCGGAGCTTGCACAGCACCAGTGTATCGTCACAGAGCTCTTTGAGGTTAAAAGGCGCATGCTCCAGTGTTAGCTTGCGGTCTTCGATTTTGCCCATCTCGAGGATGTCGTTGATCAGCGAGAGCAGGTGATTGGCGGCAACGCGCGCCTTGGCACGGCTCTCGCGGGCGACCTGGATATCGCCTTCCTTCAATTCCTCGATCTCGATAAGGCCCAGGATACCGTTGAGCGGCGTTCGGATGTCGTGGCTCATGCGCGTGAGGAATGCCGTCTTAGCGGCGTTGGCAGCGTCGGCTTTTTTGCGCTCGGTTCGAGCGCGCACGAGCGCCCAGATGAGCAGGACGATACCGACCGACAACATACCGATGAGGGCAGCTGCAACGGCGGCACGGTTGCGATAAAGGAATTGAAGCGTGTTGGATTCCTGGGCCGTGTACGACGTGGAGGAGTAATTGCTTGCGGAGAGCGATTCTCCGGCATTGATGATGCCCTTGTTGACGATTCCCAGCAGCTCGGGCTTTCCGCGCGAAATCCAGCACGAGAGCTCACAGGTGTCAGGGAGCTCGGCCGTCTCGTAACCTTCGAGATCATAACGGTCGCCGATGGTTTTTATGCGTGAGCTGGGAGCGACGATGCAGTGCGCCGTTCCCTTCCTGAGGGCGTCGAACGCTTCATCGTCGGATTGGTATTCGGTCACGGTCGCTGTGGGAAACAGGCTTTCAAGTGCATTTTTGTTGACAAACGATGATTTGGTACAGGCGATGTTCTGAAGGTCTTTGTTCAGGTCGCTGCCGGTGTGGATGGCGGTGAGGGACACGGTCCCCAACGATGCCGACTGCACAACGCCTGATTGCTCGGCAACCCAGTAATCTCGGTATACCGGCAGCGCAACGTCTATGCTTCCCTTTGACAGAGCCTTTGACATCATCTTGTAGCTATCAAAGGCGACGGTTTTGACCGTAATGCCAAATTTATCGTGCAACGTCGTCGCAAGCGATGCGAGCGAGCCTTCCATTTCGCCGTTTTCGTCTTCGTTGCAGTAGGGGAGTTTGCCCGTAATGTAGCCGAGCGTGATGGCGTTGTCATTTGCTTTGAGCCAGGAACGTTCGGGGCCGTTGAGCGATGATGAACCGCTGTTTTTGACCGAGTAGTTAGATTTGACTTCGTCGATATAGCGTGGGTTGACGCGGGCGATTGCCGACATGGCGGCATTGATGTCGTCCATTAGGTCGGGGCGGCTTTTGGGGACGGCAAAGTAGTAGTCGCTCGAACCAACGTAGAACATGGGCGACGCATCGGGCGACGAAATGGTGTCGTTCATGATGACGGCATCGACTTCGTCGTTTGCGAGCGCGTCAAAGAGGGCGCCGCCAGTGTCGATTTCTTTATAGGTGCAGGTAATGCCTTCGTTGGCGAGCCACTGCCGGCCAACAAAGGTTTGCATAACGTCGGGGTTGTAGCCGATGGTAAGGCCTTGGAGCGCTTGGGGGTCGCCCTTGGCCAGATCGTCGCGATCGGGCTTGGCGTAGATGTAGTAGCGCTCGGTGCCCTCGGGGTTCGAGGAAAAGAGCAGCTTTTGGGCGCGTTCCTCGGAGTAGGAGATGTTAGGCATAAGGTCGATTTCGCCTGCCTCGAGCATGTCCATAAGCTCGGTGAAGGTGCCGGAGACGTATTCGTACCGCCAGCCGGGCGTGTAGTACGACAGGGTCTGGAGGTACTCGTAACCCCATCCCGAGAGACGCTCGCCGGGGGTGCCGTCCTGGAAGCCCTCGTTGTTGACGAGCCAGCCGACGCGGACCGTTTTGACCTGCTGATCGGAGTCGGCGGCAAAGGCAGGGGCGGGCGCGACGGCGCTCAGTACGGCGAGCGCGGTAAGCGCGGCGGCCAGGGTGCGACATATAACTGAACGAAGGACAGTGGCAGCTCTCACATGCAATCCTAACGAATCGAGACATTACCACATAAGGATACCAGCTCAGCCCGCCCAGGCGGCAGCTGGTAGTCATTGGGGACGTTCTTAAACGACTAGTCATCGGGGACGTTCTTGTTTGACTAGTCATTTAAGAACGTCCCCGATGACTAGTTCCGTTTGCGGGGGAGGCGTGGGACAATACCGAGCGAACGTGATTGGTTGTCCGTGGAAAGGGTCGCGATGAAAAAGCTCAGGACGCTTGCTGACGTGTTACGCCAGGCGGGCTTCGTGCGCATCACGGAGCTATTCCTCGTCTTTTACTTGCTGTGCTCGACGGCCGTCTGGCTGTCCGAGCCCACGACCCTCACGTTTGGCGATGGCCTGTGGTTTAGCTTTGAGACGGTCTCGACCATCGGCTTTGGTGACATTCCGGCCGAGACACCGGTTGCCCGCGCCATTACCGTCGTCTTGAGCGTTATCAGCATCTTCTACATCGCCATGCTCACGGGCGTGGCGGTGAACTACTGCAATACGCTTATCAAGATGCGTCAAAAGGACACCATGGCTCGTTTTATGGACGATCTTGAGCATTTGGAAGAGCTCGATCGTGACGAGCTCGCCGATCTGTCACGCCGCGTGCGCGAGTATCGTCGACGCCAGCGCTAAGACGAACGTCGTGCGCCACAACAGGGGGACAAATATGAACATCACCGTGTACCTGGGTGCCAACACTGGCAATGACCCGGCATTTCTGCCCGCGGTACAGGAGCTGGGCAACTGGATTGGCGCCAACGGACACGCGCTGGTATACGGCGGGTCCAAATCGGGCCTGATGGGCGCGCTCGCCGATAGCGTGCTCGATGCCGGCGGACACGTGACGGGTGTTGAGCCGAGCTTTTTTATCGAGGCCGAGTTTCAACATGACGGCATCGACGACCTTATCGTGACGAGCGATATGGCCGAGCGCAAAGCCAAGATGATTGAGCTCGGCGATGTGTTCATCGCCTTTCCCGGCGGGACGGGCACGCTCGAGGAGATTGCCGAGGTCATGTCCGCTGTGTCGTTGGGGCACCTGAGTGCTCCGTGCATCCTGTATAACCTGGACGGTTACTACAACGACCTCAAGGCGCTGCTCGGGCACATGATTGATAAGGGCCTATCGAGCCCGCAGCGCCAGCAAGGTATCTACTTTGCCGACGATTTGCGCGAGATTGCCTCGATTATCAACGGATAAGTCTTGAGCTTGCCCCACTATGGCTCCCAATGGTGCCGTTCGCGGCGCAGACGGTTGGCTCGTTCGGGCAACGCTCGCTCTACAATAAAACGTAACTATGTCGACTTTGACCGCGGGAGGACCCGATGGATAACCTTGCCAAACCCAAAAACCGCGCGCTGTTTTTACTTAGCGTTGCCGTGACCGGTGCGTTCGCAGGTGCCGCGGTCTGGCTGTTCTTTTTTGCGATGGAGCATGGTATCGACTATCTATGGACCGAGATTCCGAGCGCGCTGGGCGTCGCTTCGCCCGAGCTTGCCAGCGGCCCGTTTGGCTTTCTGCCGTACCCGTTTTTTGTCTGCCTGCTGGGCGGCCTGTTAATCGGTCTGTTCGAGAAGATGACGGGCACCAAGACCGATGACCTCAACCAGGTGATGGCTAAGGTTAAGCAAGACGGGCGCTACCCGTACGACAACCTGGGGAAGCTTTCGCTCGCGGCATTGCTGCCGCTGCTGTTTGGCGGAAGTATTGGACCGGAGGCCGGCCTGACCGGCGTTATCGCGGGTCTGTGCAGCTGGGTCGGCGACCGCATGCGTCACTTTGGCGCCGAGTTTAGGGAGCTCACGCTGCTGGGTACCCAGGCTGCCCTGACGGCGCTCTTTACCGCGCCCGTCTTTGGCTTTGTGGCGCCGCTTGCCGGTAGTGCCGACGGCGACGAGGGCTCCGCGTCCGGCGAGATCACCATCAAGCTGCCCAAGGCGCAAAAGACGGTGGTCTACGGCATTGCGATTGCCGGCGGCCTGGGCACCTACCTGCTGCTCGGCCAGCTCATGGGCGGCGGCATGGGCATGCCCAGGTTCGAGGCTGCCGTGGTGGGCAACTTGGAGCTTACCTGGCTCGTCCCTCTGTCGTTGATCGGAACAATCTGCGGCTGGCTGTACTTTGTCTCTGAGCACGCGAGCGAAGCGCTTGCCCATGCAATAGGGGAGCGTCCTGTCGTCAAGGCCATGCTGGCCGGTCTGGCGCTCGCCATCTGCGGCACGGTCCTGCCCTACACCATGTTTGCCGGCGAGACCCAGGCCGACGTGCTCATGGAAACCTACTTGACCATTCCCGCTGGCGTGCTTATCGCGACCGGTCTTGTTAAGGCCATGCTGACGCCCGCCCTCATCAACCTGGGCTGGCGCGGCGGCCACTTCTTCCCCGTTATCTTCTCGGGCGTAAGCCTGGGCTACGGCCTTGCCATCCTCACCGGCGCCGATCCGGTCTTTTGCGTCGCCGTCTGCACGGCATCGACGATGGGTGCGGTCATGCGTCAGCCGGTCATGGTCGTGGGCCTGCTGCTCATGTGCTTCCCACTCAAGGGTATCGTCTGCATGATCATCGCCGCCGTTATCGCCGCCGGCATTCCGCTGCCCAAGCCGCTGCGCAAGTAGCACGGTTAATCGCGAGTCAACTCCAGAGGGGCACGAGATGATCCTGTACTTTAGCGCGACGGGGAACAGCGAACATGTGGCGCGTCGCATTGCAGCGGCGACAGACGACAAGGTTGTGTCGATTGAGCGCTTTGATGCCGAGATCCTTCACCTTACTGTGATGGAAGGCCCCTGTCGGCTGGGGTTTGTCGCCCCGGTATACGCCTGGGGCTTGCCGACGCCAATGATCGAGTTTTTGAAGACTGCCGACCTGTCGATTGCTGCCGGTGCAAAGGGCGGCGAGCGCCCCTATACGTTCTATGTCTCGACGTACGGTTCGACGACCGGGCAATCGGCCAAGTTCGCCCGCGATCTGCTGCACGAGCGTGGGCTCGAGTTAGATGCGGCGATGAGCGTCAAGATGCCTGATACCTGGACGCCTGTTTTCGACCTGTCTGACCCTCAAAAGGTTGAGGGTATCAATAGGGCTGCCGAGGCGCAGATTGATGCTGTGATCGAGGCGGTGCGGGAGCGGCGCACGGGCAATATGATGCGCCATCGCGTGCCCCTGTTTGCATCGTGCGCGTATCATGCGTTTGGGCTGCCGCGTATGCAGCAGACGAGCAAGTTTGCCGTCGATGCTAGCCGCTGCGTCGGGTGTAGCCTCTGCGCTAAGCGCTGCCCCATGGCGGCGATTGAGATGCGCGACGGCCTTCCCGTCTGGACAAAGCCGGAGTGCGCAGCCTGCCTTCGTTGCCTGCACTGTTGTCCCAAATTTGCCATCTCGCACGGTAAGCGCACGGCATCCCGCGGTCAGTACAGGCATCCTAAGCCAGGTGTGAGGATGTAGCGGCTGCTGGCCGCGCTACTTCCAAACTGCGAGCGCGGCGGTGCCCAGTACGATGAGGGCGAGACCGACGGCGCTGCGCCGTGAGAGTTTTTCGTTGAATGCCAAGCGCGCAAATAGTACCGATACGACAATCGATAGTTTGTCGATCTGCACCACGATGCTCACCTGGCCTGTGGCGATGGCGTAGTAGCATAGCAGCCACGATGCGCCAGTCGCAATGCCCGATGCCGCGAGAAATACGAGTTCGTAGCGGTCTACGTGCACGGCTTGGCCCATCTTGCCTTTAGCTGCCACGATTGCCCATGCCATAACCAGTACCACACAGGTACGGATTGCCGTGGCCAGGTTGGATTCGACGCCTTCGATGCCAGCCTTGGCAAGGATGGACGTGAGCGCCGCGAACACGGCGGCGCCGAGGGCGTAAGCGAGCCAGGTCCGGTCTTGCTGCTGCTCGGGTCCGGCAGGCTGCTTCTTCTCGATCATTAAAAACGTGCCGAGGGTGATGACAGCGGTTCCCACGAGCTTAACCGCAAGGTTGCTCGTCTCGCCAAAAAGTACGATGGCGATCAGTGCGGCGAGTACGGTGCTCATCTTGTCGACCGGTACGACCTTATTGACGTCTCCGATGCCCAACGCCTTAAAGTAACAGATCCATGAAGCACCGGTAGCGAGTCCCGAGAGGACGAGAAAGAGCCAGGATCTGGGTTCGATGCTGCCGATGGTTCCAATGGATCCAGAAATGCCCGCCATTGCCCAGGCGAAAACGAGCACCACGCAGGTGCGAATGGCCGTCGCGACATCGGAGTCGGTCTGCTTGATGCCGCATTTGGCCAGGATAGATGTGATGCCGGCAAGGAAAGCCGACACAAATGCTGCTGCGACCCACGACACGGGTGAAATGCCTCCCCAAAGAACAACCGCGCCAGATTTACGGCGCTCGTCCGATGATACCGTCCCGCCATGAAGCTTTGATATCGCTGTGGTGAGACAGGGGCCATAGTTCAAGAGGGCATTTGGTTAAGGCTCGAATCGAAGGTGAATGGTTTTCCGCGAAGTGAACGAGTAAATCTGGACCCCTGGAACATGCACACTTTTTTCGAACAAAACTGCAGGATTCTTAGACAAAACCGCAGGAATTGAGTCCTTAAAAATGTCGATGCTACAGGGCACTGTTTTTACTCGTTCACTTCTCGGAAAGGTATTCACCTTCGATATGCTGACGGTGTCTTTTTGGTTGCTAAGAACTAGACGGCCTGCTGTGAGGGGCGGTGGTGACGCTATGCCGCCTTGTTTCATTGAAAAAATAAGCGGGGTACCACCTAAGCTTATTAGCTGTCGATTACAGGTCGCGTACTCGATAAACCTTGGTGCTGATGGTGCAGCTGATTGCACATAGCGCGAGGGCCAGTACGGCAATTCCTGCGCACAGACCGCCAAGGACGGCAGGATCGGGATTCGCTCCGGCAATCGACATGAGCCAGTTGCTAATGGGGTTGGAAGAGCTCAGCATTGCCATGGTACCGCAGCCCATCAGGGCAAACAGGCCGACGGAAAGGCGCAGCGCCTCCATGTGTCCAAATCGAAAGAACAGCGGCTGTGCCAAAAACACCATCATGAGGGAGATGAGCATCGATGCTGCCGAGGCTATAGCGATCTCAAAGACCGTCTGTCCCGTCGAGGGAATGCCCGTGTGATCGAAGAACGGAAGGGCGATGATGTTCAAAAGCACGGCGGCGCATGCCATGACGGCCGAGAAAGCAATAATGCACAGGTAGCGTGCGCAGATGATGTCTTTGCGCGAGAACGGCAGCGTTGCCCGATAGCGCTCCCAGCCGTTTTGGTTATCGTAGCCAGCCAGTGAGTTCATGATTATGATGGGCGACATGGCACTGACGGCGCAGGCACCGGCGCTCATACCGGAATCGCCATCCGACGCGTTGGCGAGAGTCAACACGACGAATATGAACAGGCCGACACCCGCGATGCTCGGGATGAGCGTGCGAACGATGGCGAGCTCGGACATAAAGGCGCGTTTCATTTCGAAGCCCCTTTCAGCATGAGGCGAAGATAGTCATCAATGGTTGCCCGGTCGCAGGGAATCTCGGGGAAGGCCTCGAGCGTTTCGCGACGGTTGGGCACGAGCACGTCCACGCTATAGGCGTGGTGGACGGCACGGGCACCTTCGACGCAAGTCATAAGCTCGGCAGCCTGCGATTGGGTGCAGTGGGCGATGCCGGCGCGGTCGGTAATGTCCTCGCGCGGCAGGTCAAAAATAATCGAGCCATTATCGATGCAGATGACGCGATCAGCGGTGCGATCGAGGTCAGACGTAATGTGGCTCGAGAGCAGCACGCTGTGCTGGCCGTCGGCGACAAAGGCAAGCAGCTCATCAAGCAGTTCCTCGCGTGCCATGGGATCGAGGCCCGCGGTGGCTTCGTCCAAAACGAGCAGCTTGGCATCGTGGCTGAGTGCACAGGCAAGCTGCAGTTTCATGCCCATGCCGCGGGAGAGGTCCTTGACCTTTGTCTTGGGATCGAGGCCAAATCGGTTGATGAATCCGGCGAACGTTTCGCGGTCCCACGCGGGGTACGCCGGGCCTACGAGCGACTCGACCTGGCCCACCTTAAGTGTGGAAGGGAAGGGGCACGTGTCCAGCACGAGGCCGACGCGAGTGCGCAGACAACGCTGCGTCTCATCGGGCGCGTCGATGCCACAGCGCTGCCCAAACAGGTGCACCTCGCCGGCATCGAGTTTGATAAGCCCGAGCGCGGCGCGAATCGTCGTTGTTTTGCCAGCACCGTTAGCACCAACAAAGCCGACGATCTGGCCAGGCTCCACGGCAAGCGTGACGTCGCGCAGCGAAAAGCGGTCGCTCACACGGCGTGAGATGCCTTTGAGTTCTAAAAGGTTTTGCATGGTATAGCCTTTCTTGCAGATGGCTACTGCATGGTTTCGGGGGCTACGAGGTCGAGCATCTCGTGCAGCCTGTCGCGCGTGACGCCCAAGGCTTCGGCTTGGCTTGCCGCTTTCGCAAGCAGGTCTTCGATATGGCAGAGCTGGTTTTCGCGCAAGAGTTCTTGGTTGCCCTCGGCGACAAAACAGCCCTTACCCTGCACGGTGCAGATAAAGCCAAGCTGCTCCAGGTCGGCGTAGGCGCGCTTGGTGGTGATGACGCTCACGCCAAGATCGCTCGCGAGTGCTCGGATGCTGGGGAGTTTGGCTCCCGTAGCGAGCGTGCCCGAAAGGATCTGAGCTTTGACCTGCGAGGATATCTGCTCGTAGATGGGCTTGTCGCTCGAATTGGATAGGATGATGTCCACAGCGGCTCCTTAGCTGTTGGGCTACACGTGTATATAACCGGTAAGCACAGTATATATACACTATGCACAGTTGCGCAAGAGGTAAATACGGATTGTCCGCTCGTTCATTCATCTCAATCTGTAACAACTGGAGAAGATTTTGGCTGCTAGATGTTATGGATCGAGACATTGGCCACCCGTCTATCCTTATATCTCAATCTGTAACAGATGGACCCGTTTTGAGTGGCTAGATGTTACAGATCGAGACAAACTGCTGCGGAGTGCCGCCATCGACTGCTACCCCAGGCCCCAACTGATGAATTTGTCCTGATAGGTGTCCTAGAGCGGGATTTCGCGGCTACAATAATACGGTTACAACGACGTAATGCACTCAATGCAAGAAAGGATCCGCATGGCAAGCCTGTCGGATGAAATCTCGTCGCGCCGTACATTCGCGATCATCAGCCACCCGGACGCCGGTAAGACCACGCTTACCGAGAAGCTGTTGCTCTATACCGGCAGCATCCAGACTGCCGGCTCGGTCAAGGGCAAGAGCTCGGCCAAGCATGCCGTCTCGGACTGGATGGACATCGAGAAGGAGCGCGGCATTTCCGTCACCTCCTCGGTGCTGCAGTTCACTTACAACGGCGCCTGCGTCAACATCCTCGATACCCCCGGCCACCAGGACTTCTCGGAGGATACCTACCGTACCCTTATGGCCGCCGACGCCGCTGTCATGGTCATCGACGGCGCTAAGGGCGTCGAGGCTCAGACCAAAAAGCTCTTTAAGGTCTGCACGCTGCGCCATATTCCCATCTTCACCTTTGTGAACAAGCTCGACCACGAGGCCCGCGATCCGTTTGAGCTCATGGAGGAGATCGAGAACGTCCTGGGCATCAATACGTACCCCATGAACTGGCCGATTGGCAGCGGCCGTAACTTCCGTGGTGTGTTCGACCGCCAGACCCGTCGCGTTATCGCCTTTGAGGGCGACGGCCACGCCAACGCCACCAAGAAGGTCGCCGAGGTCGAGGCCGAGCTGGGAGATCCTGCCATGGATGAGCTTATTGGCGAGGAGAACCATAAGAACCTGATGGACGACATCGAGCTGCTCGATGGTGCCGGCGACGAGCTCGACTTGGATGCCGTGGCCTGCGGCAAGCTGAGCCCGGCATTCTTTGGCTCGGCGCTCACCAACTTTGGCGTGGAGCCCTTCCTTAAGGAGTTCTTGCGCCTGGCCCCGACGCCGCGCGCCTATACCGATACGCTCACCAGCGAGCCGGTCGATCCCTGCCGCGACGACTTTAGCGGCTTTGTGTTTAAGATCCAGGCCAACATGGACAAGAACCACCGCGACCGCATCGCCTTTGTGCGCATTTGCTCGGGCAAGTTCGAGCGCGGCATGGATGCCTTTCACGTGCAGGGCAACCGCAAGCTTAAGCTTGCCACGGGTACCTCGATGATGGCCGATGACCGCGCCATCGTGGACGAGGCGTACGCGGGCGATATCGTGGGCCTGTTTGATCCGGGTATCTTTAGCATCGGTGATACCGTGTGCTCCGGCAAGCGCCACGTGCAGTACCCGCAGATCCCGACGTTTGCCCCCGAGATGTTCGCTCGCATTACGCAGGTCGATACGCTCAAGCGCAAACAGTTCGTCAAGGGTATGGAGGAGCTTGCCCAGGAGGGTGCCATCCAGATCTTCCGCGAGCTTGGTGCCGGCATGGAGAGCGTCATCGTGGGCGTGGTCGGCGTGCTGCAGTTTGAGGTGCTCGAGCGCCGCCTCAAGGCCGAGTACCGTGTTGAGGTTCGTCGCCAGCCACTGCCCTATACGGACATCCGCTGGATCCAGAACGACCCCGACACCATCGATATCCCGGCTCTTTCGCTCACGCGCGACACGCTGCGCGTCGAGGACATGCGCGGCGGTAAGCTGCTGCTGTTCACGAGCCCGTGGAACGTGGATTGGGCAACTGACCACAACCCCGACCTTATCCTGTCGGAGTTTGGCAACGTAGCGTTTTAGCGCATCGGCGCGGTGGCCCTGCGAGGCTGCCGCGCCGGTTGCTTGCCTGATGCCGTGTGAGCGGCTATCATACCCACCGTCGTCTTAAGACCGAGGCGTCCGAGCAGTTCGGGTCCGATATCCTGCTCGTTAAACCTAAAACCAAAGGAGTACATAATGATCAAGAAGGTCATGGAGGACTACAAGGTCCTGTTGCGGAGCATTCCCGCGGCAACGGTTTCGCTGTTTTTCGTGAGCGTCATCATGATGAACCTGCTGGCCAACAAGGAGCTTATCAGCCTGCCGTATCTGGCGCTCGACTGTGGCTTTGTGGTGAGCTGGGTTTCGTTTTTGTGCCAGGACATGATCTGCAAGCGCTTTGGCGCCAAGGCATCCATCAAAATCTCTATCCTCGCGCTGCTGGTCAACCTTGCCGTGAGCCTGTGCTTTTGGGCATGCTCGCTTACGCCCGGCATGTGGGGCGCTTACTACGACACGGGCATGATCGAGGTCAACACCGCCCTTAACGCCACCATCGGCGGCACCTGGTACGTGGTGCTGGGCTCTTCGCTTGCCATGCTCGTTTCTGCCGTGGTTAACTCCACGCTTAACCAGTCGCTCGGCCGTATGCTCAAAAAGAATAACTTTGCGAGCTTTGCCTTCCGCTCCTATGTGTCTACGGGTGTTGGCCAGTTTATCGACAACTTGGTCTTTGCCATTGTGGTGAGCCACACGTTCTTTGGTTGGACCTGGGTGCAGGTCCTTATGTGCTCGCTGACCGGCGCTGTTGCCGAGCTGCTGTGCGAGGTTTTCCTGAGCCCCGTGGGCTACAAGGTCGTGCGCGGCTGGGAGCGCGAGAATGTGGGCTCCGAGTACCTCGAGCGCCACGCAACCGCCTAAGGAGCAAGTATGCGGGTTTTGATCACGGGTGCTTCGGGCGGTATCGGAGTCGCATGCGTGCAACGATTTTTGGACGAGGACCACGAGGTCGTGGGCTTTGATTTGCTACCGGCGGCGATCAAACACGAGCGCTACCGCCATCTGATCGTTGATGTTCGCAAGCCGGACGCGTTTCCAGACGATCTTGAACCCCAGGTGATCGTGAACGTTGCCGGTACGCAGGATTCGGCTGACGACATCGCCGCCAACCTGTATGGCACCATCAACGTGACCGAGCGCTACGCCTTTGCGGGGGAGGGGCTTGCCGCCAAGCCGGCGCCGGCTATCAAATCCGTGGTCAATGTGGGGTCGGCGAGCGGGCATACGGGATCGGAGTTTCCTGCCTATGCTGCCAGCAAGGGCGGCGTTATCGCCTACACCAAGAACCTTGCAAACCGCCTGGCACCGCAGGCCATTGCCAACAGTGTGGACCCGGGCGGCGTTATCACGCCGCTCAACCGTTGCGTGATGGAAGACGAACACCTGTGGAACCAGATTATGGAGCTCACGCCGCTTAAGCGCTGGGCCACCGCCCAAGAGATCGCCGAGTGGATCTACTTTGTGGGCGTGACCAACCGGTTTATGACCGGGCAGAGTCTGCTAATCGATGGCGGCGAGGCCGGCCGCACACAATTTATTTGGCCCGAATAGGAAATGCGCCCGATGGAAAGCCGTCGGGCGCATTTTTGATGTATCGATTGTTAGCCGAGGCAAGTCCAGTTGACGGGGGTCGAGTCGTGCTGTTCGAGTAGCCGATTGGCAGCGGAGAAGGGACGCGACCCCATAAAGGCGGGGAGTTCTGCCGTGGCACGGTTGGCCGAAAGCGGCGAGGGGTGCGTAGAGGCCAGGCAGAACTTGTCGGTTGCCTTGCCCGCACCAGTTGCGACGAGCTTGCCTTCGACCATCTGCTGGGCAAAGCGGCCCCATGCCACAAAGACTACCGGTTGGGGCAGCTGACAGCAGCGTTCGATAACGTAGTCGGTGAGCGTACTCCAGCCCAGTTTGGCGTGCGAGTTCGCGGCATGCTCGCGCACAGTGAGCGTAGTGTTGAGGAGCAGGACGCCCTGTAGTGCCCATGGGGTTAGGTCTCCCGTGGCGGGAATGGGGCAATCCAGATCGGCTTTGAGCTCCTTATAGATGTTGCGCAGGCTCGGCGGCAACTTGGTTTGCGTCGCGGGGACCGAGAACGACAGCCCCATTGCCTGGTTGGGTCCGTGATAGGGGTCTTGACCCAAGATGACAACCTTGACCTGGTCGGCCGGTGTGCAGGCGAGGGCGTTGAGGATGTCGTCTTGTGCCGGGTAGATGGTCTGCTCGGTACGCAAAAGGGCGATGCGCTCGAGCAGCTGGTTCGTGGTGTCACGTACCGGCTGCGGCGCATCGCCCAACCAAGTTGCTATGTTGCGGTCGCGGGTCGCGGCGTCCATGGGGCTCCTTTACGTCAGATGCTCTGTCGGTATCTATTGTAAAGGCGCACCGGTTGCCTTTATGCCACGGCCGTATGAAGAGTGGGGTCTACGAGACGTGCTCGGGCGCTCCTGCCATGCGAGCCTGTTCGTGTGCGCGGAGGCGCGGAAGCTCGACGGTTGCCACCATGACGCCGGTGAGGATGAGGGCGGCGCCAAAGAAGGCGATGGGGCTCAGGACCTCGCCAACCAAGAAGAACGAAAAGACAGCGGAGCAGACCGGTTCAAGCGAGAAGGCGAAGCCGGTGGTCTCGGCGGGCACGTGGGGCTGCACGAGCGTCTGGGTGATAAAGCCATAGGCAGAGCAGATGAGTGCGAGGGCAACGACAACGACGATCTCGCTGGGCGTACTGGGAAGGGTGAAGCCGCCAAAGACGCATGCGGCGATGCCCGAGAACAAGCCGCCGAAGCCCAGCTGCCAAACGCCCAGAGCAAGCGGATCGACATCTTCGACAAAGCGCTTCGCCACGATAATGTGGCTGGCATAGACAAAAGCGGAGAGCAGCATGATGAGCGCGCCCGGGTTCAGGCTGGTAAAGTCGGCGCCCGAGAGCAACAACATACCGCAGGTGACGATGGCGGTGCCGACGAGCACTTTGCGCTCGGGGGCGCGACGCAGCAGGGCGGCGTTGGCAAACGGCACGATCACGACCGTCAGGCTCTGCAAAAAGCCGGCGGTGGAGGCGGAGGTGAGGCTGGAGCCCAGGCACATGCAGGTGAGCTCGGTTGCCATAATGGCGCCGATGATGGCGGCACGGACCATAAGGTCGCGGTTGATGCGCAACGCGTGCTTGTGGAAGAGCAGCAGGCAGACCACAAAGGCGATGATGCAGCGTAGCGCGACGATGCTCGTGGCGTTCATGCTGTCCATACCGATCTTCATGAGGGGATACGAAAAGCCCCATGCGACGGGAACGGAAAATGAGAGCGCGATTGCTTTTTTGCGATCCATGGGACTCCTTTTGTTACAGAACGGTTTCGCAAAAAGGATTCTGCTCCCAGATGTGGATGTAGTAAAGCGAATGTATCTTCAGTATGATTAAGAAATGCTAATGTTGGTGGGAAAAGCCCTGACAAAACGTTTTACAGCTACACCGATGTGGAGGCACGATGGCATCGCGGTATCAGATTGTTTGTATGGTGGTCGATTGCGGCAGTCTGAAACGTGCGGCGGACGAGCTGGGCTATACGCAAAGCGCGGTGAGCCAGGCCGTCAAGGCGCTCGAGCGCGAGCTGGGCACCACGCTTATCGAGCGCGGTAAGCAGGGCGTTTCGCTTACGCGCGACGGTAAACAATATCTGCCGTACCTGCGCCAGATCGTGACCGCCGAGGCCGAGCTCGAGGGCGAGCGCCAGGAGCTGCTGGGGCTCTCCTCGACCGATATTCGTATCGCGACGTTTACCAACGTGAGTCGAACCGTGTTGCCACGTGTGATCCGCGATTTTGGGGCCCTGCACCCGGGCGTGCACTTTACCCTCAAGCAGGGTGATTACACGCGTAACGCCCAGTGGGTGCACGATGGCGTGGTTGATTTTTGCTTTACGGCGCGCGGATTTACCGCTGGGCTCGAGAAACGCGTGGTCTATCACGATGAGTTGGTGGCATTGTTGCCGGCCGCGCATCCGCTGGCGGCAAAGGAAAAGGTGACGCTCGCCGACCTGGCGTCCGAGCCGTTTGTACTGTTGGATGAGGGCGAACAGAGTCTGGTGCTCGATGCATTTGCTGCGCATGGCCTGTCGCCGTATGTGACGAGTGAGGTGACCGACGACTACACCATCATGGCGATGGTGGAGGAGGGCCTGGGCGTGAGCATGCTCTACCGTCGTACTGTGGAGGGCATGCGGGCCGATATTCGCGTACGTCCCATCGTGCATGCCCCCTCGCGCGACGTGGTGGCCGCCTGGCGCAGCTGGGACACCATGCCCATCGCCACGAGGCGCTTTATCGACTATATGAGCTCGCATATTGTCAATTAATGACTGGCGTGGCGTTGAGTGCGGCGTTTAGCGGGCTGTCGCTTTGGCTTTGGTGGCGCGATAGGTGCGTGCCGGGTGGCAGAGTAATACCGCCACGACCATAAAGAACGCCGTGGTGCCCAGGCTGATGGGGTAAACCATCATGATGTTCGCAAAGGTGCGGAAGTGCGGGAACACGCAGAACACCCAGTAGAAGCGAATGCCGCAGACGCAAATCATGGTGATGAGGGCGGGCATGAGCGAGATGCCAAAGCCGCGCAGGTAGCCGGACATGTTTTCGTAGAACATGCTAAAGGCGTACGCCGGGAAGATCGAACATACGCGGATATAGCCGATCGAGACGATGTTGGGATCGCTGTTAAAGAGCGACAAGATCTCGCGCCCCAGGCCGACAATAACGATAATCGTGGTGAGTGCAACGATACCGCCTTCGACCAGGCAGACCTTGAGCGTCTTGGTGCAGCGGTCGATCTGGCGAGCACCGTGGTTTTGTCCCACAAAGGTGGTACACGCCTGGCTAAAGCTGTTGAGCAGGTTGTAGCACACGTACTCCAGGCTCATGGCGGCGCTCGATGCTGCCATGACCTCGGTTCCCAGGCTGTTGATGGCGGACTGGATGATGATGTTGGCGACGGCAAAGACGGCGCTCTGGATGCCGGCGGGCAGGCCGATCTTGACGATGCGCTTGAGGGCGACGGGGTCGATAGCCAAGTCGCGCGGGGTGACACGGACGACGGAGTCGGTCTTGAGCAGGCGGACAAAGAGCGTAGCGGCGCTGACGGTGTAGGCGATGGCGGTGGCGATGGCGACGCCCGCGACGCCCCAGTGGAGTATGGGGACAAAGATGAGGTCCAGGCCAATGTTGAGGACGGTGGACACGGCAAGCGCCTGCAGCGGCATGCGGGTGATTCCGACGGAGCGGAAGATCGCGGCCTCAAAGTTGTAGAGCAAAATCGAGGGCATGCTCAGCAAAAAGACGCGTAGGTAGAGCGAAGCGAGCGGCATGGTTTCGGCGGGAACGTTGAGCGCGGCGAGCATGGGCTCGGCAAAGATCTCGCCCAGAGCGATGACGACAAAGCCCACGAGCGCCATTAAAATCGAGGTATGGACGGCGCGTTTGACCATGTTCTGATCGTTGCGGCCGATAGCGTTGGCGATGACCACGTTGGAGCCAAGCGATATGCCAATAAACAGGTTGAGCATAAGACTGGTAAGCGGAACATTGGAGCCGACCGCCGCCATGGCGAGGGTTCCCTGGTCGCCCGAGAAGTTACCGATGATGACCGTGGCGATGAGGTTCGATAGCTGCTCCAAGATGCTCGTGGCGGCCACGGGGAAGGCGAACAGGGGAATATTGCGCCACAGCGAGCCGGTTGTCATGTCAATGTGCTTAGATGCGGTATCAGCCATACGCTCTCAATCTCTAACATGCTCTTTCGTGCTTATTTGCGCAGATGATGATACTCCTAATCGACTAGTCATTGGGGACGTTCTTAAACGACTAGTCATTTAAGAACGTCCCCAATGACTAGGTGGGGGAGGCGTGCGACAATGGTGGGCGTTGTGTTGTTCGCGCTAAGGAGTTGCCATGTTGTTGTGTCCCGTTTGCCATGAGCCGTTGGTGGACAATGAGCGTGGGGCCGCATGCGCGGGCGGACACCGGTTTGACCGTGCTCGCGAGGGCTATCTATATCTACTGCGCTCGTCCAAGAGCGGCGACTCCATGGGCGATCCCAAGTCGCAGGCGCGCAGCCGACGTGACTTTCTGAACCGCGGCTACTATGCGCCGTTGCGCGATGCGATGGTTGAGCTGGTGCGCGAGCGGGTGTCTGGACGTGCCGCGTCTACGAACTGTCCCATGACGCTGCTCGATATTTGCTGTGGCGAGGGCTACTACACCAGCGCCATGGGCGCGGTGCAGGGCGTGGACGCTTACGGGTTTGATTTGGGCAAAGAAATGGTGCGCCTGGCCGCCAAGCGCGGCGATGCGACCTACTTCGTGGCCAACATGAAGGATATCCCCGTGGCCGATGGCGCCTTCGATATGGTGACCGAGCTCTTTGCTCCCTTCAACGAGCGTGAGTTTGCCCGCGTACTGGCGCCAGAGGGCTCACTCTATACCGTGGTGCCGGGTGCCCGTCATCTGTTTGGGCTTAAGGAAGTGCTCTACGACACGCCATATCTTAATGACGAGAAGCTGCCGCAGACCACCGAACTCGAGTTGGTCGGAACGCGGCGGGTGTCTGCGAACATTACGCTCCAGACCCAGGCCGACATCGAGGCGGTGTTCCAGATGACGCCGTACTACTACCGCACGCGCCCTGCCGACAAAGAGCGCCTGGCAAACTTGGACACCCTTCAAACCGATATCGACTTCATCATCGCCGAGTACCGCCACAGCTAACAACCTGCCAAAAAGGGACAGGTTTGTTTTGGTAGGTTTTGTCTGGGCAAACGTAAAGGGTCGACCGCGGAGATGCGCGATCGGCCCTTTTTAGTTGCTTGGCTGCAGAGGTTATGAGAAGCGAGCGCTTATAGGCGGTCCTTGTTCTCGGCCTTAACGGCGTGTGCCTGCTGAACAAAGAACAGGTCGTACACCACGATGACAAAGGCGCCATAGTTGATGGCGTCGCCGCCAAACGCGGGAAGCGTGAGCACCGCTTGGGCAAGCGTGGCGACCGCGGCAACAATACCGAGCTTAAACGCGCCGTCCACCTGCGAAGGCTTGTTGGCGCCCTTGATACCGGCGACGCCTGCGGCAAGGTCGACGAGACCCTTGGCGATAAGCACGACCGCTGCGAGCGTGGCGTACGAACCGTACGTGGAATCGAGACCGCCCGTGGCGATACCGACGCCGGCGGTGACGAGGCTGGCGATGCCCAAAACAAAGTAGATGAGAGCAAGGATTTTGAGAGTCTTGCGAGTGAAGCTCATGGCTGGTCCTTTCGATACGAGTACGCCAACCTGGCGCACCTCATGTGCTGCACATATGGTGAAGCACATTGTAGTTCAACGGGGCGATGCACGCGTTTGAAAGCGTCTCTTGCCTGCACGGTCCAACCTTTCAAAAAGGAAAGCCAGCTGTAAGGCAAATCGATGGCAGCCCATGTGCGGCGCTGCGATGATGAGGCCGTAACAAGGAGCTGGTCTCAAGGAGGAGCCATGATGTACGGAGCAGGGCAAGTGCGCGAGCCGCAATCATTGGGAAGGCGCATGGGTGATTCTGTGATCGCTGCCGTGTGCACGGGATTGATGGCGGTGCTTTGCATTGCGATGCTGTGGGCCATGTCGCATGTGGGACAATAGCGGACGGTTGGGTGCCGACATAAACGGCACTCACGTATTCGTTTTGCTTGTTAAGGAGTACCCATGGGCGTCGTCGATCCCTTTTCTGTTGCTCGGGCCGCGGGGCTTGAGCTGATCGGGAAGTCCGAGGGCCTCACGCTCACCGACGGCACGATGGAGCTGCGCGCCGATTTCACCCGCATGCTTCCGCGGCTTAAACAGGGCTGTCTGCAACAAGAGTTGCTGGTAAAGGCTGCGCGCGCAAAAGGCATCGAGCGGCCATGGGCGATTGATGCCACGGCGGGCTTTGGCGAGGATTCGCTGCTGCTGGCGGCCGCGGGCTTTACCGTCGATCTGTATGAGCAGGATTGCGTGATCGCGGCGCTCCTCAAGGATGCCCTGGATCGCGCGGCAGATGATCCGGCGCTTGCGGCTGCCGTGGCTCGCATGCGCCTTCATGCGGGCGAGGACAGCATTGCCGGCCTTCGCCATACAGCTGAGCTGATCGAGCAGGGCGAGCTCGCGGCTCCCGACGTGGTGTATCTGGACCCCATGTTTCCCGAGCGCACCAAAAGTGCGGCGGTCAAAAAGAAGTTCCAACTCTTGCACCATCTGGAACGGCCATGTACCGATGAGGAGACGCTGGTCGAAGCCGCGCTTGCGGTGCACCCGCGCAAGGTCGTTATCAAGCGGCCGGTGAAGGGCCCGCTGCTTGCCGGCGTTAAGCCGAGCTATCAACTTGCGGGCAAGGCCGTTCGTTACGATGTTTTGGTGCCGCCGCGCCCGTAGCTTTCGTGCGATGGCTGGCACTCTGTCAATGCCGTGCCGATGCAGCGCTTATTTCCAAGGGTGCGACGTCAGGTGCCATCCACCGCAGTATTCGCATTTGTAGCAGGCCAAGCCGCGCCGCCCACGGTTTTCGCAGTCGGCCATAACTGCCTCGGCCTCGGCACGCGTGTCGTAACGGTTTTTGCGCTCGCACGACTTGTAGCGCCAGGCTTCATCGCGCTCGGCGTCCAGGGCGTCGCGGCGCTCGTCCTCGCGCGCAAACAGGTCGCTCATATCGCCGCCGGTGGCAGCGCCCAAAAACTCGCTTTTGGCCTTTGACCAGGCGGCTCGCTTTTTGCTTCCCATCTGCTTCGCGCCCCTCTCCAAACGTTGGTATCATTGCTCAATCAAAGTGATACCAATAAACGTGAGGTCGCCGCGTGATGATCAGAAAAACCCTCGATACCGACATTCCCGCTGTCATGGCTATCTATGACGCGGCCCGTGCCTTTATGCGCGCGCATGGCAACGCCACGCAGTGGCCCGAGGGCACGCCTTCTGCCGAGCAGCTGGCTGCCGATATCGCCGCCGGTGGTAGCTATGTGTGCGAAGTCGGCGGCCGCGTGGTGGCGACATTTGCCTTTTTACCGGGCCCGGACGAGTGCTATGACGTAATTGAGGACGGGCAATGGCGCAGCGACACTCCGTATGCCGTGCTGCACCGTGTAGCATCCGACGGCACCGTGCACGGTATCGCGGCTGCGATGTTTGCCTTTGCCAAGGAGCGTGCCGATCACCTGCGTATCGACACGCATCAGGACAACCTGCCCATGCAGGGGGCGAGCATCAAGGCGGGGTTTGAGCGCGCCGGCATCGTGTATGTGTCGGACGGCACACCGCGTGTTGCGTTTGACTGGCTGCGCGAGGCATAAGAGCGGGGACGCGTATCAACAATTCGCACGAACGAAAATGGCCCCGAGTGGGGCCATTTTTGGTAAAACGCGTTGTTGTGGGGCTCGCGTTGTTATCGCCCCAGATGAGCCCGGGCAGACAAAAAGGGGAGGTGCCGGCTTTCGCAAGGCGCGAACCTACGAAAATCGCCGCGCGGCAACGCAGGGCGATGAGCTCGGTCGGGGGATAGGGCCCGCTTCGCCCGCCGGCCCGTAAATTGTATCATCCAGTGTGGAGCGTGAACGCCCGTTGCCGCGTGCGATGGGCTTGTAATAAAAGGAGAGCCATGTCGAAGCAAGCGGTCGTTGGAATCTTGGCGCATGTCGATGCCGGCAAGACCACGTTGGCCGAGGCCATGTTGTTCGACGCGGGTCGCATTCGCAAGCGCGGCCGCGTGGACGATGGCGATTCGCATCTGGATACGAACGAGATTGAGCGCGAGCGCGGCATTACGATTTTCTCGTCGCAGGCCGTGCTCGACCATGGCGATACCCACGTCATGCTCGTGGATGCACCGGGGCATGTCGATTTTTCTGCCGAGGCGGAGCGCACATTGCGCGCGCTCGACTATGCGATTTTGGTTGTGGGTGCCAACGATGGCGTGCAAGGGCACACCGAAACCCTGTGGCGCCTGCTTGCGCGCTATGACATCCCAACGTTCATCTTTATCAACAAGATCGATTTGGAGAATCCCGGCCGCGATGTTTTGCTGGCACAGCTTGGGCAGCGTCTTTCTGAAGGCTGCCTGGATGCCAGCGAACTGTTGGCGGGCGGTGCCGTTCAGGAGGACGCTGCTGCGTTGGACGAGGCGGCGCTCGAGGAGTTTCTTGAAGCGGGTGAGCTTTCCGTCGCAACGCTGTCGCGCATGGTTGCCGAGCGCAAGCTCTTTCCCTGCTTTGCCGGCTCGGCGCTCAAGGACCGGGGCGTGGACGAGCTGCTGGATGGTATATGCGCGCTGATGCGTGAACAGGCGTGGCTCCCGGAGTTTGCCGCGCGCGTCTATCGTGTCAGCCGCGGGGATCGCGGCGAGCGCTTGGCATGGGTTAAAGTGACCGGCGGCACGCTGCATGCCAAGCAGATGATTGGCGGACGTTCCGGTGCCGAGGCATGGGAGCAGAAGGTCGATCAGGTACGCATCTATAACGGGGAGAAGTATGAGCTTGCCCAAGAAGTTGCTGCTGGCGGTATTTGTGCCGTGACGGGTCTTGCGCACGTTCGCCCGGGGGATGCCCTGGGCGCGGAGCCTGCGGGCGATGCGCCTGTCATTGCGCCGGTCCTCACCTATACGGTGCTTCCGGGCGAACACGATGTCCATGCGGTGTTCAAAGCGCTGACTGAGTTGGCGGACGAAGATCCCATGCTCGGCGTAAGCTGGAATACGCATCTGGAGCAGATTCACCTGCAGCTGATGGGCGCCGTGCAGCTCGAGGTCGTGCAGCGGGTGTTGGCAGATCGCTTTGGCCTTTCGATTGATTTTGAGTCTGGCGGCATTCTCTATAAGGAGACTATTTCGCAGCCGGTCGGGGGCGTGGGGCACTTTGAGCCACTGCGCCATTATGCCGAGGTGCATCTGAGCCTGGAGCCGTTGCCAGCGGGTTCGGGCGTGCAGTTTGGCACCGTGACCTCGACCGACGAGCTCGATCTTAACTGGCAGCGTCTGGCACTTACTAACGCCATGGAGCGCGATCACCTGGGCGTGCTGACCGGCTCGCCCATCACAGATGTACGCATTACGCTCACGGGCGGCCGCGCGCATGCCAAGCACACCGAGGGCGGCGACTTTCGCCAGGCCACGTACCGCGCGATTCGCCAGGGTTTGATGCAGGCGCGTGAGGCCGGCGCGGCGGTGCTGCTGGAGCCGTGGTATCGCTTTGAGCTCGAGGTGCCGGGGGAGTGCGTGGGCCGGGCGCTTTCAGATGCCACGCGCATGGGTGCCGAGTACGAGCCGCCGACGATGGCAGGGGACCGGGCGAAGCTTGTGGGTCGCGTGCCGGCATCCGAGGTGCAGGACTATGCCCTGGAGGTAGCTGCCTACACAAGCGGCCGCGGTCATCTGTACCTGGAGTTCGCCGGTTATGCGGCTTGCCATGATGCCGAGCGTGTAATCGAGACTGCCGCCTATGAGCCCGAGGCCGATCTACCCAACACGCCTGATTCGGTCTTTTGCTCTCACGGTGCCGGTTACACGGTCAAATGGTACGACGTACCCGCCGCGGCGCACGTAAAGGTCGATCCCTCCACCTTCCGCCCCTGGCGAGCAGCAGATGCCGAGTTTTTCGGCCACATGTGCCATTAGGGGACGGGGTAGAAATGGTAGGTTTTCTGGTCCTCTAGTCCTTGACAAATTGGTTTTGGTGCCAGCGTGACAAATTGTCAGTCCCTTTGTCAGATTAAATTGGTATAACTCGGTATAAGTTGGTATAACTATTACCAGGGTTTGCCAATCCGAGGAGGCCGACATGAATCCAAATCCCTTTAAGCCCACGGCTGGCAAGCGGCCTCCGATACTCATCGGTCGCGAGTCGGTCATCGAAGATTTTGAGGAAGGGCTCGACAACGGCGCCGGAGCGCCGGGTAGGCTCATGCTCATTACGGGAAACCGCGGCTGCGGCAAGACGGTTCTCCTGCGGGAACTGCAACGTCTAGCCAATGAGCGCGGATGGGCGGTTGTCTCCGATTCCGCTTCGCTTGGCTTATGCGATCGCTTGGCCGACGCGCTTCGCTCGAATAAACCCGTTGTGACGTCAATGGAGCTCGGTCCGTCGTTTGGGCGGATGTCGGTCGAGACGGCGCGAGCAAAGGGCGAGACGTTGCGAGGGCTGGTCAACGAGCGCCTTAAGAAGCTCGGGCCAGGCAAGGGCATACTGTTTGCGATTGACGAGGCTCAATCTGCGTCTATCGAGGAGCTGGCGGCGCTGGCCGTTCTCTATCAGCAAGTGCTCGGAGACCAGGATGCCACGGGCTTGCCCGATAGCGACCAGCGCGGTCTTGCGCTGGTGTTCGCCGGCTTACCCAGTATGGTTGACGATCTGCTCGAAGAGCCGAGCGTGACGTTTTTGCGACGTGCCCAGCAGCGTACGCTGGGGGCCATCTCTTTGCCCAAGGTGCGTGATTCATATATCCAGACGGTCAAAGACGCTGGCCTTTACGTTGACGCGGAGACGGCGGACCTTGCGGCACACAAGAGCATGGGGCATCCCTATATGGTTCAGCTGGTGGGCTATTACATGTGGCGCTCTGCCGTCCGGCGTGGCTCACAGGTCATTGAAAGGTGCGATGTCGAGGATGGCCATGCGGATGCCGTCTCCGAGTTCTACGAAGCGGTTGACGCGCCTCTGTATTACGGGCTGCGCAGTCCACAACGCCTCTTTATCGAGGCCATGGCTGCTGACGAGGGTAAGCCGACACACATGGCGGATATCATTGAGCGCTGCGATCGTACCCAGAGCTGGGCGAGTAAATATCGCGCAAGCCTGATTCGCGAGCGCGTCATCGAGGCTGCCGGATACGGCCTCGTCCGGTTTACCGTGCCCATGCTGGGCGCGTATATCCGCGACCGCATTTTATGGCATGAGTAGGCTGATAAAGGTGACGGAACAGAAGATGAGCCCGCAGGCTATCGAGGTGCGTGGCGCGCGCGTCCATAACCTCAAGGACATCGATATTGATATTCCGCTGGGAAAGCTGGTGGGTATTGCCGGCGTATCGGGTTCGGGTAAGAGTTCGCTGGCACTGGGGGTTCTTTATGCCGAGGGCTCGCGTCGCTACTTGGAAGCACTCAGCACCTATACTCGCCGTCGTCTGACGCAGGCCGAGCACGCCCAGGTGGACGAGGTGCTGCACGTGCCGGCGGCGCTCGCATTGCATCAGCGCCCCAGCGTGCCGGGCGTGCGCTCGACCTTTGGCACCATGACCGAGCTCAACAATAGCCTGCGCCTGCTCTTTAGTCGCTGCGCCCAGCACGTGTGCCCACATTGCGGGGCACGCGTGGAGCCGAGCCTTAACGTGGCTGCGGGCCTGTCGCTCACGTGTCCGACATGCGGCCGCGAGTTCTACGCGCCGAGTGCCGAGGATTTGGCTTTCAATAGCGGCGGTGCGTGCCCTACCTGCGGCGGTACCGGTGTCATGCGCGAGGTGGACGAAGCGAGTCTGGTGCCCGACGAGTCAAAGACTATCAACGAGGGTGCGGTGCTTCCCTGGGGCACGCTCATGTGGGACCTGATGAAACAGGTGGCCGGCGAGATGGGTGTACGCACCGACGTGCCGTTTAACCAGCTCACGCCTCAAGAGCGCGACATCGTGTTCCATGGTCCGGCGGTTAAGAAGCATATTCTCTACGTTCCCAAAAACGGCGAGGGCGCCACGCCGCTCGACTTTACCTATTACAACGCCGTCTATACCGTCGAGAATGCGCTCGCCAAGGTTAAGGACGACAAGGGCCTCAAACGCGTTGCACGCTTTTTGCGCGAGGGACCATGCCGTGACTGTGGTGGCACGCGTCTTTCCGAGGCTGCGCGCCAGCCCCAGGTGCGCGGTATCAATCTGGCACAGGCGGCGGCCATGACGCTGGGCGAGGCGATTGAGTGGGTGCGCGGGGTGCCTACGTCCTTGCCGGCCGAGATGCAGCCCATGGCAGCGGATATCTGCGATTCATTTTTGAGCACGGCCCGTCGTCTGGTCGACCTGGGTCTCGATTACCTTTCACTCGACCGCGCCGGTGCCACGCTCTCCACGGGTGAGCGCCAGCGCGTGCAGCTCGCCCGCGTGGTGCGCAACCGATCGACAGGCGTGCTCTATGTGCTGGACGAGCCCTCGATCGGCTTGCATCCTGCCAATGTCGACGGCTTGGTGGGCGTGATGCGTGATCTGGTGGATGACGGCAACACCGTGGTTGTTGTCGACCACGACACGCGCGTGCTGGCGGAAGCCGACTATCTGGTCGAGATGGGCCCCGTTGCCGGAGCGGGCGGCGGTAAAGTGATCGCTGCAGGTACGGTGGACGAGGTCGAACAATCGCAGGGCAGCCGCATCGCCCCGTTTTTGCGCGCAGAGTCCAAGCGCCTGCGTCCGCAGGTGACTGACGAGGAAATGTTCGACCAGGGGCATATTCGCATGGCAACCGATGCCATCCATACCGTTAAGCCGCTCGAAGTTGATATCCCGCGCGGCCGCCTTGTTGCGGTTGCGGGCGTTTCGGGTTCGGGCAAGACGACGTTGGTGCTCGAGACGCTCATCCCGGCGCTTAAGGTGCAGGCAGCCGGCGAGCGCCTGCCAAAACATGTGCGCTGGGTCGATGCCGAAGGCATTGCCCGCGCAAACCTGATTGACGCTACGCCTATCGGCGCCAACGTGCGCTCGACAGTGGCGACTTATGCCGACATTCATGACGAGCTGCGTCGCGCCTTCGCCCGTACGTCCGAGGCCAAGGCAGCCGGCTACAAGGCGGGTGCCTTTAGTTACAACACTGGCGCCTTGCGGTGCCCTACGTGCGACGGCACGGGATCGATATCGCTCGACGTGCAGTTTTTGCCCGATGTCGAGATCGTCTGCCCGGCATGTCGCGGCTCACGTTATGCAGACGCGGCTTCGCATATCCATCGCGAGGGCAAGGACGGGAGTCTCCTTACGTTGCCGCAGCTCATGGACATGAGTGTGGACGAGGCCATCGACGCCACGCTGGGGCTCAAGAAGGTTCAGACGCGCTTGCAGACCTTGCACGACCTGGGCCTGGGTTATCTCACGCTTGGCGAGCCCACACCGGCGCTTTCGGGCGGTGAGGCACAGCGCCTTAAGCTCGCGAGCGAGATGGGCCGCGTGCAGGACGACGCCGTATTCGTGTTCGACGAGCCCGCGATTGGCCTGCACCCGCTCGATGTCCAAGTGTTGCTGAGTGTGTTCGACGGCCTTGTTGCCAAGGGTGCCACGGTTATCGTGATCGAACACGATCTCGACCTTATCCGTAACGCTGATTACGTGATCGACATGGGTCCGGGCGGCGGCGATGCGGGCGGGCAAATCGTCTGCGCCGGCACGCCGGGCGACATCGCGGCTTGCTCCAAGAGCATTACCGGTCGCTACCTATAGGCAATGTGACAAAGGGACTGCCCCTTTGCCACATTGACTTCTATTTCACGCATTGAGCCGCGAGATAGTCGCGGAAGAATGGCAATTCAAATGCGACGAGCCCTCGTCCTCGTTCCCCGATGATGCCGGCATCTATCATGCGGCGTCGGTAGCGGGAGACCTGCTGTGGCGAACGCTTAAGGCGCTCGACAAGGTCAGCGGTGGTGGACTCTTCCTCGTCATCGAGCATGGCGATGAGGAATCGCTTGTCCTCTGCCGTGAGTTCCCGATAGGTTGCCGCGAGGATTCGGTCGTCCATCTCGTCGCGCGCGATTTTGATTCCCAGGTCAAAGTCGCGTGACGAGATTTCCTTCGAATCGCTTGTGAGATCCCAGGCACGGTAGCCTACGAGTTGCAATAGGAAGGGAAAACCAGAGATCGAGCGAACGGCTCTATCGATTCCCTCGGCATCTGCCAGGCGATCGTTTTCCTGGATTGTGCGAATCAAGGCCTCGCGCACGTCATAGTCGGCAATGCGACCCAGATGATATTGTTGGGCGCGGCGAAGGAACGAGACCGTCTTGTGGTTCAGCAACGTCGAGACATTGTTGGGAAGTCCCGCCATGAGCAGGGCGACGCGTTTCCCATCGGTCACAAAGTGTTGATACGACGCTGCGAGCTGAATCATCTCGTCGAGTGTCGGGTCCACCTCGTCAACCGTGACGAGCAGACCGGTGCCCGCCTCGTTGAGCTGGTCGATGATGTCGCTCATGCGATAACGCCAGGTTGAGGCATCGTGAACGCGATTGACCTCGATGCTGCCGAGCGGTGCAATTCCGAGACCGGTGACTTCGAAGTTGTTAGACGGGTCAATAAGATGGCCGGCAGCACGTTTCGCCCCGAACTCGATTTCCTCAAGCATTCCCGGGAGCGCGGTTGTCTTTACGGCAATCCAGCCGTGGGATTCCGCCCTTGTCGCGAGCGACGACATGAGAGCGGTTTTACCGGTTCCACGCGCGCCTGAGAAGATCGAGGTCAATTCTGGGCGCCTGCGCTGGCTCAAGAAGGCACGGTCCAAATCCCGAATAATCTGTTGTCTGCCAGCGAGATGGGCAGGAACCTCGCCAAAGCTAGGGGTAAACGGGTTCTCGAGATATTTCACAAGGCTCTCCTTTCACACCGCCGTTTAACTTCATTTTACTTTAGTTAATTCTGATTAAAAGCAATGGTTCGTTACTTAGAGCATCAATGTGACAAATGAACAGTCCCTTTGTCACATTGATGCCAAAACCAGTTTGTCAAGAGCTGGAGGGTTTGAAAATCTACCATTTCTACCCCGTCCCCTAATGGCAGGTTTGTCACATTCCCGGAAAGCCTGCTTGGCGCAGGGCCTCGTAGAGGACGATGGCGGCGCTGTTGGAGAGGTTGAGTGCGCTGATGCGGTAGTCGTCCGGATTGACGAAGTTGCCGCAGATGTCCTGTTGAAGGATGGCCTCGTGGCTGTCCTCGGTATGTCCGAGCGATTCCTCGTGGGCTTCCCAAGCCTCGGCGTTATCGAGTGAGTCACAATCGCGCAGCATGGGGATACGCTCGCAACGCTCGGGCGCCGCGGCAAGCAGTGGCTCGGGAATGCCCGAGCTCTCGCTGCCAAAGACCAAGTAGTCTCCATCGCGGTAGGTGCTCTGCGCATAGGTGCGGCGTGCCTTTTTGGTCAGCAGATGCAGGCGTTCGTCGGCAGGGGAGAGACCATTGCGCGCAAGGAAATCCTCCCAGCCGGCATAGGTGGTCACGTCCAAGTTTTGCCAGTAGCCCAGGCCGGCGCGACGTACTGTCTTGTCGTCGAGCGAAAAGCCCAGTGGCTCCACCAGATGTAGACGGGCGCCGGTGACCACGCAGGTACGGCCGATATTGCCCGTATTGGCCGGAATCTCGGGCGCATACAGCACGATGTTGAACATGAATCTCCTTGGCTCAGAACGAAAAACCACCACGAAGGGGACAGGCACCTTCGTGGTGGTTTGGCGGTTACGTAGCGGAAAAACCCGCTTGGATAAACCTAGGCGCGGTGCCAGTCGGTCAGGCAGGCATCGAGGGAGGCGATGAGCGCATCCTTGTCCATGTGACGGCCGATGATGCACAGGCTCGTCATGCGGTCGCCCGTCTCGTCGTCCCAAATCTGCATGATCTCGGGGTTCTCGTCGATGATCTTCTGCTTCTCGCCCTCGGGCGCCGAATCGACAAACAGACCGTTCTCCATCAGGCGCATCTGGTGGCCGGCCTGCTCAAACATGTAGCACATGTCCGGATTGCCGGTCTGCCACAGCGGACCCTTGACGCGGATGACCTCGTCGGGCCACTCCTGCTCAACAAAATCGGTGAACTTCTGCAGGTCAAACGGCTTGCGACGCGAGTACACAAAGGTCTCGATGTCGTACTCGAGCACCTCGGGGTCGTCGTGCTCCTCGGGATGCTCCATGGCCTCGATCCAGGCGGCGGAGTTGTAGGCGCGCATAAAGTCGAAGCGGTCGGTGTCGAGCAGCTCCTCCATAGGAACCTCGCCGTTTTGGGCCTCGACAATCACAGCGTCCTTCTGCAGGCTGCGCACGATGGCCTTGAGCTCGGCGATCTGCTCAGGGCTCACGGTATCGGTCTTGTTGAGGATCAGCGTGGAGCAGAACTCGATCTGCTGGATGAGCAGGCTCTCGATGTCGTCCTCGTCGATATCCTCTGCCAGCAGGTCGCGACCGCCGTTGAACTCGTCGTACATGCGGGCGCAGTCGACCACGGCCACGATGTTGTCAAGCGCGAGCTTGGGCTCGCCGCCCGCCTTGGCCTCGTCGCAGAAGCTCGAGATGGTGTAGGCGATGGGGATAGGTTCGCAAATACCCGATGCCTCGATGATGATGTAGTCGAAGTTGCCCGAATCGGCGATGCCCTGCAGCTGGTTGGCCAGGTCGTCCGAAAGCGTGCAGCAGATGCAGCCGTTGGTGAGCGGGATGAGGTCATCGGTCTCGGAAAGGCCGCCGTCGGCGATAAGGCTGGCGTCGACGTTGATCTCGCCGATATCGTTGACGATCACGGCGGCGCGGATGCCGCCGTCGTTAGCGAGGATGTGGTTGAGCAGCGTGGTCTTGCCGGCACCGAGGTATCCGGTAAGCATGATGATCTTCACGGGTTTGTTGGGCATGTGCCCTCCTTTGTTAGACATGGCTTACAGTTGAATCTTATGCCAAACGCCTGCTCTTATACCCACGCGCCGGCAAATAACACAAGCTACTCCCAGGCTCCCCATACATCGGGGCAATAACCGACGGTGGCCTTTTTGCCGTTGCGCACGATGGGCTCGGCCAAGACCTGCTGGTTCTCGAGCAGCTTGTCGAAGCGCTGACTGGGGGTGAGATGCTGAATGAGCGCGAGCGTCTCCTCGTCCTTGGCTTTGGGGTTGAGCAGCTTGTCGATGCCGCCGACCGCCTGCATCACGCTCGTGAGCTCGCCTTTGCTCATCTCCTTTTCCTTAAGGTCGATAAACTGCACCTTAATGCGGCGCTCCTTAAAATAACGCTGTGCCTTCTTGGTATCGAAGGACTTCTTGGTGCCGAAGATTTGCACGTTCATAGTATGTTCCGCCGTTCTACCTGATGAAGTTGGTCGTTGCGCGATCGGCTTCGGGTGCGTTGATACCAGCGGCCTGTCCAGCTTCGATGCAGCGCAGGAGCCAGGCCATGTTCTTGCCGATGTTGCGCATGGTGGCCAGGCCCTCGGCATCCTGGGCGGCCTCGCCCGGCATGGCACCAAAGACGTTGTTCCAGTACGTGGAGGCAACCACGGGCATCTGGTTGATGGTGAAGTACTTGTTGAGTACGTCGAAGGTCGTCGACGTGCCGCCGCGACGGGCGACGGCGATGGCAGCGCCCGGCTTGTGCGCAAAGGCCTTGCTGCCGGCATAGAAGGCGCGATCGAGGGCCGAAAGAATGCGGCCGCTGGGGTGCGCGTAGTAGACAGGCGAGCCAAAGACAAAGCCGTCGGCCTGCTCGGCGGCAGCGATGAGCTCGTTCACCACGTCGTCGTCAAAGGTGCAACGACCGCCAAGCTTGCCGCACTGGCCGCAACCGATACAATCGCGAATGGGCTTGGCGCCCAGCTGAAACACCTCGGTATCAATGCCTTCTGCATTAAGTTGCTCTACGACCTCGGCGAGTGCGCGGGCGGTGTTGCCGTTTGCCTTGGGGCTGCCATTGACTAAAAGAACCTTCATCACAAACTCCCCCTGCTTTTGGTGACTTCTGCAGAGGATTATCGCACGATGGGGGAGGCGGCGCGGGCGCGGCGCTAATCCAGTTTGGTACCTGGCACCTGCATGGCTTTCCCGAGCAACGCTTTGAGCTCGTTCAAAATGGAAACGGGCTGACGGTCGACGCCGTCCAGATGGAGCGTGGCCACGCGAATGGGCGGCTGATATTCAAATGGGCCAAAGAGCACGGGCGAACCCAGGAACCGCTCGATTTCCTCTGCAATCGCATCGGTTTCTTCGGGATCAAAGTCGTCGAAAAGAGCCACGAACATCGGCCCCGTCGAGCGGAACATACGACCCTTACCGCGCGAGCATTCCACCAGACAGGCGGCACATTCTGCCAAAACGCGGTCGCCCGCATCAAAGCCAAAGCGGGCATTGACCTGAGCGATATCGTCGATTTTGATGGCGATCAAACCAGCCTTGCGCGCCACGCGACGCATTTCGCCAATGGCGTTGACCAGGGCGTGAATATCGCCCAAGCCGGTCACGGAATCGGTCGTATCTGCCAAGCTTCGGTTGATGATAATGCCCACATACATGCCGGGCTCGGTATCGGTGCCGTCCAAGCGGTAGCCCGTGCAGTCGCAAAGCACGTATTTTCCGGTGGCATCCATTACGCGATACTGCATGTAGTGGAAGTGCCACGTGCCGTTTATCACCATGTCGAGCTCGACACGTACGTTGTCGCGGTCCTCGGGATGAACGCGGGCGAGCCACATGTCGAGTGAGTTAAAAGGGTGCTGGGAGGGCAGGTCAAAATCGCGCACGGCGTTAACCGACCATTGCGATTCTCCCGTATCGAGATTGAGGATAAACGGATAGCGCGTCTCGGAGCTCATGGAGATCGCTTGGAACACCCGGTCGTTGCAGGGAAGCTGATCGACGATTGGGCGTTGCGGCGCGTCATCGTCTTTCGGTTGCTGCACACGATGTATAAGCTTATAGCGATACATCTTGCGATCGGCATCCATCGTCATCTGGCGACGCGTGTCGCCGGCAAGTGGATCGACGCGCGAGCAGCCAAAGCTAAAGCTGCCGATCATGGGCGCCTTGCCACCTGAGCTCGCCTCGATCAGCCCGGCACGTACCTGCTCCAAGCGCTGCTCGAGTTCAGTCTCGTTTGCGGAGAGCGAGATGAGCACAAACTCGTCTCCACCGATACGGAACAGCATCTCATCGTGCTCCATGGTTTCGGAGAGCGTGCGGCAGATACCCAGAATATAGCGATTGCCTTCGGCGTGGCCAAACCTATCATTGCAATGTTTGAGATGGTCGATGTCAATATAGGCGCAGGTGAAGGGGTCGCCTTTGTGCCAGAGTTGCTCGACGTGACGGTCGAATCCGTTGCGGTTGCCCAAGTTGGTGAGCGGGTCGATATAGGCGTTGCTCTCAAGCAGCCGGCGCTCTTGCTGCAGGATGGCGTGCGTCTTTTGCAGTTGCTCGCCAACGGCGCGTAGCTCAGCAGGCAGCGCGGCAACATCGAGTTCGGCGGTCGAGATGCCATTCGCAAGTCGCTGAAGATAGGCAATAATCGATTGCTCACCCAGGCGATATGACTCGTTCATGATGGATAACCTCCTTGGGCGGAACAGCGGTTTGTATCATATCCCCAATTCGGTTTGAATTGGGGATATAAGTTAACTAATGGAGGCAAATTCCCCCTTCGGCGGTGGTGTTTTGCGCGCGAGCGTATCAGTTGTTATTGCCACCATCGAGCAATGCCTCAAAATCCTTCGCTGGCATGGGGCGGTAGTAGAGGAAGCCCTGGGCGTCGCGGGCACCCATTTGCCGTAGCACGTTCGCCTGCTCATTTGTCTCGACGCCTTCGACCACGACGGGCAGATGGAGCGACTGCGCCATTTCGAGCATCGATGAAATGATTTGCGTGCTGCGGCCTTGATCGCGGTCGGTGGGCACAAAGGTGCGGTCGAGCTTGATGACGTCGACGTTGACGTTCTTGAGCATCGCGAGCGTGGACTGGCCGGTGCCAAAATCGTCCATGTAGGTCGAGAAGCCACGGGTGTGCAGATCCGCGGTCAGCTTATCCACGGCCTCGGACTCTCCGGTATAGGCGGTCTCGGTGATCTCGATGTGCATGAGTTCGGGCGGCAGGTTGTACTGGGCGGCGAGCGACCCCATATGCTCGGCGACATCGCAGGCAAGAATGTCTACGCGCGACACATTGAGGGAAATCGGAACCACGCGAAGTCCTCGATTGAGGCGCTCGCGGAGCCACATGGCGACGCCCTGCCAAACATATTTGTCGAGCGTCACTACAAAGCCGCTTTCCTCGAGTGCGGGGATAAACGTTGCGGGCGAAATGAGAGAGCCGTCCTTGTTAATCCAGCGGGTGAGTGCTTCGGCGCCAATAATCTCGCCGGTTTCCATATCGACCTGGGGCTGAAGATAGTACGTGATGCGACCATTTGACAGCGCGTACTGGAATTCGGTCAGCGTGCGGTTGAACACGATTTCGCGCTTGTACTCCTCGGGCAAAAAATGGCAATGCGCTCCTTAAAGTCGTTTTTTGCGCGCCGATTGGTAAACATGGCCTTTGCCTGCGCATCGATGGTGATCTCCTCATTGGAATCGATGGGGTAAACGCCCATGGACGGCCAAAAACCTACGCCGCCATCATACCTGGCTACTGCCTCGCGAACGCGGTTGTAGATTTGATGGACGGTGATGTGCTTAAAGGGGATGAGTACGCAAAAGTCATCTTGGCCCCAGTACCCTGCGACGCCCATGTCGGCATTCTCGATGTCCTTGAGGACCGTGCCCACATCGGCAAGCAGGCGGTCGCCTTCGGCCTGTCCATACCATTCGTTAAACAGGCGCATGTGGCCCATGTCGACCGTGGCGATGCACCAGGCGCCGTCGCGTCTTGCCTCGAGAAAAGCGTTGGCGCGCCGCATAAACTCGCTGGGTCGATAGAGACCCGTGAGCGAGTCGATACGTTCGGCGATGGCGCTTTTGCGCTCAGCCTCGGGTATGGGGAGGCTGTCGTTGGGAACAAGCCCGCCGGCCGTGCGAAGGCGACGGTTGAGTTCGCCTAAAACGGCGGTCGCTTGATGGGTTAAGTGCTCGTAAAAGGCCGGGACGACAAGGCAGACGGGAGTAATGGTGTCGCCTACGATTCGAACAGGAGCGAAAACGGCCTCTTTAAGGTGGCGGGTCAGTTGCTCGAATGCCTCGTGGTCTAGGTCGTTGCTGAGCACGACGAACTGAACGCTTCGTGAACGGTAGACCCGGCTCCTGCCGCGAGTGATCGACAGCATACGGCCTGCGTATTCGGCAAGCATGTTGTCGACGGCCTCGGCCCCGTAGAGCTCGTTGAGCTTTGTCGTGCCACGAACGCGCACCGCTATAAGCCCTGTCTCGCAACGATCGCGGCGGCAGGCGTCGATGGCGTTGGCCAGCATGCGCTGCGTTCCGAGGCCTGTGGCGGCGTCGACGGTTTCGGCAAGTGAGTGGTTGACGAGCTCGCCGACATAGAGCGAGGGGACATTTCCGTCGCCGTCGATACGAAACCCGCGAGCACGGCAAAGGACGTAGTCGCCGACGGCGTTGCGCACACGATACTGCATGACGCGACGATGCTTGGTGCCGTTGTAGACTTGGTCGATGTCGTTGATGCAGGCCTCAAGGTCGTCGGGATGGACGCGCGTTTTCCAGTAATCGCGACAGTTGTCTATGTGCTCCGAGGGAAGGCCAAGATCGCGCAAGGCACCTTGTGACCAAAGGGTGCGATGTTTGTCCAAGTTCTCGATAAAGAAATATCGGCCCTCATTGAGCATCGAAAAGGCGTCAAAAATTCGATCGCTTATTTCGAAGTCGTCGGCGTGAACTTGCGTGATATTGCGTCGATCGAGGTGCATGGCATGACGTAGCTTGTAGTCGTACATGCGATGGTCGGCATCGAGCGTCATGCGATTGGAAGCTTCGCCCAGGGCGGGGTCGGCATGTGACACTCCGTAGCTAAACGAGTGGGGCATCTCGGAATCGTTGTTTTTGAGCAGAACCGTTCGGCAGTGTTTCAGACGTTCGGCGAGGTCGTCCTCGGTTGCAATCGTAGATAGGATGGCAAACTCGTCGCCGCCTATGCGAAACGCCGCTTCGCCCACCTTCATATACAGATTAAGATAGAGACTTACCTGCAAGATATAGCGGTTGCCCTCGTCATGGCCAAAGACGTCGTTGCAGTGCTTGAGATTGTCGATATCGATGAACGCCATGGTAACGGGGGCGTCCTGCTCCCAGAGTTCTTCGAGGGAGCGGGCAAAGCCGCCGCGGTTACCAAGCCCGGTAAGCTGGTCGGTAAAGGCGGTCCTGATCAGATCGTCTTGACGTTCGAGAAGGTCGCGGACGGTCTTTTCGAGCGTTTCGGTGTAATTGCTGACAGTTTCCATGTTCTAAGTGGCTTTCTGAGGTCGGGGCGGATTGCGTCGGGCGAGCTCGTTGTGTACACGCGTCGTTGCTCAGCGCTTTGCATGTATCCAGGCCCCCGCCTTGCCGCGTTGTTGAGTTAATTTGCCGGCTAATGTTCGCTGTTGATAACAGCTGAGTAGTGTAAACAATAGTGCACAATTATATATGGGTGCACATGCTGTGGGCGGCTATTGTTCGACAGGCGGTAGCGCGACGATGCGATGTTCGATAAAAATGCGACTGGGACGATATATGTTGACGGGTATACTTGTCCCGTTTGAATTTGTGGGGACGGAGATGGTCGCATGGCACAGTCAAATACGACGCGCACGGTGGGGCTGGCACTCGAGGGAGGCGGCTACCGCGGTATGTATACGGCGGGCGTGCTCGACGTTTGGATGGAGCACGGCTTAACTTGCGACCATATGGTGGGTGTCTCGGCGGGCGCGGCGTTTGGCTACAACTTTAAATCGCGCCAGATCGGCCGCGCCATTCGCTATAACAAGGCCTATTGTGCCGATAAGCGCTATGCGGGTGTAGCAAGCCGGCTGCGGACCGGCGATATGTTCAATGCCGATTTTGCCTATCACGAGGTGCCCATCGAGCGCGATCCCATCGATTTGGAGACATATCGCGCCTGCCCCATGCGGTTTACGTGCGTGTGTACCGATATCGAGACGGGCAAGGCCGTCTACCACGACCTGCCCTATGGCGATGAGCACGATATCGAGTGGATCCGGGCGTCATCGGCGATTCCCGTGGCGACGCGCCCTGTCGCCATTGAGGGCCGTAAGTACCTGGATGGCGGCGTGGCTGATTCTATTCCCAGCGCATGGCTGTTTGCGCAGGGGTATGACCGTAATATCGTGGTACTCACGCAGCCGGCGGGCTTTGTAAAGCAGCCCAACAGCGTGATGCCCATGCTGCGTCGCGTGTTCCGTCACTATCCGGAGTTTGTCGCAGCGCTCGAGCATCGGCATGAGGTCTACAATGCCACGCTCGATGACCTGGCACGTCGCGAGGCCGCCGGCGAAATCTTTGTGGTGCGTCCGAGCGAATCGGTGAAGGTGCCGTCGCTGTGTCGCGAGCCCGATGAACTTGAGCGCATCTACCAGATTGGTCGCCGCGATGCGGAGGCGACTTTGCCGGCACTGGAGGCATATCTGGCAGGGTAGAGGCTGCTGCCGCCATCTCGGCGGAAAGCGCATCCCGGAATGGAGATCCAAACTGGGATGCGCTTTCCATTGCTGAAGATATGAGGCTGCGAATCAGTTGCTCGGCCTATGCCTATGCCTGCTGCCAGGTGTCTACGAGCTCCTTGGCCGCGGCGTAGGGGTCGTCGGCGCTGCAGACGGCACTCACCACAAAGAACCCGTCGACGCCGGTGGCCTTAAGCTGCGGCAGGTCGGCCGTCTTGACGCCGCCGCCCACCACGATGGGCACGGGGCTTGCCGCGTGAAGTGCGGCCAGGTCCTCAAAGCTCTTGGTGATGATAGAGCCGTCGGCCGCGCGTCCGCAGTCGCGCTTGGTCTCGGTCTCGTGGAGTGGGCCGATGCCCAGGTAGTCGACTAGGCTCATGTCGGCGGTCTTGACGTACTCGAGCATCTCCTCGCAACGGGCCGAAAGGCCCACGATGGCGTCGGGACCCAGCAACTTGCGACAGACCTCGACGGGAATATCGCTTTGGCCCACGTGCACGCCGTCGACGGCAATACCCTGCTCGCGTGCGGCAAGCACACAGTCCAGACGGTCGTCGATCAGCAAGGCGACCTGACCGGTCTTGCCGGCCTGAGCGATTGCCTGCGCGGCGTCGCCGGTCAGCGCAATGATCTCGCGGGCGCTTGCCACCTTGGAGCGCACCTGGATGCAGGTAAAGCCGGCGTCGAGCGCCTGGGCCACCACATCGCCCACGGGGCGCCCGAGCGTGTTTTCGGGGCCGAGTACCAGATAGGCCGAGATATCAAGGTTGTCGCGGATGCTCATCGTGCTTCCTCCTGCTTCTTGATCTGTGCTTCCATGCGCTCGAGCTTGCCGGTCATGGTGTCGGTAAATCCGGGCCGGATATCGGCTTTGAGCACGACTTCGGTGCGGATGCCCTTGCTCGCCAACACAAAGGTTGCGTCGCGCACGACCTGCATGACCTCGTCCCAGTCGCCCTCGATCTCGGTGAACATCGAGGTGGTGCGGTTGGGAAGGCCGCTCTCGCGAATGACGCGCACGACCTCGGCGACCTCGGCGGATAGCTCATCGCCGGTGCCGCATGGGGCGATGGCCACAGCGACGAGCGTGTTCATGCCGGCATTGGTTGCGGGCTCGGACATGGCTTATGCCTCCTCGAGCTCGAGTCGGTTATCGGCGATGTCCTGGGCGCTCGCGCGGTAGAGCTCATCGATAAAGGCGACCTTAAAGCTCGCCGGGGCGTCGGCGACAGCGGCGGCACGCGAGCCGGCAACGTTGTAGACGGCGGCACCGCAGACGGCTGCCGTAAACGGATCGGCGGCGCAGGCGTACACGGCCAGCACGCCGCCCTGCGAGCAGCCGCAGCCGGTGATCTTGGACATGAGCGGGCTGCCGCCGTGGGACTTGGCCACGGTCGTGCCGTCGGTGATCAGGTCGACTTCGCCCGAGACCACAACGGCGCCACCGGTGTAGCGGGCGAGCGCCACCGCGGCATTGCGGGCGGCGTCTACCGTGTCGGTGGTATCGACACCGCGTACGCGGCTCAGATCGGCCGCCTCGCCCTCAAGACCCCACAGGCCGGCGAGCGCGATGATCTCGGAGGCGTTGCCGCGCACGATGGCGGGCTTATACTGCTTGAGCTCGTTTACCAACTGGGTGCGCAGGCTACCGATGCCCAGGCCCACCGGATCGAGCACCCAGGGCTTGCCGGCGTCGTGTGCCGCCTTCGCCGCGCGGGGAATCGTCTGCTCGTAGATGGGGAAAAGCGTGCCCATGTTGAGATAGATGGCGCCGCCGCCGGCAACGAGCGCCTCGCCCTCGTCGGGCAGATAGACCATGGCGGCCGATCCGCCCACGGCGAGCTGCGCGTTGGCGACAAAGTCGATCGTCACCGTGTTGGTGATGGAGCCTGCCATCGGATTGGTGGCGCGAATCTCATCCACGGCCTTGATCACATGTTGCTTAAGCTGTTCCGAATCAATCACTGCACATGCCTCCTTGGCATAGAAAAGGGGCGCTGTGCATAGACAGCGCCCCTGTAAAGGCGGCATGCTCCCTACGCCAGCATTAACTGACAGGTTCAAAGGATTGGGCCCCATGCCCTCTCAGCCTTGTGGTTTGCACCGCCGGCACTCCCGCATCGAATCTGTTGTTCCCTATACTAGCGCACCGTTACAATGGTTGCGGTGAAAATGACTGGGGGACTCTATGATCAAACTTGTGCTGACCGATATGGACGATACGCTGATTCCAGCCGGGCATGACGGCGCCAGCGACTACGCCATTGAGGGTATTCATGCCATGCAGGCGGCGGGTCTGCACTTTGGTCCGGTTTCGGGTCGTCAGCCGTCCGCGATGGGCTGGATGTTCAAAAATCGTTCCGAGTGTTTTTCGACTGGCGCGTTCTGTAACGGCCAGGTGATGTTTGTCGGCGGCGAAGTAGTCGCCTCGCACGCAATCGACAACGATGCTCTGATGCGTTTGGCCGACTATCTGGAGCAAGAGACCGACGATACATTTTTAAAAGTCTATAGCCTGGGCGATGACTTTTGGGGCAACGATGCCTATTGCGTGACGAGTGATCCCGAGCGCGTTCGTCGCGCCATGGAGTCGGGCGGCAACGCATGGCTCAAAGGCGAAGAGGCCCCGTGCCGTCCCGTCGTTGATGAAGTGCCGGTGTTCAAGGCGAATATCTGGAGTGCCCGTTCGCGTGAGGAGCTCGCGGAGCTACGCGAGCGCGTTGCCGTTGAGGTGCCGGAACTCTCGCTTGTGTTTCCCAACAACCGAGTGCGCCTGTTTGACATCCTTCCAGCAGGTTGGGACAAGGGTTGCGCTGCGCTGGAGTTGGCGCGCGCTTTGGACCTGACGCCCGATGAGGTGGCCGTATTTGGCGATTCCGATAACGATCTGCCCATGATCGATGCCGTTCCCAACTCCGTTGCAGTCGTCAATGCCAACGAGGCTGTCACGGCTGCCGCGCGCTGGCATATCGGCGCTGCGGCAGACGATGCGGTCGCCGGGGCTCTGCATCAGATTGCCGCCTGCGCTGCGACGGGGGAAATGCCGCCGTTTATGCGTCAGATGGATGTGACAGGTTTCGACGTCACGAACGTCTAGGGAGAAAGCTATGAAGCTCCAACAGCTCAGGTATGTCGTCAAAGTTGCCGAATGCGGCAGCATCACCGAGGCCTCGCGCCGGCTCTTTGTGTCGCAGCCTTCGATTACCGCGTCGATCCGCGATCTCGAAAACGAGATGGGCGTGCACATCTTTGAGCGCACCAACAAGGGCGTCATTGTGTCCGAGGAAGGCGAGACCTTCTTGGGCTACGCGCGCCAGGTACTCGACCAGGCCGATCTGCTCGAAGGCAAGTACAAGGGCGCGTCCGAGCAGGTGCCGCACTTTAGTGTGAGCTGCCAGCATTATTCCTTTGCCGTTAACGCGTTTGTTGACGTGATCCGCGAGTTCGATGCCGCGCGCTACGACTTTACCCTGCGCGAGGAGCAGACTCACGAGATTATCGAGGACGTCGCGCATATGAAAAGCGAACTGGGTATCCTGTACTTATCCGAGCATAACCGCGAGGTTATCGAGCGCATGCTCGCCGCCAACGAGCTCGTATTCGAGGGACTCTTCTGCGCCGCGCCGCATGTCTTTGTATGCGCCGACCATCCACTGGCGGACCGCGCCAGCGTGACACTCGAGGACCTGGAGGACTATCCGTTCCTGTCCTATGAGCAGGGCAGCTACAACTCGTTCTACTATTCCGAGGAACTGACCTCGACGTTTGAGCGCCGCAAGAATATCCGCGTGCGCGACCGTGCGACGTTGTTCAATTTGGCCATGGGCCTCAACGGCTACACGGTATGCTCGGGCGTGATCAGCCACGAGCTCAACGGCCCCGGCATTATCTCGATTCCGCTCGACGTGGACGAGTACATGGAGATTGGCATCATCACGCGCAAGAACACGACACTTACGCGCTATGGGCAGGCCTATATCGACGCGATTCGTCAGCATATCTAGACTGCTGCGTTCTGCACGGGTCAAATCTCTTTACGGCAGTCCAAACTGATATAGGAATCATCTATATCAAACTGTTATAAACATATATTTTACGATGACCACATGAGCGCTCATACTCTGTCCCAGCAAAGCAACCAATGCAAAGGGAGATATCTATGAGTGCTTTAACCACGCTGAACGCACCGTTTCGCGCCGATATCGTCGGCAGCTTTCTTCGTCCACAGGCTGTTAAGGATGCACGTGCCGCCTATGCCGCGGGCACACTCGACGCCGCCGGCCTTAAGGCCGTCGAGGACGATGCCATTCGCGATTTGGTGGCCAAGCAGAAGGCCGCCGGCCTGCAGGTCATCACCGATGGCGAGTTCCGCCGTAGTTACTGGCACCTCGACTTTATGTGGGGCCTCAATGGCATTGAGCGCCGTACCTCGCGTACGGGTTATATGTTCCACGACGAGGAGACGACGGCCGATACCGCCGTGGTGACCGGCTCCATCAGCGGCGGGAGCCACCCCTTCGTCGAGCACTTTAAATTTGTCAAGGCACTTGAGGGCGAGGGCCACGTTGCACGCCAGACCATCCCGGCACCGATCCAGACGTTCTCTGAGGTCACGCTCGATCGCTGCGATGGCCAGCAGGAGAGCCTGCGCGCTGTCTATAAGACCGATGAGGAGCTTGCCGACGCCATTGCAGCCGCTTATCGCACAGTGATCGCCGACTTGTACGCAGCGGGCTGCCGCAACATCCAGTTTGATGACTGCACCTGGGGCATCTACTGCGACACCGATTTTGTCGCCAAAACCGGCATGAGCCCGGTCGACCTGCAAAAGGTAAGCGAGCTGGGCGTGGCGCTCAACAATGCCGCCATCGCGGACAAGCCCGACGATCTGGTCATCAACACGCATGTGTGCCGCGGCAACTACCACTCCACCTATGCTTTTGAAGGCGGCTACGACCCTATCGCTCCGTATCTGTTCGCACATGAGAACGTCGATGCGTTCTATCTGGAGTTCGACACACCCCGCGCCGGCGGTTTTGAGCCGCTCAAGTACGTTGCCCCGGGCAAGAAGGTCGTGTTGGGCTTGGTAACCACCAAGGCGGCTGAGCTTGAGGACGAAGACGTTATCGTCGAACGTATCCATGAGGCCGCAAAGTACGTGCCGCTCGAGAACCTGTACCTGTCGCCCCAGTGCGGCTTTGCCAGCTGCGAGATTGGCAACAAGCTGACCGAGGACGAACAGTGGGCGAAGATCGCGCTGGTCAAGCGTATTGCCGAGCGCGTTTGGAAGTAGCGCTAGCGTTTGCAGGTGGCGGCGCGTGCGAGGCATGGCGTATCGCGTACAATGGTTCGGATCGTATCGTTCGGGCAGGTTATCCGATATGCCCGATCGCCCTTCCATTCGAAAGGACATCCATGTCCCAGTCCTCGACGCCCGCCGTCACCGATGCCATCTACGATGCATCGTCGCTCGGCCGCCCGCGCATGTTTGTGTTGGGTTTGCAACACATGTTTGCGATGTTCGGAGCCACGGTGCTCGTGCCCGTGCTCACCGGCCTTTCCGTTTCGGCGACGCTTCTGTTCGCCGGCATCGGCACGCTGCTGTTTCATTTTCTATCGCGCGGTAAGGTGCCCGCGTTCCTGGGCTCGTCGTTTGCCTTTATCGCGGGTTATGCCGCCATTGCACCCAACGGCGAGGCTGAGCTTTTGCCCTACGCTTGCCTGGGCGTTGCCTGCGCCGGCCTGCTCTATCCGGTGCTGGCAGCGCTGTTCCGCGCATTTGGCGCCAAGCGCGTCATGCGCTTCTTCCCGCCGGTGGTGACCGGCCCCATCGTCATTTCGGTCGGTCTGATTCTGGCGAGCTCCGCCATTGCCAACTGCCAGACCAACTGGTTTGTTGCCGTTGTTGCCGTCGCCGTTATCGTGATCTGCAATATTTGGGGGCGTGGCATGGTCAAGATCGTGCCGATTCTGCTGGGCGTTGTGGTGAGCTATGCCGTTGCGGCCGCGCTGGGCGAGGTCGACTTCTCTGGCGTCGCAGCCGCCCCCTGGGTTGGCTTGCCCGTCGTGTGGGACAACACCGTGTTTGCGCTCTTTGGACCGCAGTTCGATAGCGGTCTTGCCACGACGGCCATCATCACCATCATGCCGCTGGCCTTTGCGACCATGATTGAGCACATTGGCGATATCTCCGCCATTGGCTCTACCTGCGAACGCAATTACATTGCCGATCCCGGTCTGCACCGTACCCTGCTTGGCGATGGCCTGGCGACCATCTTGGCATCGCTCTTTGGCGCCCCCGCCAATACGACGTATGGCGAGAACACTGGCGTGCTTGCCCTGACGCGCGTGTTCGACCCGCGTGTGATTCGCATTGCCGCCTGCTGCGCCATCGTGCTTTCGTTCTGCCCCAAGTTTGCTGCTGTGATCGCTGCTATGCCGGCATGCGTTATCGGCGGTGTGTCGCTCGTGCTCTACGGCATGATCAGTGCCGTGGGCGTTCGCAACCTTATCGAAAACCAGGTTGATTTCCAGAACAACCGCAATGTACTGGTTGCGGCTTTGGTGCTCGTGCTTTCGCTCGGCATTGCCTACAGTACCGCCGGTGCCATCGTGCTGGAGCTGGGCGGCGTGACGATTTCGCTTTCGGGCCTTGCCGTGGGCTCGCTGGTGGGCATTGTGCTCAACGCCATCCTGCCCGGTAATGACTTTGAGTTCGATACTTCCGAGCTTGAGGAGACTGCCGAATAGTAGCTGCGTTCAGCCAAATTAAAAATGGCGTCCATGCGTATGTACGCGTGGACGCCATTTTTAATGCGTCAGTATCCAGTGGATGCCGCGCGCCATGCGCAGGTCAGTTTGGGCAAAGTGATTGCCGGGGTTGAGCTCCAGCGTTGTTGGAATGTCACGCTCGATAAGCAGCTCTTCCATCGCGTGCGTATCGTCGAGTACGTGCCGCATCATGCGGTTGGGCGTCTTGGTTTCCTTTTTACCGAGCGACAGATAGGCGGCGTCGGGCGTAGCCGTCATCGTGCGCTCGCGCGCGTAGTCGATAAAGCCGGGGAACCATAACGACCCCGATGCACTCGCTGCGCGCTCAAAGACATCTGTTTGCCAAAGTGCCCACAGTGCAAAAAGACCCGCCAACGAGTAGCCGGCAACGCCGCGCCAGGCGGGCGGTTGCGGGAGCGATGATTCGGCCTGGGGGATTATCTGCTTCAACAACTCGTCAAGAAAACCAGCAGCCTGTCCACCAAAGGGCTCGGCATCTCGTATAGTTCCCTCACATTCCCAGGGGCTCAGCTCGCGATTCCAATCGAGCCCTCCAATGGCGACAAGGGTGAACGGCGGGCAATCGAGCTCTCGGCAGCGCTCGTAGACTTCACTACCGTCGCCCATAACCACGGGGAGGTAGATGACGGGCGCGCCTTCCGCACACTCTGAATAAACGGTTATCTGCTTATGATGCGCTTCCAAGGCAGGCTTCTCTCGGTGTTGTGATATTGACAGCCTTAATTGTCGCACGCTGACACGGGGGCAGACGCTAAAAGAAAGGCGCGGAGCCGCTCGATGCGATTCCGCGCCTTGTTGTTTTGCTTTAGCAGACTATGCCGTTACGCCACGAAGAAGTAGACAAGGAAGGCAAGGGCTGCGATCCACATGAGCGGCTTGATCTTGGAGGCCTCGCCCTTAAAGAGCGCGACGATCACGTAGGCGATAAAGCCCAGGCCGATGCCGGCAGAGATGGAGTAGGTGAAGGGCACGCCGGCGACAATCATGAACGCCGGGAAACCCTGCGACACGTCGGACCAGTCGATCTCGGAGGCCTCGCTCATCATGAGGTAGCCGACGTAGACCAGAGCACCGCAGGTGGCGGCGCTGGAAACGATGGTGACGATGGGGGAGAAGAACGCGGCGAGAATGAACAGCACGCCGGTGGTGACGGAGGTGAGGCCCGTGCGGCCACCGTCGGCGGCGCCGGAAGTGGACTCGACGAAGGTGGTGATGGAGGAGACACCCATGAAACCGCCCACAGCAGCGGCGGCGGAGTCGACGATCAGGATCTCCTTGATATTCTCGACGTTGCCGTCGTCGGTGAGGAACTCGCCCTGCTTGGCCACGGCCATCGCGGTGCCCATGGTGTCGAAGAAGTCACTCATGAGCAGCGAGAACGAGATGACGAGGAGCGCGGGGTCGGTAAGGACCTTGACGATGGCGGGCACGCCGCCGGCGTCGGCGATGGGGCCACCGATGCTCGAGAAGTCGAGCGGGGCGATGATACCGGTCGGAGCCTGGGTCACACCTAGGGGGATACCGGCGATGACGGCGACGACGATGCCGATGAGCAGCGAGCCGGGGACGTTGCGGCAGGCGAGGGCGACCGTCACCAGGATGGAGATGATGCCGACGATGAAGGTGGGGGAGGTGATGTCGCCCAGACCGACGAGTGTACCGGCGCCAGCGGTGATAATGCCGGCATCGCACAGGCCAATCATGGCGATGAACAGGCCCAGACCCACCGAGATGGCGTGACGCAGGACAACCGGGATGGCGTCCATGATGGCCTCGCGCAGGCCACAAAGCACGAGCAGCAAGATGACGACGCCCTCAAGGAAGATGACGCTCATGGCCACGTGCCAGTCACCGCCGCAGACGGTGGTGGTGATTCCAGCGATCATCGCGTTGACGCCTAAGCCCGATGCGCAGGCGAGCGGGCGGTTGGCGAAGATGCCCATGCAGATGGTCATGATGCCGGCGCCCAGGCAGGTGGCGCAGGCGAGCGCTCCCGCATCGATGCCAGCGCCCGAGAGCACCGCGGGGTTGACGGCGATGATGTAGGCCATCGCCAGGAATGTTGTCAGTCCAGCGCGGAGTTCGGTCCCGATTGTGGACTTGCGCTCACTGACGTGAAAAAGTTCGTCCATGCATACCCTTTCCTTGTTCGGCCCCGAGTTTAGGCCGATTGACACGAACTCAACTACTATAGCCCCTTTACGACGCTGTTGTTCCTCGCATGTTGATGTTCGGCGCTTTGTAGCAGACGGACGGTATTTTTCGCATGAAAATGTGTGGGTACCGTATACTTAAGCGGTTACAACGACCCCTATGGAGGAACGTATGATTAAAGAGCTCTGCCGCGACGAGGCTATCCTGTCCCAGCGTTGCGAGGTTGCGACCGTCGAGGACGAGTCGGTCGCACAGGACCTGATCGATACCATCAAGTCGCTCGACGATGCCGGCTGCCTTGCCGCCAACCAGATCGGCGTTACCAAGAAGGTTTGCGTCTATCTGGACGACGCCGGCGAGCCCCACGTGCTCTACAACCCCCGTCTGGTGTTTGGCCTGGGCGCCAGCAAGATGGAGGAGAGCTGCCTGACGCACGAGGAGGTCACCAAGTCCACGCGCTATATCAAGTGCAAGGTCGCTTATGACGTGATCGTCGACGGCAAGATGCGCGAGCGCAAGCAGGACTTTGTGGGCTTCGAGGCGCAGATGATTCAACACATGATTGACCACTGTCTAGGAAAGTTGGTCTAAGGGGACCAAAGCACCGCACTTCGTCTCTTTTGGCCCGGGCGTGACATTGTTGTCATGTCCGGGCTTTTGTGTTTAGCGCCTTTTTGTTTGGAGACAATGAAATTAGCAAGAACGTAAAGCTAGGAGGCGCTATGTGTACGAGTATTCGATTTACCGATAATTCTGGCCACATGTATCTGGGCCGCAATCTCGACTGGAGCTTTGACTACGGCCAACAGGTTCGCGTGATGCCGCGCGGGTTTCACATTCCGTATTCGTTTATCGACGACGCAACAGCGGCGCACGCGGTGATCGGTATGTGCATCGATTACAGGAACTACCCTATGTTCTTCGATTGCGGCAACGATGCGGGCCTGGCTGTGGCGGGGCTCAACTTTCCCGGCTATGCCGAGTATGCCGAGGGCCCTGTCGACGGCAAGACCAATATCGCGGCCTATGAGTTTCCCCTGTGGGTGGCAGCGACGTTCTCGACGGTCGATGAGGTCGAGGCCGCGCTGCGCGACACGGTGATTGTCGCCAAATCTGCCGGAGAGGGGCTGGGCGTGTCACTGCTCCATTGGATTATCGGCGACAGCCAGCGCAGCATCGTGGTCGAGATGATGGCTGACGGCCTGCATGTATACGACGATCCGGTCGACACCCTTGCCAATCAGCCGACCTTCCCGTGGCATATGGAAAACCTACGCACCTATATCACCGCCACAAGCGATTTTCCGCAAACGGCGACGTGGCGTGGCGCCGAGCTTAAGCCCTATGGAGCCGGTGCCGGCATGCGCGGCATTCCGGGCGATTGCTATTCGCCGAGCCGTTTTGTAAAGGCGGCGTACCTCAATGCCAATTACCCGCAAAAGGAGAGCGAGACCGAAAACGTCGTTCGCATGTTCCGCTCGCTCGAGGGCGTGGTGATGATCGAGGGAGCGTCCAGGATGGGCGATGGCAAGTTCGAGAAGACTATCTACACCGGATGCTTTAGCGCGCGCACGGGCAATTATTACTACGCGATGTATGGGGATCCGTCGATTCGCTACGTGAGCCTGATGGATGCCGAGGGCGCAAGCCCCGATAGGCTCGTGGTTCCCGAGCCGCGTCGTTCGTAGCTCACTGGTCCGTTGCGACATAAAACGGCCTCGCACCTCTTATGAGATGCGAGGCCGTTGTCGTCAATGGCTGGTGGCGTGTTAGAAGTTGGCGTCGTTGAACTGGGTGCTCTCGAGTCCGTCGAGTTGCTGTTCGGGCGTATCGGCGACGCTCTCGAGCAACTCGGTGGGATCGACGTTCATGTCCTTACCGGCTTCGTTGCCGTTGACCAAGTCGTCCGAGAAGATGTCGACTTCCATTTCCTCGGCCTCTTCGATCTGAACCTCGAGCGGCACCTGGGTGCGCACGAGCTTAACGGCCGGGCGCATGCGGGCAAACAGCGGCACGTACTCGATGATGATGGCCGAGTTCTCAAGACCGTACCAGCGTGCCGGGCTTCCGCAGGCGCGGCGGACGGCGTACTTGATGGCCATCACGCGGTGGTCATTGCGGTTGATGTCCGTTTCGGGGGCAAGCATCTTGCGCAGCATACAAAAGCGGAAGTCACCCACGTTGCCGCGTGTCTCGTAGATGGAGTAGGTGTGATGTTGCGGCGGCAGCTCGCCCGATGCCATCAAGTCGCCGACGATCTGACGCAGATAAGCGTTGACGCGCTGGTTGACTTTAAAGCCCAGGTCCAGGCGAACGCGGAAGAGGAAGTCCGTGCCAAAGGTCTCGACGGAATACTCGTGCGTATAGGGTTCGTCGGTAACGTGCACGTTAATGAACCAATATGCCTTGGCGCGCTTGGGATGCTTATCCAGGATGGAATAGAGCACGTCGCGGTCGAGCGTGAGCGGGTCGGGGCTGTTGGTGAGAAATACCAGATTGTCGGCGAGCACGGGATAGGTCTCGTCGTTGCGCAGGCGGTTGAGCTGATCGATGTACTTGGAGACGGGCAACAGAATCGTCTGCGTGCGCTCGATGGCGGTGCCACGGCGCCACACGTACATAAGGCCAAACAGCAGTGCGGCCAGGAAGATCATCACATAGCCGCCGTCAAAGAACATGGTGAGGCACGAGGCAAAGAAGCACAGCTCAATGGCACCGAAGAGCAGGGCGAAGACGCAGGCGCCCAGCTTGTGCTTGAGAATGCCAGCGATATAGCTCGTCAAAAGCGTCGTGGTCATGAGCATGGTCACGGTAATGGCGAGGCCGTAGGCGCTCTCCATGCGCTCGGAGTTTTGGAACAGCAGCACGATGAAGATGCAGCCGACCCACATGATGTTGTTGACGAGCGGAATATAGAGCTGACCCTTGGTGTCGCTGGGGTAGTGGATGCGCAGATGCGGCATAAGGTTGAGACGCGTTGCCTCGGATACCAGCGAGAAGGAGCCGGTGATGAGCGCCTGCGAGGCAATGATGGCTGCCACGGCCGAAAGCACGATGGCAAAGGGGCGCAGGGGCTCGGGAAGCATCATATAGAACGGGTTGACGATATCCATCGCGAGCATCTGGGGATTGGAATTGTTGGCGAGCAGCCATGCTCCCTGACCCAGATAGTTGAGGATAAGCGCCGCCTTAACAAACGGCCAGGATGCATAGATGTTGGCCTTGCCCACATGACCCATGTCCGAGTAGAGCGCCTCGGCGCCGGTCGTCGACAGGAAGACAAAGCCGAGCACCATGATGCCCGAATGGTTGATGGGCGAGAACAGGAACATGATGCCGCGGATGGGGTTGAGCGCGCGTAGGATGGACAGGTTGCCGATCATGTTGAACAGGCCGGCTCCCGCCAGGAACAGGAACCATAGCGTCATAAGCGGGCCGAACAGCTTGCCGATTGACGAGGTGCCGGCGCGCTGCATGGCAAACAGACCGCAGATAATGATGATGGTGATGATGATCACATTGGTCTGGCCGTCGCCCAGCAGCGCATGGCCCCATTCGATGGTGCGCAGACCCTCGATGGCTGTGGTGACCGTGACGGCGGGGGTGAGGATGCCGTCGGCAAGCAGTGCCGCACCGCCGATCATGGCGGGCAGAATCAGCCATGGTGCCACCTTGCGCACGAGGCTGAACAGGGCGAAGATGCCGCCTTCGTTGTGGTTGTCGGCCTTCATGGCGATTACCACGTACTTGACCGTGGTCACGAGCGTCATGGTCCAGATGACGAGCGAAAGCGCGCCCAGGATCATGTCCTTGCTGACGGTACCGATGCCGCCGTTGTTGGCGACGATTGATTTCATGGTGTACATGGGGCTCGTGCCGATGTCACCATAGACGACGCCGAGCGTTACGAGCAGCATGCCAGCGGAGAGGGGAATGGCTCCGTGCCCGCCTTGACCACGCTGGTCTTGGGGGCTTGCCTCCAGTTCGTTTTGTGCCACGTGGACTCCCTTGGACATCCGGTTATCTATCTAGGACAGATAACCTTTATGCCGTCTTTATACATACAAGAGCAGTTTGGCACATTGGTTAGCTTTAGACAATAATCCCCAGATGGGGATTATTCATATACGCAGGCAGCATTTCAAAGCGGGGGCTATTAAGCACGTGCTGCTTGAGCGATACCGGCTTTGGCGTTTGCGCGTTTGCCGGCGAGTTCGCAAAAGATCGCGCCGCCGATGATAAGCGCGGCGCCCATCAGACGGACCGGTGTTATGGCTTCGCCCAAAAGGACGGCCGAGAACACGACCGCCGAAAGCGGCTCGAGGTAGCCGACGACCGCGACGGTCTGGACGGGCAGCTTGGCGACAGCGCTAAAGTAGAGCAGGCAGCCAATGCCGGTGTTGACAATGCCGAGCATGGCAACGGCGCGCCAATCGATGCCGGCGGCAATGCTGGGGGAGAGGAACGAGGGGGCACCCTGCGTGAAGAGCGTAAGGATCAACGCGGTTACAAAGGCGGCGCTCACCTGGAGCGTGGAATTCTCGAGACCTTCGATATGTGGCGCTCCCTTGCTGGCAATGACCATCAGTGCATAGCAAAATGCCGAGGCGATTCCGCAGACGATGCCCGCAATGGGCATGTTGCCGCCTAGACCTTGTGCCGCAATGAGAAAAGCACCGCAGGCGACGGCGATAAAGCCGGCGATTTTGCCGCCGGTCAGCTTTTCGCCAAAGATGAGCGGGGAGAGCGCCATGACGATGATGGGGCCGCAGTAGTACAGCAGCGAGGATACGCCGACGCCGATCGTCTGATAGGCGCGGAACAGAAAAATCCAGCTGGCGCCCAGTGCGGCTCCCGAGAGGAGGAGGGCTGCGGCTTCGCGGGGGCGAGATGGCGCCTGCAACTTATGGCGTTGGGTGATGGCGAGGACGGTGACAAGCGAGAATGTGCCCAAAAACGTGCGTAGTAGCACGATATCGGAGCTCGGCAGCGCGATGGCGGCGGCGATGATGCCGTTGGAGCCAAACAATAGCAATGCTGCTAAGTACGTAAACAGTCCGTTGTTCATGCGCTGACATCCCCTCTATATCCGAGCATGTTCACTATGGGTGAACTGGCTTTAGAAGAAAAGCGAATATAATGCATGGATAGCATGAGAAAAACTCATGCAAAGGTGGGGACGTGCCGTGGAGACCAATATTCAAAAGATGCAGGTGCTGCTCGAGACCGTACGCGCCGGCAGTTTTACGCGCGCCGCCGAGCGGCTAAGCTATTCGCAGTCGGGCGTGAGCCGTATGGTGGCCGATCTCGAGGCCGACTGGGGCTTTAAAGTGCTCGATAGAAGCCGCGAGGGCGTAGTGCTTTCTGCCGACGGGCGGCAGGTCATGCCGGCGGTCGAGGCGTTATGCGAAGAGTTTGGCCGTCTGCAGCGACGCGTGGACGAGATGCGAGGGCTCATGCGTGGCAAGATCTGTATCGGTACGTTTTCGAGTGTGGCGACCCATGTGTTGCCGCCGGTGATCGCGCGGTTTCGCGCCGATCACCCGGATGTCGATTACGAGCTGCTGATGGGTGATTACTCAGAGATTGAGCAATGGGTGGCGGAAGGCCGCTGCGACCTGGGCTTTATCCCGCGCGAGCCACGCGGCACCGGCATGGCGTCGCGGCCGTTGGTGCAAGACGAGCTGATGGCCGTGGTGCCAGCGGACTCCTCGCTTGCCACCGCGGAGGTCGTTTCCCTTGCCAATTTGGCAAACGAGCAGTTTATTCTGCTGGAACGCGGTAGCGACGACGAGATTACGCCGCTGTTTCGCCGCGCGGGCCTGGCGGTGCGTTCTAAGCTGTCGACCTGGGATGACTATGCGATTATGGCTATGGTCGAGGACGGTCTGGGCGTGAGCATTCTTCCGGCGCTCATCTTGCGCCGCTGCCAGTTCGATATTGCCGTGCGCCCGCTCGAGGGACATCCTCATCGGCAGATCAACGCCATATATCGAACGGCCGACGTTTCGCTTGCCGCTGCTCGATTCCTTGAATACCTCTAAACGCGTGCATGTCATTGTCCGCTTTGGGCAAATCTCGGAGTTCGGTACGTTTTCTTATGAAATTGAACTTTCGAATGAGGCGCCGCGCTATACTGCTGCCTAAATTGAACTCAGGTTCAATTCGTGTTCTATAAATTGAACTTTGCCAGCAAGGAGGTTCTAGTGGCCCAAGAGACGTTTAGCAATCGCCTGCGACAGACTATGTCCGATCGCGACGTTCGCCAGTCGGACGTAATCCGCGCATCGGAGATGCTCGGCAAAAAACTCGGCAAGAGTCAGATGAGCCAATATGTGAGCGGCAAGACGATTCCGCGGCGCGATGTGGCAGAGCTGCTCGCTCGCATTTTGGAGGTCGATGTTACCTGGCTGCTTGCCGGTGACGCCGATCAAGGCGAGGCATCATCGCCCCGTAACGTTTCCAAGCCCGAACCCCATCCCTCAGCTCAAATTCCAAGGAGCACCACCATGCGTACTTTTTCTAAATCCACCAAGCTTGATAACGTCCTGTATGATGTGCGCGGTCCCGTCGTCGACGAGGCTGCCCGTATGGAGGACGAGGGCGAGCGCATCCTCAAGCTCAATATCGGCAACCCGGCGCCCTTCGGTTTCCGCACGCCCGACGAGGTCATCAAGGACATGCGCCAGCAGCTGCCCGACTGCGAAGGCTATTCCAACTCGCGCGGTCTGTTCTCTGCGCGCAAGGCGATTATGCAGTACTCGCAGATCAAGGGCCTGCCCAACGTTCAGATGGAGCACATCTACACGGGCAACGGCGTGTCCGAGCTCATTCAGCTTTCGATGAACGCGCTGCTCGACAATGGCGACGAGATTCTGATCCCCAGCCCCGACTATCCGCTTTGGACGGCGTGCGCGACCCTTGCCGGCGGTCATCCCGTGCACTATCTGTGCGATGAGCAGGCGGATTGGTATCCCGATCTTGAGGATATGGAGTCCAAGATCACGAGCGCGACCAAGGCCCTCGTCATCATCAACCCCAACAACCCCACGGGCTCCGTTTACCCGCGCGAGGTGCTCGAGGGCATCGTTGAGGTTGCGCGCAGGCACCAGCTCATGATCTTTGCCGATGAGATCTACGACCGTCTGTGCATGGACGGCTACGAGCACGTCTCCATTGCCTCGCTCGCTCCCGATCTGCCCTGTGTCACCTTTAGCGGCCTTTCCAAGTCGCACATGATCGCGGGCTATCGTATTGGCTGGATGGTGCTTTCGGGCAACCAGCGCTGTATGAGCGATTTCATCATGGGCATCAACATGCTCTCCAACATGCGCCTGTGCTCCAACGTGCCGGCTCAGTCGATCGTCCAGACGGCGCTCGGCGGCCATCAGTCGGTTAACGACTACATCCGTCCCGGCGGCCGTGTCTACGAGCAGCGCAACTTTGTGTATGAGGCGCTCAACAAGATCGACGGCATCTCGGTGGTCAAGCCGCGCGCGGCGTTCTACATCTTCCCCAAGATGGATGTGAAGAAGTTCAACATCACCGATGACGAGCAGTTCGCTCTCGACCTGCTGCACGAGAAGAAGATCCTGATCACGCGCGGCGGCGGCTTCAACTGGGCTGAGCCCGACCACTTCCGCATCGTGTACCTGCCGCGCATGGAAGTACTCAAAGAGTCCCTCGAAGACCTCGCCGATTTCTTCGATCACTACCGCCAGGCGTAACGGCAAAGGTAGACTGTAATGAAACGGTCGGCCCGCAACGGATGCGGGCCGACCGTTTTCTGTCTAAGTCTGTGCTGTTAGCGCTTGTCTCGTTGAGCGGGCGAGGTTCGCATGTGAGCGGTAAGTTCTATTCCAAAATGGAATACAGTGGGCTTAAGCTGGAATTGATGTCCGGGTACCTGCTTTTCTAGAATGTTTTCAACAAGATGAAAGGCGGTTCCAACCAATGATTATCGATGCAAATTCCTACTGGTTCGACGAGCACATCTTTCATGACGAGACGCTCTGCGAACAGTTTTTGGCCGAGGTGCCCCGCGCCTATGACACCGAAGGCTATCTGACCATGAATTCCGCCGGCAAACGACAGATCGTGATCGAGATGCCCGCCGGTTCTCCGGGTCTTAACTACATTGAGGGCGACTACACCCTCGAGAAGCGCTTGGCCGATATGGATGAGGCGGGGGTCGACAAGGCGATCCTCAAGCTCCCCGGTTGTCACGAGTGGATGTCGCTCGAGATGTGCCGGCGTTTCAACGACGGTATGGCTGCTGACGCGAAGGCGTCAAGTGGCCGTCTGATTCCGCTTGTCGCTGTGCCGCCCTTTGGCACCAAAGCGAATTTGGAGGAGCTCGATCGCAGGCTCGACGATGGTTTTGCGGGTGTGCAGCTCTGCGCTCACTACGGCAAGCGCTATCTCGACGACCAGGTCTTCTCGAGCTTTTTCGAGCACCTGAACGAACGCCATGTCACCGTTTACGTGCACCATGTTCCCGTGCCGGTCGAGAACGAATCGCTTCTCGCGTACGACAACCTTCGCCGCTCTTATGGCCGCTGCGTCGACCAAACTACGGCGATCGGCCGAGAGATCTTTGGCGATTTCTTTGAGCGCTACCCCAATATCAAGATGGTCCACTCCATGCTCGGCGGCGCATACTTTGCGTTCAAGGAGATGCTGCTGCCTCATGGTCCCAAGCGCCCTGATGCTTCTGGCCGTTTTCAGGTCGATACCGAGACCGTTTCCAGGCGCCTCGAGAACAACATCTATTTCGACATGTCCCATGCTCAGCCCTGGGGCGAAACGCTTCTTGCCTGTGCGGTTGAAGTCCTTGGTGCAGACCATATTGTCTTTGGTACGAGTTATCCCGTTAAACGCGAGTGGCTAACAGAGGGTGTCGCCTGCGTCCGCGCCACAGATTTAAGTGATACGGACAAGGACCTTATGCTTGGCGGCACGGCACAGCGCTTGTACGGCATCGAGTGAGCGACAGATAAAGGAGGGCGTTCGCCATGGATAAGGGAGAGATGAAGGCCGGAGCCGCCCGGGTGGCCATTAACTTAGAGGACGTATTGCCGTTCGACGGTTTCGACGCACTCCGTCATGAAATCTTTGCCCGTGCCTTCGTGGTCGAAGGGATGGGGCGGCGCGCTTGCATCCTTTCACTTGAGGTTACCTCGATCGCTCCGGCCCTACTCGTCGATCTGCGTGAGGTTGTCAAGGATGTCTCCAATTGCGACGGCGCCTTTTCTTGGGTGGTCCCGACCCACACGTTTTCTGCGCCTCACGTGCGCACCCCTGGGCATCTGGCCGACACCGATGCCCGCGATCGAAATGAGCGCTATCGTGCCGCGCTCATCGCCGCGACACGCGCGGCCGTTGGGCAGGCGGTTGCGGGCATTCGCTCTGTCACGCTCGCCTCGGCGGAGGGCTACTGTCCTGTGAACGTTAACCGCGACATTGAGACACCGGCCGGCTGGTGGCTGGGAGTAGACCCCAAGGGGTTTGCCGACCACGCGATGCCCGTACTTGTCGCGAGGGATGCCGAGGGCGGGCTCGTTGCCATGCTTGCGACGGCTGATGTCCAGTCTTCCGTGCTCGACGGATCGCACGATTCTCAGGGGAAGCGCTTGGTGAGCGGGGACCTCTTTGGCTTTGCCGCCATGGCTCTCGAGCGCGAATTGGGCGGAGTCGTGTTGCTGCTACCCGGTGCCGCGGGGGATCAGAGTCCGGCGGAGCGCGCCGTAACCGTTGCGTTCGGTTCGACCGGGGCGAAGCAAACGTTAGATGCTCACGAGAGTGGATATCGCATGCTGCATCGACAGGGTCGCGCTATGAGCGATGCGTTGATTGAGGCCGTCCGTGCGGCGCGTGAGGACGATGCCATCGGCGTCGATGCTCGCACGGTCGACGTCCTTTTGCCCGCCCAGACGCGCGCCGACTTCTGCTCATTGGCCCCGCATCGAACTTATGAGTTTCATGCGGCAGGCGAACAGCGTACGAGGGTCTATTTACTTCGGCTGGGAAATGTCGAGTTCGTTGGTATCCAGCCCGAGGTTTCGAGCTCGTTTGGCGCCGCCGTGCGCGCCGCCCGATTCTGCCCCGTGCTCTTTGCCACGCTTGTCAACGGAGGGCAAAAGTATCTGCCGGCCCCCGATGCGTACGAGAAAATCACCTATGAGGCCATGAACTCCGGCTTCGCCGCCGGTTCCCATGAGCGCCTCCTTCAAACCATCCTTGCCGCTTTAAACGCGGCATGACAAAAAGGAGAACTTGCATGAATATCGGACATGCACGCCGCAAGATTACCCCGCAAGGCGACATCTATCTAATCGGATATCGTAACCTCTCCAACCGTCTGGAGCCTGCGACAGGCGTCCATGACGACGTCTTCGCCAACGCGATTCTTTTCCAACAGGACGACCGCGAAGTTTTTCTCTTCAACGCCGATGTTCTCGAGTTTGAGGAGGGCATGGCCGAGGAGGTTAAGACGATGCTCGCCGAGCGCTACGGAATCGACCGTGACTGCGTTCTGCTCTCCGCGACGCACGACCATACTTCAATCGTCGCTTACCACCGCAGCTGGTGGACGGGAAAATTCGACGAGAACTACTACCGCTGGTTCCTCGATACCATTTGCCAATGCTTTGAGGAGTGCCGCGCCAACGCACAGCCCGCGATTTGTCGCTTGGGCAAGCAGGTCATCACCGGTTTCTACGACAACCGCATCATCCCAGGTGAACTCGCCGACAATGAGGTCATTGTCGTATCGTTCTTCGATACCGAAGGCAAGCCATTTGCGGGCTTTGTGAACTGGGCGGTGCATTCCGCTTGCGTCGGACCCGACTGCACGGAGCTCACGAGCGAACTCGCCGGTCTTACCGGCAAAAAGCTCGCTCAGAGTCTTGGTTACTATCCGGCCATGGTCGTCGGTGCTGCTGGCGACTGTAGCGACCGCAATTTTCGCCAGGGACGCGGCATTCCCGAGGTCGAGCGCGTTTCGACCGGTCTTGCCGAGGCGATTTCCCAGATCAAGCTCGATCGCGAGGTCGTTCTCGACCGCATCGAGCCTCAGACGTTCTATCACACCGTTGCCCATGACGACTTTTCGCTCACGCTTAAGTGTGTCGTCATCAGTTTGGGCGGCCTGCATCTCTTTGTGTTCCCGAGTGAGCTCGGCAGCGACTTGGGTATTCGCATGAAGCGCGAATGCCCGGTCGAGGGAATAGTTTGCGGTTACACCAACGGCTATTTCGAGTATTTCCTTCCGGCACGCGAGTACGGCCTCTCCTTTGAGACCGAGCGTACTCAGATTCCCCAGGGCGAACCGGAACGTCTGTGTGACAAGTTCTGCCAGACGACGAGACTTCTCGGCGCAGCAGATTCGCGTCTGTAGACCTGATTGCGTGACATGGGCCAATGAGGCTCGCTGCCATGTGATCGGCATCTTCCATCTTCTCTGCCGTTTCCCATCCCGGGCGTACGTGCGTCCGCGGATTTCAAAGGGGGAAGCGGGTTCCTTGCCCTCCCACGTCGACTACGGAGGCATGAAATCGATGCTATACCCCGCTCAGAAAAAGGAGAATTCCATGAAATACCAGAAGCTTTGCGATGAAATCATCACAAAGGTCGGTGGTCGAGACAATGTGTTAGACGTGAGCCACTGCATTACGCGTCTCCGCTTCCACCTCAAGGATGAATCGCTCGCCCAGACCAATGAGCTTAAGGCGACGAAGGGCGTCGTTGACGTCATCCAGGCCGGCGGACAGTATCAGGTCGTGATTGGTGCCACTGTCGAGGCCGTCTACAACGACCTTGTTCAGATTGGCGGGTTCGACTCCAAACCCGCACTCGATATCGATGAAGGCGACGACGTCAAAAAGGGCGATCCATTCTCGCGTCTGCTGGCCATCATCTCCGAGATTCTGCAACCGGTTCTTGGCGTGCTTATGGCCGGTGGCTTTATCAAGTCGATGCTCGCGCTCTGCACGGTTGCCGGTTGGCTTGCCAAGGACAGCAATACGTATGTGACGCTCTCGGCAATCGGAGATTCGGTCTTCTATTACTTTCCGCTAATCATTGGCTGGACGTCGGCCAAGAAGTTCGGACTTAAGCCCGTTATGGGAATGGCGCTCGGTGGTATCCTTGTCTACCCGACGCTCGTTGCCCTTATGGGCGGAGATCCGCTCTACACGCTCGGCGCCGGCACGGTCTTCGAGTCCAATGTCTACGGTGATATTTTTGGCATCCCGCTGATCATGCAGAATTACTCATCGACGATTCTGCCTGCGATCTTTATCGTCTGGATTGCCTCCAAGGTGCACAAGGCCCTTTCTAACGCGCTGCCCGCGCTTGTGAGCTCGTTCTTCTCCAACATCCTGACGCTCCTCATTTGCGGCATCCTTGGCCTGCTTGTGGTCGGTCCGGTCATGACGGTCCTCTCCAACATCGTTGCCCAGATCATCTTGATGCTCATCAACTTCCAGCCCGCCATCGCCGGCTTTGTCATCGGCACGTTCTGGAGCCTGCTCGTCATGTTCGGCCTGCACTGGGGTATCATCCCGCTGTGGTTTCTCGATGTCGCAACCTACGGCTATGACCTCATTAACCCGCTCGTGTATGCAGGCGGTTGTGCCATCGCCGGTGCTGTGCTTGGCATGGTCATCCGAACCAAGGACTCCGAGGAAAATGCTGCCGTCAACATTCCCGCCCTTGTCTCTTTGATTTTCGGTGTCAACGAGCCTGCGCTTTACGCCATCTTGCTGCCGCGTAAGCGTCTTATGTGGTCAACCTTTATTTCCGCTGGTGTAGGCGGCGCCATTGCCGGCCTCATGGGTGCCAAACTCTATGCCTTCGGTGCCTCCGGCCCGCTCGGTTTCCCGAGCTTTATTAACCCTGCCGGCATCGACACGGGCTTTATCGGCCTTGTCATCTCCGGTGTGGTCGCTTTCGTTTTGGCTCTTGTCGCCGCTATGGCGATCGGTACCAGGAAGGACGAGGGCGGTAAGGCGCTCAACATCTCGGTGGACTAGTCTGTCTGCGCACTTTAACCAAATATGCCTCGGACGGCGACGTGCCGCCCGAGGCATATTTGTGTTTTGTGCCGTTGTCAGCGTGTTTGCGGACACAAGTCTGCGGTTGTGGAGCAGCGGGGATTATGACGGTCGTGCCGCGGTGGAAGACGCACGGTCGCCCTGCAGGAGCTGACGGTAGGGGAGGAAGCCGATGAACGAGACGACCGCCTGCGAGGGCGCGGCGTTCCGCTTGAGGTAGAGCCTGACCTCGGAGGTCGTCGCGGGCTCAAGCGGCACCAGGGCTACCTTTCCGCTGGCAAGCGATTCCGCCGGCTTGCGCATGAGGAATGAGACGCCGGCGCCGCGTGCGACAAGAGAGATGATGTTCTCGGCTCGTTTGCCGGTGAACGTAACGCGTGGGCCAAATCCAGCTTCGCGACAAAGGGAAAGGACGAGCTCGCTTACGAACGAGCCTTGGGGAAGCATGAGGAAATTCTCGTCGATAAGGTCGTCTATCTCGACGGTGTCACGTTCGGCGAGCGGATGGTCGAGCGGAAGGACGGCCACGAGCCGGTCAGTCGTAAAGGGAATCTTTTTGAACTCCGGCTCGATGGCGCCACTGTCACGGATGAAGGCCAGGTCAATGTCCTCGTGCAGGAGCATACGCTTGAGTGTGTCGCCCTCGCCCTCGATGAGCTCAACAGAATATGAGGGGTTCGCCTGCTGAAAATCGATGACGGCGTCCGTGATCCCATAAGGGGCCATAATGGGGATAGAACCTACGGTGAGGTGCTCGAGCGGCTCACCTGCGCCTATTTGAATGGCGGCAAGATAGCGGTGCTGAAGCGTCGCAATTTTTTGCGCATAGGGGAGGAGCGCTTCACCTTGCGCGGTGAGTGTTACGTGGCGCTGGCTTCGATCGATGAGCTTGCAGCCGAGTTCGTGCTCCATTGCCATGATGTGCTTGGAGAGGGTTGATTGCGACATGAAAAGCAGTTCCGCCGCATCAAGAAACGTGCGTGACTGCGCTAAGATGGCGAATTCGCCAAAGCGGCTGATATCCATAGGGAGGCCTCCGGTACCCTCATTTTGGCAGGTGGCCTAAACCACGACGCCATTGCAGTGGTCGATTTCGTGCTGGATGATCTCGGCGGTGTAGCCCGAGAAGTTTTTGATGCGGTGAACGAAGTTCTCGTCCAAATACTCAACCTTAATGCGGCGATAGCGGGTACAGGGACGCTCGCCGGTCAGCGAGAGGCATCCTTCGCTCGTCTGATAGGCATTGACCTGCTCAAGAATTTGAGGGTTGTACATCAGGAGTGTCCTGTTGCCGTCCTTTACGCAGATGATGCGTTTGCGCACGCCGATCATGTTGGCGGCGAGGCCCACGCACTCGCGCTCATGCTCGTGGAGTGTATCCAGGAGATCCTGCCCGGTTGCGGCATCGTCGGGTCCCGCGTCTTCGGAAGGCAGACGCAAAAAGAACTCGGATTTCATGATGGGCTTAATCATGGCGGGCTCCTCATGTCTTATGCTTTCGTGGACTTTTAATAATAGCGCGGAAGGAAAGCTGTGCGTCCGCGTTACAATCTTTCGATGTTGGACCATGTTGCCAGATTCGTCGTGTACGGCGTCTGGCGTAAGTCTAGGGCTCATTTTTCGCCCTGGACCGTTCCTCTGGGGCGATGCGACTGTCGTTCCAAGAGGAAGGAAATGCATGGGGAGCAAATCTCAGCAACAAGTTCAAGTAACGCCATCGGCCTCTGCGGCGATTCTCGTCGTAATGTATATTGCAGCCTTTGTTGCCGCGTTTAACGAGAACATCATTAACGTGGCGTTGCACGACATTATGGCAGCCTTTTCGGTGAGTGCCACCACGGCACAGTGGCTCGTCTCGGGCTACATGATCGTGACGTCGATTTTTACGGCCATCATGGCCTTCCTGTCCGGCCGTTTCTCGACGCGCAAGCTGCTGTTTTTCGCATGCGGATGCATGGTCGCCGGCGAAGTCCTGTGCCTGGTCGCTCCGTCGTTTAGCGTTTTGCTGCCAAGTCGTATTTTGCAGGCTGCGGGATCGGGCATCTTGTTCCCGCTCATGATGAACGTGGTGCTGTCTTGCGCCCCGCGCGAGAAGCTCGGTTTGTATCTGAGCCTGGGCGGCGCCTGCATTACGCTAGGACCGGCGTTTGGACCCGTGATTAGCGGTCTTATGTGCACGTTATTTGGCTGGAGGGCGGTGTTCGTAGTGCCGCTGGTGGGCGGCATTGTGGTCGCTGCGGCGGGCGTTAAGCTTGTTCAGAATGTCGGAGAGCGCTCGAACACCACGCTTGATATTCTGTCGGTTGTTTTGCTCGCCGCCGGCATTACGGCATTTGTGTATTCCGTAGGCGAGTTCTCGACCAATCTGATTGCCGGCATCGTGGCGCTTTTCGCCGCCATTGTGCTGCTCGGCCTGTTTGCGGCCCGTCAGCTCAAGCTCGAGCATCCGGTGCTTAACGTGCGTCCCATGGCGAGCTTTCGCTTTTGGCCTGCGTGTTTGCTTGTGGTGGTGTCGATGATGACGACGTTCTCGATGAGCGTTTTGTTGCCGCTCTATTTTGAGGGCGCATACGGCATGACCGCACTTATTGCGGGCTTGCTCATTTTGCCGGCGATTGCCTGCAACGCCGTGACCTCGATTGTGGGCGGACGCGTGATGGACGCCCGTGGCGCATGGCCGCTGCTGCCGGTCGGTTTTGCCCTGATTGCCGTGGGGCAGACTGCCATCTCGATGACGGCGGCAAGCATGAACATCGGCGTCGTCGTGGCGCTGACCGTTGTGGTGTATGCCGGAGTCGGTTTGGTGCTGAGCCCCTCGCAAACGGCCGGCTTGGAGACGCTACCCGCCGCTGAACATCCTCACGGAACGGCATTGCTTAACACGTGGAACATGATTGCCGCATCGTTTGGCCCGTCGCTGTTTATCGGTCTGCTCTCGAGTTCTGCTGCGACCGCCGGCGCCGCTGGCGCTGCGACAGACGTTGCCCAGGCGATTGGATTTGCAGCTGCCGTGCGTGTAGCGGCTGTAATTGCCGTGGTCGGGTTCGTGGCGTCGCTGGTGTACGCTCGTCGCGAGTCACACATGTCGCATTAATGTGTGCACATAGATTCTGCAGCTAGATTGGATGGCAACACCATAAACTAATGGACGTTTTGCCGAGAGGCATGAATGTTTAAAGCGCAAAGAGTGCGCGACGGGCCCCGCGAATGGGGCGATGATGCCCGAGAGGGCTAAGAAGGAGTCTCATGTCCGAGAACGAAGAGATCATGAACGAGACCGAGAACGAGACCATGGCTGCCGAGGTTGAGGCAGTCGAGACCGTGGAGACCGAAGCTGCCGAGGTTGAGGCTGCTGACGAGGTTTCCGCCGAGGAGGAGGCCGAGGTTGTCGAGGCCGCCGTTGATTACGATGACGAAGAGCTGATGGACAAGATGCAGAAGGCCGCCCGCCTGCTGCGTAGCCGTCGCTTTGCTATTTCCAAAGAGGAGGAGGCCAAGGCCGAGCGCATGGCGAACATCGAGCGCGCCATCAAGCTCCTTGACCTCAAGCCCAAGATGGAGCAGAAGGAAATGTCCGACCTGCTGGGCATGCGCCTTCGTGAGCTCGATGGCCTGATGGCCGAGGCCGAGGCTGCCGATCTGGTTGGCCGCATCGACGACGCCGAGGGCGATATGCGCAAGATCGTTGTCTTCGCTGCCGAGGATGCCGCTGAGGGCCTGGTCGAGCTTGCCAACAAGAAGGAGAAGCTCCTGCCTGAGCTTTCTTATGAGGAGGCCACCGAGCTGATGGCCGCTCTCGATAAGGTCATCGCTCCGCTCGTCGCCATGGGCCTGGACGAGGACCGCGGTCCTCGCGGCGGTCGTGACGATCGCGGTGGCCGTGGCGGCGACCGTGGCGGTCGCGGCGGCTTTGGCGATCGCGGTGGCCGTGGCGGTGACCGCGGTGGCCGCGGTGGCGATCGTGGCGGCCGTGGCGGCTTTGGTGACCGTGGCAGCGACCGTGGCGGTCGCGGCAGCTTTGGCGGCAACCGTGGTGGCTACGGCGATCGCGGTGGCAACCGTGGCGGCTTCGGCGGCAACCGTGGTAACGACCGTGGCGGTCGCGGTGGCGATCGTGGCGGCCGCAACGGCGGCGGCTTCCGCGGCAACCGTTTTTAGTTACGGCGTTTTACCAAACGCCGTAACGGGCCGACGCTGCGCGGGCCGCATTTGGACAATCTGACGTTCAACTTCAAGGGCGCGACCAGAAGGTCAGCGCCCTTTCGTTTCACGTCACCTTGCCTCAAATGCGACCCGCTCGCTGTCCGTCCTCTGCCTGCGGCGTTGTCTTGCTCCGGATGCGGCAGTTAGGGACGTTCCTTTTCTGCCGGCAGCTTGGGACACTCCTTGTAGTCATTGGGGACGTTCTTAAACGACTACATAGAACAAGAGTGGATGATCTCCCGGTTTGAGCCTGCATTCAAGCTCAAAGTGGGAGATTATCCACTCTCATTTGTTGCGTGTCCGAAAATCCACGCTCGTTTCTACTCTGCCTACATTTGGAGGAAGAGCTCGTGGAGGCGGACGTCGTCGTCGAGTTCGGGGTGGAAGGTTACGCCGAGCTGGTTGCCCTGACGGGCGGCGACAATACGACCGTCGACTTTCGCTAAGGCCTTGGCGTCGCCGTGGACCTCGACGATGCGGGGCGCGCGGATAAACGTCAGTGGCACTTCACCGTCAATGCCGGCTATTTGCCCCTTGGTTCGAAAGCTGCCGAGCTGCCTGCCGTAGGCATTGCGCTCGACAAGTACATCCATGGTTTCCAGACGCGGCGTGCCCTTATCGTCATGGGCGGCAAGGTCGTGAGCCAGTAGAATCAGGCCGGCGCAGGTGCCCAGGACGGGCATACCTTCAGCGATACGGGCACGAAGCTCCTCGAGCATGCCCAGCTCATCAAGCAGCTTCCCTTGAACGGTAGACTCGCCGCCGGGAAGTACCAGACGGTCAAAGTCCTGCTTCAAATCAGCCGCCTGCCTCAGCTCAATACAGTGTGCGCCAAGCTCGAATAGTCTTGCCTCGTGCTCGGCAAAAGCGCCTTGGACCGCCAGCACGGCAACCGTTTGGTCTGCATAATCGCTCATGTGCGATCCTTTCTGCTGGACTAGCGCCCGCGCTCTTCCATGATAATCTCGATTTCGTCGGCGTTAATGCCCACCATGGCCTCGCCCAGGTCCTCCGAAAGCTCGGCGATGAGCCTGGCATCGGTGAAGTTTGCCACGGCCTTGACGATGGCAGCGGCGCGCTTGGCGGGGTCGCCGCTCTTAAAGATGCCCGAGCCGACAAAGACGCCCTCGGCACCCAGCTGCATCATCAGCGCGGCATCGGCCGGGGTCGCTACGCCGCCGGCGGCAAAGTTCACGACGGGAAGCTTGCCCGTGGCATGGACCTCGCGTACCAGCTCGACCGGAACCTGCAGTTGCTTGGCTGCCTCAAAGAGCTCGTCGTCGCGCAGGGCAACAACGTCGCGGATCTGCTTTTGGATCTTGCGCATGTGACGCACGGCCTGAACGACGTCGCCCGTACCCGGCTCACCCTTGGTGCGAATCATAGTGGCGCCCTCGGCAACACGGCGCAACGCCTCGCCCAGATCGCGGGCGCCGCAGACAAACGGCACGTCAAACTGGGTCTTGTCGATGTGATAGACGTCATCGGCGGGGGAGAGAACCTCGGACTCGTCGATGTAATCGATATCGATGGCCTGCAGGACCTGCGCCTCGACAATGTGACCGATGCGGCACTTGGCCATGACGGGGATGGAGACGGCCTCTTGGATGCCCTTGATCATCTTGGGGTCGCTCATGCGCGAGACGCCGCCTGCGGCACGGATATCGGCCGGAATGCGCTCGAGTGCCATGACGGCGCAGGCGCCTGCCTCCTCGGCGATGCGCGCCTGCTCGGGTGTGGTGACGTCCATGATGACGCCGCCCTTGAGCATCTGCGCGAGCTCGCGATTGAGTTTGACGCGATCGGCCTTGCTGGTCTGTTCTGCCATGGTTGCTCCCTTGGTTGGCATGTGCATTGCTTGACGGAACATCCTATCGGGGAGCTGGGTATGGCGAAATACTCAGTTTTCAAGATAATAACAAGGTCAGACTAATACCAGATTGAATGGCTTAATAAGGTCAGGTGATAGGCTCATGCTTGACTACAATTTGGAAAAACGCGGCGAAGCATCGCTTTATGAGTATGTTTACCAGAAAATTCGAGATGATATTGTTGCTGGACGTATTGCGGCGGGGGAGCATCTTCCGTCTAAGCGCGCCTTTGCCAGTCATCTGGGAATCAGTGTCATTACCATCGAGAATGCATATAGCCAGTTACTTGCCGAGGGCTATATTTGCTCAATGCCGCGTCGTGGCTACTACGCTTGCGAGCTTCCGGATGCACCGGTTTTGGCTTCGGCTGCGGAGGGCATCGACCGAGATGTCGCCTCTGCGGGTCCCAGCGCGCATGATGTCAACGGACAGGTCGAGCGATTCGATGCACTTTCTCCTTCCGCTTTGGAGGCGGCGCGGCTTTGGCAAAGCGCACTACGGGCGACGCTGGCATCCGAAGATGAGCGCGAAATCTTTTCGCCCGCACCGGCGCAGGGCACCGCTCGGCTGCGACGCGCAATTGCTCACCACCTGCGTGGGACAAGGGGCATGAATGTCGATCCCAATAACATTGTTATCGGCGCGGGCGCCCAGCTGCTCGATACCATGTTGGTTCAGTTGCTTGGCGCTGACAAGGTGTATGCCGTTGAGGACCCGGGCTATTTACGTCTGACGCGCATCTATCAGGCTATGGGCTGCAAAGTTCGACATATCCCGTTGGATGATGAGGGCGTGGACTTGAGCGCTCTGCAGAAAACCGGGACCGATGTACTTCATCTGATGCCGTCCCATCAGTATCCGACCGGCCTTGTGACGAGCATTGCGCGGCGCTATGCGCTTCTGAGCTGGGCCGCCGAGCGACCAGGTCGGTATCTCATCGAAGATGACTTTGATTGTGAGTTTCGCCTTGCCGGGAAGCCGATTCCCGCGCTCGCGTCGATCGATGCCGCCCAGTCGGTTATCTACACCAACACGTTTTCGAAGAGCCTTTCATCGGCGTTGCGTTTGGCGTACATGGTGTTGCCCGATGAGTTAATGGAGCGGTTTAGGCGCAACCTTGGTTTCTACGCCTCGTCGGTGAGCTCTGTTGATCAGGTCGCTTTGGCGCGTTTGCTGGAATCGGGTGATTACGAGCGACATGTGAACCGCGTGCGCGTGCGCGCTCGCGAGGCGCGCGATTGTCTGGCGGCGCTTGTGCGGAAGGCGTTTCCGGCGGGGGAGGTCTCGATCGAACATGCAGACGCGGGCCTTTACTGCACCGTGGTTGCGGAGCGCGGAACGGACGGAAGCTCTTTTGCGCAGGCCCTCACGCGCTCGAGTATCCCTTTTGTTGATATCAGTGAGTGTTATTGGTGCGCCGATGGCGCATCTGCCCCCGAAAACTCAAGTCAAATTCTTGTCCAGTATGACGATTTGAGTCCAAAAGTGCTAAATACCTTGGAATTGCAGCTAATGGGGGCGCTCTGCAATCTAAGTGAGTAGACTTTTAGCACTTTGGCGACCAGGCAGTTTTGTAACAAGCTATCTACCTGCGGTTTTGAAAAGCAGGATGACCGGCCTGCTCGGGATGTTCAAAAAAGTCTACTCACTTGCCGCGCAAAGCTTCTACATGAGAAAAAATGGGGTTTTCAACAGGGTTTCGTCCAGCTCTCGGCAAGCTTTTGGCCAGTTGGGGAGGGCTGTTGAAAACTTGGCAGTCCGTTCGGCGCCATTTTTGCTGCGTTCGCGCCAATGCGTGACTGATTGGGTTGAAATTCGTGTTTTCCTGTGCCTATGAAGGATCTACTTTGTGACATATCAGCTTTTAGGTATTGGCGTTTGCCTCCTCAAGTCCGCGCTTTGTGTCCGCCGCTTCCACGACCGGAAGAAGACCGGCAGCGATATGATCTCGCCCGCAACCCGACGGCTGCGGTCGCGCTCGGTTTTCCGTTGTATACATTGGTTCGGACGAGAAACAAACGGACTTGTCCTGCCAGCATTAGGCAGCGGCTGTTTCTTGGTGAGCTTCCCAGGGAATCCGTGCTGGAAACGGAGCATGGGTTTTTGGTTACGTCTCCTCTACTGACGACATTCATCATGTCGCGGCATCTGACGGATCTTCAGCTTCTTTTGGTATTGGCGGAGATGTGTGGCTTGTTTGCGGTGTGTGCCCTGCCGGCGGCACTTGAGGCGGAGCTTTCGCGTGCAATTGATTCGGGCGCGATTTCGACAACGGTCGGTTGGGTGCGCTGCCCGTCCGAGGACGGCACCGCCTCAAATTTATGGCGTCGAGACGCTTTGGTTTTGGGCGGAGACCTTGACCGTTTTTGTTCAGATGTTTGCGGGATGCGTTACGGCAATAGATTTATGGCGGTATCGCAACTCGTTCCATTGGGTGCCGCGTCGCCTTTTGAGGTCGAGGCGTATTTGTTGCTTGGACTGCCGCGAGCCCTGGGAGGCGAAGGTTTTTGCGGCATAGAGCTTAATGTTGAAGTGATGCTAAGCACAAGTGCTCGAGCGATTGTGGGAAAGTCCCGTGTATATATCGACCTACTTCTTTCTTCGCCGGACGGCAGGCGACAGGTGGCCATTGAATGTCAGGGAAAGGCCTCGCACGGACGCGCAGGGGATGGCTTGCGTGACGCTGACCGCATGACGGCCCTTCAGGCCATGGGCTACGATGTGCTTCTCCTGACACACAGACAGATATCGGATGAGGATAGATTCCGCGCGATCGTTAAGGCCATATGCAGGATGCTCGATGCTGAATATCGTGATAAAAGCTCAGATGAGCAAAGGGCTGAGACACTACTCCGGTCTGAACTATTCGTTGACTGGACAAAGTTGGGAGTAATCGACGGGAAGATGCCCGTTAGACACAAAACGGCTCAATCGTGGACGGCTGCGGTTCTAAGTGAGTAGACTTTTGGCACTTTGGCGACCAGGCCGTTTTGCAACAAGTCATTTACCTGCGGCTTTATAAAGCAATATGGGTGGTGTGCTCGGCAAGTTCCAAAAAGTCTACTCACTTAGTTTTTGACGAGAAGCCGATGCCGAAGGCGGTTCTATTTCAGGGCGTTAACAAGTTCGTGAGGCACGAAAAAGGCCCGAACCAATACGGTCCGGGCCTCATCGAGCTTGAGGTTATGTCTCAGGCGGTTGGCTTAGCCAAAGTAGCGCTTGAGCAGGCCGGCGAAAGCCTTGCCGTGGCGGGCCTCGTCGCGAGCCATCTCGTGCACGGTGTCGTGGATGGCATCGAGGCCGGCGGCCTTGGCACGCTTGGCAAGATCGGTCTTGCCGGCGGTGGCGCCGTTCTCGGCCTCAACGCGCATCTCGAGGTTCTTCTTGGTGGAGTCGGTCACGACCTCGCCCAGGAGCTCGGCGAACTTGGCGGCATGCTCGGCCTCCTCGTGGGCAGCCTTTTCCCAGTACAGGCCGATCTCGGGATAGCCCTCGCGATGAGCGACGCGAGCCATGGCCAGGTACATACCGACCTCGGAGCACTCGCCCTCAAAGTTGGCGCGCAGGTCGGCAACGATGTCCTCAGAGACGCCCTCCATCTTGGCGACGCCCACGACGTGCTCGGCGGCCCACTCGAGCTGGCCCTCCTCCTGCTTCAGGAAACGAGAACCGGGAACGCCGCACTGGGGGCACTTAAAATCCTCGGGCAGCTGGTCGCCGTCGAACTCTTCCACATAACCGCAAACGGGGCAAACAAACTTCATGATTCGATCCTTTCGATCGATGGCGATTGCGCGCTCGTCCGGTCCCGTAAGGGCCCTCTCCGGACGTGCGTCTTGACGAGTTCTATTATCCATAAATGCAATCAAATGTGAAGCCTATTAGGAATGATTTTTAATAAAACAATTTTGAGATATGAAGATGTTGATTGATTAACGATTGACAGGCCGTCTTTGACCGCCGCTGAGTACAATCGGGCGAGCAAATGTTGACCTATCAACAAATGAAGGAGTTTCCTTTATGCATCTAGCCCGTCGTGCCTGGTGCCGAACATATCAGACGGTTTTTCGCATTGCATTGCCGATCCTGCCCTATACCGAGCCGCGCATTTTAGAGCATGCCGAGGATGTGCCCGCGGTGCTTCAAAAGCGCTCGATCCAGAAGGTCCTTATCGTGACGGATCCCGGCATTGCCCGTCTGGGGCTCACGGCACCGCTCGAGACGGCGCTCGCATCCAGGGGGATTGGCGTTACGGTCTATGCCGAAACGCGTGCAAACCCCACGGTTTCAAACGTGGAAGAAGCGGCGTCCCTGTATCGAGAGAGCGCCTGTCAGGCCATTATCGGCTTTGGCGGTGGCTCGGCCATGGACTGTGCCAAGGGCGTGGGCGCACGCATTGCGCAGCCAAACAAGCCCATCAACAAGATGCGCGGCCTGCTGCGGATTCATCGTCGCCTGCCGCTGCTCATCGCCGTTCCCACTACCGCCGGTACGGGAAGCGAAGTCACGCTTGCGGCGGTAATTACCGATGACGGGACGCACTACAAATACCCCATTAACGACTTTGTGCTCATCCCGCGTTTTGCAGTCCACGACCCCGAGTTTACGTGCGGCTTGCCCGCTTCCATTACGGGGCAGACGGGCATGGACGCCCTGACGCATGCCGTTGAGGCCTTTATCGGGCGAAGCACCACGCCCTATACGCGCAAGATGGCGCGACAGGCGGTGCAGCTTATCCACGACAATTTGCTCGAGGCCTATGAGCATGGTGACGACATGCGCGCTCGTCGCAATATGCTTTCGGCGGCGTATAAGGCGGGCGTTGCGTTTACCCGCTCCTATGTCGGATATGTGCATGCCATCGCGCACAGTCTGGGCGGCCGATACGGAATTCCGCACGGTTTGGCCAACGCGATCATCCTGCCGCACATGCTTCGCGCTTATGGTGACGCCGCCGCCCCCAAGCTTGCCGATCTTGCTCGCATGGCGGGCATTGCGCCGGCTACCGCGCAGGATAGTCTTGCGGCCGAGGCCTTTATCGATTGGGTCGACCGCATGAACGAGATCCTGGGAATCCCCAAATATGTCTCGGGCATTCGCCGCTCCGACATTCCCGAGATGGCGGCGCATGCCGATGCCGAGGCCAATCCGCTGTACCCCGTTCCGCTTTTGATGGACCGCTTGGAGCTCGAGCGTATGTACGAGGTCGTCGCGGGTGGTATGTTTGAGGACGAGAACTAGGAGGGTGCCATGAACACCGAGGAAATTGCGCGCATCGTCGGCGATCAGCGCACTTACTTTAAAACGCACGCTACGTTTGATGTTGATGCCCGACGTCGCGCGCTCGTGAGTTTACGCGATGCGGTGCGGGCCCACGAGGCCGATATCGCCCATGCGCTCAAGACCGATTTGGGGAAGTCGCATGACGAGGCCTATATGTGCGAGATTGGCACATCGCTTTCCGAGATTCGACATCAGATCGCTCACGTGGTTCGATGGAGTCGTCCGCGCCTGCGTCCGTGCGACCTCGCTAACGCCGTGAGCGTGTGCAAAACGCAAACCGTGCCCTATGGCGTCACGCTCATCATGGCGCCCTGGAACTATCCGTTTTTGCTGACGCTCGAGCCGCTCGCTGGCGCCCTTGCCGCGGGCAATACCGTGGTCATCAAGCCGAGCGCCTATGCTCCGGCATCGAGCGCGGTGCTCAGGCAAATCTGTGAAGAGGCATTTGATCCGCGCCTGGTGACGGTTGTCGAGGGCGGGCGCGCCGAGAACGAAGCGCTGCTCGATGAGTGCTGGGACAAGATCTTCTTTACCGGTAGCGTTCCGGTCGGCAAACTCGTCATGGAGCGCGCAAGTAAAAACCTTACGCCCGTGACGCTTGAGCTGGGCGGAAAGAGCCCCTGCATCGTGGATGCGACGGCAAACTTGAAGGTTGCGGCGCGGCGTATCGCCTTTGGTAAATGGCTCAACGTGGGGCAGACCTGCGTGGCGCCCGACTACCTGCTGGTCGATACGCGCGTGCACGACGAGCTGCTGGGCCTCATCAAGGAAGAGGTCCGCCGTATGTTTGGCGAGCATCCGCTCGATAACGAGGATTACGGGCATATCGTCAACGCCAAGCATTTTGCGCGCGTGCGCGGGCTGATCGATCCCGATAAGGTCGTGCTTGGAGGCACCGCGCGGGAGACTTCGCTGAAGATCGAGCCGACGATTTTGGACGGCGTGACCCCCGATGACGCCGTGATGCAGGAGGAGATCTTCGGTCCCATCTTGCCGGTGCTGACGTTTGAGAGCCTAGACGAGGCCGAAGCGTTTATTACGGATCGTCCGACGCCGCTGGCCCTGTATATCTTTAGTCAGGATCGCGCAGTTCAGCAGCGCTTCGTGCGTTACGTGCCCTTTGGCGGTGGCTGTGTCAACGACACGATCATGCACTTGGCTACGAGCCATATGGGCTTTGGCGGCATGGGCGCGAGCGGTATGGGGCAGTACCATGGACGCGAGAGCTTCGATACGTTTAGCCACAAGAAGAGTATCGTGAACAAGGCAACTTGGCTGGACGTGCCGTTTCGGTATGCGCCCTACGCAAGCTGGAAGCACAAGTTCGTGCGCATGTTTGTGCATTAGAAAAGGGCGCAGGTAATACGAACAAGTGTTCCTATTACCTGCATTTTGCGTTAGACTACTGTTATGGAGCACGGATGGGCCAACTCCCTTTAGAAGGGATTTGGTATGAACGTAAGCGATGTTATTTCGTTATTGGCGTTGTTGATTGCGGCTATCGAACTCGGTCTGTTTATCGGCCGAATGAAATAGCCGCCCCCGCGTAAGCGAAGACGGCCACTTCTCACGATGAAAACGTGTATCGGAGTTGGCAAGACCCGCGGCAACGAGTGCCATCCGTGTTCCTATCTTATCTGCAAGCGTTCTGTCGCGCAAGCGTTGAAGCAAACGATTGAAGGACGCAGACAGGATGTATTTGTGTCCGCACGGGACCGTAGACTTCTCAATAAGGTTACACACCGGTTTATCCGGCCGTTAGGGGAGTTGCTATGTACGAGCCTTCACGTGTTCTTCTGTCGTTTCACATCGCAGGATTTCAATATGCCGACGGCGCTTTGGTCCTAGGCGATCTTAAAGCGGGCGATAAACTGACGCTGTGTGCCGAGCGCGATAATCCCCATGACCCCGAGGCAGTTGCGATCTACTATGGCAAGACCAAACTTGGCTACGTTCCGGGAAACGAGGTCGGCCCACTGTCCCTGATGATGTATTACGGCCACGAGGACGTATTTGAGGCCCGTGTGCAACAGGTTGCCCCCGAACGCAGCCCGTGGCATCAGGTGCGCGTTGGGCTCTATGTGGTGGATGCTCGCTAGTCGGCAATGGAGGCTGCCATGTTTGATGACGATGACCTGTTCGATCTGACAGATGATCCGTTTGAGTGGGATATGCTACTCGATGACGATGAGTTGGAGCAGGACCGTAGGAAACGGCAGGACAAGAAAACTCAGAGTGACGCTTCGAAAAAGCGAGACAAGCGCCGCCGCGGACTGTTCGGTGGGCTCTTTGGATAACCGCCGCATCGCTACGTCTGTATACTTAGCACGAGTTGAACACGTTGCGAAATGAGGACATAGACGATGATGTGGTTTACCGCCGACCTGCACCTGGGCGATACGAATATCTTGCACGATATGGATCGGCCGTTTGATTCGGTCGAGGAGATGAACCGCAAGGTCATCGATGCCGTCAATGAGTGCGTGGCTGTGGACGACCGCCTCTATATCTTGGGAGACTTTACCTATCGTTTGCCCCTGGCGGAGGCGGTGCGCCTGCGCGAGCGCATCGAATGCCAGAATGTGACGCTCATTCGTGGTAACCATGACAGCGACTGGGAAGATCCAGCTGCGCCCCAAATCTGGGAAGACGTGCGTGATTACTTGGAGGTTGCTCCCGGCTATGCCAAAGGCCATCGCCTGGTAATGAGCCATTACCCCATGCTCAGCTGGAACGGCAAGGCGCGCGGCGCCATCATGCTGCACGGGCATATCCACAGCAGGGGATACCGCACCAACGCGCGCAACCGCGATCGCGAGCGTCCTATCTTTCGCTACGATGTCGGTCTCGATGCCAACGAGTACAAGCCCGTAAGCCGTGATCAGATTCTTAGCTTTTTTGGGCTATAGGGCGCCAGAGCCACCACAAAGGGGACAGGCACCTTTGTGGTGGTTCTGGCGCCGTTGCCATTATGGCGGCGGCGCCTTTTTTGTCCGTGCGGCGCGGTAGAGTGTAGGCGGTTGAAATTTGCGTCCATCGAGGAGCTGCTATGAATGAGATCAAGTGCCCGCATTGTGGCGAAGTCTTTAAGGTCGATGCATCTGGCTATGCGGATATTGTCAAGCAAGTGCGTGATGCCGAGTTTTCGCGCGACCTGGATGAGCGCGTGAAGGCAGTCCAGCGCGAGGGCGAGCAGGCGCTGGAGCTTGAGCGCTCGCGTTCGACGGCTGCTTTGCAGGAGGCAGAGTCTCAGCGCAACGCTCAGCTCGTTGAGCAGAAGAACGCTGCGGCTCAGCAGCTGGCGCAAGAGGTTGCCAAGCGCGATGCTGAGCTTGCCGAGCTGCGCGCTAAGCTCGAGGGCGCTGCCGCAGAGCGCGAGAGTGCAAGCCAGCGCGCGGCGGTAGAGGCGCGAGCCAATGCTCAAAAGGAAAATGCCGAACTCCAGCGTGAGATTGATAGCCTGCGTGCGCAGCTTGGGCGCAAAGATGACGAAGCAAAGCTTGCCGAGTCGGCGGCGCGCAACGCTGCTCAAAACGATTTAGCTGCACGTGATGCTCAGATTGCCGAGCTGCAGGCCAAGCTTGCCGCGGCGGACAAGGCCCAGGAGATGGCGCTTGCCGCCGCTGCGGCTGAGTCGCAGCGCGAACTCGATGCCGCTCGCAGCGAGGCCGAGCGCGCGCTTACTGACTATCGCGCGACGGTACAAGAGAAGTTTTCCGCCGCTAAGGCACAGTCCGAGCAAGAGGCCGAGGGTCTGCGTGCCCAGCTGCGCGAGCAGGAACTGATGGCAAAAATGAACCTGTCGGAGGCGGTCGCCGCGGCGGAGCGAGAGCGCGATGAGGCGCGTGCCAAACTGACGAGCGAGCTGGCGGTGCGCGATTCTCGCGAGGAACAGGCCAAGGCGGCACACGAGCTCGAGCTTGCGCAGGCCAAGCGCGCGAGCGATGACCTGATTCGCTACAAGGATGAAGAGATTGAGCGCCTTAAGGACATGAAGGTCCGCCTGTCCACCAAGATGGTGGGCGAGTCGCTCGAGCAGCACTGCGAGACCGAGTTTAACCGTCTGCGCATGACGGCATTTCCTAACGCGTACTTCGAGAAAGATAACGATGCGTCCGAGGGCACCAAGGGCGACTTTATCTTCCGCGAGTGCGACGCAAGCGGCAACGAGGTCATTTCGATTATGTTCGAGATGAAAAACGAGAACGACGAGACTGCGACCAAGCACAAAAACGAGGACTTCTTTAAGAAACTCGATCACGATCGTCGCCAGAAAGGCTGTGAGTACGCGGTGCTCTGCACGCTGCTCGAGCCCGAGAGCGAGCTCTATAACGCAGGGATAGTCGACGTGAGCTACCGCTACGAAAAGATGTACGTGATCCGCCCGCAGTTCTTTATCCCGATGATCACGCTGCTGCGCAACGCCGCGATGGGTTCGCTGCGCTATAAGCAGGAGCTGGCGGAGTACAAGCAGCAGAATATCGATGTCACGAACTTCGAAGCCAAGATGGAAAAGTTCAAGAATGATTTCGGTCGCAACTACGAGATCGCGAGCCGCAAGTTCCAAACGGCGATCGATGAGATCGACAAGACGATTAGCCATCTGCAGAAAACCAAGGAGGCGTTGCTGTCCTCCGAGAACAACCTGCGCCTAGCCAACAAGAAGGCCGACGATCTTACCATTCGCAAGCTCACGTGGGGTAACAAGACCATGAAGGCCGCGTTTGACGAGGCGCGCGGGGCTGCGACAGAGACAAACGATGAGCCAGCCGAGGCGGATTCGTATGAGGTCGAGGATGCCGAGTAAGGCATAGCGTATAGTGCAAAAGTGGGGCCGCTGGCGATGTTACCAGCGGCCCCACTTCGTTTTGTTCCAGTATGTGCGGCTAGTCCTCGAGCAGGTCCTCGATAAAGCCGACGCGGTAGTTTTTGAAGATGACCTCGCCGCCGTCTTGCGTGGCGTCCAGATCGACATCGCCCATGATGCCAAAATCGTGGTCGCCATCCTCGTCGGCAAAGATCTGGTGCACGTGCCACACGTGATCGGTCTTCTCGTCGTTCTCGTCGATGGAAAACATCGCGGCGCTGCGGGCATCTCCATCGGTGAGGATTTCCGCGTGCTGCTTGTGGTAAGCGTCGAGTGCTTTTTGCCAGCGGATCTCGCTCATGCCCCAGTCGTCGTCGAGCTCGCCCAGGTCGCGAACGTGCTCGCGAGCGGCAAGGGTCACGCGGCGGAAGAGCGCGTTGCGCACCAACAGCGTGCAGCCGCGGCGGTCCGCCACGACCTCGTCGATGCCCTGCGGCGGCGCGGCGTCGAGGGCTGCCGGGTTGCCGGCGTTCTCCCACTCGTCCACCAGGCTCGAGTCCACCGAGCGCACCACAAAGCCGAGCCACGAAATGATGTCACGCAGGCGTTCATCGCGCTTCTCAATGGGCACGGTGCGATCGAGGGAACGGTAAGCCTCGGCTAGATAGCGCAGCAGAATGCCCTCGGAGCGGGCGATGCCGAGCTTTTGGATATAGCCCTTAAAGTCGCTCGCGCTCTCCAGCATGTCGCGCAGGACGCTCTTGGGTGAGAGCTGGTAGTCGTTGGCCCAGGGTACTTCCTGGCAGTACTTATCGAAGGCGGCATCGAGTAAGTCCTCGAGCGGCTTTTCGTAGGTGACATCCTGAATGCGTTCCAGGCGTTCCTCATAGTCGACGCCGTCGGCCTTCATCTCGGCCATCGCGCGGTCGCGCGCGGCGCGCTCCTGTGCGCGCAATACCTGCTTGGGATCCTCGAGCGTTGCCTCGACCATCGAGATCAGATCCATGGTATAGGTCTCGCTCTCGGGATCGAGCAGCTCCAACGCGGCAAGCAAGAACGGCGAGAGCGGCTGATCGAGCGCAAAGTCCTCGGGCAGATCGACCGTCAGCGCGTAGTCGATGTCTGGTGCGGCGTCAGCCGGGGCGTCAGGTGCGGGCGGCACCTCGGTGCGAACGACGACGCCGGAGTCGATGAGCGTTGCGAAGATCTCGTCGGCGCGAACTTCGAGCTTGGCCTTTTCCTCGGGGGCCTGCAAGCTCGTCTCGATGAGGTCGTGCACGCGGGCGCGAGCGTCGCCGCCCTGCTCGACCACGCTAATCACCATGGAGTGTGTGATGCGAAGGCGTGGCTTGAGCGTTTCGGGCTGCGTCTCGATCAGGCGCTCAAAGGTCTGCTTGTTCCAGGTGACAAAGCCCTCGGGGGCCTTCTTCTTTTTAATCTTGCGGAGCTTCTTGGGGTCGTCGCCCGCCTTGGCCATGAGCTTGGCGTTCTCGATCTCGTGCTCCGGGGCCTCGGCGATGACCATGCCCTCGGTATCAAAGCCAGAGCGACCGGCGCGACCGGCGATCTGATGGAACTCGCGGGCGCGCAGGCGACGCATCTTGTAGCCGTCAAACTTGGTGAGCGCGGTGAGCACCACGGTATGGATGGGCACGTTGATGCCGACGCCGAGTGTATCGGTGCCGCAAATGACGGGCAGTAGGCCCTGCTGCGCCAAGCGCTCGACCAGCAGACGATAGCGCGGCAACATGCCGGCATGGTGCACGCCGACGCCGCATCCAAGCAGGCGTTTGAGAATCTTGCCAAAGGCCGTCGAGAAGCTCGTTCCCTTTGCTGCTTCTTTGATGGCCTCGCGCTGCTCCTTGCTGGCAATGCCAAAATTGGCGAGCGACTGCGCCGTCGCAAGGGCGGCATCCTGGCTAAAGTGCACGATATAAAGCGGGGCCTCGCCACGGCGCATGGCGAGCTCGACCGTGCCCTCGAGGGAGGTCGTCACATAGTCGTAGCTCAGCGGAACGGGACGTGGGGCATCGACAACCAAGTCGCAAGCAGTGCCGGTGTGTTCCTCGAGTGAGGCGGCGATGGCGGTGACATCGCCGAGCGTGGCGCTCATGAGCATAAACTGCGCGTGGGGTAGGGTGAGCAGCGGCACCTGCCAGGCCCAGCCGCGGTCGGGGTCGGCAAAGTAGTGGAACTCGTCCATGGCCACGCAGCCCACGTCAGCGCCCTCGCCCTCGCGCAGTGCATCGTTGGCAAGGATTTCGGCCGTGCAGCAGATGACGGGCGCCTTGGTGTTGATATGCGTATCGCCGGTGATCATGCCGACGTTATCGCGGCCAAGCACCTGTACCAGGTCGAAAAACTTCTCGCTGACCAGAGCCTTGATAGGGGCCGTGTAGTAGCAGCGCTTGCCCTGTGCCATGCCCATAAAGAGCATGCCCAGCGCGACAAGCGACTTGCCCGATCCGGTCGGTGTTCCCAAAATGACGTGATCACCGGCAGCCAGATCCATGAGGGCCTCTTCTTGGTGATCCCACAGCTCAATGCCGCGGTCGCTCGTCCATTCAAAGAAGCGTTCGAAGGCTTGGTCGGGCGTGAGCCACGGTTCGGGCTCACTGCCGTCCTCGGGCTCCCACCAGGTGGGGGAGAGCGCACCGAGCGAACCGAACTCTGCCTCGGTTCCCGTGCCGCCCGAGAATGAGCTGGCAGCGCCGGCGCCGGAGACGGTGCTGGCGGCGGTATCTGTCGTGGTCTGTGCCATGTGGTTGCTTTCTCTCGCGATTGTCCGCCAACTATTATGGCGTAGCGGCGGCGTGGGGTGCCAGCGCGCGAGAAAATGCAGGAAATGGGCGTTCTGCCCAGCCGTTTAGTGTAGTCGCTAGCTAAGTGAGTAGACTTTTTGCGATATTGCGAGCACATGGCTTTTGCGCAAGGGTTCTACCTGCGGTTTTATGTTTCGCTATGCGGGCTGTGCTTGGCTATTGCAAAATAGTCTACTCACTTAGGTTTGAGGGCCGTTCGCTGGAGCCTATTTGCGCTTGTTTGCCAACGCCGCGACCATCAGAAGCCCCTAGGACTCTTGCGGTAGACGCTTCTTGCCCTTGCGGGCACGGTTTCTAAAGTTCTCGACGGCCTCTTCCATGCCCAGAGGCACATAGGCGAGCTCATCGAGGTTATCGGGCAGGTAGCAGGCTAGGCTTTGCTCCTGCGCGCGGCCCGCCGCGAGCTGTTCATCGCTGGGCTGCGCGCCGGGTGTGGCGCAAATGCCATAGACGGCGGCACCCATCTCGCGCGTGCGGCGCTCGTACTCGGTCTCGGGATGTTCGGGATGGTCGCGGCGGACGTCGTCGCTTACCCAAAGCGTATCGTAGCCGGCCGCGGCAAACTGTCCCAGGGCGTAATCGCGCAACGGCTTGCTGTCGCTGCGCAGTGTGACGGTAGCGCCGGCTGAAAAGAGCGGGCGGTAGAGCATCAGATGGTGGACATGGACGAGTCGTTTTTTGGCGTACTTGGCCTTGGGCTGCGGCGTGGGAAAGTTGATGGTGATGGCATCGAGCTCGCCTGTGTCAAACAGCTGCGGCAGCGATGCGGCGCCTCGGGGCAGGACGAGTGCGTTGGTCAGTTCCTGCTCGCAGATTTTCTGCGCGGCATAGGCGATGCAGATGGGCTCCTGGTCCATGCCGATAAAGAGGGTGTCGGGCTCGCGGTGGGCGCGCTCGACCAGATAGGTTCCCTTGCCACAGCCAAGATCCAGGTGAAGGTGTTCGAAGGGCTTGCTGCCAGCTGGCGCGCAAGCCTCGCGCCAATCTCCGGCATAAGCCTCGGGGTTCGTCTCGATCGCATCGGTGTAGCGCTCCAGGCGCTCCTCGAGCACAAAGTTCTTAGGCGTGCGAACGTGGACGGCTCCCATGAGGCTCCTTGGTCATAAGTATGGAACGCATAGCTGCGCGTTCCGTCAATGGGTTGAAAAAAGGGTGGGCATAGTTTGTCCGAAAGACGCGGTGCGGCTCGACGGCGAGTCGTCGGTGCCTACAGGCGCTTGAGGATCACATAGCGGTTGAGCTCGCCGCTGCGACCGTCGGCATGGAAGCGCTCAAGCTCGCGCACGGGGACCTCGCCGCTCTTGTAGAACGTACGGACGCCGCGCACCAGGTCGGTGATTTGCTGATCGTCAAAGTGATGGCAATAGCGGTAGGCGTGGCGGTCGTTTTGCCAGCCAATGAGGTGGTCGCCGGCTTCAAACTGCGCGGAATCGTAACCCTCAAACGGCGGGGTGAGCTCGGCGCGGGCCTCGGCTCGAACGGCCTTGCGCGCCATGCGCTCGTCGTTCATAAACTCCCAAAAGCTGATGGCGATGATGCCGCCTGGGCGCGTCTGGCGCACCAGGGCGTCGAGCACACGTACGCGGTACTCGCACGATGGCACGTGGTGCATAAAGCCAAAGCAGACCGAGATGTCGGCGAGCGGGGCGTCGAAAAGCACGTCGGGCGTCTCGGCGGGGTTGAGCTTCATGAGGGCGTCGAGCACGTCGAGTTCCTGGAAGTGCAGGTTGGGAATGCGAAGCGCGTGGCCATGTGCATCGATAGCCAGGTCTTGGCACGAGTCGACACCATAGAACTCAAACGGGCAGCTGGCATCTGCCGAGGGGTTTGCGCCGTCGACGCCCTTGGCGGCAAGTGCGCCGCCGGCGGCAAAGTTCTCGAATCGCATATTGCCGCAGGCAAGATCGAAGACGCGGACGGGATGCTCGATCGTGGCGGCGTTGAGCTGCCCGAGCGCGATGTCCATGGTGCGCACCCAGCCGGGCCACGGGGCCTGGCGCGTATCGGAAAAGGAAGCGGAGTGCTCGCGATAGAACGTATTGTTGAGCTGGATGAGCGATGAGGCGAAATCGCGGTTCACGGCGCGGAACTCCCTCCGTTGGCGGTGCGGAATAAACAGTACGACCATACTACCGTTAACGCCGCAACGGGGACAACCGAGCCGTGGGTCATTGCTTTGTTTGGACACATTTCCGCAGCTCATATGTGCCCGCAACCGCCGGTTGTCAAAAATCTCACTAGAATAGGTGGCATGTTTTGGCGGTGGCGGATAGATTTTTAACTGTGCAAGGCGCCTTAAGAACAAAAACGGTCCGGCGGCACGGCTGGCATCACATAGGAGGAACCATGAATGTAGAAACTGCGCAGCGGCTCGCCGACCTTCGTCGCAGCAAGGGTTTTAGCCAAGAAGGGCTGGCGCGAAAGCTAGGGCTGTCGCGCCAGGCGGTCAGTAAATGGGAGCGTGCGGAGAGCTCGCCCGATACCGAGAACCTGATCTCGCTCGCCAAGCTCTATGGCGTGAGCCTGGACGAGCTGCTCAATCCGAGCGATGAGATTGAGGACGATATCGAGTTTGAGAATGAGGACCGCGCTCGTCAGCGCGAGGCCGAGGCGGCAGAGCGCGCACGCACCCATGAGGCGGCGGCACGAGCTACCGAGGCGGTAACACAGGCGAGTGACGCCGCCGCCAAGGCGGCGCAAGCGGCAAGCTGGAGTGCACAGGCCGCTAATGCCGCTACGGCGCAGGCGACGAGTGGCGGCGCAGTTGGCTCGACTCCGGTGAAGGGCCCGTTCCAGTCGTTCCCGTATTGGGCCGTGTGTTGGCTGCTGTTCTTTTTGCTGATGTTCCTGTTTGGTGCCGGCCCCTTTGCTGCGCTGATCTTCTTTACGATTCCCATCTATCACTGGGTGGCGCGTGCGCTCGATGGCGATTGGGCGCGCGGAGATATTCAGGTTGGTTCGGCGCCGGTGGTCGCTAGGGCTCAGGATGTTTCCGCTCCGGTTGATACTGACGTGGCTACCGTGACTACCGCTGACCCGATCGCCAAAGAGGGTGATGAATGATGAAGCTTTCGCATGAATCCAAGGTACGCTTGGGCGTTGGCATCGGAGCGTTTGTGCTCATCATCGGGCTTGTCTTTGGCACTTCTCGGCTATTGGCTCATTCCGATATGGTGCGTACGACCGGTATTCTATCTGGCCATTTGTCTGATTTTGACGATATGTTTGACGAGGACGATTCCTTGAATAGCGGTAACTATTCTGCTCGGCCTCAGCAGCTTTCGAGCACGACTTTTGATGCCGATGAGTTCCGCTACCTCGATTTCGATATCGCTGCGGCTACGGTGGACGTCAAGGTTGTTGATGGCAACAAGGCTCGCGTTATCGAGCGGGGACGCGTTGCCAATGGTATGGATGCCTCCAAGGCCGCGACGCAAAACATCGCATCCGTCGAGGACTCGACGCTCAAGGTTTCCCAGTTTGGAAGTGATGACGGTAAGGCAATCGATCGCTCGGTTACGGTCGAGCTGCCGCGCCGTGTTGCCGAACATCTGAAGGGAGTCAACGCGCACGTGGGCTCGGGCGATCTGCAGATTGTCGGTGTCACCTGTGATGGTTTCGACCTTTTCCTGGGTGCGGGAGATGTAGAGTTTACGGGCAGCGTGACTGATGCGCTCAGCGCTGAGGTCGGTTCGGGCGATGTGACATTCGAGCTCTACCAGGCCCCCGCTAAGTCGATGGACGTGAGCGTGGGCTCGGGCGATGTGGAGATGACGGTTCCGAGCTCTACGGGCTTTAAGGCGAGCCTCACCTTGGGCAGTGGCGATTTCGAGAGCGATTTCCTTCCGCTTGGCTACGACGGCGAGACCATTTTGAATCTTGAATTCGATAACGGCGATGAGTCTGCCACGTATCGTTTTGAAGTCGATTCGGGCGACATGTCGTTTGATTCGGAGTAGTGAGGCAGACGAAAGCCTAGGCGAAGACATAGACGCGCTGTTTGATGAAGGCGCCGAAGCCGAGATCGGCTCCGGCGCCTTTGCCTTTACAATGGGGGCATGGAACAGATTATCTTGAACATACTCGAGGCTCTGCGTCGCGGCGAGACCGTGGACGACAAAGCGCTCGTCAAACTGATACATGCCGAGGCGCGTTGTGAGGGTGCCGACAAACGCGATTTGGCCAAGCGCCGTCTGCTGCCGTTTTACCAGCGGGTAAAACGTGAGGAGCCGGCTCGTTGGGCTGGGTGGAATGTCGATGCCGAGCTGGAACGTCGACTGCTGCAGGTGCTACGCATGAAGCCTCGTCGCACGGCTTCGGGCGTGGCGACCATTACCGTCATCACCAAGCCCTGGCCATGCTCGGGCGATTGCCTATTTTGCCCCAACGATCTGCGCATGCCCAAAAGCTATCTGCACGCCGAGCCGGCGTGCGCCCGTGCGGAGCAAAATTGCTTTGACCCGTATCTGCAGGTAAGCGCTCGTCTGACCGCGCTTTCGCAGATGGGGCATGCGACCGATAAGATTGAGCTCATTGTGCTCGGCGGTACCTGGAGCGACTATCCGCAAGGGTATCAGACGTGGTTTATGTCGGAGCTCTTCCGCGCGCTCAATGACGATGCCGTGGCTGGTGTGGCGGCTAACCCCATGTTGGCGCGTCCGGGCATCAGTCGTGCCGAGGCGGGGCGTCTGCTCGATGACGCTCCCGCCGATGCCCTGCCGCCTGTGGTAGCAGAGCGCCGTGAGCGCTATCGGGCCGCCGGCATTGCGACAGACGAGGTCGAGCTTGCTGCCGGCGTTGCCGACGAACAGGGGCGTGTGGATGCTGCCGTGGGCGGCTATAACCGTGCGGTGCGTCGTCTGTACGGTCCCGGTACGCCGTGGGACAAGGTCACTGAGTGGCAGACGGCAACGATGGAGGAGCTCGAGCGTCAGCAGCGCATCAACGAGACGGCGAAGCATCGCGTGGTGGGACTCGTTATCGAGACGCGCCCCGATGCCGTGACGCCGCAGGCCCTCACGCTCATCCGCCGCCTGGGCTGCACCAAGATCCAGATGGGTATCCAGAGCCTCGACCAGCACCTGCTCGATATCAACGAGCGTCGCATTTCGGTGGCGCAGATCGAGCGGGCGTTTTCGCTTGCACGCCTGTTTGGCTTTAAGATCCACGCGCATTTTATGCTCAACTTGCTGGGCGCCACGCCCGAAGGGGACAAGCGCGATTACGAGCGCTTTATGACCGAAGGGGCCTTTATGCCCGACGAGGTCAAAGTCTATCCGTGTGCGCTCATCGAGGGCTCGCGTCTGGTGGGCTGCTACGAGTGCGGCGAGTGGCGTCCCTATACCGAGGAAGAGCTGCTCGATGTGCTTGCCGACGACATCGTGGTGACGCCGGCGTTCTGCCGTATCAGCCGCATGATCCGCGATTTTAGCTCCGATGACATCATGGTGGGCAACAAGAAGCCCAACCTGCGCCAGCTCGTTGAGAACCGCCTGGCTGCTCGGGGTGATGGTGCGACGGTGCGTGAGATTCGCTATCGCGAGATCAGCACGGCGGGTGCCGACTTGGATGAGCTATCTCTTGATGAGGAGGTGGCGTACGAGACGCCGGTGACGCACGAGCGCTTTTTGCAGTGGGTGACGCCGCAGGGCAAGATCGCGGGCTTTTTGCGGTTGTCGCTGCCCGACCATTCGTTTGTTGCCGCGCATGCTGACGAGTTGCCGACGTCGCCGGACGAGGCGATGATTCGCGAGGTACACGTGTATGGCATGGCGGCACGCGTGGGCGACCAGGGACAGGCGGCGCAGCATCACGGGTTGGGGCGTTTGCTCGTAGAGCGTGCGTGCGAGATTGCCCGGGATGCGGGTTATGCGCGTATCAACGTGATTAGCGCGATTGGCACACGCGAGTATTATCGCCATCTTGGATTTTATGACCATGGCCTTTATCTGCAAAAGGAGCTCTAGATGAACAAGCCGAGTGTTTCTGCCGGCGTCGTTGCCGGCGTTGCTCTGGGAGCCGCGGCGCTTGGTGCGGCCGCCGTCGCTGTTCGTGCTGCCTGTCTGCAGGTTGCGCGAACCCGCAATGGGTTGGCGCGTGTGAAGCGCGTGCACGACGAGGGCGGCGACGAAGTCCGCGTATTGGTGCAAGGCGGCGTCTACCAAAGCGCGAGTTACGTTGGCGAGCGTTGGGCTGAGCCCGCCTTTGCGTACTATCGTGCGTTTGACGACGTGTTTGAGGCCGAGGATGCGATGCGCGACGTTTATGGTCACGGTATCAGCCGTATGCTCATGCTGGGTGGCGGCGGGTTTGCCTATCCCAAGTTTGCGCTGATGTCGCACGAGGGCTTGCGCATGGACGTTATCGAGTATGACGGAGAGATTACGCGCCTGGCGCGCCGTTGGTTCTATCTGGACGAGCTGGAGCGCACGGTGGGCGACCGCTTGCGGGTGATTACTGCTGAGGCTCGCTCGTATCTGGGTGTGACGAGTGTGGGCCATCGTCGCTACGACGTGGTCGTGAGCGATTGCTTTGGCGGTGCCGAGCCCGTACGCGAGCTGGCGACGGTTGAAGCGTTGCGTCTAGTGCGAGGCAGCCTGAACCCCGGGGGTATCTGCGCTGCCAATATCGTGAGCGCAAACGAGGGGAGCGATGTGACGTTCCTGCGCGATTGCGCTGCCACGGCACTCGAGGTATTCGCCCACGCCTGGGTGGTCCCATGTGGCGATGCGAAGTTCGGCGGCGAGGAAAACTACCTGCTCATCGCCAGCGACGGCAACTACGCCTTTGCCGAAGCCGTGCCCTTCGACACCGACTTCCTCGGCACCGTCCTTCACGACAAATAGGTCTCTCCGTCCCAAAAAGACTGGTCTTAGGCGCGGTCGCGCCAGCCGAGAACGCGCTGCTTCATGTCTTCGATGTCGAGCACGCCTTCGGCAAAGCCCTTGCGCACGAGCTCTTCGGGAACAAACTCGTCGTAGCGGTCAAAGTAAGGCACCTCGCCGGGATAGACGAGCTCGATGGGATCGAAGTCCTTCTCGGCCTCGGCGGCGAGCACCTCAAAGAACGTCTCCTCGTCGGCCTTCATCTTAAACTGCATAAAGTACGGACGTGACGGGTCGAGTCCGCGAAGGCCCAGTTCAGCGGCACACTTAATCTTGAGTATGCGCTCGAGCGCCAAAAAGGCGTAGCTGCCCAGCCAGGGGAAGAGCACCCAGGTGTCGCCACCCAGGTTGATGAGTGGCTTAGTTCCCGCGCCCGAAAGCTTGGCCGTATGACGAGCCTGCGCCAAGCGAGCCCGTGCGTTGCCCATGAGATACGGATATGCCGCATGCTCGTTGAGCGCTTTGCGCATGCGCTCGAGTACATGCGTATTGATGTCTCCGGGGCAGTCGCCAAAGTATGCCGGCACACGACCTTTGACTTGCGTGGCAAAGACGGTGTGTCGCTTCCAGTCCACTTCCTCGACAATCCAGCAGTGTCCGGCGATGGCGATGCGCTCGCCGGGCGGTGGCGGATTGACGATCGTGCCCAACTCGGCCGACTCGCTGCGGACGGTGAACTCCTCGTTTTCCTGGAACACGGCGTAGAACTTAAAGTTGTTAATGATGCGTTCGCCCGCGAGGCCCACAATGAGCCCACCGCCCTCGGTGACCTGGATATGGTCGATCTTGATGAGGTGGCGCAGCAGCACGCGATAGTCATCGGCCGAGACGCGATGGAAATAACTGAGCGTGAGCACGCGCTGGGCAAGTTCGGCCGGCGTGAGCTCTCCGGTACTGGCAAGCGTCGACATGGTCTGGTGGTAGAGCAGGCTGTAGGGGAGTCGATCGAGCTCGGGCGGCTCGACCCATTTTTCCTCGCGATAGAGTTGTACGAGCGCGATGCCTTGCAGGAGCTTCCACGGAATGGTCTCGGGCATCATCGTGCGCGGCTCGGGCTCTTCCTCGCGCATGACAAACCACATCTCGGGCGGAAGATCGCGGCGTCCCGTGCGGCCCATTCGCTGCAAAAAGGAGCTGACGGTAAATGGCGCATCAATCTGAAACGCACGCTCCAGGCGGCCGATATCGATACCGAGCTCCAGCGTAGAGGTGGCGACGGTCGTTTGTGCCTGTTCCTCGTCGCGCATGAGCTCTTCTGCCGTCTCGCGTAGCGATGCCGAAAGATTGCCATGGTGGATGAGAAAGCGGTCGGGCTCGTGTCGGCTCTCGCAGTAGCTGCGCAGCATGGAGCATACGGCCTCTGCCTCTTCGCGCGAGTTGGCAAAGACCAGGCACTTGCGGCCGCGGGTGTGTTCGAAGATATAGCCCATGCCGGGGTCGGCGTTGTCTGGTGCTGTGTCGGTGGGGTTGAGAAGCGCCTGCTCGGTCGCTCGTGGGATGTCGACTTCGCCCTCGGGGGCCGAGGAAGTTTGGCGGTCCTTGGGAGCGGCCTTGCCCCGTGCCCGCTCACGACGTTGACGGCGCTCCTCTTGTGTGAGCTGTCCGCTGTGACGCATGTCTTGGGCGCCGGCGGGCAGTGCCGCGGATGCCGCCGCCTCGATGCGCTCGCACGCAAGCACTTCGGCCTCTTGAGGACCCGTGCTCTCGAATCTCCGCTGCTGTGCCTGGGGACCCGAGTTGTAGAAGTGCTCCATGGAGATGCGCCACACGTGGCGCGGCTCTTCAAAGCGGGGGATAACGCAGTCGCGCCCCGTTCCCTGTGAGAGAAAAGCGCCCGTGCGCTCGGGGTCGCCGATGGTGGCAGAAAGGCCGATGCGGCGGGGCTGCACGCCCGCCATGCGCGAGAGGCGCTCAATAAGGCAGAGCGTCTGACCGCCGCGGTCGCCGCGCATGAGCGAGTGGACCTCATCGATGACCACGTAGCGCAGGTCGCAAAACATGCGCGGAATCGCCATGTGCTTATGGATTAAGAGCGCCTCGAGTGACTCGGGCGTAATCTGCAAGATGCCGCTCGGTTTTTTGATGAGCTTAGCCTTGTGCGACTGCGAGACATCGCCATGCCAGTGCCAGACGGGGATATCGGCCTCTTCGCAGAGGTCGTTGAGGCGGACGAACTGATCATTGATGAGCGCTTTGAGGGGGCCGATGTAGAGGGCGCCCACGCTCGCGGGCGGGTTCTCCCAAAACTCGGTCAGGATGGGAAAGAAGGCTGCCTCGGTTTTGCCGGAAGCCGTGGATGCTGTCAGGAGCACATTATCTTGCGTGTTAAAGATGGCATCAGCTGCCGCAACCTGGATAGAGCGCAAGCTCTCCCAATCGTGGGAGTAGATGAAGTCTTGGATAAACGGGGCGTAGCGGTCAAAGGCGTTCACGGGGCCTCCTTTCAAAAGCGAATCTCTCAACGCGGCGGGCAGTGGCTTGCTGCATTACTGCTTCAACGTTTGCCCAGATAGAGCCTGCCAAAATAAACCTGTCCCTTTTTGGAAGGTTAGATGGTGAATTCGGCGAAGTTACGGTCGCCGTCTGCGGTATCGGTGTCGCCTGTTGCTACTGCCGGCACCAGCGCGTCGCCGCCGACGCTTTGCAGCAGCTCGGCTACGTTGGCGTCGGGGTTTTGGCATAGGATGTCGAGCAGCTCGATAAAGTCGCGAATGACTTCACGCGGCGTCAGATGTGTGTCGGCTCCCACACGACCGAACTCGATCTTGAGGAAGTCCACCAAGTCGTTCTCGGTAAGCGTGGGCGTCCAGCCAAAGTAGCCGGCGTGAATTTGCATGAGTTTTTCGATCAGCACCAGCAGCTCCTCGTAGGTGAGTGGCTGCAGACGGATGATGGGCGCGAGCATGTCCTTAAAGTCCTCGCGTGCAAAGCGGCCTTGAGCGAGTCGGCTGCGCAGGGCCTCGTAGGAGAACACGCCGCGGCGGCGGTCTTCGATGGAGGTTGGCGTGCCGCCCATGATCATGCCCAGGTACTGCGCCTTGCCCTGGAGTGTGTCGTTGTACATGGTCAGGATCTTCTCGTAGTTGTACTGGCGCGTGATCGCGTTGGGAATCTTATACAGATTCACGAGCTCGTCGATGAGCACCAACATACCCTTGTAGCCGCTGCAGACCAAAAAACGCGCGATGAGCTTAACGTAGTCGTACCAGTCGTCATCGCTGATGATGGTCGAGGAGCCCAGCTCGGCGCGAGCCTCGCTCTTGGTACGGTATTCGCCGCGGATCCATTTGGTCACGCGGCTCATGGCTTCTTCGTCGCCCTCGGATACGGCCGTGCGATAGCGGCGGAGCATGCGGGTGAAGTCGAAGCCGTGGACCATTTCCTCGAGCGAGGCCAGTTGGGCATTGACGACCGACTCGTCGACGTCGGCGTACGAGGTGACCCAGCGATCAAGAATAAGGTTGAGCGCACCGCCCTCGGGGCGCGTCTTGGTCGATATATTGCGTATGAGCTCGCGGTAGGTGGCAAGGCCCTGCCCCTGCCCGCCCTGCAGACGGCGCTCGGGGGATAAGTCTGCATCGGCGACGACGAATCCCTCACCCATGGCGTGCGTGCGGATGGTCTGGAGCAAAAAGCTCTTGCCGGCGCCGTAACGACCGACCAGAAAGCGGAAGCTCGCACCACCGTCGGCGATGAGACTCAGATCGGTGAGCAGGGCGCGGATCTCGACCTCGCGCCCTACGGTAATGTAGGGAAGGCCGATGCGCGGGACCACGCCGCCCTTGAGCGAGTTGAGAATGACGGCAGCGACGCGCTTGGGCACGCGGGGTGCTGCGGATGCGGTATCACTCATGGTCTAGGTATCCTCTCACGTCTGCTTCGTAGTCCTCAATAATCTGCGGCCCTGCCGCGCTAAATTCAATTACGGTGTCGCCCACCAGGTCAAAGAGCGCCTCGTTGATGGTATCGACGAGCATGTCCTCGCTCTGTCCCGAGTGCGCCACTGCCGATGTCGCTTGCGCTGCGTTTTGCTCGAGCAGTGCGCGAAGGAAGGCATCTGCGGCGGGCGCGAGTTCGTTTGTGGCGTCAGCGGGCGCAGCAGCTGCGAACGCGGGCGTCGGCGCGAGAAGCGGTGCCACGACACCAAACTGTTCGGTGGATATGGTCGGCTCGTCGGTCAAGTCCTGCCGAATGGGTGCCACGACCGGTTCGACAATCGCGTCGGTTACGGGCTCGGCTTCCGGTTGCCCTGAGTCCGCTGCCTCGGCTTCTGCGGATGCGTCGTCCTCGCGTTCCTCATCGATCAAAAGCGCTTCGCGCGTTTGCGCGGCGGCGCTCCGAATGTGCCCCAGCTGGCTCAAATCGATATCGATCTTGATGGGCTGGTGTGCGGCGTCCCACGAAAGCCATGCCATGATCTCGTCATCGATGATCTTGGCCAGATATTTGGGGACCTTCTCCTCCTTCAGGGGGTGGGTGGGGTCTAGGGCCAGGCGTAGGCGTTGGTCGCAGGCGCGCATCATCTCACCAAGCTTGCTGCTTTTTTGCCTGCTGCCGTGAATTCGCATGCATTCCCAAAAGCCGTTTTGGCAGCGGTAGATGTGAATGGGGTCCAGGCGATATTCGCAGTCCTCGTGGCGCTCGGGCGCAAAGAATACGGCCGAGGCAAACATGGTGTAGGGCATGGCCGTCTCCTCCCCAAATAAGCTCGCCACGATGTCGGTCTTTCGGTGCGTGTCATAGTAGCGCGCCATACGGACATACACGGCGCACGCCACGTGGCGCAGATCGCGGTGGTGGCTGCGGTCGAGCCGCGAGTTACTTAGGTTGTACGTGGAGAGGGCGTTGATGGCGGCCATGAGTCGCTCCTCGCGCACCTCATCGGGCGGAAGGGGGAGCGTGGGCTCGGAGGTTTTGCGACGCTTAGGGGTCTGGCCGGACGGTGCCGGTGCTGGTACAAGGTCTCGTGCCGCGCGCCGCAGCTCGATAAGGGCGTTATCGAACATGACGGTTTTAGAGTCGCGAAGTAGCTTGGGGTCGAGTCCGTGGAAAACGGCGTAATCCTGCAGCCACACGCGCGCAAACCGGTCGATGCCGGGCTCGAAGGCGCGATAGACATCCCAAAAGGCCTTGATCTTGTTAAAACCTTCGAGCGGATCATCTATGCCAATGCCGCAAATCAGCTCATAGAGATACAGAAAGGCAAAGGATGTAGACGTTTCCTCGACGGTTCCGCGGCGCACTTGGGCACGCCAGGTAAAGTAGCCGCGCAACTGCCGGTCGCTCATGGCATTGTAGGTGGGAAAGTACGACTTAAAGGTGCCGTTGTAGGGACAGTCGTCCTCAAAGTCGGCCATCAGCAAGCCCTGGCGGTAGAAAAGCTCGGCCTCCGATAGCCAGCGGCCCGCGCCGCCCTTGGGGTCATCCTGCCAGCGCGATATCTCGCGCATCTTGCGGTATTGGTCGGGGAGGAAATTCTGCATCTGTCGGCCGGTTTTGAGAATCGGCTCGTCTGCGTAGATTTCGTTTGAGAAGCGGGCGGACTGATGGGTCCGGGCCTCGGCCATAATGCGCTCGATGAGCATCTTGATGTCCTGGTCGGCCACCGCTTCTCCTCTCCTAACGCAGCTTCGGTGACCTCATATCATAGCACAGCATCAAACAGGTGTTCGAGATACTGCTGCGTAGATAGATTTAGAACAGGAGGGCGTAGATGACGGCGATGACGACGGAGGGGAGCATATTGGCCGTGCGGAAGGTCTGAGGACGGATGAGGTTGACGCCGACGCAGAAGATGAGCATGGAGCCTACGAGCGAAAGGCTGTCGAGGGCTGTTGTGGTCATGATGGGGGAGAGCGCGCCGGCAAACAACGTGATCGTCCCCTGGAACACGGCTACGGGCAGGGCCGAGAAGATGCAGCCGCGTCCGAGCGACGCCGTCATGGTGCAGACGATGATGCAGTCCAGTGCGCCCTTGAGGGCAAGCGTTGACCAGTCGCCGAGCAGGCCGTCCTGGATCGATCCCACAATTGCCATGGCGCCGATACACACGGTGAGTGAAGTCGAGACAAAAGCGTTGGTGAACTCGTTATCGCCCTCACTGCCGGTCTTGCGCTTGAGCCATTCGCCAAGGTTCTCGATGGCGGCTTCCAAGTTGACGGCCTCGCCGATGAGCGAACCGAGCGCAAATGAGACGATGAGCATGGTGGTGCCGGTGGTCGCTAGCGCCTTCCCATCGATAAGGAGCATCTTTTGCATGGTGCCGCCAAGGCCGATAAACAGGACGCACAGCCCCGATGCTTTCATGAGCGTGTCTTGGATGCGCGGTGTGATGAAGCGGCCGCCCGCTAATCCCAAAAGACCGCCCGCAACTAAAAGCACAACGTTGATGATTGTTCCCAAGCCCGGCATGAGCCCTCCTGTATTGATGCCAACGTGGCAATCGTAGCAGAACGAAATGCGAGGCACATCGCGACTCATCTAATACGTTATATAAGTGGTGTTAGGAATGATGTGCAGCATTTAAGCCTCAGGTGGTTGTCGGGACATAGGGATAGTATTCAAAGCGCAGTGTCATAAGCCGCTGCGGGGATTCAATAGCCGCGGCGATGATATTGGCATCGCGGGCACGATCAAACCCTTCGAGTTCGATCTGATACGAGACGTCTTGCATAATGTCCAGACGTCGCCAGGCTAGGAGTGTGTCACCATCGAATTCCAAGGTCTTGCCTCCGTCTGGAGCAACGGCGTATAGACGCAGCTTGGCGGTGGTTGCAGGGTCGACAACCGTGACCTTTTTAATTTCGTTTCGAGTATTCTTGGCGCCCAACAAGGTGAGCAGTGTTGGGGCCACGACCTCGCCCGATGGCAAAATGACGACTTCGATGGATTCAGGAAATGCGATGATAGCCGACTTGCGGACGGGCTGATTGGCGGCGGCAACTTCGATGTTCGCAGCGTCGATGACCTCCGTGTGGTCGAGCGCGGCAAGCACGCAGCAGTTACCTTCATCGATCTCTTGAGGATCAGCAAGCCCCAGACTGTCCGCGAACTCGGGATCGTTTGGATCGGCAGCGGGCTCATTCGGCGCTTCGAAAGAAGCTGGGACGCTGTTTGTCGGCGACGGCGTGTCGCCCGCACCTGCTTCTTTGTCCGCGCTCTCTTCTTGTATGGTTGCGTTGATGGGTTCGTCGTTTGGGGGGAGCGTCTTGGCGTCAAACGCGGAGGGGAGAATTCCGATGGCTCCGGATCCGTTCCACTCCATTTCGAGAAGCGCCGGGTCGGCAAGAATGCGTTGCCTGCTTTGCGCGCGGGCATCGATTTCAATAGGGCCTGCCTCTATCCCTCGTGTAAGGCTGAGTGATCCGGATGGCTTCTCGAAATGAGCGTCTGTGTCTTTGGTACTGACGGCGTAGAACAGCAGGGACGCTTCTCCCGCCGCGATGGCATCGGTACCGGCTTTGGTCAGCCGCAACGATGCCGTGAATGAGAGGGTGGGCTGCGTGTCGTCTGCATTCGCGGCGGCGCAGCCCAGACATATACCGCCTCCTTTCTCAAAAAACGTACCGTCGAAGGCGACCTTCGCTCCGTTCGCCGAGTCATCGACCGAAGCGATGTCGATGCGCAGCTCTAAATTGCATGGATCGCCATCTGCATCGAGCGCAACCGAGCGCCACGTGCAGACGGCGCACCCCGCCTGGGAGCCGTTTGCCTTGTTCGAACGATTGATATCCACGACTATCGAGCCGTCCGTATTACGACGAAGGCATCCCGAGGTTGAGATTGCGGCCTGTGCGATCGAAAAACGCTTGCACGCAATGGCGCTCGACGGATTTGGTGCGGAGCTTAGGGCCGCTGGTAAGGAGTCTGCCATGACAGGAGTCGCCCAAGCGGCGACAGGCGTTCCGGTTGCGAGCGTGCCGCAGAGTGCGACGACGGGCAAAAGGTTCTTCGATGCCATGGGGTCTCCTTAGCTAATTTAGTGCGGCCTGTTCATGTTTTGTTTCTGGCTGTGTTTGATGTGCAGACCGAGGCCGGCGGTTCCCGCGCCTGCTGCTGCGGCGCCTGCTGCCAAGAGCCATCGTTTGTCGCCTGTCTGCGCCAACGGTTCCTCGCGGTCGCTGCGGTCGAGCTCCGAGAGGTCGACCGTCACTTGCGTGGCGGCCTGCGCCTGTTCTTGCTGGGCAAAGGCCATGGCTGGCCCAAACGCTAGGATGCTGACGGCGGCGGCCAGGGCGACGGCCTTATGCCGTGTGCGCACCGGGCTCGACCGTCCAGGTGATCGTTGCAACCTGATCGCCTTCGCCGGTTACGCGGAAGATGTCGCGCGTGACGCGGGCGACGTTTCCGCTTGTCTTGAGCTTAATTTTGTCCGTGCCACCGGCAATGCCCTGGTAGCCCATGTCGAAGGCTGCATTCTTGGAAAGATCGAGGCCCGTTCCCTGCATTGCGGCGCTGGCGTTCTGGAGCGCGCCGTCGGGGCCGACCTTAAAGTCGATGGAGTTCTGCGCGGTTCCGGCCTTGGCGTCGGCGGCAATGGTCCAGGTGTTCATGGCGTCGATCTTCATGTTGGTGACATGGATGCCGTAGGCCGAATGATTGTCGATGGTGGTCGCGTCTTCTGAGGGGCCCTGAAGCGTGCCGTCGGCCTTGGCGACGAAGGGAATAACCGTCGGAACTTTGAACTCAACGTTGTCGATCTCGGTCCTGACCATTACTTTCGTGGTTCCAACGCGCCCGGCTGCCATAGCTGGCGTCGGGGCGGCGCCCATTGCGAGCGCGAGCGCGAGCCCTGCGCCCACGACGAGCGCTCTGGCTCCGTTCATGTTCCTGGTGATGTCCATGGTCGTTCCTTTCTATTCGCCGCGGGCCGTCCCCGCGATGATTGGACGAATGCTGGTGAATTGCGTGCGGTGCCGCGTCGGCCGGAAAAGCTAGTTCTCGGCTTGCTCAACCCGCACCTTGACACGTGTCGGATTGCCGTGGCTGTCGAGGGTCTTGGCATCGAGTGCCTGGATCTCGATGTACGCCTCGCCTTCTTTGATGTCGCCGGCGGGGCACGTTTCGATTGTCTTGCCGGTCTCGACCACACCGGATTCGTACATGGTCTCGTCGTTTTGGATGACGCGGAATCGCTGGGGAAATTTATTGTCTTGGACGTTTTGCACGTTGACGCGCAGCTTGCCGTCCTCCTGCAGCTGAGCGACCGGTGCGACCGAAATCGTCATCATGTTGTCGCGGACGATGGCGTCGAGCTCATCTTGGATTTCCTGACGCGTTTTGCCCTCGGCCGTCGTAACCGAAGCGCCCGCCTCGGGTACGGGCTGCGACTGCCAAGCGTATAGTCCTACGGCGACAAGGGCACAGACGATGGCCAAGCAGGCAACGATGAGCTTCTTGCGACGACCCGGGCCTGCAAAGTGGGGTGGCTTCTTCGCGCTCATGCGGCATCCTTGGCGGTATAGATGCGCGCAAAGGTGGACGGGTTCGCTCCAAAGAGCATGTGAAGCATCAGGCGGCGTGAGTAGACAAGCTCGTCGAAGTCGGGAGGGAGCTCGATGTCGTGGATATGCGCGATGCGGTGGGCGAGCGCCGAGAACGACTCGGGGTCGCAGATCACATCGGTGGTAACGTGGTAGACCGTCGTATCGGGGAATGCCTCTTCGTCGAAAGGCAGGAGATGGGGATCGTCGTCGACTTCGATGGCGATGCCGTACTGGGGCCAGTAATATGCCATGGGAACCTCCCTGCTTCTGGGGCCAAAACTTCTGTCGGTTTTGGCTGTCGATGCCGACGGTATCAGCCACTACTTGACCAATTGCTGACCAAATGCTTGACGGATTGGTGTCTCCGCAGGTAAAAGGCGGCAAAAAATACTCCAACTTTTTTCAAGCGACAATCGCGCGGTCGGCGACGGCGGGGCCATATGTGTCAAAAGCATCGTCTGCCGAGGAAATCAAGCCGCTCGCCGAATTGCACGAACGTAAAAATCACCAATTATGGAGACGGTCTCGAACACGTCGACGAAACGATGCGGTAACATCTCCCTGCAAACACTGTAGTTAGCTAAAGGGGGAGTTCGCGTGTCTGCAACCATCAAACCCTTCACCGACGAGTTCGAAGAGTATGGTCGCGATGAGTCTCGCGCATCGGGCGAGGCCTCGAGCATCTCGTTTCCGACAACGGGAGACGAGGTCCGTGCCATTTTGGAAAAGCTCCATGCCGAGCGTGTCCCGGTAACGGTTCAGGGCGCCCGAACCGGCCTTGCCGCCGGTGCCGTGCCCCACGGCGGGCATATCCTCAATACTTCCCGTATGAATCGCTACTTGGGCCTTCGCCGCGATGAACAAGGCCAATTTCTGCTGCGCGTGGAGCCGGGCGTTGTGCTCTCGGAGCTGCGCAAGCAGCTGAGCAAGAAGGTGCTGCCGACTGCTGGTTGGGACCAGGCATCGCTTGAGGCCTACGAGGAGTTCCAAGAGGCCCCCGAGCAGTTCTTTCCCACCGATCCCACCGAGGCATCTGCCTGTCTGGGCGGCATGGCGGCATGTAACGCCTCTGGTGCCCGCAGCTACGCCTACGGTCCCATGCGCCCACATATCACGGGACTCCACGTCGCGCTGGCTGATGGCGATTTGCTTGAGCTTCAGCGCGGCGAGGCTTTTGCCCAGGGCCGCCACCTGTCGCTCGTGACGGCAGTGGGCCGTACGCTCGAGCTCGATCTTCCCGGCTATACCATGCCCAAGACAAAAAATGCCTCAGGCTATTTCGTTGCGGACGAAATGGACGCCATCGACCTCTTTATCGGTGCTTGCGGCACGCTCGGCGTTATCACCGAGCTCGAGATTGCCCTGCAGGCGGCGCCTGCGGTCGTTTGGGGTGTGAGCTGCTTTTTCGATAGCGAAGACAAGGCCGTGTCCTTTACCGATTCCGTGCGTCCCGTCCTGTCCCATGCGGCTGCCATCGAGTACTTCGACGCTGGCGCCCTGAATATTCTACGTCGCCAGCGCGAGCAGTCGACGGCGTTTGCCTCGCTGCCGGCGCTCGACAAAGAGGCCAAGGTCTGTGTGTACGTGGAGCTCGACTGCGATGACGAGGCCCAGGCGACCGAGGAACTGTACCACCTGGGATGGGTGCTCGAGTTTGCGGGTGGCCGCGACGATGCGACATGGGTCGCGCGCACCGAGGTTGATCGCGAGTGCCAGCGGTTCTTCCGCCATGCGGTCCCCGAGAGCGTCAATATGCTTATCGACGAGCGTCGCCGCACGGATCCCACCATCACCAAACTGGGTTCGGACATGTCGGTGCCCAATGCACGCCTTGCCGATGTCGTGGTCCTCTATCGCCGCACACTGGCCGAAAGCGGGCTTGAATCTGCTGCCTGGGGGCACATCGGTAACAACCATCTGCATGTGAACATCCTGCCGCGCGATGCGCAGGACTACCGTCGCGGTGGCGAGCTGTTTGCCCAGTGGGCTGCGGAGGTAACGGCTATGGGCGGTGCCGTTTCTGCCGAGCACGGCGTCGGCAAGATCAAGGCGGGCTTCTTAGAGACGATGTACGGTCACGAGGCCATGGTCGAGTCGGCGCGGCTCAAGCTCCAGCTCGATCCCGACGGGCAGCTGGGTCGCGGCAACCTGTTTTCGGAGAAGCTCTTGGATGAGCTCGTCCAGAAAGGGGGCGCGTGAAGATGAGCGATTTCCATATGGTGGTGTGCGTCAAGGCCGTGCCGGGCAGCACCGAGGTCAAGATGGACCCCAAGACCAATACCATCGTGCGCGATGGCAAGCAGGCGGTCATTAATCCCTTTGATGCGAGCGCTTTGGAATGCGCGCTGGCGCTGAAAGACGACTTTATCGGCTTTGGCATGGACGTGCGCGTAACGGTGGTGTCGATGGGCATCCACGCGACCGAGTCGCTGCTGCGCGACTGCATCGCTCGAGGTGCCGACGACGCGCTGCTGCTGACCGATCGCGCCTTTGCAGGTGCCGATACCCTAGCCACCACCTATGCCCTCAAATGCGGCATCGAGGCTCTCGACGAGGACTTCGACCTGCTCATCTGCGGCAAGATGGCAGTGGACGGCGATACGGCCCAGATCGGCCCCGAGCTGGCCGGTGCTTTTGAGATTCCCTGTGTGACCGACGTGAGCTGCGTGCAGAGCGCGGGCTTTACGACCTGTGGTTCACTGGCGCTTGTTCACGGCTGCGATGCCGGCGAGGAGACGGTCTATCTTGAGATGCCGTGTGCGATGACGACCGCCAAGGAGATTGGCCAGCTGCGTATGCCGAGTATTGCCGGTATCCGCGCATCCGAGGATGCGGACGTGCGCGTGGTCAGCGCTGCCGACGTGAACGCCGACCCCTCGCGTTGCGGTCTTGCCGGATCGCCGACGCAGGTCGTGCGCTCGTTTGTGCCCGACCGTGATCAAACGTGCGAGACCGTTGAGGGCACGGCATCCGAGCAGGCGGAAAAGCTCGCCAAGATTATCGAGGGGATGGCATAGATGAGCGGATTGAATATCGATAGCGAAGCCTGCATCGGTTGCGGTCGCTGCGTTCGCGCCTGTGCCTCGGGCGGCATCGTAGTGGAAGGCGAGCGATCAAGCCGATGCGCCCGCGTAACCGACGGCTGCATCCTATGCGGTGGGTGCGTCGACGCCTGCCCTGTCAACGCTATCTCGATCGAGCGTGACGAGGCTGCTGGTGCGGTGGACCTTGATGCATATCGAGACATTTGGGTATTCGCGCAGACCGACGAGCGCGATACGGTGACTCCCGTTGCCTATGAGCTTATGGGCAAGGGGCGCGAGCTTGCCGATGCTCGCGGCTGCCGTCTGGTGGCACTGGTCGGCATGAGCCCCGAGGGCTCGCTCGGGGACCTGGAGCATCTGGTTTGCGCGGGCGCCGACGAAGTCCTGACCTGTCGCGACGAGCGCCTGCGCCAAAACGATGCGGAGGTCTACGCCCGCTTGATCTGCGATTTGGTAGCCGAACGCAAACCCGAGGCCATCCTATACGGTGCGACCGCTTTTGGTCGCGAACTGGCACCCGGCGTTGCCGTGCGTTTGCAGACGGGCCTTACGGCTGACTGCACCGTACTTTCGATGGATGCAGAGACGGGACTGCTGCAACAGACGCGTCCGGCGTTTGGCGGCAACCTGATGGCCACCATCATTTGCCCCAACCACCGTCCGCAGATGGCAACGGTGCGCCCCGGTATCTTTAAGGCTCCCGACTTCGACTACGGCCGCTCTGGCACGATCACCCAGATATCGCTTGCGGATGATGCTAAGGCTCGTGTCGAGATCTCGATTCCCGCCGAGGAGTGGGGACAGCAGCCCTCGATCGCCAATGCCGAGTGCCTGGTCGTGGTGGGTCGCGGCATTGGTTCCAAGAAAAACCTGCCGTTGATGCGAAGGCTCGCCGAGGCTCTGGGAGCCGAGCTTGGCTGCACGCGACCTGTCGTGGAGGCCGGCTGGTTGGAGTATCGCCATCAGATTGGCCAGACGGGCGTATCGGTTTCGCCCAAGCTTCTCGTGAGTATCGGTGTTTCGGGCGCCATTCAGCATCTTGCCGGCATCGGTGGGGCGGAGTGCATTATCGCCATTAACGAGGACCCGGATGCCCCCATTTTCGGTGCTGCCCAGTACAAGGTTGTTGGGGACGCCGTCGAGGTCGTCGAGGAGCTGCTGGCCCAGCTTGAGCGCTAGGCGCGCGCCAGCCAGTCGCGCATCTCGTCCTTTAGGCGGCTCCAGGTTGCCTGCGTGGCGGGGTCGGTAAAGGGCCGCGTAATGCCAAAGGGCGCGTCGAGCAGGCGGTGGATATCGCCCTGTTCGCGCGCCAGCGCGCGGCTTGCTGGATAGACGAGCTCAAACATAAAGCAGATAAGCCCCACCAAGAAGTCGGCGGGCTCATCGCGCTCATCGCGTGCGACGCAGCGGTGCTCGTCAAAGGCGGCAAGTGTCGGCGACGAGAAACGGCTGCCGAGAAACGTCTTCTCGTCCACCTTGAGGATAGTGTCGACGGTGCTGTCGGCGATGGTGCGCATAATGTCGATCTTGTCACCATCGCGCACGATATCGCAGAAGCACCGTGTACGCTCGTCGAGTTGTGCCGGCAGGCGAAAGTCGCTGTGATAGGCGATGCTCGCTCGGATGAGCTCGTCATGCGCACCGGTTTCGATAAAGTCACGGATGTTTGTCGTGGCGGGTGCATCGGCGGGATTCTCGCCAAAGAGGACCTCGATGCCCAGCGCCGCATGGCTCATGCTCTCGGCGTCCTTAAAGGTGTCCCAGCGTCGCAGCTGCTCAAAGCGGCCCATATCGTGTAGCAGGCCGCAAAGCCATGCCAGGTCAATATCTTCTGACGACCAGCCCTGCTCGCGCGCTACGGCATCGCATGCCTCGGCCACGTGGTACGTATGCTCGATTTTGAGCGCGATGCGTGGGTTGGTGGCGTCGTAGGCATCGGTGTAGCTTTTGAAGGCCGCGCGCGCCCGGTCTCGATCGATAGCTGTCATAATGACTTCCTAAAAAGTTGTGTCTTTCGATCCGGTGGCAATTGTAGGTGAACTCGGTTGCTGTCGGATGATGATTCTGCCGTATCGCTACATGCGGCTCGGAGACCTTGTCAGGATGAGAAGCGTATGGTGCTCAAAATCGTTAGAACCGTCTGGCCGGTGATGCTTACCTATGTTGCAATAGGCGCGCCGTGCGGAATGATCATGGGGCAGACGGGAATGGAGCCCTGGATGGTCTTTGCCCTGAGCAGCACGTTTGTGACGGGCAGCGGCCAGTTTATGATCTGCAATCTTTGGCTGGCGGGCGTACCGGCACCTTCGATTATCGCGAGCGTTGCCGCCATCTCCTCGCGTTTTGCGCTTTACTCGGCATCGATCGCGCCGCATCTGACGGGTGCCTCGAAGCGTCAGACGCTGGCTGTTGCCGCGACACTTACCGAGGAGGCATATGGCATCTCGCTTGCCAAGTTGGTTGAAGGGGAGGATTGGGGCCCGCGCGAGTCCTTTGTGCTCAACGTGATCCTCATCGCAACATGGGGCGTTTCGTGTACGATGGGCGCCATCGTCGGCGCCGTTGTCGATGTTCCCACCGCCATTGCAGCCTTTGTCTGCACCTCGCTCTTTATCTGCCTGCTCTTTTCGCAGCGGCTGTCGCGCGGCAACGTTGTCGCGGCGGTTTCGGGCGCGGTGTCCGTCGCCGTATGCAAGTTCTTGGGCCTCGTGAATATTGCCGTGCCGGCAAGCGTCGTGGCCGGCATTGCCATTGCGTTGGCGTGCGATGCAGTATTTGACGGAAGAGGTGCCCGCGATGCCCGTTAACGAGTTCTTGGTTCTGTGGCTGTCGTCGTGGGCTGCTATCGCGTTCTTTCGCATCGCGCCGGCGTTCGCCTTGCGCGGGCGGACCCTGTCGCCCCGCATTACCGAGGCCCTGGGCTATATCCCGCCCGCTGCCTTTGCCGCGCTGGTCGCCAACGACTTGGTGAGCCCCGGCGCGTTCGACGCGGGACTCTGGCCTGCCTTGGTTCCCTGGATTGCGGCCGTCGGCGTCGTGGTCGTGGCGGTCAAGACAAAATCGATGCTGTGGTGCTGCGTCTCGGGCATCGTACTCTATATTGTCTTGAGCCTTATATAGGGGTGGCGTCGCGGGCGCCGAATCTCGTTCCATCCCAACTTGTCGGATTTTTCACCGAGCTGGTCTATTTCTTCTGGTACCATGGTCAAACTTTACTGTAGCAAAGCGTGACGTGGGCTTTTGTACCCCGTCAGCGGAAATGGGGGTTTCATGGCACAGGAAGCGACCGCCAACGAGCAAAAGAAATTCAAGGTCCCGCGTATCCCGGGCGACATCATGATCTATCCGATGATCGTCGGCCTTTTGCTCAATACCTTCTGCCCGCAGGTCTTTGAGGTCGGCGGCTTCTTTACGGCTGCCTGCCGCGGCGGCTCCAACACCATCGTTGCCGCGATCTTGCTGTTCGTGGGCGCCGGCATCAGCTTTAAGTCCACGCCGGGCGCCATCAAGACCGGCATCGTCGTGCTGATTCCTAAGCTTGTAGTGGCAGCCGCGCTGGGTCTGGGCGTCGCGTACTTCTTTAACGATAACTTTTTAGGCCTGAGCTCGGTTTCCATCATCGGCGGCATTACGTTTTGCAACATGGCGCTCTATACGGGCATCATGGGCGAGTTCGGCGATGAGTCCGAGCAGGGCGCCGTCGGTATCCTGTTCTTTACGGCCGGCCCCGCCGTCACGATGATCATCCTTGGTGTTTCGGGTCTTGCCAACATCCCTGTCGGCACCATCATCGGATCCATCCTGCCGCTTGTTATCGGCATGGTCCTGGGCAACTTGTTCCCGTTTATCAAGAACCTGCTGGTTCCCGGCGCCAATCCCGCGATTGCTGTAATTGGTTTTCAGCTCGGTGCGTCCATGAGCCTTTCGAGCTTCATCGCCGGTGGCATTTCGGGCATCCTGCTGGGTCTCATCACGCTCTTTATCGTCGGTCCCATTACCTTTGCCTTTGAGCGTCTGTGTGGCGGCAACGGTAAGGCGGCTGTGGCATGTTCCACCATTGCCGGCACGGCCATGACCACGCCGGTCGCCCTCGCCGAGGTCGCTCCGCGCTATGCCGAGCTTGCGCCCACTGCGTATGCGCAGATCGCTACTGCCGTTATCATCACGGCAATCATGGCTCCGATTCTGACCGGCTGGGTCGACAAGAAGTTCTGCCAGGGCAAGGAGGACCTGTCGCCTGCCGGTGTCGAGGCCATCGAGGAGGCCGTCGCGACCGACATCGATGGCGAGTAACGGCCGTTACCGATAATTGATTCCGGCGTGCAGTTCGCGTCGTCCGAGCGCCCGAACAGAAACTGTTTTGCAGTGATGTTCGGGCGCTTTGCTATGATTCCCTTTACTCCTGCGGAGTAAAGGGGTGTTTATTGCCCTGATTCGAATTGGGCGATTCTGACCATTCGGATATTGAAGGGATGGCGTCTAGTGGTTAAGGCACTCAAGATTGAGATATTCCTGCTATGCATGATTGTTCTTATCGGGCTTGCCGCGCGAAGTCGTCGCTCCTTGTTCTCGAGCACCCTGCAGCTATTGTTTAGCATGCTTGGCTACACCTCTGCCGCGTACATATTATTCGATATGATCTGGACGCTTTCGGATGGTGCGGACGGCACGTTGGGTATTGCTGCCAACTGGATTTCCAACGCGGTTTCGTTTTCGCTCTTTGCCATCGCGTGTCTCATTTGGTTTATCTATTCCGAGACGATGCAGGGCTCTCGCCTTGTGACCTCGCGCTATAGGGTGGTGCTTGTAACGTTGCCTACGGCTCTGGTGGTCGTGCTGGCTTTTACCAGTTACTGGACGCACGCCTTGCTCTATATCGATTCGCAGGGCGTGTATCGTCGCGGCTTTGCCTATATGATCCAGCCCATTGTCAGCTACTGTTACGTTATACATACGTCCCTGCATGCGTTTGTGCAATCTCGTAGGGTCGAGAGCCTGCAGACGAAGGCTATCTATCGAACCTTGGCATTTTTCGCCATTCCGGCCCTGGTGGGCGGTACCTTTCAGATCGTATACTCGGTGCCTGGCCTTTGTGTCGGCATAATGATTAGCATGTTGCTGCTCTATATCATCTGCCAGGAGCAACTGATCTCGACTGACCCGTTGACTGGACTCAACAACCGCAACCGTTTTGAGACCTATATGCTGTCGCTCTTTTCAAATGTGGATCAGGCCGAAGATGTATATCTGCTTATGATGGACGCTGACGGCTTTAAGCAGATTAACGATCGCTATGGACATGTGGAGGGCGACCATGCTCTTCAGGTTGTTGCGACGGCGCTCAAGGATGTCTGCTCGGCGTCTGGTGGCTTTATCGCGCGTTATGGTGGCGATGAGTTCGTGGTGCTCCAAAAGGCAGCGGCGGAACAGGATATCATGCATCTGTGCGCGACAATCAACGACGAGCTCGCGCATGCCGAGGTGCCGTATGCATTGCGGATGTCCATCGGTTGCGCGCGGGTCGGCGATAGTGTTGATACCTGGCAAGACTTACTTCGCGCTGCCGATGCGGAGCTCTATCGCGTCAAGGCCGAGAAAAAGAAAGCCGGCATCCAGATACGCTAGGAAAAGGGTCGCACGCTTGCGTGCGTGGCGGCCCTCAGCTCATCGATGTATTCCATTAAGCTAAAGTGTGCAAACGCCCTCCCTAAAAAGGTGAGCTCGCTAGGCTTTTTTGGGTTTGTTGACGATGATGATGCCGCCGCAGACCAACAACAGGGCAACGATGACGGTAACGGGGCTCGTGCCAGCGCCCTCGCCGAGCAGCAGTGCGCTCAACAGCACGCCAAAGACTGGGTTCATAAAGCCAAAGACCGACACGCGGCTGACGGGGTTGACGGCGAGCAGGCGGGACCACAGCGAGTACGCGACGGCGGAGATAAGCGCCATGTAGATGATGAGCGCGATGGCGGGGGCGACTTCGGTGGGGGACAATGTGCCGCCCATCAAAAAGCCGATGGCGGTGAGGACCAGGCCGCCGACTAAAAACTGCCAGCCGGCAAGCAAAACACCGTCGTGCTTGCGCGAGAAGATGCCGATCAGGCAGGTCGAAAGAGCGCCTGCAACAGTGGAAGCCAAGATAAAGCCCTCGCCGTCGAGCGTAAAGCCAAAGGTGCCGTCCGCGCCCGAAAGGTTGACGAGCGCGACGCCGGCAAAGCCCAGCGCACAGCCAAGCACCTTGGCCGTATTGAGCTTCTCGGTGTGAAATGCCAGGGCGGCAAAGAGGATTGCGAGGAAGTTGGCGCTGGCCTCGATGATGGAGCTCGACATGGCGCTGGCGCGCGAGAGGCCCAGATAGAAAAAGAAGTACTGCCCGATAGTCTGGAAGAGCGACAAGACAAAGATGGGCTTGATGTCGCGCGCTTGCGGTATGAGGGGGCGGCGTTGGGCCGCGCTCATCCCAACGATAACCAGGGCGCCGGCAAGCGTAAAGCGTAAACCTGCAAAGAGCAGCTGCGAAGCGCTATCGTGCGCTGGGATGCCAAAGAGCGCGTAGCCGATCTTGATGCAGGGAAAGGCCGATCCCCAGAGTGCACAGCAAACAAGACAGCCCAGGATGAGTCCGGGCAGGGTGGCGAGATACGGCTTGCGGCTTTCCATGATGTCCTTCTCCTATACGCGCAAAGCAAAAAAGAACCCGCCACCGGGGGTGCCGGTGGCGGGTGTTGTTACCCGAGGGGATTGTACCCGATGGGAAAGGTTTAAGCGAAGTAGGCCACGCCGCTCTCAAAGATCGGCATGAACTTATCGCCGGGGACATGCTCGGGCACGTTGCGGTACAGGCTGTCGCCGCGACGCTCGGCATGGCCCATCTTGCCCAGGACGCGGCCGTCGGGGCTCGTGATGCCCTCGATGGCGAGTGCGGAGCCGTTGGGGTTGACGGAAAGGTCCATGCTGGGCTTGCCGTCCTCGCCCACGTACTGCGTGGCGACCTGGCCGTTGGCGATCAGCTGGGCGAGCACTTCGTCGTTGGCGACAAAGCGGCCCTCGCCGTGGCTGATGGCGACGGTGTAGGGGTCGTCCAGGCTGCACTGCGACAGCCACGGGGACAGGTTGGACGAGATACGGGTGCGCACCAGACGGCTCTGATGGCGACCGATGGTGTTGAACGTAAGCGTGGGCGCATCAGGCGTGGCGTCGACGATGTCGCCGTAGGGCACCAGACCGAGCTTGATCAGGGCCTGGAAGCCGTTGCAGATGCCCAGCATCAGGCCGTCGCGGGCCTTGAGCAGGTCGCGGACTGCCTCGGTGACCTCGGGAGCGCGGAAGAACGCCGTGATGAACTTGGCGGAGCCATCGGGCTCGTCGCCGCCCGAGAAGCCGCCGGGGATCATGACGATCTGGCTTGCACGGATGCGGCGGGCAAGCTCGTGGGTGCTCTCGGCGACGGCCTCGGGCGTGAGGTTGTTGATCACGAAGGTGTCGGCCTCGGCGCCGGCGGCGCGGAAAGCGCGGGCGCTATCGTACTCGCAGTTGTTGCCGGGGAACACGGGGATTACCACGCGCGGGCGGGCGATCTTGGCGCCGCCGTACACGTGGATATCCTTGGCACGGAAGTCGATGGTCTCGACCTCGGCGGACTCGCCGGCGCTGCGGTAGGCAAAGACGCCCTCGATGCCGCTCTCCCAGGCTTCCTGGAGCTCGGAGAGCTCGATGACTTCGGAGCCGGTGTCGATGACATAGCCCTCGACGGTGGTGCCCAGGGGCTCGACGACAACGCCGTTGGCGACCTCGGGCAGCTCGGTATCCTCGGCGAGCTCGACGATAAAGCTGCCGTAGAGCGGGGTGAAGAGGCTCTCCACGTCCACGTCCTCGGCAAGCTCGATACCAATCTGGTTGCCGACACACATCTTAAAGAGGCTCTCGGCGCCGCAGCCGTAGCCGGGCGTGGAGACGGCCAGGGCGTCGCCGGCGGCGGTGAGCGCCTCGACGGCGTCAAATGCGGCGAGCAGCTGCTGGGCATCGGGACGGTAGTCCTGGCCATAGGTGGCGGGGGCGATGCGGACGACGCGGTGCGTGAGGCCCTTGAACTCGGGGGAGACGGCGCGGGCCGCCTTGCCCACGGCGACAGCGAAGCTGATCAGGGTCGGCGGAACGTTGAGCTCGCCGGCCTCGTCCTCAAACGAACCGCTCATAGAGTCCTTGCCGCCGATGGCACCGGTACCCAGGTCGACCTGGGCCATAAGGGCACCCAGGACGGCTGCCATGGGCTTGCCCCAACGCTCGGCCTCGGTGCGCAGGCGCTCAAAGTATTCCTGGAAGGAGAGATAGGCGCGCTTGTGCTCAAAGCCGGCGGCAACGAGCTTGGCGATGGACTCGACCACGGACAGGTAGGCGCCCGCAAACTGGTCGGCCTCCATCAGGTAGGGGTTGAAGCCCCACGCCATGGCGCTTGCCGTGGTGGTCTCGCCGTCTACGGGGAACTTGGCGACCATGGCCGAGCTCGGGGTGAGCTGCGTCTTGCCGCCAAAAGGCATAAGCACGGTTGCGGCACCGATGGTGGAGTCGAAGCGCTCGGAAAGGCCCTTGTTGGAGGCGACGTTAAGATCGGTGACGAGCGAGGTCATGCGCTCGGCAAGTGTGGTGCCGGCCCAGCTGGGCTGCCACACGCTGCGGGCGCAGACGTGGGCGACCTGGTGCTTGGGTGCACCGTTGGAGTTGAGGAACTCGCGGGACAAATCGACGATGGCGACGCCGTTCCAGGCCATGCGCATGCGCGGCTCGGCGGTAACCTCGGCGATAACGGTTGCCTCCAGGTTCTCCTCGGCGGCGTAGCCCATGAACTCCTCGACGTCACCGTCGGCGACGGCGCAAGCCATGCGCTCCTGGGACTCGGAAATGGCGAGCTCGGTGCCATCCAGGCCGTCGTACTTCTTGGTCACGGTGTCAAGGTCGACATACAGGCCGTCGGCAAGCTCACCCACGGCGACCGAGACGCCGCCGGCGCCAAAGTCGTTGCAGCGCTTGATCAGACGGCAGGCGTCGCCGCGGCGGAACAGACGCTGCAGCTTGCGCTCGACCGGGGCGTTGCCCTTCTGGACCTCGGCACCCGAGGTCTCGATGGACTCGGTGTTCTGGGTCTTTGAGGAGCCGGTAGCGCCACCGATGCCGTCACGGCCGGTGCGGCCGCCCAGCAGGATGATCTTGTCGGTGGGGGCGGGGCACTCGCGACGAACGTGGTTTGCCGGGGTGGCGCCCACGACGGCGCCAACTTCCATGCGCTTGGCCACGTAACCGGGGTGATAGAGTTCATTAACCTGACCGGTGGCAAGGCCGATCTGGTTGCCGTAGCTGGAGTAGCCGGCGGCAGCGGTGGTCACGAGCTTGCGCTGCGGCAGCTTGCCCTCGAGCGTCTCGGAAACCGGGACGGTGGGGTCGCCGGCGCCGGTGACGCGCATGGCCTGGTACACATAGCTGCGGCCCGAGAGCGGGTCGCGGATAGCGCCGCCCACGCAGGTGGCGGCACCGCCGAAGGGCTCGATCTCGGTCGGGTGGTTGTGGGTCTCGTTCTTAAACAGGAACAGCCAGTCCTGGTCCTCGCCGTCGACATCGACCTTCACCTTGACGGTGCAGGCGTTGATCTCCTCGGACTCGTCGACATCGGTCATGACGCCGGTCTTCTTAAGGTACTTGGCGCCGATGGTGCCCATGTCCATGAGGCAGACGGGCTTGGCGTCGCGGCCGAGTTCGTGGCGCATCTCCATGTAGCGGTCGAAGGCTTGCTGCACCACGGCGTCGTCGATCGTCACGTCGTCCAGGACGGTGCCGAAGGTGGTGTGGCGGCAGTGATCGGACCAGTAGGTGTCGATCACGCGGATCTCGGTGATGGTGGGGTCGCGGTCCTCATCGCGGAAGTACTGCTGGCAGAAGGCGATGTCCGCCTCGTCCATGGCAAGGCCGCGATCGGCGATAAAGGCGGCAAGGCCGGCCTCGTCGAGCTCGCGGAAGCCGTCGAGCACCTCGACGGGCTGGGGCTCGGGAGTCTCCATGTACAGCGTCTCGGGCAGGTCGAGCGAGGCGATGCGCGCCTCGACGGGGTTCACCACGTAGTGCTTGATGGCATCGATGGCGGCCTCGTCCAGAGCGCCCGAGATCATATAGACCTTGGCGGAGCGCACGGCGGGGCGCTCGCCCTGGCTGATGAGCTGCACGCACTCGCTGGCGGAGTCGGCGCGCTGGTCAAACTGGCCAGGCAGGAATTCGACGGCAAAGACGGCGCCATCGCTTGCGGGGAGCTCGTCGTAGGTCACATCGACCTGGGGCTCGCTAAAGACGGTCGGCACGCAGGAGCGGAAAAGCTCCTCGTCGATGCCCTCGACGTCGTAGCGGTTGATGATCCTCAGGGCCTCGATGCCCTTGATGCCGAGAATTTCGGTCAGCTCGCCCTTGAGCTGCTGAGCCTCGACGTCGAACCCGGGTTTCTTCTCCACGTAGATACGAGAGACCATTGGTTCCTGCCTTCCTGATCGGTTGGGCGTACGGTGCGGTATGCGGCAGCGGTCGGTTTACGGGACAAGCCTCGCGGTCGCCTTGAGCCACATGTTTGTAAACCTCACTATGATACGACAGCTCGCGGCGCGTTGAGGACGGCGAGGGTGCTACAGTGAAGCGCAAACAAGAGAAAGGCATCACATGGCATTCGTTTCGCTCGCCATCATCGCACTCGTGGCCTTTGCGAGTCCTTTTATCGCCTCGGCGATTCCCGGAAAACCCGTTCCCGAGACGGTCTTTTTGCTCGTGCTCGGCGCGGTGCTGGGACCCCATATGCTCGGCGTCATCCATGTAGATGCCGAGGTCTCGCTTGTGTCCGAGCTGGGCCTGGCCTTCTTGTTCCTGCTTGCCGGCTTTGAGATCGACCCCAAGAGCATCACGGGCGTCGAGGGGCGCTACGGCTTGGCGACGTGGGTCGTCACGTTTGGTATCGCCTGGCTTGCCGTACGCTTTACCCCGTGGTTCTCGGTCAGTCATTTCGACGGTATCGCCGTGACGCTTGCCCTCACTTCGACGGCGCTCGGTACGCTCGTGCCCATCATGCGTGAGCGCTCGCTCACCGGCACGCGCGTGGGCGACTCGATTCTCGCGTATGGCACTTGGGGTGAGCTCGGCCCTGTGCTTGCCATGTCGGTGCTGCTGTCTGCCCGCACCGGCATCCAAACGCTTGTGATCCTTGGCTTGTTTGCGGTGGTCTGCGTGTTGCTGGCCGTGGTCCCGAGCCGCTCCAAGCGCGTCGGCAGCCGCTTCTTTGCGTTTGTCGAGGAACGCGCCGATACCACGTCGCAGACCTTCGTGCGCCTGACGGTGCTCATCCTGGTCACGCTCGTGGCGTTCTCGGCTGTCTTTGATCTCGACATCGTGTTGGGTTCTTTTGCCGCCGGCTTTGTCTTGCGCTACATCATCCCCGAGGGCAACCATACGCTCGAGACCAAGCTCGATGGCCTGGCCTACGGCTTTTTGATTCCGGTATTCTTTACCGTATCGGGCGCAAAGATCGATCTGACGGCCGTGGCGTCGCGCCCGGGTCTGCTCGTGGGCTTTATCGTGGCGTTGTTGATTATTCGTGCCGTTCCCATTCTCATCTCTATGAGCATTTGTCCTGCGACGCGCGATGTGTCGGCGTATGGTCGCATTACCGTGGCCCTGTACTGCACCACGGCCCTGCCGATCATCGTTGCCGTGACAAGCGTTGCCGTCAACGCGGGCGCGCTGTCGCAAGATATTGCGTCGGTCATGGTTGCCGCCGGTGCCATCACGGTGTTCTTGATGCCGTTGCTCGCGCAGCTCTTCTACCGCGTGGTCGACGCCGCGCCGGTCGCCGCCGTGGCAGAAGTTGCCGAGCATCCATCCGATGCGCTCGACATCCTGCGCGCCCATCACGATTTGGCGAGCCTGCTCGCACGTGAGCACGAGCTGCTGACTTCGCATGGCCATGGTCGCGTATTCGAGGGCTTGCCTACGCTCGATACGATTGCCGAGCGTCTTTCCGCCGAGGCGGCGAGCGGCCATATCGATGCCCGTATTGTGGACGCGGCACATCTTCTTGCCGATAAGACCTATGGAGACGAGGTCGACCCGTCCGAGCTGACTCCGCGCGAGCGTCGCCGCCTGGAGCGCGCCAAGCTCGCCGTGCGCGAATACCGCCGCCGCATGCTGGAGCTCTATGCAAGAGAAGAAGCCGAGGACGACGACGGCAAGTAGTCGATACTCTCTCGGGGAAGCCGCGTCCTGCTTTGAAGGCTCGGAACGGGATGTGGTTTCCGAAACGGGGGCCGTTGGGAAACTGTGTCCCGGAATGGGCGCTCAGAGTGGGATGCAGTTTCCGCGAGAGACCCGTTGCGGAAACGGTATCCCAGAATCGGCGTTCAAAACGGGGCGCTCTTTCCGAAACGTGGCCCTGAGGGAAGCTGCGTCCCGGTCTGAGTCGGAATTCCGGGACACAGCTTCCCTTTCAAACAGAAGAAGGCGCGCTGCCTGCAGTTGATGCAGACGGCGCGCCTTCTTTGTTGGACTATGTTGAGGCTGGGAGCTGAGGCTTGTGGTCCCTTAAGAGCGGGCGGCTCCGTCGACGGGGAGCACGGCGCCCGTGACATAGGAGGACATGTCGCTCGCTAGGAAAACGAAGGCGTTGGCGACGTCCTCGGGCTCGCCCATGCGGCCGAGCGGAATGGTGGCGATGATGGGCTTGATGACCTCTTCGGGAAGGTTGGCGACCATATCGGTCTTGGTCACGCCGGGAGCGACAGCGTTGACGCGAATGCCCATGGGGGCGAGCTCGCGCGAGAGCGACTGGACCATACCGTTGACGGCGAACTTGGACGTGGGATAGCCAACGCCGGAGGGCTGACCGTACTTGGCGACCATCGAGCTCGTGGTGGTGATGGTGCCGCCGTGGCCTGCCTCGGCCATAATCTTGGCAGCGGCTTGGTGGCCGTTAAAGACGGCGACGACGTTGAGGTCCATGACCTTGGCGAACTCTTCGGCCGTGTACTCCAGAAGCGGCGAGCGCTGGGAGATGCCGGCGTTGTTAACGACCGTGTCCAGGCCACCCATGTCGGCGGCTGCCTCGGTAAAGGCCTCGGTTACGGCCTCGAGCGAGGTGAGGTCGCAGGTGCGGCCCCAGACCTTGGCCTCGGGATAGGCTGCGGCCAGCTTTTCAACGGCGGCGTCGGCAGTCTCCTGACGCGAGCCAAAGACCGTGACGGCGGCGCCCTCCTCGATAAAGCGACAGGCGATGGCATAGCCGATACCGCGCGTGCCTCCGGTGATGATTGCTTTCTTGCCCTCGAGCAACATGGTGCTTCCTCTCATCGCGGGCGGACATTCGCAGCACAGCGTAGCGGTAGCCGGAATCGGTCGCGTCTGCATATCGGTGAACGGTAGCCCGCGTTACCGATGAGCGGTTCGCGCAAATGTACTCTGCCGTTGTGCTTGGGGCAGGAGACAAAAGGGCTCCCGTCCCACATCGGACGGGAGCCCTTCGAGCAAATGCGTTGTGGGGTGTAAACCGAACTAGTTCGCCATGACGCCTTCGGTCCAAGCCTCAACGTCCTCGATGCGCAGGACGTTGGCGACCTCGGCCACGCAGTCGACGCTGGCAAGCTCGGCAGCGGCAGCCTGGACGTCCTTCTCGAGCGCGCGGTGCGTCAGGAAGATGACCGAACAGGCATCGCTGACGCCCGACTTGCCGTCCTCGACCTGGTTGATGAGCGAGATCGAGATGTTGTGCTTGGCAAAGATGTCGACCGTCTCGGACAGGGCGCCCACGCGGTCGGCGACCTTCAGACGCACATAGTACTTGGTCTGGAGTTCGTCCATGGGCTTAAAGGCGAGGTTGTGACCATAGGGCTCAATCTCGGGAAGCGGAGCCACGCCGCGGCTGATCTGCTCGGAGAGCGACAGGATATCGCCCACGACGGCGCTTGCGGTGGGGAAGGAGCCTGCGCCGGCACCGTAGAACATGGTTTCGCCCACGGCGTCACCCACCACGTAGACGGCGTTCATGGCGCCGTTGACCTTGGCGAGCATGTGGTCGGCGGGGATCAGCGTGGGATGCACGCGGACGTCGACGCCGGCGTCGGTGTTGCGGGCGATGCCGAGCAGCTTAATGGTGTAGCCGAGTTCGCGTGCCTGGGCGATGTCCTCGGCGCCGATGGTACGGATGCCCTGCTGGTATACGTCGTCGGTGGTCACACGGGTGCCAAAGCCGATGGAGGCGAGGATCGCCGTTTTGCTGGCGGCGTCGAAGCCGTCGACGTCGGCGGACGGGTCGGCCTCGGCATAGCCCTTGGCCTGCGCGTCGGCGAGCACGTCGGCGTAATCGGCACCCTCGGCGTCCATGCGCGACAGGATGTAGTTGGTGGTACCGTTGAGAATACCGGCGATGGTCAGGATCTTGTTGCCCACCAGGTCGTGCTCAAGCGTGCTCACGATGGGGATGCCGCCGCCGCAGCTGGCCTCGCACTTAATCTGCACGCCGCACGCGCGTGCCTTCTCGGCAAGCGTCTCGACGTGACGGCCCAGTAGGGCCTTGTTGGCAGAGACGACGTGCTTGCCGTGCTCAAAGGCAGTGGTGAAGATCTCGGTTGCGGGATGCTCACCGCCGATCAGCTCGACGACGATGTCGACGGCGGGGTCGCTGACGACGTCGTGCCAGTCACTCGTAAAGGCCTCGCGCTCAATGCCTGCCGCCTCGGCCTGCTCCCAAGCAAGCGCGCAGGCGCGGGTCAGCTTAAGGTCGATGCCGTAGGCTGCCAGGTACTCATCGTGGTGGCTCTTGATCAGACGGGCCACGCCGCCGCCGACGGTTCCCAGACCGATCAGACCGACGTTCACGGTGCGCAGGGGTTCGCTCATAGATAGCTCCTTCGTGCATCTTATGGATGGATTAACCGCTTAAAGGTTGAGTGCATTCTAGCGTGAACCGAGGGCGCGTGCTCGCCAGGCAACAGGAGTCGCACAAAACGGCACCCCCGAAACGCTGCGGAAACATTGGAAACATGCTCGCTACAAACGAACTTCCGTAACAAACTGTCAACGTTTGCACCATAAGGTTTGCCCTGTACCGCAAGACGGCCGCACCACGGCCAGCGAAAAGGGGGACACCATGTTTAGCATCAACAACGTACTTAACCGCAGGAGTTTCCTTGTCGGAGCCACGCTTATTTTTGCCCCGATCTATTACACCCCAGCGTCCGTTTTGCTCAAGAACGCCAAGGACATGAGCTACGACATGACACTAATGGGTGCCGACGGCATGGACAGCCTATGTGATCCAGGACGGCAAGTACATCGCTTCCTAAGTGCGCATAAAGCACGACCGGTGAGGCTGTTTTATTCAAGGCAGGTATGCTTGTAACAGAACGGAAACATTACTTTTACATAATAAAGTGGCAATACTGCATAAAGTAATAGAAATACGCAGAATTATGGATAAATCAACAAAGCCAAAGAAAAGTTGAGATAATCGCCACTTTCCTTAACTAAAGCGTCTAGTATTTTGCGAACGCCGAACACGGCGAAGGATGGCCTGTCGGGTAACCGAAACCCGACGAGATTTGAGAGGAGAGCCGCATGTCGAGCCTCACCGGTAAGTCATTGAACCCTGTTATGAATCGCAGGAGCGTTATCGCGAGCGCAGCAGGTCTGGGGGCGATGTCCATTCTAGCTGGTTGCTCCTCCAACGGCGGCGACAGCGGTTCCGCTTCGAGCGACGCTTCGTTTAAGATCGGTACCATCGGCCCGCTGACCGGCGCCAACGCGTCCTACGGCAAGTCCGTTACACAGGCTGTCGAGCTTGGCTGCAAGGATTTCTCGACTAAGGAGCTGCCGCTTGTCAGCAAGGCCGAGGACGACCAGGCTGACGGCGAGAAGGCCGTCAACGCCTTCAACACCCTGCTCGACTGGGGCATGCAGGCCCTTGTCGGTCCGACCACCACGGGTGCGTCGGTCGCCGTTGCTGCTGAGTGCGGTAACGACCCCGAGACGTTCATGATTACCCCGTCCGCGTCCTCCGAGGACGTTACCAAGGGCAAGGATTGCGTCTTCCAGGTTTGCTTCACCGACCCCAACCAGGGTGTCAACGCTGCCAAGTTCCTGGCGCAGAAGTATGCGGACGAGAAGTTCGTGCTGTTCTATAACTCCGGCGACGCCTATTCTTCGGGCATCGCAGATTCCTTTAAGGCCCAGGCCGCTGAGTCCAAGCTCGAGATTGTTGACGAGGAGACCTTTAAGGACGACTCCGCCACGAGCTTTACCAACCAGCTGACCAAGGCCAAGCAGGCTGGCGCCACCATGATCTTTGCGCCGATCTACTACACACCGGCGTCCGTCCTGCTCAAGAACGCCAAGGACATGGGCTACGACGTCAAGATGATGGGCTGCGACGGCATGGACGGTATCCTGGGCGTTGAGGGCTTCGATACCTCTCTTGCCGAGGGTCTGCTGCTCATGACCCCGTTCTCCGCCGACGACGAGAAGAACGCCGACTTCGTCAACGCTTACAAAGATAAGTACGGCGATACCCCCGACCAGTTTGCCGCCGACGCCTACGACGGCGTGCATGCTGTGGTCGAGGCTCTCAAGGAGGCCGGCCTGGGTGTCGACGCCGACCCCACCGAGGTTGCTGAGAAGCTTCCCGAGGCTATGCGCAACATTACTGTTGACGGCCTGACTGGCAAGCTCTCCTGGAACGACAAGGGCCAGGTCCAGAAGGACCCGACGGCGTACGTCATTACCGACGGCAAGTACGTACAGGCCTAATAGGCCGCCTTACATAGAGCGGTTTTGATCCCAAGCAGGGGAGGTTTTGGCCTTCCCTGCTTGCTTGGTATCTAGGGACGATGTAACGTCCCTGTTTCATACATTAACTGGAAACCTATTCGAAAGGGGGATGTGGAACATGACGGTCTTTATCCAATACCTGGTCAACGGCCTGTCCATGGGCAGCGTCTACGCCATCATCGCGTTGGGCTACACCATGGTCTACGGTATCGCCAAGATGCTGAACTTCGCTCACGGCGATGTCATCATGGTCGGTGCCTATGTCTCGTTCTGTGCCACGTCGTATCTCGGCCTCCCGGGCTGGGCATCTGTAGTTCTCTCTTGTGTGGTTTGTACCGTTCTCGGTGTTCTCATCGAGGGTCTGGCATACAAGCCGCTGCGTCAGGCGGGCCCGCTGGCCGTTCTGATCACGGCCATCGGCGTGTCTTACTTCCTGCAGAATGCCGCACAGCTTCTGTGGGGCGCCACTCCCAAGAACTTCACTTCGCTCGTCACCTTCCCGGTGCCGGAGTTCTTGGCCAAGTTCAACGTAAGCGCCGTCTCGCTCGTCACCATCGTCGCCTGCCTGGTTATCATGGCCGGCCTGATGTTCTTTACAGGTAAGACCAAGATGGGCAAAGCCATGCGCGCTGTGTCCGAGGACAAGGCCGCCGCTCAGCTCATGGGCATCAACGTCAACCGCACCATCTCGATGACGTTTGCCATCGGCTCTGCCCTCGCTGCCATCGCCGGCGTGCTGCTGTGCTCCTACTCGCCGGTGCTGCAGCCCACGACGGGTGCCATGCCTGGCATCAAGGCCTTCGACGCCGCTGTCTTCGGTGGCATCGGCTCCATCCCCGGCGCTTTTGTCGGTGGCATTCTCATCGGCATCATCGAAGCGATGGCTCAGGCCTACATTTCCACGAGCCTTGCCAACTCCATCGTCTTTGGTGTTTTGATCATCGTCCTGCTCGTCAAGCCTGCCGGCCTCTTGGGCAAGTACGTCCCCGAGAAGGTGTAGGTGAGCGTTATGAAGTTTCTTAAAGACAAGCAGACGCGTCACGACTTTGTCACGTACGCCATGTGCATCGTGGCATTCGCCATCGTGTTCTTTATGCAGTCCAACCACATGATTCCGCGCATGATCGCCGGTCAGCTGGTTCCCATCACGGCCTATATCGTCATGGCCATTTCTCTTAACCTCGTCGTCGGCATCGCGGGCGACTTGTCGCTGGGCCACGCGGGCTTTATGAGTGTCGGCGCTTATACGGGCATCGTCACCGCCGTCGCGCTGGAGAGCGCCGTTCCCTCCGATCCGGTGCGCCTTATCATCAGTATCGTGGTCGGCGCCATCGCTGCCGCTATCCTGGGCTTCTTGATTGGCATCCCGGTCCTTCGCCTGAGCGGCGATTACCTGGCTATCGTGACGCTGGCCTTTGGCGAGATTATCAAGGAGATCGTCACTTGCCTTATCGTGGGTGTCGACTCGCGCGGCCTGCACGTGATCTTTAACATCACGGGCAACTCTACGATCGACGACCTGCACCTGCTCGAGGACGGCACCGCCATCATCAAGGGCGCCCAGGGCGCCTCGGGCGTGTCGACGTACTCGACCTTCCTCGCCGGTGCCATCCTGGTCATGGTCGCACTCGTGATCGTGCTCAACCTGGTTCGCAGCCGTACCGGTCGTGCCATTATGGCCGTGCGCGACAACAAGATTGCAGCCGAGTCCGTGGGCATCTCCGTCACCCAGTACCGCATGATCGCGTTCGTGGTTTCCGCTGCCCTCGCCGGTGCTGCCGGAGCCCTCTTCGGCGGTAACTTCTCGCAGCTCTCCGCCACCAAGTTTGACTTCAACACGTCCATCCTTATCCTGGTGTTCGTGGTCCTGGGCGGTCTGGGCAATATGCGCGGCTCCGTTATCGCGGCGGCGTTGCTCACGGTACTTCCCGAGCTGCTCCGTCAGTTCTCGGACTACCGCATGCTCATCTACGCTATTGTGCTGATCCTGGTCATGATCTTTACCAACAACCCGCAGCTCAAGGCGTTCTTCGGTCGCGTCAAGGACCGCTTTGCTCCCAAGAAGGAGGTGGCAGCCGATGCCCAGTAAATTTGAGTTCAACAAGGGCAAGATGGTCCCGTATCCTTCTGGCGCCATCGTTCCCGACCGTGACCTGGGCGAGCGCCCGGCACTCGAGTGCATCCACCTGGGCATTGAATTCGGCGGCCTTAAGGCAGTCGACGACTTTAGCCTGACTATCGGCAAGACCGAGATTGCCGGTCTGATCGGTCCCAACGGCGCCGGTAAGACCACGGTTTTCAACCTGCTCACTAAGGTGTATCAGCCCACACACGGCACCATCCTGCTCGATGGCGAGGACACCTCGGGCAAGTCGGTCTATCAGGTCAACCGCATGGGTATTGCCCGTACGTTCCAGAACATCCGCCTGTTTAATACCATGACGGTGGAGGACAACGTTAAGGTCGGCCTGCACAACCAGGAGCGCTACTCCGGTTTTGAGGGCGTGCTGCGCCTGCCGACGTATTGGAAGCACGAGAAGGCCGCCCACGAGCGCGCCATGGAGCTGCTGTCCATTTTTGACATGGAGTATCTGGCAAACGAGCAGGCCGGATCGCTGCCTTACGGCGCTCAGCGTCGTCTGGAGATCGTCCGCGCGCTTGCCACCAACCCCAAGCTACTGCTGCTCGACGAGCCTGCCGCCGGCATGAACCCGTCCGAGACCGCAGAGCTCATGGAGAACATCGTCAAGATTCGCGACACCTTTGGCATTGCCATCATGCTTATCGAGCATGATATGTCGCTCGTTATGAACATCTGCGAGGGCATCTGCGTGCTCAACTTTGGTAAGGTCATCGCCAAGGGCACGGCCGAGGAAATCCAGAACAACGACGCCGTTATCGAGGCATATCTGGGCAAGCAGGATAAGGGGGAGAACTAAATGGCAGAGCCGATGCTTTCCGTCTACAACATCAACGTCTGGTACGGTGCCATCCACGCCATCAAGGACATCTCCTTTAACGTTAATGAGGGCGAGATCGTGGCCTTGATTGGTGCCAACGGTGCCGGCAAGTCCACAACGCTCAAGACCGTCTCGGGCCTGCTGCGCTCCAAGACCGGCTCCATCAAGTTTATGGGCGAGGACATTACCCATACGCCCGCTGATAAGCTGGTTGGTAAGGGCCTGGCTCAGGTTCCCGAGGGTCGTCGCGCCTTTTTGCAGATGACGGTCGAGGAGAACCTGGAGATGGGTGCCTATACGCAGCCCAAGTCCACGGTGGCTCCGGGCCTGGAGCGCGTCTACGAGCAGTTCCCGCGCCTGAAGGAACGTCGTCGCCAGGTCGCCGGCACCCTTTCAGGCGGCGAGCAGCAGATGCTCGTTATGGGGCGCGCCCTTATGAGTAACCCCAAACTGCTTATGCTCGACGAACCTTCCATGGGTCTGGCACCGATTCTGATCGAACAGATCTTCCAGATTGTCGAGGACCTGCACAAGGCCGGCACCACGGTGCTTCTGGTCGAGCAAAACGCGCAGATGGCGCTTTCCATCGCCACACGCGGTTACGTGCTCGAGACCGGCAAGATTACCATGACCGGCACCGGTCAAGAGCTCCTGCACGACGATAACGTCCGCAAGGCCTATCTGGGTGGCTAGGAGGTTCCGCCGTTCTACCGAACGGCGGACCAGTCGACGCTGCGCGGGCACCAGAGCGACAACTAGTCATTCAAAGAAGACGGCATGACCAGAAGGTCTATGCCGTCTTCTTTTCATGCCAATTTGTTCCCCCTGGCGCACGCCCGCTGTCCGTCCTCTTACTGCGACTGTACCATGGTCCAAGGTGATCGATGGGCGGGCCGCTGTTCCTGGCGCTGTGCGCACGGAATGGGCTACTTGCTAACCCAGTGGCTAACGTCCCTCCTCAGCTTTCGATCGCGGCTGTCGCGTCGTTGGTGTGCCGCGCGCATCACGGCGCGGCGGGCATCCTCCTTCATGGCGTGCTCCTGAGCGAGGTTCCTGACAATGCAAAACGGGCATTCGCGGGTCGGATCCTCGTGCCGACGGTCTATCATCGAGACGGGCCGTCGGCGACGAGCCAGTCATCAAAAACTCTCATTATTCGCCCCTTGGACGCGAGGACTGCGCTGCCTTGTTGCCCCATGCTCTCTTCTCGGAAGGATGGTGACCCGATGGGCTGGATAGAGGGCCTCAACGACGCGATGGACTACATAGAGGCGAACCTCGAGGGGGACCTCGACCTCGCCCATGCGGCGCGGCTCGCCGCCTGCACCGAGGGACAGTTCCGGAGGATGTTCTCCTATATCGCCGGCATCGGTCTCGGGGAGTACGTGCGCCGGCGCCGCATCTCCCGCGCCGCGCTCGACCTGTCCCGCGGGGAGCGGGTCGTCGACGTCGCGGTCCGGTACGGCTACTGCTCCCCGACCGCGTTCAACCGAGCGTTCAGGGACGCCCTCGGGATCTCGCCCAGCGAGGCGAAGCGCCCGGGCGCCCCGCTCTCGGTCTTTCCGAGGCTTTCGTTCTCCCTCACCGTCACGGGCGCCGAGCCCCTGCCGTGGAGGATCGTCCCATGGGGCGGGATGCGCCTCGTCGGGGTGTCGCTTCCGTGCGGGCCGTCCGAGGCGGGCCTCCTCGCCCAGATGGGGGAGGAGGGGAGAGAGGAGCTCGGGAGGTTCTGGGGTGGCGCCTCGCGCTCCGGGAGCATCGAGGCCCTGCTCGCCCTCGCCGATGGCTCGGGACCCGAGGGGGTTCTCGGGGTCAACGTGTCCGAGGGCGGGGAGTCGAGCTACCGGATAGCGGTGGCGTCCTCGGGGGAGGCCCCCGGCTGGGCGGACGAGATTTACGTCCCCGCCGGCACGTGGGCCGTGTTCGGCTGCACCGGGCCGTGCGACGTCGCGACCGCCGAGCACTACCGCAGAATCTTCTCCGAGTGGCTCCCGTCCTCGGGCTACGAGCTCGCCGGCGACGTCAGTCTCGAGGTGTACCCGCATGGCGACTTCGCGTCGAGAGGGTATCGCAGCGAGATCTGGATGTCCGTGGCGAGGAGGCCCAGGGGGTGACCCGTCCTTCCTTTTGTCTGACGCGGGGGATGCCCCGCGGTGCCCGCGCGGGCGGGCGCTGAGTAGAGAGGAAGAAACATGCAGGAAAAACCGATGTCCATCCCCGTGACGGGGGCGGTCGGTAAGTCGACCGTGGCGGGCCTCATGCTCGCCTTGTTCGTCGCGGCGCTCGACTCGACCGTGGTGGCCACTGCCATGCCCACCGTCGCCGCGGCGCTCGGAGGGGAGGCCCACTATGCCTGGCCGATGACCGCCTACCTCGTGGCGAGCACCGTATCCACCCTCCTGTGCGGAGGGCTGGCGTTCTCGTTCGGCCTCTGGAGGGTGTACGTGGCGGGGCTCGCGCTCTTCGCCGCATCGTCCGTCCTGTGCGCCCTCGCACCGACGATAGAGGCGCTGGCGGCGTTCCGCCTGCTTCAGGGCGTGGGCGGCGGCGTTCTCGAGGCGGGTGTGTTCATTGCCGCGGCGATGATGCTCGCCCCGAGGGACAGGGGACCGTACCTCGGGGCGGCTTCGGCCATGTACGGGATTGCGAGCGTCGTAGGGCCCGTCATCGGCGGGGCCGTCGCCCAGGGGTTATCCTGGCACGTCATCTTCGTCGTCAACCTCCCCATCTCGATCGTCGCCCTGTTCCTGTCGGGGCGCTGCCTGCCCGGCAGGGCTCCCGGGGCCCCTGTAGTTGGCTTCGACGTCTCGGGGAGCGTCGCCGCCTCGCTGTGCGTTCTGAGCCTCGTCCTCGCCTTCAGCTTGGCGGGCAGCGTCTTTTCCATGGCCTCGCCGCAGTTCGTCGCCCTCGTCGTGCTGTCCGTTGCCTGCGCCGCGCTCCTTTCCCGCGTGGAGAGGGGCAAGGCCGCCCCGACCGTCCCCATGGGGCTGTTTCGCCGCGGGCAGGTCGTAGCGGGGTTCGTCTCCGGCTTCTGCGTCCAATTCGCCCTCATGGCGGGCGTCTCCTACCTGCCTAGGCTCCTCCAGGAGGGGCTGGGCATGGCCGCTGCCTCGTCCGGCGCGGTGCTCATTCCCATGACGCTTGCCCTCATGGTCGGCAGCAATACATCCGGCGCGGCGTTCCGCGCGACCGGGCGGCTCCGCGCCATCGCGGCGGCGTCATCCGCCGTCGTCCTTGCGGCGTCGGTGACGTTCTCTGCGATGTCCCCGATGCTAGCGGTCGCCTCCTGCACCGCCGTCGCGGCGGTGCTGGGTCTCGGCGTCGGCATCGGCATGCCCGTGTCCAACCTTGCCGCCCAGACGGGCGCCGATCCGGCGGACGCCGGGCGCGCCACCTCCATGGCCATGTTCTTCAGGGGCTTCGGCGGCACCGTCTCGACTGCGGCGTGCGGCATGCTTGCCCCCGCCGCGACCGCCGCGGGTACGGCTGGGGTGTTCGGCGCGGTGTGCGTGGCGGCCGTCGCCGGCCTGGTCGCGTCGCGGTTCATCCCGAGGGAGATCCCCTCGTAGGCGCGGCCACTTCTCGGCTCTTTCGCAACCGGGATGGAGATGCAAGGGACGGCCCCTTGCCCGGGGCCGGGGCGGGGAGTCTCGGCTGCCGAGGGCGGCCCGGCATTGCCGCCGGGCCATCCCCGTCATGAGGTCATGCTCGACATCTCCTCAGCCTTTCGGGATTGGCCCGAAGTCGAGAGATTTCCATCAGCTTCCCGTCGGTCGATGACCGGTTCACCACGCAGGAAGAGCGTGACGGAAGGTCTCGCAAAAAGGCTCCGAGCGCGGCGTGCTCACGCCCGTCGTGGTGCGCCCGAAGGGGGATGGCTGCTACGAGCTCGATCATGTGCGAGGAGAAGACGAACCAGTCGTTGCAGATCCAATATGGATCTCGCCAACCTCGGCAAGCTGCTCGATGAGTGGAAGTCCTGTCGGGTCGTCTATTTCAACACCACCCAGAATGATGGTGTCATCGCGCAGGTCGATCTGTGTGTTGAACACAGCGAGGTTAAAGCCAGAGGCTACAAATCCGATAGCCGCCAGGACGAGCCCCGTGGCAACAAGCCCACCCGCTACGGCAAGGTAAATCTTTTTTACGCTGGACATGTTTGCACTCCTTCCTATGCCGTGAGCGGCGCCGCTTCAGCGACCCTGCGGCTCTTATTGCCTCGATCTTTCCAGAAGGGCGAAACGGCTTTCTTCGCCCAAAGGGCAGAGAGGCGCGCGATTTGCTTGGACGCCGTCCAGGCGCCGGCTCCCGCGAGAAGCGCCACACCGATGGAAGCGAATCCCATTCCCATCGAGGTTAAAACGTACGGAACATGCACGATAATGATGCCGTCCACGGCGAACAGGAGCCCCACCACGCCCGCGCCCCCGAATGCCGCGGCCACGATCCACACGCAGAGCGCAAGAACCCAAATGCAGATGTAGACCGTAGCGGCAACGGCGACGAACGCGAGCAGCAGCGGAATCCATACCGGAGAGCCCACGATGGCGAGCGCCCATAGAAGCGCCGTGCTCTTGCGCTTGGTCCTCGCAATTGCGCGCGGCACGGCGGGCAGTTCGTCGAGCGTTGCCTCGGCGACCTCACCGAGCGTGCCCATGGCGGCCACAGCCTCGGCCTCCGTCATGCCGTCCTCCATACGGTCGGCGATGACCTCCGCGTAGAACTCCTGCGTTTCCTTTACCTGATCTGCCGGCAGGCAGGCCAGAAGCTCGCCCAGCCGGTTCAAGAACTCATCGCGCGTCATGGTGCGCTCCCTTCACGTAACGGTAGATCTCCTGCACGGATGGCCATTCGGCGAGGAACTCGGCGATACGCTCATGCCCGGTGTCCGTGATGCGGTAGTACCTTCGCAGCCGCCCGTTGTGCTCGGCGGAGCGCGCCGTGATGCACCCGGCCTTCTCCAGGCGCTTGAGCAGCGGGTAGAGCGTCGACTCCGTGAGCCCCATGCTCGCCGGTACGTCCTTCACGATCTGGTAGCCGTAGGACTCCTCGCCGGAGACGGCCGCGAGCACGCAGGCCTCCAGGAAGCCGCGCTTCATCTGTGCCTCCATCCGCACACCTCCTTTCGTAGTATACTGTGTAACACCTACTATATGACACATAGTATATGATGTCAACAGTTGTCGTAGTCGTTGGGGACGTTCTTGAATGACTAGTCAAACAAGAACGTCCATTACAGTCGAAATTGTCAGCCCGGGACCGTCTCGGGCTACGATTGAGGCGCGCCCAGAACGGGCCGCCGACCGGGCGCCCGCGCACGGCCGAACGTCCCTGCCCCGAGAGGGCCCGTTGGGTGCTGCCGGCGCGGGGCGCGCCGCCCCCGACGGCTGATAGGAAAGTGCCGGGCAGGTGCCGCGGCTGGTAATGTGAGTGCCGAGGGGGAGGCCATCCGGTCGAACGACTACCGGAAGGATACCACCGTGAAAGCGCCATCCACCAGACCCGCGGCCGTGCTCGGCCTGGACGTCGGCAAGTCATCGCACTGGGCCTGCCTGATCGACCGCGACGGGGAGGTGCTGGACAGCGCCCCCGTCCGCAACAGGGAGGCCGAGCTCGACGCGCTGTTCGCCTCCGCGCCCGCCGGCACGCTCGTCGTCGTCGACCAGTTCCGCAACATAGGGTCCCTCGCCGTGAGGCGGGCCCGCGCCGCGGGGCTCGGGGTCGCCTACCTGCCCGGCCTCGCCGCCAGCCGCGCCGCGGGCCTGTTCGCCGGCGAGGCCAAGACCGACGAGCGCGACGCCGCGGTGATCGCGCGGACCGCCCTGGGCGTGCCGGACTCCCTGTCGGGGGTCCCGGGCCGCGGCGAGGCCCTCGAGGCCGCCCGCGCCCTCTCGTCGCAGCGCGACCACGTCGTCGCCTGCGCGACCAGGGACAAGAACCGCCTGCGCGCGGTGCTGCTCGAGTCCTGCCCGGCCCTCGAGGCCGCGGTCGACCTGTCGGACCGGCGGTGGCTGGAGCTGCTCGCCGGGTTCGGCGGGGCGTGGGGGATCGCCCGCTCCGGGGCCGAGGGCCCGCGGGCCGAGGCCGCCGGGGAGGCCGCGGCCGCCTCCACCGCGCCCCCGCCGGCGCTCGTCGAGGCCGAGAACAGGCAGGTCAGGTTCCTGGCCGCCCGGATATCGGAGGCCCTCGACGAGGCCGGGGCCCTCGAGGCCGAGACGGCGGCGCTGCTCGAGGGCGACGAGACCTACGCGTGCCTGCTCACCGTGCCCGGCATCGGCCCGAGGACCGCGGCGCAGCTCGCGGTGTCGGTCGACATCGGGAGGTTCCCGGACCACGACCACCTGGCCTCGTACTGCGGCATAGCCCGAGGGTGAGGAGCTCCGGCACGTCGGTGAGGTCGGTCAGGGCGTCCAGGCGCGGCGACGCGAGGCTCAAGTCCCTGCTGATCTTCTCGTGCAACAGCCTGGTGAGGTCCTCGGGGCGCTACGGCGAGTACTACCGGGCCTGCAGGGCGCGGGGCATGGGGCACGGGCGGGCGCTCAAGGCCGTCGCGAGGAAGCGGCTCAGGGCGATATACGCCGTGATGCGCGACCGGGTGCCCTACCGGGAGTAGCCCCGACGGTTGACAAAACTATAGGAACACCCAACGACTACTTCTATACAGCAAAAAGGGGTGCTGACCATTTCGGTCGGCACCCCTTTAAGTTGCGGTGAAATAGGGACTAAATGGGGGCTCTAGACGCCAAAACAGCCCCTATTCCACCGCAACTTCATGGGGATGTGTGACAATGCCCGTCGGAAAACATCTGCTGCCTTTGGGGGTCTATCTATGCTGTACGAGTTTTGTGCCGAGAACTTTGAGCGGGTGCCGGCGGCTATCGATGCCGGTGCAAGGCGTATCGAGCTGTGCGACAACCTTGCCGTTGGCGGCACCACGCCTTCGGCCGGCGTTATCAGCGCTACGACCAACTATGCCCACGAACACGATGCACGGGTGATGTGCATGATCCGTCCGCGTGGCGGCGACTTTCACTACAACCAGGACGAGTTGCGTATGATGGAGATGGACCTGGGCCTTGCCGTGAGCGCCGGCGTTGACGGCTTGGTCTTTGGCTGCTGCAAGCCCTGCGCTGGCGGATGGGCGCTCGACGAGCTTACGCTTGGCGCCCTCGTGATGGCTGCGGGCTGCGCGACCGAGGAATGTAAGCGTGAGCCCATCGACATCACCTTCCACATGGCATTTGACCAGCTCTCGCCCGAGGCTCAGCTCGACGCGATTGACACACTCGCCGACTGCGGCATCACACGCATCCTGACGCATGGTGGCGCTGCCGGTACGCCGATCGAGGACAACTTCGAAAACCTGGCCCGCTTGATCGAGTATGCGGGCGACAGCTTGACCATCCTTCCCGGCGGCGGCATTTCCACGGCCAACCGCGATACCGTGGCGGCGGCACTGGGCGTCTCCGAGCTCCATGGCACAAGGATCGTACCGCTGGAGGTTTAGCCCGTGGCGCTTGTATTCGATGTTCAGCAGGCGAGCGGCAAGCCCGACGACAACCGTCGCCCCGGTACCGCGTGCCCCTTTTGCAACACGGAGGGGCTCACCAACATCATCCAGCGCGACGGTGACTGCATCTGGCTCGAGAATAAGTTCAAAACCCTGCGCGCCACCCATCAAACCGTGCTGATCGAGTCGGCCGATCACGATGCCGACCTGGTGACCTATGAGCCGGATGAACTCCACCATGTGATGCGGTTTGCTCTGGGTTGCTGGCGGCGGATGATCGACTCGCAGCAGTATCGAAGCGTGCTCATGTACAAGAACAAGGGTCCGCTTTCGGGCGGCAGTCTGGTCCATCCGCACATGCAGATTGTGGGTTTGGAGCAGGAAGACGGCTATGCTTCGCTGGTTTCCGCCAATTTCGAAGGTATCAATGTCTGGCAACAGGGGAGAATCTCGGTCAATATCTCAACCGAACCGATCATGGGGTTCTTTGAGATCAACGTTTCAGCTCCGCAGGGAATCGCCGCCAGCGATGACACGAGAGACCAAGCCGAGGCGGATCTCTTCGCCGATGCGATCCAGGTAGCTCTGCGCTATATCCTGAACGAGCACCACGGTGGTCGCGCAGAGTCGTACAACCTGTTCTTCTATCACCTGGGCGGTCGGACCATTGCCAAGGCGCTGCCGCGTTGGGTGGTTTCGCCCTACTTTGTCGGGTATCGGCTGGCTCAGGTCAATGCTGAGACCACGCTCGATGTCGATGCAGAACGACTCCGCGCACATCTTGAGGCGCTCACATCGTAAAGTGAGCGCCCGCGCACTGCGGACAGTCTAGCGTCCCATGGCGTCGCGGCCGGCCTCGACCCGCTTGCGCTGGGCGGCGCGCTCCTCGCCGGTCAGACGCTCAAAGAGATGCCCGATAAGCGAGGCGAGTACCTGCTGAAACAGCGTTCCGCACATGACGGGAAACACGACTTCGCCCGGAAAGTATTGCGTGGCGATGACGGCGCCCGAAGAGATGTTACGCATGCCGCAGGTAAAGCACATGGTAGCCGTCTCGCTATATGGCAGATGCAGCGCACGGGCGACCAGAAAACCGATGACAAAGCCGCTGATGGCGAAGGTCAAAATAAAGAGGGCGACTTCCAGGCGCACCGCGTTCATGTGCAGCACGTACTCGCTCATGGCGGTGGAGTTGGAGGCGATAACGCCCATCATCATGAATTTGCAGGCGGGCGAGAGCGCGGGGGAGAGCTTCTCGTGTCCCCATCCACGCGTGAGCTCGTTGATCACGATGCCGAGCACGGCGGGGATGGCGATCATAAAGGCCATGTCTTGCATCATGCTCGGCACATCGATCGAGACGGTGGCACCCAGCAAGAGCTTAAGCGTGAGCGGAATCGTCACAGGGGAGATAACTGAGGACGTCAGGATGATAGTGAGCGCGAGCGGGCCGTTGCCGCCGAACATGCTGATCCACATAAAAGCGGTGACGGCCACGGGCACACTGTACTCGAGCACGATGCCGCAGACAAGGTTGGGGTTGGAACCAAAGAACAACGATCCCATGGCATAGGCCGCGATGGGAATAAGCGCCGCCGAGACCAACAACGCCAGAATCAGGTGCAGCGGATGGTGGAACACCTCGGCTACCTGGTGAAAGGTATTGCTGAGCGCACCTTGGAACGTCATAAAGGCAAACAGGACGGGAACGATGGGCTTGAGAGCGCCGATCTGTTGAGGAAAGAGCACGCCGAGCGCCACGCAAATCGGAACGATGATTTGCATGTGCCCCGCGAGAAACTTGCCCAGTCCAACCCATTGCTTCATATGCTCTTGTGACTCCCTTTGCTCGTGAATCCGTTTTGAATGGATATGCTAGACGCTCGCATGCGTCCGTGCGTCAGAAACGCTTGATTATTTCGAGGCTATTACCGGTATCGTTTACCGAAACCGCGGCGTGCTGCGGCGATTTGCGTCCGCGCCGCACGGTATAATAAATCCGTTCAACAGATTTGCCTGCCGAAGCGGGCATACACAGAGGACTCATCGCTATGAACCGTGAGAGGTATCGCGGCGACCTGCCCCTATCGGGGGTGGGTGCCTATGTCATCGCTTAAGACGACGCATCGCTGGGCGGTCGCTCAGCAAAACCCCGAGCTCGAAAAGGATCTTTCGGCTGGTCTGGGCATTCCCGGGCTGGTGGCGCGCATTATGGTCGCGCACGGCATTGGCTCCATCAAAGAGGGCCAATTGTTTTTGACGCCTTCGCTCGATCGCGACTGGGCCGACCCACTCATTATTCCGGGCATGTCGGTCGTTGCCGACCGCGTCGAGCGTGCTATTCGCAACCACGAGCACATTGCAGTCTTTGGCGATTTTGACGTTGACGGTATTACGTCGACCTGCCTGTTGACCGAGGCGCTGCGCACGTTTGGCGCCGATGTCACGCCGTTTATTCCGCACCGCTTTGATGAGGGCTACGGTCTTTCGCGCGCGGCACTCGACCGCGTTAACGAGCTCGCTCGCCCGCAGCTGATCGTGACCGTCGATAACGGCATTGCCGCCAAGGAAGAGGTTTCCTATCTGGAGAACCTGGGGATCGATTTGGTGGTCACGGACCATCACGAGCCCTCCGACCAGGTGCCGCAGGGTGTGCCCCTGACCGACCCCAAGCTCGAGGACGAGGGCCCCTCGCGCGAGCTTGCCGGTGCTGGTGTGGCGCTCAAGCTGGTGCAAGTCCTGGGTGAGCGCCTGGGCAAGCCGTCGTATTGGCGTTCGCTAATCGAGGTCGCGGCGCTGGGCACCGTGTCCGACATGATGCCGCTCACGCCCGAGAACCGCGCGCTGGTTGCCGAGGGCATCCAGCAGATGCGCGTAACCGCTCGCCCCGGCTATATCGCGCTTGCCGCGCTTGCCAAGGCGGACCTTTCGAGCATTACGGCGGATGGCCTGTCATTCTCGCTCATTCCCCGCTTAAACGCTGCCGGCCGCATGGCCGATCCCAAGCTGGCGCTCGACCTGCTGCTTGCCCGCAATCCCATCGAAGCAAGCGCGCTGGCGGCTGAGCTCGAGGAAATCAACCGCCAGCGCCGTGAGATCGAGGCGGAGCTCACGCGCGATGCCATGGCAAAGGTCGAGGAGACCTATGACGGCGGGCGCGCGATCGTTGTGGGCGGCGAAGGCTGGCACGAGGGCGTCAAGGGCATCGTGGCAAGCCGTCTGACCAACCGCTATCACGTGCCGGCGCTGCTGTTCTCGATCGAGGACGGTATCGCGCGCGGCTCTGGTCGCTCGGTGGGCAAAGTTAACCTGTTTGACGCCGTCGAGCGCTGTTCCGACCTGCTGATTCGTCGCGGCGGACATGCCGGTGCGGTGGGTGTGACCATCGAGGCATCCAAGCTCGATGAATTCCGTCGTCGCCTTTCCGCCGTGCTATCGGAGATTCCCGCCGAGGACTTTGAAGACATCGACGAGGTTGCCGCCACGGTCGACCTTTCCGAACTGAATATCGAGACTATAGAGCAGATTTCCCGTCTTGAGCCGTTTGGCCAGGGCAACAAGGTGCCGCTGCTGGCCGCCGAGGGCGTGACGATGTGCGATCGCGCCGTGGTGGGCAAAACCGGCGAGCACATGCGCTTTGTGGCGACCGATGGCGCCGCGAGTGTGCCGGCCATTATGTTCCGCGTGCCGCAAATCGATAAGCTCATCAACTGCGATAGTGCTGTCGACTTGGTGTTCGAGGCCGTTGCCGAGCATTGGCAGGGACGTGTGAAGCCCAAGCTCATGATCAAGGATGTTCTGGTCCGTGATACCACGCTGCCCAGCGTCGACGATCCGGCATGCGAGCTTCGCCGTGGCGTGCAGCCGGCGGATTCTGGCCTGCGCCTGGAGTCGCGTAAACGCGAGACACTCGCCCAGCTTTCTTATACCGAGCTGACGCGCTCGCTTATCCATAGCTTTATAGGCTCGAACCAGCCGCACCGCGCGCAGGTCGAGGCGCTCGATGCCCTGGCCGATCACCAAAGTGTTCTGGCCGTTATGGGAACGGGGCGCGGCAAGTCGCTCATCTTCCATGTGCATGCCGCGCGCGAGGCGGTTCTTCGCGGGCGTGCGAGCATCTTTGTCTATCCGCTGCGCGCGCTCGTTGCCGACCAGGCCTATCACCTCTCGTCGACGATGGCCGCGCTCGGCATTGGCGTCGGCGTGTTGACCGGCGAGACCGTGGAGGCGGCGCGCGATGACGTGTTCGCCGGTCTAGCTTCGGGCCGCACCGGTATCGTGCTCACGACACCCGAGTTCCTGTCTATCCACCGTGACCGTTTCGCGCGTTCGGGCCGCATCGGCTTTGTCGTTATCGATGAGGCGCACCACGCCGGCCTTGCCAAGGGCGGCGACCGTAGCGCCTATCTCGACATGCCCGATATCCTCAAAGCCCTGGGCGACCCGGTCGTTATGGCTGCGACGGCCACCGCGACGGCTCCGGTCGTGGCCGAGCTTGCCCGCATGTTGCCGATCACTCACACGGTGGTTGACGAGACGGTGCGCGAGAACCTGCAGCTCGAGGACGACCGCGACCTTGCGAGCCGCGAGAACCGTTTGGTGTCGATCGTGGCGACGGGGGAGAAGACCGTCATTTACGTCAATTCGCGTGATCAGTCCGTGGCGCTTGCCAAGACGTTGCGCAAGCGTGTGCCCGATTGCGCAACCCATATCGCGTTCTATAACGCGGGGCTTGCGCGTTCCGATCGCCGCCGCGTGGAGGAAGCATTTCGAGACGGAAGCCTCAGCTGCATTGTTTCGACCTCCGCCTTTGGCGAGGGTGTCAACCTACCCGATATCCGCCATGTCGTGCTGTACCACATGCCGTTTGGCGGCATTGAGTTCAACCAGATGAGCGGACGTGCCGGCCGCGATGGCCAGCCCGCCGTGATCCATCTGCTCTATTCGTCGCGCGACGCCCGCATTAACGAGCGCCTGCTCGACTGCTATGCGCCCGAGCGCGACGAGCTCGTCACGCTCTATCGCGCGCTGCAGACCATGTGGCGCTCCAACCGCGGCAAAACCGGGGACGATTCCTTTAGCGCGAGCGATATCGACATCGCGCAGATGTGCCTTGCCATCGATGCGCGCACGCCGGTCGACGAGCGTTCGGTGGAAAGCGGCCTGGGAATCTTCGAAGAGCTTGGTTTCTGTCGAGTTTCGGGGTTTGACGACACTCGTCGCATCGCGATGGCCGAAAACCCCGGCCGTGTGCAATTGAGCAGGTCAATTCGCTATTTGGAGGGCTTGCGCTCGCGCATGGAGTTTTCGGCTTTCCGGAGCTGGGCGCTCGATTCGTGCGCTTCTGATATGCTAGCCAAAGTTAACCGCCCGATCGTACCGCGGGCCTAGGGGAAGGGGACCTCGATGGATGCCGCAGCCCGTACCGCCCATGATTCCACCCTCCAGCCTTTTTCGGAGATGGAGCACTATAAGCATGCCGATGAGCTGCCACCCGAGATTATGGCGGACAGCTACGACAAGCTGGAGCGCCTGTGCCTCAAATATATGAATGAGGACGACTTTTCTAAGGTGGAGCAGGCCTATTGCTTTGCTGCCGAGAAGCACTGCAACCAAAAGCGCCGCTCGGGTGAGATGTACATCAACCATCCCGTCGAGGTGGCCATCATCTTGGCCGATCTCAAGATGGACTGCGATGTGGTGTGCGCCGCGCTGCTGCACGATACCGTCGAGGATACCGAGACCTCGCTTGCCGATGTTTCCGGCCTGTTTGGCGATACGGTGGCCGAGCTCGTCGATGGCGTGACCAAGCTCACCAACATCGAAGTCGATAGCATGGACGAGAAGCAGGCGCTTACGCTGCGCAAGATGTTCCTCGCCATGTCCAAGGACATTCGCGTCATCATCGTTAAACTTGCCGATCGTCTGCACAACATGCGAACGCTGGCAGCCCTGCGCGAGGACCGTCGCCTGTTTAAGGCGCGCGAGACCATGGACGTGTACGCGCCCTTGGCCGACCGCCTGGGCATGAGCTCTATTAAGTGGGAGCTCGAGGACCTGTCCTTCTTCTACCTGGAGCCCGATGCCTACCAGCGCATCGCGCGTATGGTGGCGGAGTCGCGCGAGGTCCGCGAACGCTACCTTGCCGAGACCATCAAGACGCTTACCGATGAGCTCAACCGCATTGGTCTGGAGGACTTCCAGATCAACGGCCGCTCCAAGCACTATTGGTCCATCTACCAAAAGATGAAGCGCAAGGGCAAGGAGTTCTCCGAGATCTACGACCTGGTGGCGCTGCGCGTTATTACCCATTCGGTGCGCGATTGCTACTCCACGCTCGGTGCGGTGCATACGCTGTGGCACCCCATGCCTGGTCGCTTTAAAGACTATATCGCCATGCCTAAGGTCAATAACTACCAGTCGCTCCATACGACGGTCATCGGCCCTACGGCTCGTCCGCTCGAGATTCAGATTCGAACCTATGAGATGCATGAGCAGGCCGAGTACGGCATTGCCGCCCACTGGCTATATAAGAAGTCGGGCGGATCGTCTGCTTCCAAGACCAATGACGCTCAACGTTTGGACGACCAGATCAACTGGCTCAAGCATTCGCTCGATTGGGCGGCTTCCGACGAGATCACCGATGCCAAGGAATACCTGCACTCGCTGAAGGTCGATCTGTTCGATCAGGAGATCTTTGTCTTCACGCCCAAAGGCGAGGTCATGGCGCTTCGTGCCGGCTCCACGCCGCTCGACTTTGCCTATGCCGTTCACACCGAGGTGGGAAACCACTGCGTCGGCGCCAAAATCAACGGTGCGGTGGCTCCGCTCACGCACGAGATCAAGACGGGCGACCGCGTTGAAATCCTGACTAACAAGAGTTCCAAGCCGTCGCGCGATTGGCTTAAGATCGTTAAGACACCTTCCGCCAAGTCAAAGATCCGCCGCTATTTTGCCGCTGCGACCAAGGACGACGACGCTGCCGCCGGTCGCGATATGCTGGCCAAGGACCTGCGTAAGCGTGGCTATGGCATTTCTACGCCGCGTTCGACGCGTGCACTCAACGCCGTGGTGGAGCAGTTTAACTTCAAGCAGCTCGAGGACCTGTTTGCCGCCGTCGGCGCCGGCAAGGTTGCCCCGCGCGCTGTGGGCAATAAGGTCGAGCAAATCTTGGACCCCAAGCCCGAGGAACAGCTCACCAAGGCCGAGGCTATCGCCGAGGTCGTGAAGCAGCCCGCCCGCGGCTCCAACCGCAAGCCGCAAAAGCGCGGCAAGAGCGCCAGTAACGGCATTATCGTCAAGGGCGAGAGCAACAGCGGCCTGCTGGTCCGTCTGGCTCATTGCTGCAACCCCGTGGCGGGCGACGACATCGTCGGCTTCATCACGCGCGGTCGTGGCGTTTCGGTGCATCGCGCCAACTGTCCTAACGTCAAGGGTCTTATGGAACATCCCGAGCGCATGATCGATGTGGAGTGGGACGGCGCTGCCGACACCCTCTTCCAGGTCGAGATCGTGGTCGAGTGCCTGGACCGCATGGGCCTACTCAAGGATGTCACCATTGCCATTGGCGATGCGGGCGGCAATATCCTTTCTGCCGCCACGTCGACCAACCGCGAGGGTATTGCAACCTTGCGCTTTATGGTCGAAATCTCGGACGCGAGCGGTCTGGATCCGCTGCTTGCTTCCATCAGCAGTGTCGATTCGGTCTACGACGCTCGCCGTCTTATGCCCGGCGAAGGCGGAGCTCAGCTCAAGCGTCGTGTGTAGGTGCGAGAGCCTCTCAGCATCATAGATATTGGTTACGTTCGAGGCATCGTTTGGTGCCTCGAACGTATTTTAGAAGGAGGGTATGCGCATGGGCGATATGACTTTGGACCTGACACCCCGAGGTGCGGCTTCGATTGAGGCGCTCGTCAACGGCCCCATTCAGACCAACAGTTACGCCGTGATTTCGAATGACGAGTGCTTAATCGTCGATCCGGCGTGGGAGGGCGAGCGTCTTGTGGAGCATATCCGCACCGCGCATCCCGAGGTGCGCGTACTCGGCTCTGTCTGCACGCACGGTCATGCCGACCATGTTGGCGGGGTTGCCGGGGTTCGAGCTGTCGTTGGCGACAGCGCACTATATGAGTTGTGCGCTAAGGACGTGACGGTGCCTCGCGCAAATATCGAGGAGCAGCGCGCCATGTGGGGTATCGAGACGCCCGATCCGGGTGAGCCGACGCGCTTGCTTGCCGAGGGCGATACAATCGAGGTGGGCGACGTCTGCCTGCAGGTGATCGAGACGCCGGGGCATACGCCGGGCGGCATCGTCCTGTTCGCCGCGACCGAGCAGGGGAACATCGCCTTTGTGGGCGACACGCTTTTCCCGGGTAGCCACGGTCGTACCGATCTTTCCGGCGGTGACGAGGCGGCGATTATGCGCTCGCTCTCCAAACTTGCCAAGACGCTTCCGCCCGATACCGTTTGCTTGACGGGCCATGGCGATTCGACCACGATGGCGCGCGAACTTATGCAGAACCCGTTTATGCAGATGTAGGCTCGAAGCCGTCTTTCGAACCACGAAGACCGCTCAATCGTCAAGCTATTTTCCCCAGTGGGTCGATTCTGTGGGGCAAACGGTCAAAATTTGTCCAATCGGATGGTATTCGTGAACAAACGAACGTTTATGCTCGGGTATGTCGTGGTAAAATCTCAGGCGTTATCGGAGCAACCTTACAGGAGGTTTCTTTTATGCTCGTCAACGCAGCAGACATGCTCAAGAAGGCCGAGGCCGGCAAGTACGCTCTCGGTGCCTTCAACACCAACAACCTCGAGTGGACCCTGGCTATTCTCCAGGCCGCCGAGGAGGCCAAGTCTCCGCTGATCCTTCAGTGCACCGCTGGTGCCGCTAAATGGATGGGCGGTTTCAAGGTCTGCGCCGACATGGTCAAGGCTGCCGTCGAGGCCACGGGCGTTACCGTTCCCGTCGCCCTTCACCTCGATCACGGTTCTTACGAGGACTGCTTCAAGTGCATCGAGGCCGGCTTCACGTCCATCATGTATGACGGCTCTCACGAGGAGACCTTCCAGCTTAACCTCGACCGCACCAAGGAGCTCGTTGAGCTTGCCCACTCCAAGGGCATGTCCATCGAGGCCGAGGTCGGCGGCATCGGCGGCACCGAGGACGGCGTGACCTCCAACGGCGAGCTCGCTGACCCCGCTGAGTGCAAGCAGATTGCTGACCTGGGCGTCGACTTCCTCGCCTGCGGTATCGGCAACATCCACGGCGTGTATCCCGCCGACTGGGCTGGCCTTTCCTTCGAGCGTCTGGGCGAGATCAAGGCCGAGACCGGCGACCTGCCCCTCGTTCTGCACGGTGGCACCGGCATCCCCGAGGATCAGATCAAGAAGGCCATCTCCCTGGGTATCTCCAAGATCAACGTCAACACCGACCTGCAGCTCGTCTTCGCCAAGGGCGTTCGCGAGTACATCGAGGCTGGCAAGGATCAGCAGGGCAAGGGCTTTGACCCCCGCAAGCTCCTCAAGCCTGGTCGCGACAACATCGTTGCCCGCACCAAGGAGCTCATGGAGGAGTTTGGCTCCGTCAACAAGGCGTAAGTAGCGGTTTAACTTTCCCGTCGGAGGCCCCGTTCACCCTACGCTTTTCCCTTGCGCTCACCTGGCTTTGCCAGAAGTCGCGCAATGGGAAAAGCTTCGGGTGAACGGGGCCTCCTTCGTTAACTCGCTACAGGGTTACTGGGCTGAATTCATTTTTTTGACTACCGTTCGACGGTGTTGATGGCTCCCTTGTTGGGGCTTTCTTTTTTATCTCGCTACAATGGGCTTCAAGAGTTCTAATGACTTGGAGTTTGGTATGGCTGTTATTAATGTGCTGCCTTCGGATGGGAAGGTTATTGACGAGGGTCCTGTTGGTTGCTCTGTTGATGTTTGCAATGATGACTTCCGTTTTCTAGATGTTGGCTTGCCACCCGAGATTCTGCGTTTAAAGGACGCGGGGTATCTTTCGCAGGCTATTGAGGCTTGCGACCGCCTACTTGCCCAAGATCCCGATCCCTCGCTTGCTGCCTGCGTTCGTGCCGAGCGGTATCGCATGCTTGAGACGCCGCTTCATTTTTCGGTGTCGCGCGATCGAGCTATTGCGATGATTCGCGAGGAGTGGCCTGAGTTTACCGAGGAGCAGTTTGACGATCTGATTGACCGTAAGCGTATTGACTGGCGCTTTATCGATGGCGAGCTGTTCGTTCTCGACAACTTCCTCGATTCGCTTCGCGTATATCCCAAAGAGGTCCCCGGCATGCGTCCCGATTCTACGGACGGAATAGCACTGCGCGACGAGATGCTCAAGGAGATGGAGTCACAAAACGGATTGGCTCGCGTCATTACGCTTAAAGCGTCCGTGTCTGTCCCCGGCGCTCTGGAGGGGGAGACCGTTTGCGCTTGGCTTCCCGTCGCGGCTGCCTGCCGTCAGCAGTCTCGGGTCGAGATTCTCGACATGACGCCGGAGGGTGCTGTTGCTCCCGCGAACGCTTCGGCGCGTACCGCCTCGTGGTCTTCTTCGAGTGAGCGCTCATTCTCGGTGACTTATCGTTATCACATCGATGCTGCTTATTGTGATGTCTACGGTGGCACACTTCCGGTTCATCCGCGTATGGACGCGCCTCTGCCCGAGGATATTTCCGAGGACCGTCCGCACATTGCATTCACGCCGTATCTGCAGCAGCTGACGGCCGGTGTTGTTGACGGACTCGAGGATCCGCTCGATCGCGCTCGTGCTATCTATGATTATCTGACGCAGCATATCGACTATCGCTATCAGCCGCCGTACTTGCTTTTGGGATCTATTGCCGATGACTGCGCGCATTCGCTCCGCGGCGATTGCGGCGTTATGGCGCTCACGTTTATCACCATGTGCCGTATCGCGGGCGTGCCTGCCCGTTGGCAGAGCGGCCTGTACGTTGCGCCCGATTCGGTGGGGTCGCACGACTGGGCAGAGTTCTATACGCCGCAGACCGGTTGGCTCAACGCCGACGTGTCATTTGGATCTTCTGCTCACAGGATGGGGGAGGAGTGGCGCCGCCGTCACTACTTTGGCAATCTCGACCCATGGCGTATGGTGGCCAACAATCGATTCCAGGCAGAGTTTGAGCCCTCTTTCGACGGCATGCGCGAGGACCCTTACGATAACCAGATGGGTGAGGCTTCGGTCGACGGTCGCGGATGCCGTCAGCGCGAGATGCTACGCACGGTCGAACTCATCGAAATGCTCGAAGTTCCATTTTCGGACTAATCGGTAGAAAGCTGTGATAAACTAACTCACGCATTGCGTGCCCGAGTGGCGGAATTGGCAGACGCAGTGGACTCAAAATCCACCGTTGGCAACAACGTGCGAGTTCGAGTCTCGCCTCGGGCACCATACATGCAAGTGAGCGTTCAAGGGGGTCAAGGCCCCCTTTTTCGTGCCGAACTCGCGTGAGCGCGCGGAGCGTTAAGCAAACAGGCCTGTGGCCTGTTTGTAGCGGAGCGTGGCGAGGGCGCCATGCGCCCGAAGCCCGGGGCTTCGCGAAGCGAAGTCCCTTCGAGTCTCGCCTCGGGCACCATACATGCAAGTGAGCGTTCAAGGGGGTCAAGG